>Ga0209614_1000046_pt1 | contig 102098 bp, 83 predicted proteins | sample BlaSprsedimmetaG_FD_185484 | JGI IMG/M metagenome (GOLD analysis project Ga0209614, IMG submission 185484) | Hot spring sediment bacterial and archeal communities from California, USA to study Microbial Dark Matter (Phase II) - Blank Spring... ... | reverse complement strand
CGGCGGGGCGCATTTCAGTCATCTGGGCTTCGTGCTTCGGATTTGTTTCGGATTGCGTGCTTCGTGTTTCGAGTTTGCCTCCACGGGCGGCTTTGGGCTTTGATCTGTGGCTTTTCGTTTGGGTCTTCAGGTTTTGAGTTTCTCATCCTGCCCCCCGAAGCAGGGAAATTGAGTTGCGGTCCGCGTTCTTTTCTGTATGATGGCTTTCCCAGGGGTTGTACTGTTTTCTGAAAGGACGTCTTGCGGAATGAGTCTTGAAAGTTTTTTCAGTCCGAAGTCCGTAGCCATTGTTGGCGCATCTCGCCAGCCGGGCAAGGTGGGCTACGAGATACTGGTCAATATGAAACAGGCCGGCTACGAGGGCAAACTCTGGCCGGTGAACCCGAATGCACAGGACATCGAGGGTATCGCCTGTTTCAAGAGCCTTGAGGCCATCGGCGAGAAGCCCGAGCTCGTGATTGTAATCGTCCCGGCCAGGTTCGTGCCGGACGTGATGAAGGAATGTGCGAAGGTTGGGGCCAAGTCCGTGATTATCATCACGGCCGGGTTCAAGGAGGTCGGCGAGGAGGGCCGCAAGCTCGAACAGGAGGTCCTCAAGATCGCCCGGGCCGCGGGGATCCGAATCATCGGGCCCAACTGCCTGGGCGTCATCACCCCGGCGCACAAGGTCAATGCGAGCTTCGGCGGAGATCTGCCTGCGGTCGGGTCCATCGGATACCTGTCGCAATCCGGGGCATTGCTGGCGGCCATTCTGGACATGGCCAACGCCAACGGCATCGGCTTTAGCAAGTTGGCCAGTATCGGCAACAAGGCCGACGTCAATGAGCTGCACCTGATCGAGGCGTTCGGCATGGACAAGGATACGCGGGTCATCGCCGGGTATCTCGAGAACATCACCGAGGGCAATAAGTTCGTGCGGGAAGCCGAGGTGATTTCCCATCGCAAGCCCATTCTGCTTATGAAAAGCGGCGGTACGGCCGCCGGCGCCGCGGCCGCCTCATCGCATACCGGGTCCCTGGCCGGGGCCGAGGAGGCGTATGAGTCGGCATTCGCCCGGTCCGGCATCATCCGCTGCGACTCGATCAAATCGCAGTTCGACTATGCCCAGGCCTTCGCCACGCAGCCGCTTCCCAACGGCCCGAGCGTGGCCGTCATTACGAACGCCGGAGGACCCGGCATCATGGCGGCCGACGCCATCGAACAGGAGGGACTAACATTCGCCAGGCTCGCTGACGCCACGATGGAGAAGCTGGCGGCGGGACTGCCCGCGGCGGCGAACGTCCACAATCCCGTGGACATCCTCGGTGATGCCCTGGCCGACCGCTATGAGTTCGCCATGGACCTGGTTATGGGCGATCCGAATGTCGATACGGTGCTCGTGCTGCTGACCCCCCAGGCCATGACCGAAGCCAGGGCGACCGCCGAGGCCATCGTGAAGATCGCAAAGGCCAAAGGCGGCAAACCGGTGCTGGCGTGTTTTCTGGGGGCGACGAAAGTCAACGATGGAGTGCGGGTCCTGCGAGCCGGCGATATCCCGCAATACGACAGCCCGGAGAGCGCGGTCAAAACCATCAAGGTCATGGTCGACTACGTCCGGTGGCGGCAGCGACCCAAACGGGTGGTCAAGCTTTTCCCGGTCAATCGCCGCAAAGTCGAGAACATTATTGACCGCCACGTCCGGCAAGGCGCCCGCGAGATCGGCGAAACCGAATCGAAGGAAATCCTGGAGGCCTACGGCTTCGTTACGCCCAAAGGCTCCATCGCCACCACGGCCGATCAGGCGGCGAGCATCGCCAATCAACTGGGCTATCCTGTCGTGCTGAAGATATGGTCCCCGGACATCCTGCACAAGTCGGACGTGGGCGGCGTCAAGATCGGTCTGAGCAACGAGCAGGCCGTCCGGGATGCCTTCGACCTGATGATGTACCGGGTGCCCAAGAAGAAGCCGGACGCTCACATCCTGGGCGTCCTGGTTCAGGAGATGTGCCGCAGCGGGCGCGAAGTCATCCTGGGGATGAACCGCGATCCCCACTTCGGGCCGCTGATGATGTTCGGCATGGGCGGCATCATGGTCGAGGTGCTCAAGGATGTGTCGTTCTATCTGGCGCCGCTGACCGCCGACGAGGCCCGGCAGATGCTCCAGAGCACGCGGACCTATCAGCTTCTCAAGGGCGCCCGAGGACAGACGGGGGTGGACCTTGAGGAGGTGGCCGAGGGGTTGCAGCGATTGAGCCAGCTTGTCACCGAGTTTCCGCAGATTCAGGAGATGGACATCAATCCGTACGTGGTCGGTCCGCGGGGCACGACGGCCATCGCCGTCGATGCGCGGATCAGCGTGGAGATCAAGTAACTATGCAGAATGAGCAGTGGCAGTCGAAGTACTCGCACAAAATCCGAACCGCGCCGGCGGCGATGAAGTTGATCCGTCCGGGCGACAGTATCTTCATCGGGACCGGGTGCGCCCAGCCTCAGCATCTGGTCAACGCCCTCGTGGAGCATTCGTCCGAGATCTATGACGCCCACATCGTGCACCTGCTGACCATGGGCGCCGCGCCGTATCTTGACGAAAAGTTCCGCGACAAGTTCAAGGTGTCCACCTTCTTTGTCGCCGAGAACGTCCGTGACGCGGTCGCCGAGGGGGTCGCCGACTATGCCCCGATTTTCCTTTCCGAAATACCCGAGGAATTTGAGACCGGCCGCATTCCCGTCGATGTCGCGCTCATCAGCGTGACGCCGCCGGATGTCAATGGCCTGTGTAGTCTGGGAGTGTCGGTCGATATCGTCAAATCGGCCGCCGCCAACGCCAAGTACGTAATCGCCCAGGTCAACGCCAACATGCCCTGGACGCACGGCAACAGCTTCCTGCACATCAACAACATCGATGTACTCGTGCCCTGCGACGAGCCGATTATCGAAATCCCGATTCCGGGGCCCGACGAGGTCTTGCAGCGGATCGGCGAGAATATAGCGGGCCTGGTGGAGGACGGCAGCACCATCGAATGCGGCATCGGTAACATCCCCCAGGTGCTGGCGGACTACCTCGTCAACAAGCGGGACCTGGGTATCCACACGGAGATGTTCAGCGACTGGATCATCAAGCTCGTGGATTCCGGAGCGGTCACCTGTTCAAAAAAGACCATCAACAACGGAAAAATCGTAGCCAGTTTCTGCATGGGCTCCAGGAAACTCTACGACTACATTCATCATAATCCGTTCTTCGAGTTCTACCCTACGGAGTACGTGAACGACCCGTATATCATCGCCCAGCACGAGAAGCTGGTGGCGATCAACGTCGGCCTGGAGATCGATCTGACCGGCCAGGTCTGTGCCGATTCACTGGGCTACAAGTTCTACAGTGGCATCGGCGGACAGGTGGACTTCATCCGCGGGGCCGCCCGCAGCCGCGAGGGCAAGGCCATCATCGCCATGCCTTCGACCGCCCGCCACGGCGAGGTCAGCCGCATCGTCCCATGCCTCACCGATGGCGCCGGCGTCGTAACGACTCGGGGCGACGTGCATTACGTTGTGACCGAATTCGGTGTGGCCTACCTGCACGGCAAGAGCATCCGCCAGAGGACCCTGGACCTGATCAACATCGCTCATCCGAAGTTCCGCCTGCAACTGCTTCAGGCGGCCAAAGTCCACAAGTACGTCTATGAGGACCAGATTGAGCTGCCGTGGGAGCAGGTCCGCTACCCCAAAGAACTCGAGCGTTATGATACGCTTCGGGATGGAACCGAGATATTCTTCCGTCCGGTAAAGCCGACGGACGAAGAAGAACTGTCCGATATGCTGTATTCGCTCAGCGCCGAGTCCGTGCACACGCGATATTTCACGCATACGATGACATTCCCGCATCGGGATGTGCAGCGGCTGACGACCATCGACTACGAGCGGGACCTGGCGATCGTCGGCGTGGTGCCCAAGCCCGCCGGCGAGCAGGTCGTGGCGATTGCCCAGTACTTCCTGGACGAGAAGACGCAGACGGCGGAGGTGGCGTTCGTGGTCCAGGATGAATGGCAGCAGAAGGGCATGGGCACGTTTCTGCTGGATTACATCACGGAAGTCGCCCGGCAGCGCGGCGTCAAACGATTCTGCGCCAAGGTGCTGCCGGGCAACAAACCGATGCTGGCGATCTTCCAGAACAGCGGCTACAACGTCAAGACGGGCTTTGACGGCGACGTATACAGCATCGTGTACGACCTGCAATAACGGAGACAGCACGGTTGGTGGGGCACAAGGCGGCATTCATTTATTCACAGGCGTTGGAGGGCTATGCCTATCCGGAGGCGCACCCCTTCCACACGGAACGGGCCAGGCAGGTTCGTCGCACCGTTGAATCCATGGGGCTGCTGGGCGGACCTGATCGTGTGGAAATCCCGCCCGTCGCGGCCGACCGAAGGATGCTCAAGAAGTTCCACACGGCCCGGTATCTCAAGGCGCTCAAGACCGCCTCGGATGGCCGGTGGGATATCGACGCCCTGCACATGGGCATCGGAACGCCCGACTGCCCGATCTTCAAGGGAATGTACGAGTATGCGTCCCTGGCGACGGGCGCCACGCTGGTCGGAGCGGACCTGATCCTTAAGGGCGATATCCAATATGCCTTCAGTCCATCCGGCGGTTATCACCACGCCGGGCCCGAGAAGGCCGCCGGCTTCTGCTACGTCAACGATGTGGCGCTGGGTTGCCTCGTGCTGGCCGAGGCCGGCAAACGCGTCCTGTATCTGGATATAGACGTACATAACGGCGATGGTGTCGCGGAGTACTTCTATGAGCGAAGCGACGTGATGACGATCTCATTGCACGAGGACCCCGTGCTGCTGTTTCCGGGAACGGGCTTCGTCGATGAGATCGGCCGAGGTGAAGGTCTCGGCTATTGCGTGAATGTGCCGCTGCCGGTCGGAACGTACGACGAGGCGTACATGAAGGCCTTCCGTCAGACAGCCGTTCCGCTGATTCAGTGGTATAGACCCGATGTGATTGTCTTTGAGCTGGGCGCCGATGCCCTGGCGGGCGATCCCCTGGCGCACCTGCAGCTCACAAACAACGTGTACGCCGATATCGTCCACTGGCTGATGGGACTTGGCCTGCCGATCCTGATGACCGGCGGCGGGGGCTATCATGTAGCCAATACCGTGCGGGCCTGGGCCCTGGCCTGGAGCGTGCTTTGCGGCGCCGACAGTTCCATGGATATGGCCGCGGCCATGGGCGGCGTGATGCTGGAGAGCACGGACTGGCAGGCGGGCCTGCGTGACCGTGTGCGGCCGGTCAGCGCACAGCAGGAGGAATCCGTGATGCCCGTTATCAACCAGACCATCCAACAGGTCCGGGAGAAGGTATTCTCCATACTCGGATGTGATCCCCCCCCCCAAAAAAAAAACGGGGCCCGAATGCTTCATTCAGGCCCCGGTAATGGCATACGAAAATCCTCCGCCGAGTCTATGCGCCGGCACTCTTGAGAGGTTTGAGCTTCAGCGTCAGGGCCGACGCCGCCAGACACGCCGCCCCGGCCGGAATGAACGCCCACATCCAGATCCTGGCATCTCCCATCATGCCGCCCAGGATGGGCCCGACCACGCCGCCGAAACCATAGGCCAGGAATACGAACGGGTAATTGACTCCCACGTTCTTGTTGCCGAAGATGTCCGCCGTCGCGGCCGGGAAGAGGGCAAAATTGCCTCCGAAGTTGAAGCCGATAACGGCCGCGCCGATGTAGAGCCCCCACTCACGCCCGCCGATGAAGTAGAACAGGATCATCATGGCGCCCTGCAACAGACTCATCAGGGCGATGGAGTTCCTGCGTCCCAGCTTGTCCGATACGGTCCCCCAGACGATTCGGCCCAGACCATTCAACAAGGCGTAGAACAGGCCCATGGCGGTGTTCGTGACCGCCGCCGCCTTCTCGGCCTCCATCCCATTGGCCGCCAGTGCCTCATTGCCGAACAGCTTGATGATTCCGATGATCATCAGGCCCGCCAGCGCGCCGGCGGTAAAGGCTGAAAACAGAATCCAGTACTGGGGCGTCTTGACCATTTGCCCCACGGAACAGTCAACCCCGCCGACGGCGCCGGCCGCGCTCGGAGGCGTCCAACCCACCGGCAACCAGCCCTGCGGCGGATTGACCATCACCAGCGACCCCAGAGTCACCAACACGGCAAAGAGCACGCCGTAGAGCTTGAAGACGGAACTGACGCTCCAGCCGTCGCCGTACAGACCGTCCCAGCCCGGGGTCAGATTGACCCATGCGCCGAACTTGAACCCGCCGGTGAGCATAATCCACAACAACGCGCCGAAGCCGAACCCGGCCACCGCCAGACCCGTGATCATCCCCTTCTTGTCGGGAAACCACTTCACCAGGGCCGCAATGGGGCACACGTAGGCGAGCCCGATGCCGGCGCCGCCCAGAATCCCGACGCCAACCAGTATCCCCATGAAGCTCGCCCCCGCGAAGCCCGCCAGCAGATACCCAATGCCCAGGACGATGCCGCCCGTGATGGCCACCTTTCTGGGACCGACCTTCTTCTGCCACCGTCCGGCGACCAGCGCCATGACCAGTGCAAACGTCAGCAGACCCACGGAGAAGATGATCTGAGTCTGCGTCTTTGTGAATTCGTAGGGCTCCGCCGTCAACTTCTTGGTGAACGCGGACCACGCGTAAATGGCCCCGAGGCACAACTGAATGAGTATCCCTCCAACCACGACCAGCCAGCGACTGATGACTTTCTGCTCCGACATGGCTCTTGCCTTCCTTGAATTACGAGAGCCGGATGCACCCATGTGCACCCGGCTCTCAATCGAACGTAGTGATAGGGCTTACTGCCCGCGTCCCGCGACGAGCACTTCGACCACGTGCGGATCGGCCAGCGTCGTGATATCGCCGAGGTTGCCCGTGTCCTTTTCGGCGATCTTGCGGAGAATCCGCCGCATAATCTTGCCCGAACGTGTCTTAGGCAGCGCGGGGGCGAACTGAATACCGTCCGGAGCGGCGATCGGGCCGATCTCCTTGCGGACATGCATGACCAGTTCCTTCTTCAGCGCCTCATTCTCCTCAACGCCGGCAACCGGCGTTACGAAGGCGTACAGGGCCTGGCCTTTGATCTCATGCGGCATGGGCACAACGGCGGCCTCGGCGACCTTCGGGTGGCTGACCAGCGCCGACTCAACCTCGGCCGTGCCGATGCGGTGGCCGGAGACGTTGACCACGTCGTCGATACGGCCCATGAGCCAGTAATCCCCGTCCGGGTCCTTTCGGCAGCCATCGCCCGTGAAATACATGTCGTTGAACATCAGGAAGTACGTCTCAACGAAGCGGTCGTGGTCGCCCCACATGGTTCTCATCATGCCGGGCCAGGGCTTGCGGATGCACAGCTTGCCCCCTTCGTTGACGCCGCACTCGGTTCCATCGTCGCGGAGGATGACCGGGTCGACGCCGAAGAACGGACGGCTCGCCGAGCTCGGCTTGAGCGTATGAGCGCCCGGCAGCGGCGTAATCATGAAGCCGCCGGTCTCCGTCTGCCACCATGTATCCACGATGGGACACCGCTTGTGGCCGATATGCTCGTAGTACCACATCCACGCCTCGGGATTGATCGGCTCGCCCACCGTGCCGAGAATGCGAAGCGTATCGAGCTTATACTTCGCCGGCCACTCATCGCCCAGACGCATCAGGGCCCGAATCGCCGTCGGCGCCGTGTAGAAGACCGTCACGCCGAACTTGTCGCAAATCTGCCAGAAGCGCCCGGCGTCCGGATACGTCGGAACGCCTTCAAACATCAACGAGGTCCCGCCGTTGGCCAGCGGAGCATAGACGATATAGCTGTGTCCCGTCACCCAGCCGATATCGGCCGTGCACCACCACATGTCGTTCTCATGGATGTCAAAGGCCAGCTTGTGGGTCATCGTCACGTGCATCAGGTACCCGGCCGTCGTGTGCACCACCCCCTTGGGCTTGCCCGTCGAGCCGGACGTGTAGAGGATAAACAGCGGATCCTCGGCGTCCATGGGCTCGGCCTCGCACTGGGCCGACGCCTTGGCCATTTCTTCGTGATACCAGAAATCACGCCCCGCCTTCATCTCGCACGGGTCGTCGGTCACCTTCGTAACGATGACGGATTGGACCGTCGGCGTCCTCTCAAGCGCCTGATCCGCAATCTTCTTGAGCGGAATGTGCTTGCCGGCGCGAAGTGAAATGTTCGACGTAATCAGCATCTTGCAGTCGGAATCGTTGACCCGTCCCTCGATGGCATCGGTGCTGAAGCCGCCGAAGATAACCGAGTGGATGGCCCCGATGCGGGCGCAGGCCAGCATGACGATAGGCAGTTCGATGACCATCGGCATGTAGACCGCCACCCGGTCGCCCTTGCCGATGCCCTTGGACTTCAGAACGTTGGCGAACTTACAGACCTCGGCGTACATCTGCTCGTACGTGAGCTTCTTGACCGCCGCATCGTCTTCGCCCTGCCAGATCAACGCCGTCTTCCTGGCCGTCGGCGTGCCTATATGACGATCCAGGCAGTTGTACGTAACATTGATCTTGCCGTCGGCGAACCAGGTATGCTCGATCTTGCGGGCCTTGCTGTCCCACGTATAGTCCAGGCTCTTCGTGGGCTCCTTGAACCACGCCAGGCTCTTGGCCTGCTCCAGCCAGAACCCATCCGGGTCCTCGATCGACTGCTTCCACATTCGCTCATACTGCTCAAGGCTGTTGATATACGCGTTCTTCTGTATCTCCGGCGGCGAAGGGAATGTCCGGTTCTCGGTCATGAGGGAGGAAATCGCCTTTTCTTGGGCCATAGCATGCTCCTTACTGTCATAGTTTTGAGGTTACAGAACCTGCGCGGCTTTCGCTGAACGGCTGACAAAACCGTTTTTTCTGCCGATAAGTTCTTTCATCAGCAAGACTTAGGGGTGGTTGCCCACGCTATCATGGCAATACCGTATAGGTGGTGAAAGTTATACAAGTCCATGTGTCATGTCAAATGAAAAATCAGTGAATTCCAAAACGGCATTTTTCGGACTCTCACCCGCGTTATCGGCCCTGATTCCAGCCCCCCGGAAGGGACGTCCACTGGTGGATTAACCGGTTTTCTCAGTGCTGGGATGCCCCTGCAGAGGCTCCCTACGACCGATAACTGTACAGGGCAAGTCCTATAATGTCGCACTTGAACCAAAGAAAAGGCCCCGTAATCCGGGGCCTCTGTTTACAGTCGAACCCTGTATGACGCCCTATTTCATACGTACAACAACACTGAAAATGCCGTAGGTTATGTCCTTGTTGCTGTTGACGGCATCGTCGAAACTGATTTGCTGATAGATCCCCGGCACAAACGTAACATTCGGGCAGACGGGGAAACTGGATGATAGCCCGACGTTGGCGTAGGCCCAATCGTGGGTCGTATTGCCTAGGCCGCCGTAGTAGGCCACTTCCGACGACAGTTTCAGGGGCAGGACCTCGTTCTTGATGGGCAGGTCGAAGCCGAAGCGGTGGATCCACCCGGCCACCTTTCGGTTGGCATCGCCGCCACTGACGGGCGTCTCATAGTGAACAATATACCGCGGAACGGCGCCAAACACGCTAAGCCCCGGGAATTTGAAGGCAAAAACCGACTCCCATGTGGTGTTGGCCTTATGCCGTGCCCGGCCGTAGTAGTGCTCGTAACCCACGCTGACGTCAAAGTCGATCTGGTGCCATTCACCCACAAAGGCCTTGCCTTTGTAGTAGGGGATGTAGTCAAACCGCTGCTTGTCAACATAACCGTCGTGCGCGGCGTTTCGGTGTGTTACCTTGGCCCCGAATCCCGTCTGGAAGAAATCCAGGTTGACGGTATTAAAGGCCGCCCCCTGCTTGCCATAACCCAGCGCCCCCTTGCTCAACCAGATCGTGTGGTAATCGAACGAGTAGGTTACACCGATGTATCTGCCGACCTCATCGGACGGCGGCGTCGCCGCGGCCGACCAGGAACACGCCGTCAGCATTAGTGCGACTGTAACGACTACCCCTGTTATGCCTTGTCTCATTCGTAATACTCCTTCCAAAGAAACCAAATCCGGCAACATCCGGAAACCCATTCCATTCCGGCCGCCGTAACCAGCCCCCGCGTCAATATTTAATCCAATCATCGGCGAATGCCCCGTCCGACGGACACCAGCAAATGGCTGGTTCGGGCAGTGAAGGCGTCAGTATAGGCAGGGGCCTGTGCAAGTCAAGGGCGGATACGAAATTGTTCAACGGGCCGTGCAAAATATTGCCGATATTGGTATTTTGGTGGATGTTTCCGGTCGTGCGAAACGTCCGGTAACACTGGGGCTTCCGGACATCCAGATGCCATACGACGCAAGATACACCAAGGCCGGGTACTGAACCACCGCTCAAAGGCTATGGGGTACAACTCAAAGAAAGCGAGGTCATTCGACATGCTTATCCGCGAACGAGTTATTATCAGGTGCCTTGCCGTGGCAATCCTCCTGCTGCCGGCCCTGGTCGGGTGCGAAGACCAGCACCTCAAGCAGGGAAATATGCATCTGGACGCCAAGGAGTACGATCTGGCGATTGCCTTTTACAGCAAGAGTCTGGACAACAATGCAAACAATGCGCAGGCCTACCACAACCGGGGCCTTGCTTACGCCGGCCGCGGGCAGTACACACAAGCCATTTCCGACTTCACCAAGGCCCTGCAGCTCGATCCGACCCATCTCAAGCTGCGGCAGGACCGTGGGACGGCGTATTTGGCGATTCAGGAGTACACGCTGGCCATCGCGGACCTGACGAAGGTGATTGAGGGCGATGATCGCAACCTCATCGCGCTCGCCGGACGGGGAAAGGCCTATCTTGAGACCTCGCAGTACGACGCCGCCATCGCGGACCTCACAAAAGCCATTCAGGTTGATCCCGACGACACAGGGTTGTATCTGGGACGGGCGCTGGCCTACACATACAGGGGCGAGTATGAGTCGGCCGAGCAGGACTTGACGGCCGTCCTTGATAAGGAGCCGGACAACGCCCAGGCCTACTCCAGCCGGGGCGCCATGCGCGTCGAGCTGGGCAGATTCGATGCCGCCATAGCGGACCTGGACCGGGCCATAGGACTCGATTCGGCCAATACGACAAATTTCATCAACCGCGCCAAGGCGTATCGCGCCACCCAGCGATGCCCCGAGGCCATCGCCGACTGCAACGTCGTGCTCGCGGTTCGACCGGGGGCGGTGGAGGCCCTGCGGCAGCGTGGTCTGTGCTACGCGGAAGCCGGGCAATCCGAGAACGCCATCGTGGACCTCTCGTCGGTGCTTGCGGCCGCTCCCACGGATGTCGAGTGTCTGCTGGCCAGAGCCACAGCCTACCAACAGCAGGAACAGTACGCTCCGGCCATCGAGGACTACACCCGGACCATCGAAACATCGCCCTCACCCGAGGCGTATCTGGGACGGGCCGTTTGTTTTGGGGCCACGGCTCAGTATGCCCGGACCATTGAGGACTGTAATGCGGTCCTGGCCCAGCACGGCGATTCCATGGAAGCCTACCTCAATCGAGGACGCGCCCGTATGGCCCTGAAGCAGTATACCCCGGCATTGGCCGACTACACATGGATCATCGAGAAGCACCCCGATCATATCGAGTCCCGCGTCGCACGAGCTCATGCACTGGCGGCACTGGATAGAATCCAGGAGGCCACGGCCGATTGTAACGCGATTCTCGCCGGGGACCCCAACAACATCGAGGCCCTGGCCATGCGCGCCGACGCCTATGACATCGCCGGGGACTACGACAGTGCGATTGCCGATTACACCCGGATTCTTGAAATAGCCCCCGGCGACGCCCAGGCGTATGGCAAGCGGGCCATGTTGTATGTCAAGACCGAGCGGCCCGAAGAAGCGATGAAGGATCTTGACAAGGCCATCGCCGTCAACGACCGCTATGCCTTGGCCTATGCCAACCGCGGCAACCTGCTGCTGATGCAGGGCAAGTACGATGAGGCGATCACCGACTACAATCGCGCGCTCCGCATAGACCGCAGCAGCACGCAGGCATACGTCAATCGGGGCATCGCCAATGCGAGACTGGGGCGCTATGATCAGGCCGTCGAGGACTTCACCCAGGCCCTGCAACTGGAGCCGGAGGCCGTGGACCTCTACGTAAACCGCGCCGCGGCGCACAAGGCCCGAGGCGACTATAACGCCGCCGTTGCGGACTACAGCGAGGTCCTCAAGATCGCGCCGGACGATACGGAAGTCTATTACGCCCGCGGCAACATATACGCCCTTCAGGAGGCCTATGACAAGGCCATTGCCGATTTCGGCAAGACGCTGGAGTACGAGCCCAACAACATCGACGCCCTTATGAGCCGAGCCCTGGCGCACAGTTTGACGCAACACTATGGTGCCGCGGTGGCCGATTACTCCGCCGTACTGTCGCAACAACCCTTGGCCGAGGCGTACTGGGGCCGGGCCGATGTGTATAAAGCCACGAACGATACGGCCAAGGCCATTGCGGATGTCGGGGAGGTGATTAGACTCCACCCGAATGAGCCGGTTGCGTATATGCGGCGGGCCCACATGCTCCGGGATACCGGTCAGTACGAGGCGCTGATTGCGGACTGCACAAAGGCCATTGAGTTGGATTCCGCTTTGCTTGAGGCCTACGAGATGCGGGCGGCTGCGTTGAGCCATGAGAAACGGTACAACGAGGCCATACTGGATTATGCCAAGATTCTCGAAGCCAGACCCGACGACCCCGTGACGCTGATCGAACGCGCTGCCGTTTACTCGGCCAAGGGCGAACACAACCGGGCCATTGCCGACTGCGACAATGTGCTGGGCAGGAACGCCGGCTCCACCCAGGCCTACCTGGTGCGCGGCGGATCGTACCTGGCCCTGGAGCGGTACGCGGAGGCCCTGGCGGATTTCAACCGGGTCATCGAAGCCGGAACGGCCACGGCGGAGGTCTATAAACAGCGGGCCCTGGCGTCCGTCAAGACGGGCAACTTTGATCTGGCCGTCCGCGATTACAACCAGGCACTGCAGTTGGCGCCCAATGACGGCAGCATCTTTTTGAATCGGGGTCTGGCGCGGGCCGCGGCCGGCGAGTATGACGCGGCTATCGCCGATTTCAACAAGGCCGGCGAGTATGCTCCCGGGGACGCCAGAGTCTACTATAATCGGGGTACGGCCTATCTGTTTAAGTCCCGCAACGATCTGGCCATCCGGGATTTCGACAAGGCCATCGAGTTGAATCCCAAGGACGCCGAGTCGTACAGCAACCGCGGCTTGACCTACGCCCGGCTCGATCGCCACGACCTGGCCATCAAAGACTACACGCGAGTTATCGAACTGAGCCCCCAGGACCCCATCGCCTACAACAACCGCGCGATCTCCTACTATAGTCTCCAGCAGTACGATCAGGCCTGGGCCGATGTCAAGAAGGCCGAGAGCCTCGGCCGCGTGCATCCCGGCCTGCTCAAGGCGCTTCAGAAAGCCACCGGCCGGACGCAGTAGGCCGTTCTGCTGTCTCTCCGAGGTCCCCATCGAGCAAGACGCCGGCACGAGGCAACCTAACGCCCGCCGTCTGTGGCGAGAATGTCGCGCGACCATTCGAACCCCTGCGAGTGGCCCGCCGTTCCTGAACAAATGCGCTGAGGGAGTTTTCCTGCGACAACGTGCTCGCAACGCAGGCATTATGGGCTCGTCCCATAAAAATTAAAGCTCACCACGGTTTCAAGCCGATGCATGGGTAATTCTGTCACGGCGTCAAGCCGGAGGACGATTACCGGACTGGAAAAGATCGTATGGTGGCAAAGCGAATCGTTGCCGTAAGCACGGACCCCGATACCCAGCGGTGTATCGGCCGCGCGTGCAATGAGTTGCTCGTCGCCGATGATCTCTCCGAAGGCCTCGATATTATCGGAACCGCATGTCCCGACTTGGTCGTCCTGGGTGGGAAGCACACGCCGACAGATGTGCGTGCATTGGTCGAGGGCATTGCACAGCGGGGCCTGAACATCCCCGTGGCCGTCGCGCACCATGAGAACCCCAATGCGGCGTCCGACACTTATATCGCGGCTGGAGCCTGGAATTGCCTCCCGGGAGCCGTCCTGGCCGAGTATCTACAGTCGGCGCGCAAAGACCCGCCCGCACCGATGCTGTCGCAGCCCATCCTGGATGGCATATCGCCTCATATCCATGACTCTGACAAACAATACTACGTCGATGCCTGTGCCGCCGTCGTAAACATGGTGGGAGTCAGCGAATCCATGATAGACACGGTGCGGCTGATCACACTGGTCGCGGAGAGCCGGTGCGACCCGATCCTGATCGTAGGCGAGACAGGCACGGGCAAGGAACTGGCCGCCAGGGCGGTGCATCACCTGCGGCATCCTGCGGCTCCGTTCGTAGCCATCAACTGCGCCGCATTGACGGCAAGTTTGCTGGAAAGCGAACTGTTTGGACATGTCAAAGGGTCCTTCACCGGCGCCGACCGCGACAAGACCGGCCTGCTCGAACTGGCCGGTGACGGCAGCGTGTTCCTCGACGAGATCAGTGAAATGCCGCTCGATCTCCAGGCCAAACTCCTGCGCGTGCTGCAGGAGCGCGTGTTCCGAAAGGTCGGCGGGGTGGAAGGTATCGCGTGTCGCGCCACGATCATGGCGTCCAGCAACCGCAACCTGCTACAGGAATCGCTTGAAAACCGTTTTCGCCGAGATCTGTACTACCGCCTGAGCGTATGCCCGATAACCATGCCGTCCCTCAGCGATCCGACACGCCGCCGGGATATCGGGCTGCTGGCGGAGTATTTCCTGCGGACATCAACGATCCACCCGGGCAAGAGCAGCCGTATAAAATGCCTTACGAGACTGGCGGTCGAGGCCCTGGAGCGTCACTCATGGCCCGGAAACGTGAGGGAGCTGCGCAATGTCATCGAGCGCGCCATCCTCCACGAAACCACCGACAAGATCGGCCTCAGCAGCATTGAGGGCCATCTGGCCGAGTATGCCGCACTGTCCGCGGATGGGCCGGGCCTGCCAATTAGGGACTTCTCACTGGCCAAGGCCGAACGGGAGCTTATCGGACGCGCGCTTCAGCAAACCGAAGGCCAGAAAAGCCGTGCCGCGGCCCTGCTGGGAATCAGCCGGGCCACGCTATATGACAAACTGCGGCTCTACGGTCTCGGACAATACAAAGGTGGCGGCCCAGCAGGCCAGAGCAACGCAGACCCATTGGATGCCGCCGAACGCATCGGCGCTTCCGCCTGACCCCGCCTTTCGGCCCCTTTTACCCACACAACACCCACAGACAGGACCCTGCCCGGCATCAGACTTTAGCGAAAATCACAAAATTTCGAGAAAAGTGTAAAGTTCCCGATGGTTCGAGCGAAAACAGGGATAGTTGGACAGCACACTGAAGACGCAAGCCATGACCGATAAAATCGATACCAATCAAATACGCGGCATCGTCGAGCAGGCGACCTATGAACACCCCGGTTGCCCGAAGGTGCCCGCAGTCGAACGAACGGATGCGTCATTGGACGTGGCGTATGCCGGTTTGATTGAGAAGGCAAGGGAAGCGGCCGAGACGGATGCCGCGGCCGTCCTCCGTGCCCGCCAATTACTCGCTACCGGCGGACTGGTCAGCCCCGAAAACGCCCTCGAAGCCGCCCGCAACATGATAAGACTGGGAATCTAAGAGCGACAGGAAAACAAACGACCCAGGCCGGCCAGGGAAGGTCGAGACCAAGCCTCAATGGACTGCGAAAATCGGCGAGCAGTTGCGGCGTGACCCGCCGCGATGCGTCGCCGTTTTTCTATGCGGCCGGCCAAAGCCGTCATGCCCGTATGTCCACCTGGGGCAGGCCGCCGGATTGCCCGAGTCGCTCGCGGACTCGCGCACAGGCTGTATAGATCACGGGTCCGGACTCGTCGGAAACGGCAAAGCGCCCGGCATTGAGATCGCAGCGCGGGTCATCGTACTCAAACCTGCGACCGATACGCGGAGGATCGGCGAGCCTGTTGATGGGAACCGAATGGACGACCGTGCATGGGATTCTCTTGACCATGATATCACCCCCAATCGCCATTATAATAGCAGATTGGGGCGGTCACGAGAAGTGGAATCCCGCTCTCCCGACGAGTCTGGAGGTCCTTTCCCCCATGAACAGCATGTCCGTCGCGGCAAAGCGAGGATTATGGGAACCTCGGGACGACACCTGCTTGCGCAGTCGAAAGAAAAAACGCCTCACCCCGCCGAGTATGGGCAGTGATTCGCAGCAGTTGACTCTTATCTCTGTACGGGTTTTGGCGCCGCCGCTTGGACTGGGGTGTTGGGATCAACGGGCGCGGGTTTCTCCGGGGGAATACCCAGGACCTGCTCGATGCGGGCAAAGCGTCTGGCCAGATCGACAAGAGCCCCGTCGATGGAATCCAGACGCTGCGCGATGGCCCGGATGTCCGTGTTAACCGTCAGGAGCGTCTTCTCGTTGAGATCCATGTAACGCTGCATCAGGTTCTCATAGGCGTCAATGGCCCGTGCCGCGTCCGTCCGATAAGCGGGCACCGTCACCTCCGGCCGTACCTCGTAAACCGTCCGGTTTCGCCCCTCGCCGGTTCGCGGCAGCAACACGAGCACAAGACACAACAGAATCAGGGCAATACACACAACCTGGTATCTGCGGCTATTCATGAATTCATCTCCTAACCGACAACGGTGTTACCACATGTATATCGGCAAATTCCAGGTGGCGCTACGGAGTTTGCTCCATCAGGACAGGTCCTTACGTGCAGGCGTCTGCCGGGCGCCGCACCGTATTCGCTCAGAGCCGCACATGGCGGTGACCCGCACACCACTGCCGCCAGATATGCCGATAGGCCCCTTCCACCTGCCTGGCGAAGGCCCGCGCATGGCAGAGGCCGGACACCGCGATGCGCGCCCGCATGGATGACCTGATGCGGGCCAGGGCATCGATGTTCTGTGCAAGCGAGACAGCCTTGGCAATGTACTCCCGTGGCGTGGCGGCGGCGAAGAACTCCAGTTTCAGTCGCGTCAGGATACTCAGGCCCACCCGCGACAGATGATGATCGACGCCGCTAAGTGTAATGACCGGCACGCCCATCCAGAGCGCCTCGCAGGTCGTCGTCGTTCCATTATAGGGGTATGTGTCCAGGGCAATGTCCACCTGATTGTAGGACGCAAGATGGTCCACCGGCGACCTCCAGCCGACGATACGAATCCGGTCCGCCGACAGTCCCTGTTGGATAAACGGTTCGGCGAAATACTCGCGAACGGAAGGTTCATCCCCACCCTTGATCTTCAGCAGCAGGGATGACCCCGGCACATTGGCCAGAATCGCGGACCAGAGTTCGACCGTTCGCCGATTGATCTTGGCGCTGTTGTTAAACGACCCGAACGTGATTCGGCCGGTCGCCGCCGCCGACAGCGGCCCGACATCGGGGGCAAAGTCAGGCGGTCGGTAGCACAGAAAGCCGTCCGGGAGCATCAACAGCTGTTCGGTATAGTGGCACTGGAACCGCAGCAGGTCCGCCACCGGATCCGTCAGACGGTAGTCGATGGCCCTCATGCCGGTCGTGTCCGGATAGCCAAGGTAGGTCACCTGGATAGGGGCGGACCTGCGGGCCATGACAAGGAGCCGGTTGTCGCCGACATGACCGGCGAGGTCGACAAGGATATCGATCTGGTCGTCCTCAATGAGCCTTGCCGCGGCCGAGTCGTCGAGCCCGTAGATACTGCGATACCGGCAGAACTTGTCTTTGAGCCGATCGGTCACTTCATCCGGGCACTCGACGTTGGCGTAGCCGAATGTCTCAACCGCCTGCAAGTCGTGCCCATCCAGCAGCGACTCGAAGAAATAGGCCACGGAGTTTCGGCGAAAATCGGGCGATAGGTAGCCCACGCGGAGCCTGCGGTCCGGATCCGGATCGTTGGGGTGGTCGGTCCTGACGGGTATTGTGGATGTGTGCCGCCTCGCCCATTCCAAGTGCTCGGTAAACAGCGGTTCCGGGGTGATGTCCGCCTGCTGGTGGAGTCGAAACAGCAGATTCGAGTGTGCGGCGGGGTGATTCGGCATCCTCTGGACGGCCGTGCGTAGCAGCAAGATTCCTTCATCGGTGCGTCCGGCCTCAAGCAGGGCCCGGGCCAGATTGGCCTGCAGCTCCGGGCTGTCCGGGCACAGATCGAGGGCCCGTCGCTGATATTCAATGCCTTCGAGAATCCGTCCGGTGTACTGACATATGGAACCGAGTGTGTTGTAGACGGCGGCGTCCGAGTGGTGCTCCAGAACCTGCCGACAACACCATTCGGCCTGTTCGAACGAACCTATGGACCGTAATGCCGTGATGACGCGGTGGATCAGCGGGCTCTGCCCTGGATCAGCGGCGAGGATCGGTCCCACCATAGCCAGGCAGGACCCGGACAGAAGCGCCGCCGCGGTCCCCATATCCCGGCGTTCGGCGGCTTCGCAGCCGCGGGCCAAGTCCAGACATGCAGCCGGGATGTCCAGCACCGTCGAACTCATAGGGGAGGAATACGCGACAGACAATCCGTCGGAAATGGAGGTGAGCCACTGCAAATAGGCTTGCCTGGAACAATTCGAATATCCATCTTCGAGTATATCGGCCACACAAAGCTCGGGCCGTTAATGCGGTTCCAACCCGCCCGGGAGCATCTTCATCGGGCCGGTTGTCCTGCACACGAGGCTCTCAGTCCGCGATGGCCCGCCAACCCTGGTTCAACTCCTCCAAAAGCGCTATGACTTCGCGAACCATCTTCGCATCCGCTTTCGTGTTCGCCTGTCCAAGGTGTGTACCCATGAAGACATAGAGCTTGCGGAGGTTCTCCGATATCTCCCCGCCGGCCTCCATGTCGAGACTCATGTTGAGTTCGTCGACGATATCCAAAGCCTTGTTGATGTAGTGGCCCTTGCCGGCGTAGTCATTTTCCTCGATGGCCTTTGCGGCCAGTTTCAGGAACTTGATGGCGCCGTCGTAGAGCATCACAATGATCCGTCCTCTGCTCTGTGTCGTAACGGCGGCCTGTCGGTATGCTGCGACTGCGTCCATACAGATACTCCACGAAAGACCCGCAGGCCCGCCCCGATGGTTCGATGATACAGCGAACCGCAGGATCGTCCCCGCGGGGGAAAACCAACAGAAGGGGAGATGACGGCCGCATCTTCGGGCGTCATCTCCCCTTTGATAGCATCAGGAACTCGCTGAGCGAGTCATCGCCCGTTGCTTCTTAGAGCAGATTCAGCGCCATCTGCGGCATCGTGTTGGCCTGCGACAACATCGCGATGCCGGCCTGGGCGAGCACCTGGCTCCTCGTGACCTGGGCCATTTCGCTGGCGACGTCCACATCCGAGACACGCGACTCGGCGGACATCAGGTTCTCGGCCTGGATGTTGAGAACGTTGATCGTGCCTTCGAGCCGGTTCATCTTGTAGCCGAACTTGGCCCGTGCCGTGTCCTTGTTGGAGATGGCCGTGTCGAGGTTTGTCAGAGCCACCTTGGCGCTGGCCTCCGTCGAGATCGCCAGACCGGTGATCGCCAGACCTCCCGAGGCACTGGTCAAATTGCTGCCGGTGATGTCAATCTTGTCCGAGGTCAACTCGCCGAAATGGATGGACCGGGTGGTGCTGTTGTCCAACATGCTGATGCCGTTGAACTTGGTGGCCGAAGCGATGCGGTCGATCTCCAGCCTCATTTCGTCGAACTCCTGGTGCATGATCCACCGCTGCCCCGAGGAGTACGAACCCGTCGCGGCCTGTTCGGCCAATGACTGCATACGAATCAGGGCGTCGTCGATGGTCGCCATCGCCCCTTCCATCGTCTGCAACATGCTGATTCCGTCGCGGGCGTTCCGCGCGCCCTGCTTGATGACGGCAATGTCGGCCCGCATCAACTCGCGAACGGCCAAACCAGCGGCGTCATCGCGGGCACTATTGATGCGGAGGCCCGAAGACAGCTTCTCAACTGACTTGCTCAATGCCTCGTACGCGTCGCCGACGTGGCGAGCCGCGTTGACCGACATCAAGTTGCTCTTGATTGCTAACATGTCAAGACTCCTTAAGAAAACAAACGTTCACTTTCTTGCGGCCTGTCAAGTCCGAAGATTTCCACTGTATGCACACAACTGCCGATCTCCGCGCAGCGTGCGTTCAATGCTCATTTTCGATGGCAAAAACTAAAACTTGAGGCACCAACACGGCCTCGCGCCTCCCCTTGTCGCGCCGGCCCTGTAAAACGCGGAGTGGAAATACTGGTATCGCTGATTCCCATGAAGCAAGACGCCAAAGATTTTTTCTATTTTACCTGAATTACCCATATCCCCAATCTTTGCCCGAAACTGCTCAGCCAATAGCCGGCAGGGAATCATCTTTGCGGAATTGCCGATAATACCCCAGCTTGAGTAAGGCCCAAGAGGGATCCGAGCCGATAGCTTAGGGTATGGACAGACGAACGTCCGAGAAAACACTGCTCGTTTTCAACTGCCACGAGGCATGGGTCTACCAGCTCGGCACACTCGGCCTGCCATTGGACATCGTGGTCGGTCTGGACGGTCGGCATACCGAAGGGTGGGACCTCCAGATGCGGCCGCTCCCAACCAACGCCAGACTCATCCGCCTTGACGACGCCCTTGCTCACCCCAACCCCTACTACTATTGTATTATCACACACAACGTCGCGGACCTGATGCAGATCAAGCACCGGTCGGAGCCGCGCCTTCTGGTTATTCACTCCACGATTGAGGGCCGGCGTCTGGAAGAACGGTCCCAGGTCGAACCGGAACGGATGCGGCAGACCCTTCGGACCTATCTGACCCTCGTGGGTGGCCATGCCGTGGCGGTTTCGGCACTGAAGGGGCGGAGCTGGGGTTTCACGGAGGATATCGCACCGTTCTGTGCCGATCCTCGGGATTACCGGTCATATACAGGCGACTGGCCTTGCGGCCTGCGGATATGCAATTTTATCTCAAGCCGTCGTAATATTTTGATGTGGGACTTCCACGAACAGGCATTCGCGGGACTGCCCGTCAAGCTGGTGGGCCACAATCCGGACTTGCCGGGCGTCCGGGCCACCGAGGACTGGGAGCAGTTGAAGGCGTACCTGCAATCCCACAGGTTTTACATTCATACCGCCGATCCCAGCCTGGAGGACGGCTATAATATGGCGACCATGGAGGCCATGGCCGCTGGCATGCCCATCCTTGGTAACAAGCATCCCAGTTCCCCCGTCGAGCACGGGGTCAGCGGCTTCTTGAGCGACGATCCCCAAGAGCTGAACGCTTACGCACGGACCCTCCTTGAAGATCGAGACCTTGCCGTGCGGATGGGACAGGCGGCGCAGTCCTGTGCCCGGCGTCAATTCAGCGTCGAGGGCTTTCGACAGAAGTTCCTGCGATCCATCGAGGTGGCACGGGCTAAGTCCTCCACCTGCACAGCCCCCGCGACCATGCCTCTATGAGAGTATCGGAACGGACCCTCGCCGATCCCAAGCGAACGCCGCCGCGTAGTGAGCCAACTCGACGGCCACATGTTCAAACACGTTCGCCCAGTCACCCAGCCGCTGTTGTCCGGGGCTGGCCGCCAGCCATCTGCACAAGTGCCTCGCCAACCTGCTCGAACACATCCGACCAGTCGTAAGGCTGCCTCTGGCAAAAGAGCCGGACGGTGGGATACCACGGGCTGTCCGGGCGATCCAGCATCCATTGCCAGGCCGGTTCGGCGCAGGTGAGCCCCCAGGCCGGCCGGCCCATCGCCCCGGCCAAGTGCAACACGCATGTGTCCACACCGATCAGCAGGTCCAGATTGGCGATCAGCGCCAGTCCGTGAAGAGCCGATACCTCTTGTGGGTGTACCGACAGGATATGCCTATACAGGTGTTCAGCATCATCCAGACGGCCTCTGCGGTGGTATCGAAACGCCACATTCAGAGTCGACACGCAGCGAACATCGATATTTGTCTTTGGAGCGGACTGCAATGGGGCAAGCTCCCGGCTCTACCTTTCAGATGAGCATGTTGATGGAGTTCTCTCCGTCGCTGGAGATTCGCTGCACATCGCTACGACCCTGTGCATGATAGGCACGCATTCGCGGAGGCACTGGATTATCCCGTCCCGCATACGCCGAACCCTCTTGCTGGGTCTGCTGACGGTGTGAGAAGTCCTGCTGGGCCTGGGTCTGTGCGGACTGTGGGTCGCGTGGATTCTGGTGCTGATCCGGCGGGGCGGCCAAGTCGATCCGGCGGATCTGCACGCCGGCCTCTTGCAGGTTGCGCAGGATTTCCGGTAATGCCTGCTGGATTTCCGCTCGTGTCTGGGCCTTGGCAACCTCAACGAGTGCGGTTATCTGGCCCGCGTTCTCTTCGAATCTCACGGTCACGCGGCCCAGTTCCGGTGGATTCAGGCGAATTGTGACCTGGCTGCGCCCCTCGTCAACGGAACTCTGAATAGACTGGCGAATCTGCCCGGCCGGGTCGTTCGCCGCATCGCTGGAGGGCGTATCCGACGGGCGTTGAGACGAGACGCTTGCTCGGCTGACGCCCTCGGGGGTGTTTGGGACGGACTCAGACCCTGGAATCGCGAACGCATCGGATTGCTGAGCTAGTCTGCCCCCGCCGTCGCCACGCCCACCGGCATCGGGTTCGTTTTGCGCAGCGGCTTGTGTGGCCTGCATCATCGCCGGCTTCTGGGCTCCTGCAGGTGCGTCCTGTTGCTGCGCAGGCGTCTGTTTCTGTGCTGTCGCGGGCTTGTCCGCATCCGAGGCCGTTTCAGGGCGTTTCTCGGGATCAACCGTCGGCGTATGCCTATCGGGGCTCATTTGGGGCGTTTGGGCAACGGGACTGTTCTGGGGTTTTGCCGGGCTGTCCGACAGCGGCGTTTGTGAAGCGATGGAAGGTTTTGCTTGTGTGTGTTCGTCGGCCGCGTTGGGAGCGGGTTTGCCCTTGAGAGACTTGGCCGCTGCCGGCATCTGGCCGGCTTGGGCGTCGGTCGCGAGCATGGCCCGACCGGCTCGCTCTGGGCGTAGTGCCTGTTCGGGCATGTTCGGCGGGGCGGGCCCCGCAGACGCAGCCGGTGTAACGACAGCCCTTGTACCGGGTTCGGTTCCGTGGATGGCTTTGGCGGCCTTCTCAGGCACGCCCGCCGGGGTGGCGTCTCCCGTGTCGTTCGCGGGCAACGACTTCGCTTCCCCAGCCAACCCAAGTGTTTGCCCCTTGGGTAAAACGCCAGCCTTTGGGGCAATCGCGCCTGGGCCAAGGCTTCTGTCTGCAATACCTGTGGGCCGTAGAGCCGCCACGAACGAGTCGATGGTTTGGCCCAAGGCGGCGGTAGTCTTATCCGGCCTTCTGACGCTGGTTTCGGACCAAGCCACCGGCTTGCCGGTCGTGGACCCAGCCTCGGACCCTGCTTTGTCGGATCGCTTGGCCAGAGGCTCGCCGGCCGCCACGGCCACACGAGGGCCTACGCCGCCCGAATTTGGCTGAGGCACCTCGAATCCTGGACACCGGCCGTCGGGTGGTCGCGGTTTGGAGCCACGGCTAGGCACCGCACCGGGATAGTCGGCCTCAGGCCGTGCAGTCTGGGGCCTCCGCTGGACCACCATCTCGGCCACGCCGGCTATCCGAGGCATACCGATAGCGGACAGAGTATCACTCATATACTCGAATCCTATGCAACCGCCATGCCAAGGTATCCCCGCCCACGAAACATTACGTAAAATGCTTTCATATAAGGACTTACATCTTTACAGTCATCTCATATTCGTCCGGCGCATCCGGCGGCCGTAACGAGACGGCGAGATGTTCCTCCGGCAGAGGCAGGAATTTCCGGCTACGTGTCTTGAGGGCCCTCCGACGGTGGCCTGTAGGAATACCGTCGGGCTGTATAGAATCCCGACGCCGCAGGCCAGGGCAGGTCCGGCCGTCCGGGTGCGGAAACGGCCATTGCACGCCACAGGACAGGTTTCTAATCCGCCGACAGGGCGAGATGGTTGGTTGGCACGGTTCTTGCAGCCACCGGACGGGTGGTGAAGGTTTGTTGAACTGGCACGGACAGCTATATGAGCAAGACAGACGTCGTATTTGATCTGATCACGGCCGGGTTGCGGGCGGAGGGACTCCGCCAGAAGGCCATCGCCAACAACATCGCAAACCTTGAGACGCCCGGGTACCGCCGGATTGACGTCCGGTTCGAGGAACTGGTGGCCAAGGCGATACAGGCGGGCGATGAGGCGGAGATCGACGAACTGGAGCCGCAGGTCTACCAGCCGATGGTCACCCGGGTCGCGTCGAACGGCAACGACGTGAGTCTGGAACATGAGGTAGGCCAGATGGTGCAGAACACCCTGCGTCACAGCGCCTTGGTGAAGTTGCTGAACAAGAGACTCCAACAGATAGCCCTGGCTATGCAGGTGCAATAGCCATTCAAGGCCCGGACACGTCATGGGAACGCATTCGATAGGACCAATTGACATCGCGGTATCGGGCCTCAAGGCCCAGGGCCAGAACATACGGCTGATCACCTCGAACGTGGCCAACTCGCAGACGACACAGACGGGTTCCGGCGAGCCTTACCGGAGGGTCGAGGCGGTTCTGAAGGCGGCCGCTGACCCGTTCGGAGGCGTCATGGTCGATGAAGTCGTGGCCGATATGAGCCAGTTCCCGCTGGTCTACAAACCGGGCCACCCCAATGCCGACGCACAGGGTTACATTCAGATGCCGAATGTGAGTCTGCCGATGGAGATGATCAACTTGAACGTCGCCACACGGGCATACCAGGCCAACGCGGCGGTGCTTAAGCGTTACCAGCGGATGGTTGAGACGTCGCTGGAGCTACTGAGGTAAGGACGCCATTCTATGATTAATCCAATGACGAATATCAATCCCCTGGCGGGCCCCGCCGGAGTGCCGGGTTCATTGGCGGGCAAGACAGGCGCTCCCGAGGCCGGCGACAGCCAATTCTCCAAGGCCGTCGGCGCGGTGGGCAAGTACCTTTCGCACGTCGACAGTCTCCAGACGGGCTCCGATGTTTCGATCAAGGAGCTTCTGGCGGGCAAGAATGAGGACATCAACACCGTTGTCGCCGCTGTGGCGAAGGCGGATATGAGCTTCAAGCTGCTGGTCGGCGTCCGAAACAAACTGATCGAGGCGTACCAGAAAACCATGAATATGCCCATCTAGCCGGCGGTTCGATTCGGAGTTGACAGGCATTGGCCGAGTTCCTGCACAAAATACGAGCGATCTGGGAGGGCGTCAGCATCGTCCAGAGAGCGCTGCTGATCGCACTGGTGCTGGCGATGGCGGGAATATCCGCGGTGCTTGTCTACTGGGCGAAACGTCCGGATATGCGTCTGCTCTACTCCGAGCTATCCCCGGAGGACGCAGCCAAAATCACGGACAAGATCGTCGAACGGGGCCTGCGATACGAATTGCGTAGCAGCGGCACGTCAGTCTATGTGCCGCAGGAACACGTTCACCAGCTTCGCCTGGACATGGCTAAGGACGGGCTTCCCGTGGGCGAACAGAGCGGCTATCGCATCTTCGAGAAGGAAAAGATCGGCGTCAGCCCGTTTGTTCAGAACGTTAATCTCAAGCGGGCGTTGCAGGAGGAGCTGGCCAAGAGCATTCAGATGATTGACGGCATCGTCCACGCCCGATTGCACATCGTCACGGGCGAGCAGACGGCGTTCGCGGTCGGCAGCGCCCGGACCAGCGCCGCCGTCGTCCTGAAACTCAAGCCCGGTTACAAGATCAGCGCGACGAACGTAGCGGCCATCACCCATCTTGTCAGCGGCGCCGTCGAAGGGCTCCGCCCCGACGCCGTGACGATCGTGGACAGCCAGGGGCAACTGCTAAGCCGCAAGACCGACGCCGGGATAAACGCCGGGGGCGCTGAGACAGTGCATGACTTCCGCGAGCGGGTGGAGACCAGTCTCTCGTCGAAGGTCGAGGACATGCTCACCCTGGTCCTGGGTCCGAATCGCGCCTCGGTTCGTGTCAGCGCCGTCATTGACATGAACAGTGTCAGTACGGTTAAGGAGACCTATGATCCGACGGGCAAGGTAATCACAAGCGAGGAGATCACAAGCGGCCAGGAGCCGGTGGCAGGAGGCCAGACAGCCGGTGCATCGAGCCTGAAGAAAGACGAGACCATCAAGACCGAGTATGAGGTCGGCAAGACGGTCACACAGGAGACGATTCTGCCCGGTTCGATCAAATCGCTTTCGGTGGCGGCGTTTGTGGACTTGTCGCTGGATGATCCGGACCCGGCCCAATCCGGCCAGACGGCCGGCAAGTTGATGCAGGTCGAAGACGTGCAGGAGATTATCAAGAACGCCCTGGGTCTGTCGGATACCTCGGCCATCAAGGTCATCGATGTGAAGTTCAGTCGATCCACGGGTCTGCCGGCGGAAGAGCAAGGCGGGGGACTAACGAACTACCTGGAGATCGCCCGGCAGGCGTCCATGGGCACAATGGCGATTTGTGCGCTGGTGGCGTTCCGGCTGCTTGCGGGTCCGAGGAAGAAGGTGGCACAGGTCAAGGCCGGCCGCAAAGCCATGGGCAAGGGGACTGGTGATGAAATGGCCGCGGCGGCCATCGGAGCCGGTTCGGTGGCAATGGCCGCCTTGCCCGGAAGTCCGGACGGACAGGGCGAACAGATCGCAGTTCGCCGCCAGATTGCCCTGGCCCTCAAGGAAGACCCCGAACGTGTCAGGCAGTTGTTCGCAAGCTGGCTGGAGGAAAGGAGTTAGAGGTGGCGCTCACAGGTAGGCAAAAGGCCGCGATGTTGCTGATGAGCCTCGATATGTCGACGGCAACCGAGTTGATCAAAGGTCTCGGTGCCGATACGGTACAGGCCATTGCCGTGGAAATGGCGTATCTGGATGCGTCGGGCCTGCGAAACAGCCGCCAGAGCGAAGAAGTGGCGCGGCAGTTCTGCGAGTCGCTCGACAGCCGTCCGGCATTCCACTTGAAGAATTTCTTACGCCACGCGTTGACGAACACCGTAGGCCAGGAACAGGCCGAACATATTCAGAGGCAACTCCAGACCCTGGTGTATCAACGTGATCCGTTCCTGCCGATCCGGACGGCCCCGGCGGCGGCTATCAGCAAGGCGCTGGAGGGGGAGCATCCGCAGGTCGCGGCGGTCGTGCTGTCGGAACTTGACCCGAAGGTCAGTTCTCAGGTGCTTGGGACGCTGGGCGAAGGGGTCCGCCTGAGCGTGATTGCGCGGATGACACGCACGGAACAGATGACACCGGAGGCCAGAGGCCGCATTGCGGAGACCGTGTGTAACCGGCTCAAGTCTCTGGGCGGCGGCAGCAACGGAGACGTCGATCAGCGCGACGCGGCGCTGCGCCGGGTGGCCGTGATTCTGCGAAACCTCGGCAAGGACCTGCGGGACGGTCTGCTCGAAGCCATCGGTGAGAAGGATGCGCAGACCCGACGGTCGGTATCGCAACTGATGGTCGTCTGGGAAGACATCCCCACCATCACGGATCGTTCGCTCCAGGAGGCCCTGCGGGGCATTGACTCGCAAAAGCTGGCGTTGGCGCTGCATAAGGCCGAAGAGCCTATTGCCAGGAAGATTCGTGTAAACATCTCGGAGCGAGCGGCCCAAATGCTGGACGAGGAGGCCTCGCTGATGTCGAGTCCGACCCGAGAGGATGTGGGTCAGGCGAGGGAGCATGTGGTGCAGACCCTTCGTGACGCCAATGAAAAGGGCGCTCTGGCATTCATGGAAGATTAGAGCAATGGAAACGACGGCTGCAGTGACGGTTGACGGGGAAGTTGGGCCGGTTTGCCTGCTCGATGACTATTGCCTGGAGTTCCGAAGCAGCAGGCGGGCCGCGGACGAGACGGCCAGGATGAGGGGAGAGCTCGAACATCGGGCGGCCGCATTCGAAGAGGCCGTCCGCGGGCTCGATGCCGTCACGGCTGAATTGCGCCGTTATCAGGAAGGCGTCTTTGCGGCGCACCGCAGGGAGATTGCGAGACTCTCGGTGGAGATCGCCCGGCGTGTGTTGTCGCAGCAGGTCGGCGAGGGCGACTACAAGATTGAGGCGATCATCGCCGAGGCGGTCGGCCATTTGTCCGGGGCCCGCGATATGGTCGTCTACGTCAACCCGGAGGACCTGGCCGCATGCAGAAAGGCGTTTGCCGAGGGTGAATCGGACTTGCCGCCGGGACTGCGGTTCGTAGCCGATGGTCAATTGGGCCGGGCCGAGTGCCGGGTCGAAAGTGAGAAAGGCAGGGTCGAGTCGCTGATTGAGTCGCATCTGGAGCAGATTGCCAAGGCCTTGACGCAGGCTGAATAACCATGGGAACCACGGGCACAACAAACACGGTAAGGGCCAATAGCGCGACAAAGGCCGTCGACGGCGCCGACCTGGTCGGCGCGAACGGCCAGACCGTGATTGACTTCGATAAGTTCCATTCAGCGCTTCGATCCGTCAATCTGATGAACTTCCGCGGGGCCGTTGTCCGCGTGGCCGGACTGACGGTCGAGTCCACCGGGCCCAGGGTGGGGCTGGGTGAACTATGCGGCATTGAGATGAGCGATGGGCGCCGCGTACTGGCGGAGGTGGTGGGTTTCAACGAGGACAGGTTGATTCTGCTGCCCCTCGAGCACGTCGAGGGAATCGGACCCGGCGACATGGTGAGCGCCCGCACGACACCCCGATTCATCAGGCTTGGGCGGAGCATTCTGGGCAGGGCGATCAACGGGCTGGGCGAACCCATCGACAACAAAGGGCCGCTCGACGGCGATGAGAACCGTGCCCTCGACGGTGCCAGCCCCCCGCCTTTGAGCCGCGAGCGGATATCGCGTCCGCTGCCGCTGGGTATTCGGTCCATTGACGGGCTGCTTACGCTGGGCAAGGGCCAGCGGGTTGGGATATTCGCCGGCAGCGGCGTCGGCAAGAGCGTGCTGCTGGGTGATATCGCCAACTCGAGCGAGGCGTCGGTGAATGTCGTGGCGCTGATCGGCGAGCGGGGGCGCGAGGTCCGCGAGTTCCTGGAGAATGACCTCGGATCCAAAGGACTCAGGCGAAGCGTTGTGGTCGTGGCGGCGTCCGATGCGCCGCCGATCCAGCGCGTCAAGGCGGCCTTTGTCGCGGTGACCATCGCGGAATATTTCCGTGATAAGGGGGAGGATGTACTGTTCATGATGGACTCTCTAACACGGCTCGCACAGGCGCAGCGGGAGATCGGGCTGGCCGCGGGTGAGCCGCCGGCCGCCAAGGGGTATTGCCCGAGCGTGTTCGCGTTGCTGCCGAGGCTCGTCGAGCGTCTGGGTTGTGCCCGTCAGGGCAGCATCACCGGAATACTGACGGTCCTGGTGGAAAGCGACGACCTGAACGACCCGGTCGCGGACAGCGCCCGGAGTCTTCTGGACGGCCATATCGTGCTGTCGCGGGAACTGGCCCATCGCGGGCACTACCCGGCGGTGGACGTTCTCGGCAGCATCAGCCGTCTGATGACGGCTGTGGTCTCGCCGGAGCATCGCACGGCCGCACAGAAACTCAGAGATATCTACGCTACCTACATCAACGCCGAGGACCTTATCAATATCGGCGCTTTTGCCCCCGGCAGCAATCGCCGCATCGACGGCGCCATCGCCTTGATCGACCGAGTCACAGGATTCCTGGCGCAACCCATTCGGCAACGGACGCCCTTCCATGAGACGGTTCGAATGCTGACCGGCATCACCACATCCTGGGATGAACTGCTGGGCACAGGGGTAAAGGGCCGTTGACCGGCCGTAACAAAATATGAAGAAGTTTGCGTGGCGACTGCAGCGGGTTCTGGATGTCAGAATCCGGCAGGAACAGGCCAAGAAGGCCGAATTACTGGCCGTTACAGAGAAGTTGACACAGCGGCGCAGCGAACTGCTGACGCAGCGGCGGATTCTCGCCGAGCTAATAGAAGAACTCCATGCCGAAGACGCCGCGCGGCGATTGAGTCGGCAGGCGCTCTTCCTGCGGGCCTCGCAGACGAACAATGCGTTGATACGGCGTCTCGAGACCGAAATTGAGCAGTTGGCCGTCGAAAAACAACTGAAGATTGCGGAAGTCGTCAAACTCAGGCGATTCCGCGAGGGTCTCGAGAAATTGCGCGAAGAGGCCCGTATCGAGTTTGTCGGAGAACAAGAACGACTGGAACAAAAGGAAATGGATGAACGCACAACGATGCGTTTCGCGCGTGAGATTCTCGGCGGCCGGGCCTCCCCGTGACGGTCATACCCCGCGGCGGAGAATCGACGCCGGACGCCTCCGGTGTCCGTTACGACGACGGGCTGGTCTATGGAGATAGAACCGTGAATAAGAAGATGATAGTGATGACGGCCGCAGCGGCCCTGTTGAGCTTCGCCGGGACTTTTGTGGCCGGTTGGCTGACGGGCGGACCCGGGCCGGCGGCGGCGAGAGCCTCCGTTGACGCCAATACGCCGGACGAGGGAATCATCACGCCCAATGAACCCCTGGCCAACGATCTGCTGGCCACGGTGGCGGGCGTCGACGGCAACGGCCTGCTGGAGAAGAAACTCAAGAACCTCGTCTTCGAGGTCCGGGAACGAATTCAGGACCTTGAGGCAAGGAAGCAGGAGCTGGACCTTCGCGAACAGCGAATCCAATCGGCGCAGGAGACTCTGGATGCCGACGCCTCCGAACTGGCCAAGCTCCGCGTGGAGGTCGCCGCGACGGTCGCTACGCTCCGGAGCGAGCGAGAGAAGCTCGCCCAGAGCCGCGTGGCCGTCTCCAAGCAGGAGAAGGCCAACCTGATGACGATAGCGGCGACATACGACAAGATGGATCCGGCCGGGGCCGCCGCCATCTTCTCGAGCATGACCAAGAACCAGGCCGGCTCTCCCACCGATGCGGTGAAGATTCTCTACTATATGACGGAACGAACCAAAGGCAAGGTGCTGGGCGAACTGGCCGGCACCGAGCCACAACTGGCGGCCTATTTCAGCCAGAGGCTCAAACAGGTCAGTGAGACGCAATAGCCATGGACATTGCAACGATTATCGGGACACTCCTGGGCTTTTGTCTGATTGTCGGCTCGATTCTGGCCGGCGGGACAGGCATAGGCATATTCGTCAACATACCATCGCTGGCCGTCACCATTGGAGGCATGGTGTGCTCCACGCTGATCCATTTCTCTCTGCCGCAGTTCCTCAGCGTCTTCTCGATCATAAAGAAGACCATCGTGACAAAGGTTCCTTCATCGAACGAGTTGATTCAGAAGATGGTGAATTTCGCCGCGATCAACCGCCGCGACGGGGCCTTGGCGCTGGAGCAGGAGATCCGCAATATCCAGGACCCATTCTTTGTGAGGGGCCTTCAGATGCTGGTGGACGGCCAGGATGTCGATAACATCCGGGATTTGATGGAGCTGGAGATTCAGTACCTGCAGGAGCGGCACGGAACGGGCAAGAAGATCCTGGATTTCATGGGCGCCGCGGCCCCGGCGTTCGGCATGATCGGGACGCTGATCGGCCTGGTGCAGATGCTCTCGAACATGAGCGACCCCAGCGGCATTGGCCAGGGCATGGCCGTAGCCCTGCTGACGACCTTCTATGGGGCGTTCGCAGCCAACCTGCTGTTTATCCCCATGGCGGGCAAGTTGAGCATCTACTCGGCCGCCGAACGGACATGTATGGAGATGATCACCGAGGGCATTTGTGCCATCGCCCAGGGCGATAACCCGACCACCGTGCGGGAGCGTTTGCAGACATTCGTATCCAAGGGCCGCAGAGAAGAAGTCAAGGCGACCATCTGATGCCTAGAAGACAGCCTCGACGGGAAGAACCGCCCACTGGAGCCCCTGAATGGATGGTCACGTTCAGTGACTGCATGACGCTCCTGTTGACGTTCTTCGTCCTGCTGCTGAGCTTCTCGGCATTCGATGAGTCGATCTTCGCGAAATTGCGGGTCATCTACTCTAGGGGTCTCAACAGCATCACGCCGTTGCGGCTGAGCGAGAGCGAGACGTTTCTCTACATGCTCGACCTGACCCGCAGCAACGATCTGGAGAAGGGCAGTGAGAAGCCCACGCTCGACCGTGGAACGGAAAACCAGTCGAAGCGGGAAACCGAACCGCCCGACTTTCACACTCGCAAGGTCTTCCTGATCTCCTCCGAGCGGATATTCATCGGCCAGGGAACTGTCCTGACATTGAACGGGCGGCGTCTGCTCTCGGAAATGGGCGACTTCATCGCCGAGATTCAGCCGCGGGTCGTCATCAGCGAGAACGGCCCGAAAGGCGGCGGGGACCTGGGCTTGCGCCGTGCGTGGACGATCCTGGACTACTTTGCGAATAAGAAGAATCTGGACAGCAAGCATTTCAGTATCGCCGCGGAGAGCACCGCGCCGCACATTACGATGCAGGGCCGGAGGAATCAACAGGATCATCGCAAACTGGAAATCATTTTTCTTGAGAGAAATCTCTACCGTTGATCAGGTTCAAGGCCAACTCGAGCGACGCCAAACCGCCGGTCCCGGCGTATATCGTCACGTTCTCGGACATGGTGACGCTGCTGCTGACGTTCTTTGTCATGCTGCTGAGCCTGGCCCAGGAACAGCGGGCGGAGTTGTTCAACCAGGGGCGGCAGGCTTTCGTGGAGTATATCCGATACTGGGGCATTGGGACGCTGTTCGGCCGCAAAAACTCACCGGACTTTGGCAATGTGCAGGTGCGGTATTTCATCAAGGATCCGGACAAGAGTTTTGACGCCCGCAGTGTCGACGCCAGAGAGGAAGACATCCGCCGACTATTTAAGCGTGTGGCGGCGGAAATGGAGGCGATTCCATCGCAAATCACTGGCGCCAAGACGGACTTCTCGGTGGCCGCCGTGCGATTCCAGGGCGACGGCGCCGAGTTGAACGATGAGGGAAAGACCTTTCTGCGGCAATATGTGCAGGACCTGCGCGCCGGCGGCGACTACGGCGACGTGAAGCTCTATGTACTGGGGCTGGCATCCGAGCAGCGAGGGGGCGCCGCGCAATGGATCACCAGTGCCCGACGTGCGCAGGCAGTGGCTGAGTATCTGCGGACCCTCATACCCCAAGCCAACAACTGGCCGGTCTATTCCTGGGGAGCCGGGCCGGGCGGGGCATGGGTCGATGAGGACAGCCCCGCCTCCCAGCAGTCGCAGGTCGTCATCGGTGTTGTGCGAGGAGCCAACGACGACCGCTGACACGGGCCCGGCCGCAACGAACTGTCTTCGTGCATGGCCACGGCGTGTCCGGCCGCAGCGGCCCGGTCTGGAGTGGTGTCGGAGTTTCTTACAGACTGTCGGATTAAGCGATCACGCTCTTCTTGCCGGCAGGATTTGCGGGGCCCCAGGCCCGGTCCCGCGGCTGGCACGCCAATTGCAGCCCCATTAGCCCAAGGGGCTGCGTGCGCCCGTATAGCCTATGAAAGCCTTGATGAACATGCTGTTAGTCGTCGTGGTGTTTGCCGTCGGACCCGGCCGCTTATGCCGCGGGGCGTCCGCAAGCGATGCGAACATACCCAATCCGTTTGCCGCGCAGCCGAATGACCTGCAGAGTGAGGGAGCTCCCTCGACAGCCGACGCAAATGGACTTCAAGGGGCCCTGGGCGGCGGCGACGGGTTCTTTGTCGCGGACCCCAATCTGACAATCGGCGGCAGCCAGGGCATGGGAACCAGCGAGTTGTTCTATCGGGCCATGTTCGCCGTAATGCTGGTTATTGTCCTAGGCGGCGTGGCGATGTATGTATCCAAGCGGTGTCTGCCGAGGCTGGCGAGACTCTCAGGCAAGCAGATTCAGGTCGTCGAGACTATCTACCTGGGGCAGCACAAGTCGCTGCACCTGGTCAACGTGGAGGGCCACAAGTTCCTGCTCGGCGGCACCGCCGAGCGAATCACCAAACTGGCGGATCTCGACGGCTTCAACGGGCCGTTTGATCTGACAGGCGAGGATTGTGAAGTCCAATGAGAAAGGCGATATGGAATTGGCTGCCGGCATGGGTGCTCGGGCTCGCGGCATTATCGACGGTCGCGACCGCGGCCAACGGCCGAAATGCGAGTGTCGCCGATGAAGCCTTTCGCCGCGCCGTCGCCTCGATGGGCGTCGACGCCCCACAAATGCCGACGGCCAACAAACCGAACGCCAACGCCGTTCCCAGCATCGGCGAATTCATGACGGTCGTCGATAAGGCCGCCAACGATGCGAGCCAGGGGCAGGATTGGTCCACGCCCATCAAGCTCGTCGTCATCTTCACCGGGTTGGCGATCCTGCCGAGCCTGCTGGTGATGACGACCTCTTTTACGCGGATCGTGATTGTGTTGTCGTTTGTCCGGCGGGCCTTGAGTACGCAATCCATCCCCCCCACGATCGCCATCATGGGACTGGCACTGTTCCTTACCATCTATACGATGTCGCCCACGCTCTCGAAGATCAACACCACCACGATCCAGCCCTATCTCGCTGAGACTATCACCTTCGACGTGGCGGTCAATCAAACGGCCGCCTGCATGAAGGAATTCATGCTCAAACAGTGCCGCAAAACGGACCTCGGCGTCTTTCTCCAGATTGCCAAAGTCGACCCGCCCGCAAACCCCATGGAGGCTGGGATGCACATCGTCATTCCGGCCTTCATCATCAGCGAGTTCCGCACGGCGTTCGAGATCGGATGCTTGTTGTTTATCCCGTTTCTTCTTGTGGACATGGTCATCGCCAGCGTGCTGCTCAGCGCCGGGATGATGATGCTTCCACCGGTGATGATCTCGCTGCCGTTCAAACTCATTCTATTCATCCTGGTGGATGGCTGGGGTCTTCTGGCGAAGAGTCTGAGCATGGGGTTCAACTGACAAGTCAACGCAGCGCCGCGCGCCGCGCCATGCGGCGGGGACCCGGCCGATGGGTTTGGAGTGCTTCTGATGGACGGCAGCTTCATCATGTTTCTGGGACGCCATACGCTCGAGACTACATTGCTTGTGTCGGCCCCGATACTTCTGACGTGCATGATCGTCGGCGTGGCGATCACCCTGTTGCAGGCGGTTACCTCGATCCGCGACATGACGCTCACCATCGTGCCCAAATTGCTCGCGGTCGGTGCTGTGACCTTGCTGTTCGGCGGATGGATGCTTCAGGTGGTGCTGCGGTTCTTCCATGAGATATTCGGCTATATTCAGAACATCGGACACTAATGCCGCGGGCCGTACACCGTCCGGCGAGGTCCCGCGTCGCATGGTGCGGTCGTGATGGATATGCTGTCGTCCAAACTGTTGGTCTTCGCCATGGTGCTGACGCGCGTCTCGGCGTTCTTCCTGGTAACCCCGGTGTTCAGTTGGACCAGTATCCCGGTCCGCATCAAGGTGGCGATGACGGTTGTGCTGAGTTTCTTCTTCGCCATGGTTCTGCCGCACCGGGTGGTGATCCGGTCGGTTGACCCGCTGTCGGTCGTGGTCCTGCTGAGCTACGAATCGGTCTACGGCCTTGGGCTGGGACTGATTACGGTGCTGGTGTTCACGGCGGTGCGGTTCTTTGGACAGATCGTCGAACAGCAGATGGGCCTGACAATGTCGGAGGTGCTCGACCCGCTGATGGGCGAAGGGGCCCAGGCCCTCGGACTGATGATCGAGATGGTCTTCATCATGCTGTTTCTGGCCGCCAACGGACATCATCTGTTCCTGCTCGTGGTGTCCCGCAGCTACGAGGCCTTCCCCGCCGGTTCGGTTCCGACGGTGGGAGTGCTCCTAGAGGGGATCATCGCGGGTGGATCAGTCCTGCTGACGGCGGGGCTGCGGCTGGCGGCGCCGATTCTGACGGCGTTCATGGTCCTGATGGTGACGCTGGCCGTGCTGGCGAGGATCGCCCCGGAAATGAACATCCTGTTCATCAGTATGCCGATGCGCATCGGACTGGGGCTGCTGATGGTGGGGGCGTTCATCCCCTTTGTCGAAGGTTATGTCGGCGAGTTCGCTGAATGGATGGGCAAGCTGTTGCCCTTGTGATACGCGCGGAAAACAGGAAGCGTATAGCAGCCTGGGCATACTATGGCGGAAAAGGACTCAGCCGAGCGGACGGAACAACCGACTCCGCGACGGTTAGGCAAGGCGAAAGAGAAGGGCCAGGTCCCTCAAAGTGAGGAGTTGACGTCCTTTGTGGCGATCTCGATCCTGGCGGCGATGACGGCGTTCTCCTGGCCGAGTCTGATGCGATGGTTCCGCGAGACCATGCGGCAGGGACTGACGCGCGGCACAGGTGTATTCTCGACGACGGATACATTCGTAACCTTTGTCAACGAAAGCCTCACCGACATGCTGGTCGTGATGCTGCCTACGCTGGCGGCGCTCTGTATCGGCGGGGTGGCCGCGTCCATTATTGTCGGCGGCGGCTTCAACTTCGCGCCGGGGGCCGTGCGTTTCGATCTGGAGATGCTCAACCCCGCCAGCGGTATCGGCAGGCTCTTCAATGGCCGTAACCTTGTCAAGCTGGGCCTGAGCATTGTGAAGCTGCTCTTTGTCGGCCTGATCGTCTGGGTCTACCTGTCGAAGAAGCTGGAGTACCTTGCGTCTCTGCGCTGGGTGTGGACCTCTCAGCTTCTGGGCGCCATGGGCCACGTTCTGCTGGGGCTGGTCGTCCGGATGTGCCTGGCGCTGCTGGTGGTGGGGATCGTCGACACGGCGTACCAAAAGTGGAAGTGGATGAAAGACCTGAAGATGACCAAGCAGGAGGTCAAGGAGGAACGCAAACAGACCGAAGGCGCACCTGAGACGCGAAGCCGCATCCGCAAGATACAGATCGAGGGCGCGCTTCGGCGTATGCGGCAGGAAGTGCCCAAGGCCAGCGTCGTCCTGGTCAACCCCACCCACTATGCGGTGGCCCTGAAATATGATGCCAAGCGGATGGAGGCGCCGATGGTCGTGGCCAAGGGCGCCGATGAAGTTGCTTTCAAGATCATGGAGATCGCACGGGCCTATGGTGTGCCCATCGTGCGGCGGCCGGAACTGGCGCGAACGCTGTTCGCCGCCGTCAAGTGCGGCCAATTTATTCCGGACAGTCTGTTTGTCGCCGTAGCCGAGGTGCTCGCCCTGATCTACCGACTGCGGCAGAGGCGTCTGCGCCGCCGTTGAGAGTCGTTCCCTACGCACCGAGGTCTGTCACAAGCACCTCAAGAGCCCCATTGCCGCGTCCGATAATATCTGTGAGCAGGCAGACCATGGCCCCTGAGGGAGTTGGCAATCGGGAAAACATGTGCGGGGTCGTCGTCAGGCCGTCTTGGAGGGGATGATGCCCGCCGCGGCCATCTGGTTCTGCAGCATCGCCAACGTCTTCTCCAGCCGGGCGTACTGCAGTATCAGGCGCTGTTCCCGCACTGAGACGCGCCGTTGCTCTTCCTCAATCTTCTTGTCGAGCAGCTCAATCTGATCCTTGACGTGCCTGCTGTCCACAACGACGCTGCCGACGGTGGGTTTGAGTATCCGGTCAAGCACGTCCTCAAGTCTGCCCGCAAAACCCTGCCGGATGCGCACGGTGGAGGTGAAGACGCCATCGGTCGATAGGGCAACGCTTAATTGCAGCCCGTTTTCGGGATACAGGGGATTTCCATTGGAGTCGAACTGCCCGTTGCCTGTGACGATGTTGCTGCTGAATTCGGCGTCGCGCCACGTGGACTCCGACGACAGCTTGATACGGGCGCCTGTAATGGCGCCGCCGGCGACGGTCACTTCGACGTCGTATTGACCGGCGGTCGTGTAGGCGCTGCTGGCCCCATAGAAGCGAATGGCGCTACTCGTGCTGGTCCCGCTCTTGTCGGCGCCGATCAGATTCAGAACGCCGCGGGAGTCTTTGGCAATGGCCTTGTCGAAGTCGGCGGCGTCCAGACTCAGATGCCCGTCCTTATCCAGTCTCAGGCCGATGGCCGCCGGGGCCAGAAAACTGTCGATGTCGGCGATGAACCCGGCGGCCTGCTGAATGAGCGGCAGGCGAATCTCATTATGAATGGAGGACACCGTGTAATCGGACATGAGGATACCGGCGGTCTTCGTGGCCTCGTCATAACGTGTGTTCTCCTTGATGAAATCCACGGCGTAGTTGTACGCCGTCACGAGCCGGTCGAGCCGGTCTTTGACGGACTGGACATCTCGGGTCAGCGTAATATCCTTGCCGGCGGCGTCCGTCGTATCATGCAGGTGCAGGGTAACACCGGCAATGACGTCATCGACAGTGTTGGTGCTTCGGTTGATGTAACCGTCGGATCCCTTGGCCTGCTCGGCCCAGACATAGTTGGGCGCCGGCCGGTCCAGATTCGAGGCGTCTATCGCGATCATGTCGACATCGCCCAGTCCCGAAGCAAAGGTGAACGTCAGGGTGCCGTTGGTGGTGCTCAGGCGGTCGCCGCTGACGGTGATGTCGCCGGCCGAGACATTGTCCAGGGCCTCAAGGGCGGCCTGGATCGAGGCCGCGTCGGCGTCGTAGGCCAGGGCGGCCGTCGTGCGGCCGTCGTAGGTGAGCGTGAAGGCGCCGCCGTTGGCGCCGCTGGAGAAACCAAGTGTCTGGACCTCGGCCACGGGCGTGATCGCCGGAAAGCCATCGACCTTAATTCGAGAATCCTGCGCGCTCTGAGTCTCCGTAAAATCGGCGGCCGCAAAACCCGCAAGACTGGCGCCGACGGCGCCGCCTTCGGTATCGACCGCCATGGCGGGCAGGGTCAGGGTCGCCGCTGACCCGTTGGCGTTGTAGGTCAGGCTGATGGACAGGTCGCTGGCGCCCTGGACGTTGTCGGCCAGTATGATCAGGCCGTTTTCAAATCTGGCCTTGGCGATGCCGTCGAATGCACTGTTGATTTCCCCAATCAGGTGCTCGATGCGGGTGTTGTCGGTGATGCCGAGGTTGATCTGGGCGATCGCCACGCCGTTGCGGTCGGTCCCGGTGATTTCGATCACCTCGCCGCCTTCGAGTGCGCCGCTGAACTGATCGAGGTCAATGAGCCGGGTGTTCGTGGCCGCGTTGTCTGTGCCGCGGGTCAGCTCCGAGCCGGCCTTCCACGTCTCGGTCGAGCCGGCATTGATACGGATCCTGTAATCGGAGCCGGCGTCGTTGCCGTTGAGGACCAGATGGTACTTGTTGTTGTAATGCAGCAGGCTGGCTGTGACGCCGGGGTTATCGGCGTCGTTGTTGATCAGACCGACGAGGTCCTGGAGGGTCGTGGTGGCCGTGGTGGCGACGGAAGTCTCTTTGTGATTGTAGGAGTAAATAAACGTACCGGCGCCCACGTAGTCCTCGGCATACTTGAGCCCCGTGGTGTGGACCATTCTCGCGGACCGCGCCAGGCGGTTGATCACAACATTGTGGCTGCCCTCAAAGGCCTGGTTGCCGGCTTCGGCCGTCAGTTTGTCCTTGTCGCTGGTCGACACATTAAACGCCCGCAGCGTGTCGGCGCTCGATAGGTTACGGGCGGCGGTGCGGAAATTGCGGAGTTTCGACTCCAGGTCGCGCAGGGCGGTCTGCCGCTGGGTCCATGTATCGCGGCGGTCCTCGTAGACATTGAGCTGGCGTCGCTCGACCGCCATCAACTGCCTGATGAGCGATGCGGTGTCAATACCTGTCTGGAGGCCTGGAAGCGTTATAGTGGCCATCGTTGACTCGTTTCATTCATAGTGCGATTGAGCCGACCCTGCGGAATCGGCAGTAATATTATCGGCAGCCGGACGACACACTTGAGCAAGTGTATGAACGCGCCGTCATGCCCGGTTTACGGGGACCGGACCTATAACAGAGGAACCGAGACGGCTGCCAGGCGGGATTCACGGACACAAATACATCTCGCCCGGTACTTGTCGGCCAGTCTCTGGTAGAACTGTGGAAAACGGACCATCGGGCCGCGGGCATATCGGCCGAAAACTTCCGCCAGGTACTCATGGAAGCAATGTGCACGGTCGTCGGGATCCTCGATGGCGGCCAGGTGGGGGCAGAGCCTCTCGGCGGGGTATCGCTCAACCATGGCGCCCAACGCCTCCGCCATGATCCGGTTTCGCTGCTCGTACCTGTGGCTGTTGCCGCCAGGCAGACGGCGATAGAAGTACCGGCCTTGAAAATCACAGCGACAAAAACGGATATCCGGCGCATGGCGGCAGAGAAAGACGAAGTCCTCAACGGTATCGACTTCATCATAGAGCCCCGTTCGGTCGTAGAGGCTGCGGCGTTTGAGACTGCCCGGATTGGGTACGGGCCCGAAGCCGTGTTCAAGCAGAAAGGCCGGCAGGATGCGACTATCCGGAAAGTCCTCATATCGCCACAACTCGCCTGTCGGACAACCGGCCGAGTCAACAAGGGTCAGGGCCGCTGGGTAGACATAGTCGGCCTCCGGGTGCTGTTCAGCGAAGCGCACAAGCCCGTCAATGTAGTCGGGAGATATAAAATCGTCGGCGTCCACGTTCAGGATGTACCGGCTGGCGGCCTCGCGGATGGCCCGGTTCAGACCCGATGCGAAGTTCTTATGCTCTTTGTGGATGCAGCGGATGCGTCGGTCGCCGTAGGCGGTCATGATGTCCGCCGTTCGATCCGTGGAGCCGTCGTTGACTATGAGCAGCTCGAGTTCCTCGAAGCTCTGCCCCAGGACTGATGCGATCGCCTGCGCTATGTAGGGCTCGGCATTGTAGGCCACCATACACACCGAGACCAAGGGCTCCCGGCGGCTCGATGCCGCAGACACAGGCGGTGCCGTGATGCTTGGCGACCCGCTCACGTCAGACCGATCCGCCGTCTTGCGGCGGGCCAGAAGCATGTGAAACGGTACGTCGATGTGGCCGACGATCCAGAGTATCGCCCGGTCATCGGACATCGCATGGACCGCATCGGGAAGATTCTCAATTAGCCCCCGCGCATACAACCGGCGAACGAGGGCGAAATACTGCCGAACATCCTCGCGCCGAGCCAGGGCCTCGTTCACGGCGTCGGCGAACAGGGCCTCGGGATCGGCGTCGCTCGACCGGGCGCGCGTTTCGGTGCGGCGTTTAAGTGCATTGAGGCGGGCCCTGACACGGGAGAGAATAGCGATATTGACCTTGTCCTTGGAGTGGGCGATGGAGGTCGGCAACTCGCGGTAGAGGTACAGAGGCTCGTCCACAAAAAACAGGCCGCCAATCTCCTCCATCTTGTAGACGATGTCCACATCCTCGGCGTATACAATAGCCTCATCATAGCCGCCGGTTCGATGATAGTACGCGGTCTTGAACGTCTTGAAATGGCTGACGTGGTTTTCGTCGAGAGCCGATGCGCCCGGGCCGATGGGTCCGCAGAAGCCCGTCTTGCGAGGCGTCAGATCGGCGCCACAGTAGATGAACTGCGAGTAGATGAGCCCGGCGTCGGGGCGTTCCAGATGGGCCTGGTGCATCGTCTCGATGGCTCGCGGCGTCAGGGCGTCATCGCTGTCAAGGATACCGAAGACATCGGCCGAGACAGCGGCGATGGCGGTCTTCAGCGCAGCCGTGTAGCCCTTGTTGACATCGTGATGGAGCACCCGGACGCGGGGATCGGACGCGATGCGGGCGATTTCGGCGAGTGAATCGTCGGTCGAGCCATCGTCGACGATGATGAGTTCCCAGTCCGTGAACGTCTGCGACAGCACGGACCTGATCGCCTCGGCGATATAGGGGCCGTTGTTGTAGTTGGCCATGATAACGGAGAATCGCGGCTTGGGGCGCGGGCCGCCCGCCGCCTCAACGAGGCGGATTTCCACGGGGTGATGGCACGCCTCGGGCGTGAAGCCTGCGTACCCTCCCACATCGATCCGGCGGCCCGCGTCGAATTCGCCAGCCAAGGCCTCGGCGGTATAATCGGGATTGGCTTCACACCGGTTGGGACGCACCGACTGGACCACATTGACGGGATTGCAGAATGCCACGGAAGTGGCTGGACACAGCAGCAGCGGCCGAGTCTCGGCAAACAGGCGGGCCTGGGCCGCGAAAGCCTCCTCAAGAGTATTCGGATTGGCGAATTCAATGTGTTCCAACACCACCAACAGGTCGGCGGCCCGGTAGAGGGAACTGGACACCTCAAAGGGATAGGCGAAATCGTGCTCGGCCGTTGTCCAGTTGAACTCCAGTACACCGTCCCGCAGCGGCCGAAACTCCGGCAGCGTCTGTGGCACGCTTCGGGGGTAGCAATACCGCGTGTTACGGCCCAGGCGAAGCGAGAAACCCAGTGCGGCCGGCTGCGCGGACAGAGCGGCAATACAGCCGCCGGCGGAGAACTCCCGCACGAAGATGTTGTCGTCGACCAGCAATAGGACGTGGTCGCAGGACCCCACGAGGCCGAGCAACTGCCCCCGGAAATCGGACTCGGCCAGGAATGCAACGGTCGGGAACTCCTCCGCCAGCTTCTCATATTGCCGCCGATGCCGTTCGGTGGAGACCTTGTAGAGAATGGTTGGATGGAGGAGATCCGCATCGGTGCAGTGCATCAACAACGATTCCAGCGTCGCCCGTAGTTGCATCGCGCGGTCCTTGCTGAAGATGATCGTTCGCAAGGGTACACGGCCCGTCCCAAGGATTCTTGACGCTCCCGGCCGGGTGTGTTTCTCCAGGAGATGCCGTACCTGCGGGGCGTCGAGACCCTGGTCACGAGCCAGGATAAGCTGTTCGAGGGATGCATCGGTGCGACCGTCCTGGAGAAGGGCTAGGGCCCGCCAGTAGGCGCTGGTGGCGTCGCTTATGAATCCGGGACGACGGACGATATCGAACATGGCTGCCATATCCGGCCGCCAGAACAAGCGTCGCGGGTCAGGCAGGTCCGCCGAGACTTTGTGGCGCCATCGCGCCAGGAGCCGCCTGATGTCGTCGTCCGCCTGAGCCAGATTGGACTGCTTCTGAGCATCGAGGATGTTATGGTGGGTCACCAGGCCGCAGGGCAGTGGAATCAGGTGCAGACCGGCGTCGTACAGCCGGTAGCAGAAGTCCGTGTCGGCACAATAGAAGCGGTAGGACTCGTCCAGCCCGCCGATGTGGCGGAAGGCGTCCAGGCGGAATAGGCCGTAGTTCATAAGCAGGCGGGCGCCGTAAGTGAAGTCGATCCCAAACTCGGCCCAGAAGGGCTGCGCAGGATGAACATTGCGGTAAAAGAACATGCCACCGGCCACGCCGTCACTATGTGTGTCGAGGAGATGGACGGCTTCGGCCAGGGCCCCGGTGTTGAATGACATGTCATCACTGGCGTACATGGCGTATCGCCCCGTGGCCTTGCTGAAACCGAAGTTATACAGCGCCGGCCACGAATGATGCCCCTGACCCAGGTGTTCGGACTCGCGATAGACGCGGTTGATGCCGTGTCTACCGAGCACCTCGCGCGTGCCGTCGGTTGAATCCCCATCGATGATGATGAATTCGTACTTGAGACCATCCGCAGCCGCCTTGATGCTTCCTAGTGCGGCGTCGAGCAATCCGGCCCGGTTCTTCGTGGACAAGACGACACTGAGGTCCGGCCGGTCACCGGTGCTTGGCGTCGCCTCAACCGGTACGACGGCGTCCGATTCCAAGGAACGAACTGTGGTGACACCCAGGGGCCGGCGGCTGTGGTAGGCTACGCGGACCGACTCGGACGCCAGGAACTCGAGTATGCACGGGACGATGGTCCACAGTGAGAGTTGACTACTGTCGTGCAGGTCGTTTTCCTTGAGGTAGCGACGGTGGTGTTCGGCGAATCGTCGGCCCAGGCGGGTCCAGGGGTTCGTCTTCTCATCACCATTGAAATGGAGGTCGATGCCGCCGCGCAACGACTGGAAGAACTCGCTCGCAAGGCGGCCCCAGTGGTCGCCCGACCACTCAAACGTGTGGCGAATGTGACGGGCGACAGGCGTGGTAAGGCGGCGGAGTTCCGCCCCGTTGAGCAAGGCCGCCACCGGCAGGTGGTAGTCCCACCAAGGCATGCCCAGGCAGAGGTTCGACGCCGGGATTCGCGCGATGAGCGATTTGTCAAAAAAGAAAAAGTCAAAGCCGCAGTTGTAAATGGTTCCATCTTCATCGCCGAGCGCATCGACATCGAGACGCGAACCGTAAAACAGCGATTGTGAGGCTTGGTGTTCAATGAAATCCAAAAGACCCCGGTCACCGGACAGGTGAATGTCGGCATTGACGATGCCGCAGAGGTCCCCGGCATTCACGGCCAGGACGCCGAGTACGTCGTCTAAGTAGACAAGCGGTTTGCCGTAGAGATCGCGCGCGTCGCGCGGCGCCGCCATGAACTCCACTCGCGGGAATGCCGGCGCCAGGCGGTCCACTTCCTCCCGACAATTGACACTGATGACGCGAAACCCCAGGTCGAGCCAGCTTCGGACGGCGTTTTCCTGGGCGCCGATCCGTGACGGGGCAATGCTGGTCACAATGGTGACGGCCGGCCGGGCCGCAACTGAAACCGGCCGCGTCTCGGTCGCCCTCACAACGCCTGTCCGAGATCTGGGCGCCGCGGCACAAGCCGAATTCCTGAAACCGTCTAGTCGCATGGAATCGAGATGCAGCGGTTGCGGCGCCGCCAATTCCCGAGGGCAGTCATTGTGGTCGATCTCGTCCTGCAGGACCCGGCGAGCCTCCTCGGTGTAGTCCTGCCAGGCGCATTTGGTCTTCTGGCCCGGGTGATGGCGGAATCCGGCCAGCCAGGCGTCAAGAGTGTGAAGACGGGTATGTTTGAAGAAGCGCAGCCAGAGTTCGCAATCGCCAGCGAATCGCAGGTCCGTTCGGATGCGCCCGCCGGCCCGCTGCCATAGAGTACGAGTCCAGAAGGTGCTCTCTTGCTGGATAAAGAACCGGGGACTGGTCTGTAGGTAGTCGACACGCGACCATAACGGGACCCAGCCGACGTTGATGAGCCGCCCGGCAGCATCCCACGCGGTGGGTCGGCCGGTAAGCCACTGGATGTCGGGATAGCGACTGAATACGTAAGCCACCTTCCAGAAGGCGTCGCGGTGGTACTTATCGTCGGAGTTCAACCAGGCCATGATCGAGCCGGTGCTCTTGTCGAACCCCGCTTGGATGGCGGCGTATTGGCCGCCGTCCGGGGTGCTCTGCCAATAAGAAAGGTGCTTCTCGTATTTCCGGATGATATCGACCGAACCATCCGTGCTGCCGCCGTCCATGATGATGTATTCGAGATTGGGATAGCCCTGGCTCAGTACCGAATCGATGCACTCTTCGAGAAACGCCCCCTGGTTGAAGGACGGTGTTACGATGGATATCTTCGGCAGGCCCGCTGCGACGGGAGGGTGGGCGGTTCCCACCGGGACGGCACGGCGCCCCATGGCCCCCGCCTCGCGTTTCGTCGACAGAGCCAGCAGACGCGGCTTGGCCTTCTCGGCCTGGCGAAAGACATCGTTGTCCACGACCCGTGGAACAGCCCCGGGCACGAATAGCATCGGGCTGCCGGCTCGGCGGCGGCACTCGGCGATACAGCGGTGATACAGGTCCAGGTACTGGCCCGCGATGCGTTTGTGGTCGAATGTCGTTACCGCTCGGCGGCGGGCGGCGGCGGCGAGGCGTCCGCGAAGCCCGGCATCGCGCACCAAATCGATCAGAGACCGCGTGATGGCGGGAATATCGCCGGCGGGGGTGATGAGGCCCTCTTGTCCATCGCGAACCAGTTCGGGGACCCCACCCGTATCAAAAGCGGCAATCGGCAGACCGCAGGCCAGGGCCTCCAGAACAACCAGCGGGCAGTTGTCGGCGTTCGGCGTATACAAGAAGATGTCGATAGCCGAGTAGGCAAAGGCCAGTGCGGTTTCGTCGGCGATGTGTGGGATATTGATGATACGAGGGTCTTGCGACGGTCTGTTGTCGCCGATATTGACAAAGACAAACTGACCGGCACCATTGAGCGCATTGAGAACCGCCTGGGTGTGGCGGCCGCCCTTCCACGGATTGGCCAGCGTGCCGCCGTGCGCGATGGCGCCCACGGCCAGATGATCCGGCGGAATACCGAAGCGATGGCGTGCCTCCTGCTTGTCGTGCGGACGGAAGACGTCCGTGTCCACGCCGTTGTAGATCAGATCCATGGGGTGGTCTCTGAGGACGGACTGCGCCACCTTATCATGGAGCCATCGCGACGGCACGACGATGTGCAGAAAGCTGTGGTCATAGATGCGTTTCTTATCGGCTAGCAAATTGGATGCGTTGTCGACGAACAGAGCCGGGTCAACAGACAGATTGGGGCAATCCCGGCAGTCCCGCCGCCAGCGATCGCAATCAAAGGCGTGCGCGCAGTGGCCGGTCAGCGCCTGCATGTCGTGCAGGGTCCAGACGACGGGCCGCCCATGCGACAACGGCGAGAGGCTGAAAGGATTGAAGTAACCTCCGTGAAGGTTGTGCAAGTGCAGGATGTCCGCAGCTCGGACGTGGGGGTTGAAGACCAGACGGTGGCTGCCCTGGAACTCGTAGTAGAGCTGCCCGGATTGCAGGCACACGGGGTGAAGGTGTCGGTTCTTCTCGATGGGAAAACTGAATGCATTGGGATCGTTCGACAGTTTCTCCCCCACCAACATCGCGGCACGGCAGCCCACGGCACGCTGGGCGCAGGCTAGCCGTGAAGCCACCTTAGCGGCGCCACCAGCCACGTCGTGCGTGTTGATATGCAGAATGGACAGGGCTGTGTCAGGCCGGTTCATGTAAGACTCTCGACGACGTCCTCCAGTACGTTTTCGGCAGGTCTCTGGCAGGTCATTGCGGCGATGATGCGCCGGGGCCGCTGGGCAAGTGTGCGGCCTTCCAATTGTGACTTGTCGGGGTCGCGTAACCACCGGGCGAAGACATCGCCCGTCCAGTTGCGGACGAGAAGACGGGAAACGGCATACAGGTCCACCGGAGGGCTGACATGGCCCTGCGTGTTGGCTAATGCGGCGGTGAAGCCTTCCGATGCGACCAGTTGGCGGGTCTCGTCGGTAAAGTCGCCGGCCGAACCGAAGGGATAGGACAGCAGGTTCACCGGTTGTCCAGTGAGGGCCTCCAACTGCCTCTTGCAGCCGACTACCTCCGCGAACTGATCGCGGACCGACAGGATCCGCAGCCTTGTGTGTGTTTGAGTATGGGCGCCGATCTCAATCAGCGGCGAGTCGGCCAGGCAACGCAGTTGCGAAAGTGTCAGCGGCCGCTTCGACATCCGTCCGATCAACGGCACGGCGGCCCAGGCAAGGATCATATCAACGACCGGGTCGATCTGATCGGCGGGCCTGTCGCGCAGAATCGAGCAGATATCGTCATAACACTTCAGACGCTGTGCCGGATCGGCCAAGGACCAGAAAAGCCTCTGGGAGCCACAAGTCAGAGCCAACGACGGCGGCAGCACGGAGTTCACAAGCAGGGCCTGTTCGAGGGCGTCCCACCAGAATTCGCGGTCGCTGCCAACCATCCGTGAGGTCACAAAAACGGTGGCCGGGATATTGTGCGCCTTGAGAATCGGCAAGGCCTTCGTGAGGTTGTCGGCATAGCCATCGTCAAACGTGACGGCTACGGTGTCCGGCATATACTGGCCGTGGCGGATCTCCTCTACAAGGGTCGGCAGCGGCACGACACGCAAATACGCCGCCAGTTCTGCCATGTGAGCATCGAAATTCTCCGGGCTGACCGCCAGGAGCTGGGCGTCAACGGGGTCATCGGCGACGCGGTGGTACAGAAGGATCAGTGGGTGCTCGATGACAACCCTCGGACGCCCGCCCCCCGAACTCGGCGCAGGCGTGGCCGCCACGGAGTCCCTCGGCTCCCCAGACACCACAGCGGGTTTTGCGGCATGATTCCCGACAGGCACGGCGGCCTTGCTGGCTCGGGCGGCCAGCAGAACCTGATAGTCCGGATCATTGTGGGCAAGAACCTCGTTGGACAACTGTTCGGCAGGCACGCCATCAAGAAAGGCCTTGGCCGCCGCCACGTTGCCGTACGCCTGAACACTCACACTGCCTTCAGGAAAGACCTCCTCCACGAGCATGCGCAGGCTCTTGTCCGTGAAGCGCCAGTATTCGCCCCAGCGGTCCATATCATAGCGTGATATCTGGCTGATGCCGGAGGCCGTCAGCAGCAATGTCCCGCCGGGTTTGAGGGCCTCGGCGGCGGTCCGCAGGGCCGCCTTGACATCGTAGATCATCTGAAGGGTCTGCGTCAGGACGATGCAGTCGTAGGCATCCCGCGGGATGTTCCGTCCGGTCGCCAGGTCGCCCACGAGCGTGGCCGTCTCCGAAGCCGCAGCACTCAGGACGTCCACACGAGTGGTCCGGGAGCCGTACTTGCGACTGTATTGGTCGTCGCCGACTTCCAGTACAACGCCTCGGATGGCGGAGGCATTCTCCGCAAGAAACCGTTCGATGTAGACGCGGTCGATGGGCGTTCCGCGGTCGTAGCCGAATGTCCGGCTGACGGGCTCGCATCCGGCGTTGTACGTGGCCTCCACGCACCGGGTCGAAGGCCGACCATCCTCCATGGTCCCAGGTTCGTCCCCGGCCCGCTCCGGCGAGAGAATCCTCTTGGCGTAGATCAGCAGAAAGAAACGCGTCTGAGCGGTCATCTTGAACGGTGGCTTGGTGGCGGGGTTGGTCAGACTGTCAAAGTCATGGATCATGTAGCGAAACCCCGCGGCCGCCAAGACCGCCAGTATCCTGTGAAGGCTCTGACCCGTTTCGGGAAAGCCGTGATACTCGATGACCAGCTCTTTCACCAGGTGCAACCGGTCGGCGATCTCCGTGATGACCTCGCTCTCGGCCCCTTCGATGTTGAGTTTCAGAAAGTTGATTTCGCCCTCGATATACCGGCTCAGCGGGACGACCCGCACCTTCGTATCGCCGGCCCCGCCGTAGAGGCTACCGCCGTCCGAGTGGTCGGCCGTAAAATCGAGCGTCGCGTCGGATTTGTGCAGACCCGCATCCACCACGGTGGCCATGATATTGTTGGCTCGGAGGTTCTTGTGCAGTAACTCGAGCGACTTGCCGTCCGGCTCGAAGATGGTGATTCGGGCGTCGGGGTATCGCTGCGCGACGTACAGGCTGAACAGGCCGATGTGTCCGCCCCCATCGATAATGACCGGTCGCGGATTGTCCGTCTCGAAGTCATAGATGCGCTGCAGGAAGATGTCCTTGGCCGCCATGTAGAACGACAGCAGGTCGTAGCAGTAGATCGTCAGGCCATTGAACTTGACGCAGTAGTCGCCGAACCGCTCCCGCCCCGCGAGGTTCCGTAATCGCTCGAAGTCCTGCCGTGTGCTCTCCGCGCGAATCTCGATCACGTGATGCGGCGCGACCGATTCCCGCAACGGCGGCGAGGCCGCCTTGTCGGCGGTTGCGGTGTATTCCTGAACCATCTGCGCCAATTCGGCCATCCGGTGTCGGTAGGTATGCTCTCGCAGTGTCCGCTCCTGGCCGGCGGCGGCGATATGGGCCCGTTCGGATTCGCTATCCAGGAAGTGCCGCAGCAACTCAGCGCAATGTTCCGCGGATTCGTAGGCCACAACCTCCCGGCCGGGGGCAAACAGTTCATGGAGATTGTCCTTGCGGTCGGTCAGCAACAAGGCCCCCATGCCCGTGGCCTCGTAGAGCCGCATGTTGTTGGCGTGCGAACCGGCAATGTCAATGTGGCGGTTCAGGACGACTCGGGCACGGCTGTAGAGTCTGTACATCTCCAGCCCGAAGAGCGGACCCTTGAAAAACTCGCGGGCCCGATCCGAAAGACCATCGTATCCGAAGCCATGCAGATTCATGGCAAAGCCGCGGTCGGCGAGGGCGTTGAATAGCTCGGTTCCGCCCTTGTGGCCGCCCGTGAACTGGCCTACGAAGGCAACGTCAACCGGCCGGTCCGATGGGATGTCCACGCGGTCCAGGAGGGTCGACTCGAAGCCCAGACGAAAGTACTCGGCGGGCTTGCCCAGACGGCGGAAACCGTCAACATAACCCGGTATGGAGGACAACAGTAGATCATAGGCCGACAGGTCCCGCATGGCCATCGTCAAGGGCGCGGCATGTTGGCCCACCATCAGACGGACAAAGGGTTTGACGGGATTCAGGACGTCGCTGGTGACTTGCTCCATCGCCAGGTTGATGATGATATCCGGCTTGAACAGGCGGACTCTGGCTTGAAGTATGGCGGCCAGATGCTCCGCCGTCATGGTGGCGATCTGCCGCGGGTCGGCTTGCGTCCGGGCGATCAGGCCGTTCTCGCGGGCCCAGGCGTATTGCATGAATGGGGCGTTGTAGATGATGTCGGCGGCTTCGTGGCCTAGGGCCCTCAGGTTCCTCGAGTAGAAGTCCGCCACGCCGAAACAGGTGGCCATACGGGCCTCATACTGCTGCTCGAAGGGCCGCATCTCGAGACCGGGGTTTTCGGCGTACAGGCGGGCGAGAAACGGCTCATAATCCGTGTTGACAATCAAGAATCGCAGCGACATATCAGGTCTCCGTGAGGAACGGGTTATCGGGTTGGACGGGTATGGGGCCGGATCGGCAACCGCGGCGCAGTCGGCCTCGACAACATGCTTGAGAGTATCGATCGGTGCGCCGTGAACATTGCCGCATCGACGCAACGGGAGATGGCCCCCGCGGTGTTCCTGAAGAAACAGACCCGTGAAACCAGCGGATATGGCGGGGCAGATTCCATCATCAGAACCGGGTGGAGACCGACGCCGGCTCGGCGGCGAAATATTCCCGCGCGGACTCCGTCCCCGTCGGTGGCCTCGACTGTCCAAAGTCAACCCACGAGGTCGACCCCGACGCGCACAAACCGCCCTCGCCGTTTCATGCGCGGCTCTTGTAAGCCCGCAGCGTCTTTCTGACTATTCGTGCTTCTTCCAGCCTGCCGGCCGCCTGCGAAAGCTCGCAATGCACCGCCAGCGTCAATTCACCGTACAACCGCCCCAGCCGCTCGCCTCGTCGCCGGAACAACTCGCCGTCCGTAACCCCCCATTGAACGAACCGCCGGATGATCTCGCCGCTGTCCCGACACAGGGCCTCCAGTCGGGCCGTCTCGCCCCCTCGGGCCAGACGTATCTGCTCGCCCAGACAGGCCTCCAACCGATCCAGGTCCTGCTCGATCCGATTGTCGTCAAGGTACGAGTCCATCTATGTCGTCGCCGCCCGACCGTTTAAACTGCGCTCCACCTCCTCCAACAGGTTCGCCGCATCCTGGTTCTCAGGGTCTACGGCGGCAATATCACCCAACATCTTCCTGGCCTCGCTCAACCGCGAGTCCCTGGCGTACAACGTCGCCAGACAGAACATCACGGACGTGTCGCCCGGGTGCATCCCAAGGTAGGATTCCAGGTGCCGGATTACCTCGGCGAACGACCCCATCATGCACGAAACCTGGAACAGCCCCAGCAGCGCCGTCAGATTGTCCGCGTCCCGCTCCAGGGACTTCAGATAGAGATCGAACGCCCGCGGCCCATCGTTGCGTTGCTGAGCGATCATGGCAAGCCCCGCGTAGGCCTTCGCACAGCCGCCGTCCAGACGGCAGGCGACACGGAAGGACAACTCCGCATTCTCCAAGTCGTTCTCCTGCAGCGCCACGACTCCCAGCCCTACATAGGGTCCGGGCTCATCCGGCCCGACCGTCGCGGCCTGCTCATAACACCTCTTCGCATCCGGGTATCGTCCGACCGTCGCATAGCAGTCGCCAAGTTCACACAGCAGCTCGCATCGCTGGGTCGTATTCTCGAATTCCGCCGTGTTGTTCGTCGTCACATCCATAGAGACTCTCTTCCATTGACCAGGTCCACGGCCCTTTCGAGCAGTGCGATTGCTGATGCGGGGTCCTTGGCGCGTCTGCGCAGTCGTCCTTCGAGAAGCAGTGTCTCGACCGTTGGACACGGGTCATTGACCTGCCGGCACAGCTCCCCAGCCCGTTGATAGTTGCCGCTGCGATAGTGAGCATCCGCCGCCAGTGACCGGACATACCATTCGTTGCCGTACCGCTCGGCAAGGTACTCGAACAGGCCGGCCGCCCGGGCCCACTGGCCCGCCGCGGCGTGTGCCCTGGCCTGTTCGAGCAACTGGTCGTACTGAAAAGGTATCTCGTCCGGCTCCACGCGACGGACCACCACACCGACACCCGGCAGGGCCTGCCGTAGCGGCGTATCGGGATGGTGTCGCCGGGCCTGCGCAATGGCTTCTCTCGTCCCGACCACCGCCCATTGCGCCGCATTGGAATCCTCCAGCTCGAACGCTGTGTCGGGATGGGCCAATAAGGGGGAGATCGAGTCCTCGACCCAGAAGTTGCGAATGGGAAACCCCTGCGGCACTACCGCCACAAGGTCTCCGTCGCAAGCCTCCAACGCGGCATCGATCCTCCGGCAGGCCGCTGTCTGGGGGTCCACCGCAACCGGCACAACATTGGGTATCGTACGACCGCCGATAGCAACCGTACCGCAGCCATGATCAGCCCCGAGCGCCTCCACATCCTGCGCCGGCAGCGGCAGATAAACACAATAAGGGTAGAACGTGTGGCGACGGACTGCTTCAAGCATCCTTGCGAGACTGTCGTTAAGCCGCTCCGCCACGATGATGATCGACAGGTCCTTGACGGCGCTCCAAGGCTTGGCCGGCCGCGTCGTGCGAACTGTCAGAAAGGTCTCGACAAACGCCTCCCGGTCCTGTCGGCCCTGATGTGATAGTCGCTCCGAGCCCCCGACCGGGCTGTAGAATTCCCCTGTAATCCTCCGGATATGGTAGAAATCCGTGAAGAAGACGGCCTTGCGCGTAAGGTCCCAGTCGATCAGGAGCTTCAGCTCCTCATTGAAAGGCCCCGTCTGATCCAACAGCTCCCTGTCGTGCATCAGGCTGACGTGTAACGTGTGATTGAAGCACAGCATCAGAAAACGATCGAAGTCCCGGCTGATCTCAAGGACCTTGCTCAAGACCGTTCTCATCCCATCGGGCTCAACCCGGCAGTACACCCGATACAGGTCCGTATAGGCCAGCCGGCAATCCGTCCGGCTCTCAAGTGCATCGACCAGGGTCTCGACGTGGTACGGATACAGCAGGTCATCGTCGTCAAGATAGGCAATGTACTTGCCCTCGGCATGCGCCAGCGCCTCATTGAGCGACGCCGCCTTGCCCAGATTCTCATCCCGGTTGATGAACAAAACCCGCTGGTCCCGTAGACGCTCCACAATGTCGTCCACACGCTCGCCTCCGTCGCGGACCAGGATGATCTGTACGTTCCGATAGCTCTGCCGCAACGCGCTCGACAGCGCCACCGGTAGAGACCCCCTGCGATTGTGCGTTGGAATCACAATCGTAACCTGTGGACCACGTTTTTCGGCGCCGTTGCAGACCATTCACAAAAACCCATCGACCAACTCAACTTCACCACTGCGTCGCAAAAGCCGGGTCTGTCTGTTGCGACAAGGTCGTCCCGGACATCCGCAACGGCGTATCGACGATACTCGGCTTTCTCTCGGCGTCGATCTCCATCTCGAACCGCGTAAACAGGTCGTTCACCACCGTCAGTTGGGCCTTGAGCGAGGCGTTCTCCTCAACATAACGGCGATACCGCGCGGGCTCGTAAGGTCCGTGCACGATCATCTCGCAGAACTGCTCGCTGATGTTGAAGAGAAACTCTCGCGGCAACACACTTTCAGCCCCCAGGAAGTTATGGACGACCGGCTTGAGACCACAGGCCATCGCCTCGAGGACCGCCACCGGGTGACCCTCGCAGATGCTTGTACAGAGGATATAGTGCTTGTCCGCCAGCCAGGCCGCGACATCGTGCTGGTAGCCCTCGAAGACCACCACGCCCTCCAAATCCAGTGCCCGCACCATCTGCCGCAAGTACCGTTCAAGAGCTGCGTCCTGAATAGTCCCGGCAACGAACAGCCTGTATTCGGGGTCGATGTAGTGCAGCTTCTGCATGCACTGCAATGCAAGAGCTGGATTCTTGACCATCCGCAGATTGGCAATCATGGCCAGATTCTTGCCCTTGTCGCGCGCCGTAAAACGGAACTTATCCAGATTCACGCCGTTGGGAACTGTCTGGACGGATGTTCTGGCCTGTATATCCGGCACGGCCGCGGTCAGGGCCTCCAGCGTGGCACTATTGCCGACGGCAATGAGCGTATCCACGTTGGACCAGTCGACCTGCCTGGGCCATGGCGCGTAAGCCTCGTAGCGGTGGAGCCTTACGATGTTCCGCGAGACCTTGGGCATCTGCGATGCCCTGGCCGCGAGGTTCGTGCACCACTCGAACCAGCAGATATCCGCCCACTGCATGGTCTGCCGCAGTTCTTCCTCGGTTCGGCCGTCAAAAACCCGAGTCTGAAACCGTTTACGCGTGAATTCCACAATCTCGTTGAGGAAGCTTGACCCATCGGCGCCACAGAAGAACGCTATCCTGGGCCTCTTGTTGAGGATCAGGTCCACCATCGGCTGAATCACGCGCTGCTCCGGGCTGAGCTTCAACGAGCACAATAGTGCCTCGACGGCCGCGGCCTTGTCGTTTTGGTCCAGCAGCACCGCCGCAGCTCGGTTGAGCACGTCGGCGCTGAGAATCTCCAGCCGCTGCATATCGCCGAACAAGGCCATAGCCTCCCGAGCGCGTCCGGCCGCAATGTATGTCTCAGAGAGATTCCACAGTATCTCGCCGCTGTCCGGCCGCAGTAAACGAGCCCGCCGCAGGTGGTCGATGGCCTCATCCGACCGCCCCAGACAGTGCAGAATCGCCCCGGCGTCGTTGAGGGCTTCCGCGTCATCGGGCGAATGCGCAAGGTGTCTTCGGATGTGTTCGAGTGCCGCCGAGTGCCGCCCCGATTGGGCCAACTCGAGCCCTGTCCGGTAGTCGTCTGTGTGGCCGTCCATGTGTACCTCTTCGAGTATTGTGGTTTTTAGCGTCTTGGCCCCGCCAGGCAGGGCAAGGCTGCGAAGCGACCGCAGAGGACCGCCCTGCGAACAACGTGCAAAACCCATGCCGAGCCGCCTGCGGGCACGACAAGGGCACTCCGACCTTTCTCACCGAGGAATCTGTACGGATGTCGAACACCCGTGTAGGCCAAACGGTCAGGAACCAAAGGCTGCATCGTGGGAATATGGGAAATCTAGGAAGACTAGATAAAGTCCAGGAGCGAGATCGAGATGAGCTTGCCTGCAACCGCCAGCGACATCTCATAGAGAACTTGCCGCCTGGACAGGTCGATAGCCACTTGGGTGATGTCCGCATCCCGCAAACCCGAGGCCTCGTCCTCAGTGTTGTACTGGATGTCCTCCAGCATCTCGCGAAGGCGGTCGAGAAACCCTACCTTTGAGCCCACCGAGGTGGTCTTTTCAACCAGGAGGTTTCGGACTTCATCCAGTGCCCCCATGGATACGTTCCGCAACTCGTCAATGCGCCCATCCGACAGGTTGCGGTCATTGAATAGCAGGTCGCGAATATTGATCAGGGTCTCGAAGACGTCGTGAGTGCCCTCAAAAGACACCATATCGACCCCTGTCTGTGTGATGCCCGTCGTATCGACGAACAGGACCTTGCCCGTTCGGGAGTCCACCACCGCCTGGTTGGCGGTGCCGTCGGCATTGACCCAGGTCCGGCCGTCGTCGATGGACAGCTCAAATGTGCCGTCCGCGTTGGCGTCCGCAACGGTCAACCAGACCGTCCCGGTAACACTGCTGGTCCCGCTGCCGACGGTCGCGCCCGTCTCCCCATAAACGCAACTCTGACCGCGATTCTGGACACGAAACAGGTCGTCTCCGACATAGAACGCGCCGGCATCCACCCCCGGCGCCACTTCAATCATGCGCCCATCGACCGCCCCCTGATAGGTCACGCCGATAATCCGCCCGTTCTCACGCTGCACGGCGAACGGTGCCGAAGACGTGCCCCCTCCGCCGAACAGATACTGGTCCATGTGGCGGGCATTGGCGAAAGAGACAATCTGTTCAAGGGCGTCGTTGACCGCCTCGGCGACCCGTTCGCGCCCCGTCTGGTCGTAGGTTCCGCTGATGATCTGACTGAGGCGCACCCTCTCATCCGCCAGCACCTGGCTCATGTTCTGCATCACGTTCAGGCCGATCTCCAGCGTGTCTGTTGTCTCTGCTATCTTGGCCGTGTACTTCGCCAGGGCCCGCTGCTGGGATTCAAGCCCCAGAATGCGGTACGCCGCCGATGGATCGTCCGAAGGCCGATTAATCCTCGCCCCGGTCGAAGCCTGCTCCTGCAGCCGCATCATCGATTTCGTGTGTAACTGCAACGCGAAGCTGACATTGCTATAGATGCTGTTGAGGGTTCCGCCCATTGCAATCCTTCACATTCGAGGCCGTTACAACATGTTCATCAGAGTCATCATCGAATTGTTGTACGTGCTCATGTACTTGGCCACCGCCTGAAACATCTGCTCGAATATCAGCAATTGAGCCGCCTGGTCGTTGATATCGACGCCGCTGATTTCGCTCTGCTGGTTCATCAGACTCTGCACCATCATCTCGATGTTGTTCTGCCGCGACAGGTTCAGCGACAGCTTATGCCCGAAATCCGTCACCATCCGGCGGTAGTACTCGCTGCAACTGACATGGCCCAGAGCACCGACCGCGGTGTCCTTCAGCGCGGCCATCGCCAGGGCGTTGGCGTTGTCGGACATCTCCGGTCCCAACGCCGCCGCCGCGCGGGCGGGTGTGTCAATCAGATGTCGGTCGACGCTCATGTCGATGGCCCCGTTGCCGGTGAAAAACGTATTCAAACCGGCGGCGGCAAGAAAACCGGACGTGTCCGACGTCGCATAGGCGTCCACTTCAAAGTAGTCGCCCGCCGCGGTGTCGAGATCCCCGATGGACAGGGCCACCTTCAGGCCGTTGCCCACGTCAAGCCTGTCACCCGGAGCATAACCCGCCCCGATATTGAGCGTATTGACGGGGTTGCCCGAACCGTCGGTGACAACCAGTTGCAGACTCCCGCTGCCCACGGACCCCGTCCCCGAAACAGTGAACGTAAACGTGTCGTTGACGGAGCCTGTATAGACACCGGAGACGCTGATAGTCGGTGGCGATGCGCCGTGCAGGCTCGTAAGCGACGGTTCGGCCGTGACCGCCGGAAGAAAGTCAAATCGATAGTCCGTATCCGCGATGATCGTCAGCCGTGAACCGGCGTCCGACGCCGTCAGGCCGGTAATCGCCGATATCGCCGCCGCAATGTCCGCCAGCGTGTCGTTGGCCGAATCAACAGTGATGGCGTGGCGAGTCACTTGGCCTGTCGACGTGTCCGTCAAACGGATACAGAAGCTGCCGTCCGAAACCGGCCCCTGAAAATCCGCAAGGCGGTCGCTGGGCATGATCCACCCGTCCAGCCTGGCAAAGGACCCCGCCGAACCGACTCCCTGTACGTGCAGCGCATTCACCTGCGTCACCAGCGATTGGGCCAGCAAGTCCAGATTCGTCCGCAGGTTCGTTAGTTCGCCGTTGACCAGCGAGACCAGGGCCCCCAGCCTGCCCCCTTCGACATTCGTGCGATACTGAATAGACCCCTCCATCGCCACGCCCATCGCGTTGTCCAGTGTAAGCCCCGACACGAGCTTCTCTGTGCTGGAGCCCATCACCAGAGGCATCCCCGCGATGGTTACGTCCACGACGCCGTACTTACGCTCGTATGTCTGTACGCCAGCCAGCCTGGCAAGGTCCGCAATCGCCTGGTCCCTCTGGTCGCAGAGGTTCCCGGTCGACCCGCCGGTCGCCTGCAACCGCTCGATGTTCTCGTTAAGAGCGGCGATGCGCGAGGCGATGGAGTTGATCGACTCGATTACATTGTCGATTTCAAAGCGAATCTGCGTATCAAGAGCGCGGAGGAAGGTGCCCAGGGTGCGGAACTGGGCGGTCAGGGACTGGGCGTCGCTGACCAGTTGATTCTGCCAGACCGGCTGCGCCGGGTGAGCCGCCAGGTCCGCCATGGAACTGAAGAACCGGTCCATGGCGGCGTTGAGTCCACCGGCATTGTCGGTCAACTCACCCAGGGCCGTCTCTATCGAGGCGAACGTGATATTCTCCTGGGTCGTGAACTCCAGGGCCGACTTCTGCCGGAGAATCTCCTGTTCGAGCAGCGTGTCGATCACACGGCTGACGCCCGTCACGTTGACGCCTCCGCCCAAAAGGACCCCGTTGCGAAAAGACGAATACGCCGGCGTCAGGTCGACACGCTGCCGGTGGTAGCCTTCCGTGGCCGCGTTGGCGATATTATTGCCAATCACATCAAACGCCCGCTGGGCCGCCTTGATCCCCGTCAGACCTATCGAAATATCCGCCATGGTTTGATCGTTCCGCTCTGCGCCGGCCTTTTCAGTACCGGCAAACGACTTACTCTTAGAAACTGATGTCCATCAGGGCCCCGGCCCCGCTTCGGCCTGTCGATCCGTCGCTGCGATACGTCAACGGGCTCGATGCCGAGAGACCCGCGATCCCATTCAACAGCAGCCCGTTGATGCGGGCGCAATCCGCCAGTAGCCCGGCCGTGGCCAGATGCCGGCTCCGCAAATGTTCGGCCAGTGTTTGCAGCCGGGCTTTTCTTTCGGCCGCCGCCGTCTTCCGCGGGCCCGTCAGGCCGTGTTCTATCCTCGTTAGTGTAATCGTCCCAGGATCGCAACCCATGCCCTGGGCGATGACCCCGCAAAGCAACCTGCGCTGCTCCTCGACCTGTGCATAATCCGCGGCATCAGCCCGAATCCGCTCAAGCAGACCGCTCATGGCGTCCGCATCGCGTTTGACAACCCCGACGCGCAGCTCGTCGAGCCACCGCAGGCTCGTCTCCAGGTGTTTGATATCGGTGTCCAACGACTCCAACAGGGCGTCCACCGCGTCAAGACACTCATCCGGCACGGCGGTAGCGGCGTCGAATTGTAGCTTGGCGATCACCATCGTGGCCTCACACGCCCTGTCCCTGATCAAGCGGTTTACCCGGTGCGGCTACCCCATCCGCTTGCAGCGACTGATAGATCTGCTTCCAAAGACCCAAGCCCCCCTGCCTGCCCAATTCGTCGGCCAGGTGGAACCAGAACAAGTCGTACGTCTGAGCGGCCGCTCCATCGACTTCAAAACCCCACTGCCCGACCGATTCCTTCATCTGCTCCAGAACACGGTGCATCAGAACCGACTCGAACTGCTTGGCGAACTCCATCTTCTTGGCGTCTATGATCGGAGCGGTGGTATCCAACTTGCCAACAAGGTTCGCGACGCTCACGGGCGAGTTTGCGGTCAAATGGTCGACACTCATGGACAGTCCCTCCTACATCGGTTCAATTCTGGCCTGCAGCGCACCGGCCGCCTTGAGGGCGTTGAAGATTGCCACAAGATCGCGCGGCGTCGCGCCGATGGCGTTCAGCGCCTTGGCCAATTCCGATACGGTAACAACGTGCTCAACGGGAATCAGATAGGTCTCGGTTTCTTCGACGCCGACGAACGTATCCGGCACCCGCTCGGTCGTGCCGGCGTTCGAGAACGGGGCCGTCGGCTGCGAAACAATCTCCGTCTCCTTGACCTTGACCACGAGACTGCCCTGTGAAATGGCCACCGGCGAAATGCCCACGTTCTCTCCCACAACGATGGTGCCCGTACGTTCGTTGATCACGACCACGGCGGGATAGTCCACCTTCACATCCGGCAGGCAGATCTGATCGATGAACCCGGCAATGCCCGATGTGGGAACCGCCTCCGGGATGCGGACGCGAACGGCCCCCGCATCCGCCACCTGCGCAGCATCCGGGTATAATTGGTTGATCGCCTTGCCGATACGTTCTATCGTCGCAAAGTCGTTGTTTCGAAGCAGCAGCGTAATAAAGCGGCCCTGCGGCGTGGTCTGCCAGAACTGCGACAGCTCTGCACGCTCCACGGTGGCCCCGCTGGCAATCCGGCCGACCGTCAGGTGATTCTTGGAAACCGACGCCTGACTGCCTGAGGCCCCCCACCCGCCCAGACTCACCGGACCTGAGGCCACGGCGTACACGTTTCCGTCAAGACCCTTGAGTTCCGTCGGCAGAAGCATCCCCCCCTGAAGGCTCTTGGCGTTGCCCACGGACGACACATCCACATCCAGCCGCATCCCCTCACGATCGAACGGTCCCAGCTTCGCGCTGACCAGCACCAGCGCCAGATTGCCCGTAGTCAGGTCCGAGGGCGAAACGGTGATGCTGTCGTTGCGCAGCAGGCTTGCAAGCACCTGTCTGGACGGCACACTCGAATCGCCCGTGTCGGCCAGCCCCACCACCAGGCCGAAACCCGTCAACGGGTTATCCCGGACACCCTGAATATCGACAATGTCCTTGATGCGCTCAGCGCGGGCGGCCGAAGCCATACACAGAACCGCCGCCACAAGCAGCCAGCCCCGCGCGAAACCCGCCGATCCGGCATATCTTTGCCGGAGCCTCATGAGTCGGCTTTCACAGCGTTCCATCATTTCATCTACCTCAGAAGGGCCAGACCTTGTCGAATATGGAGCCCAGCCAGCCGGGCTTGTTGTACGGAGCGGCCACGCCGGAGTGTCGCGTCACGATCCGGAAGTTGGCCACCTGTTCGCTCTTGACGACATTTCCAAAGCTGATATCACTTGGCTTGACGATGCCGCTGACCTCGATAACCTGGAGGTCGTCGGCGATGTTGCGGCTTCGCGTCCCCATCACCACGAGGTTGCCGTTGGGCATGACATCCATCACGACCACCGTGATCATGTCCGTAAAGCTGCGTTCATCCTTATAGTCCGCCTTGCCCTTGAGTTCATTGGCGGATTTCGCCGACATGGTGAACCCCGGAATGCTCGGCAGAATATGGTCGATGCCCAGCTCTCCGTCAAACGTCGTGGACCGGCTGACTTCTTTCTTGAGGTCGCGCTTCGCCTTGTTGTCGATCTTGCTGTCCTCAGTGACGGCAATGGTCAGCACGTCTCCGATCTCGCGGGCGGTATCGTCCGCGTAGAACGAGCGCGAACCCGCCAGCCGCTTCGCGTAGATGGAATCGGCGAAAACCGGCTTCACCTCCGCGGCGACAAGGCATACCATGATCACATAGAGCATCCGTATCTTCATTATCACTCCTTGCTTAGAATACCGGCTCCACCGTGCCTTCATCACGGACCTTGCAGATGATGACCCGCTGCGAGTCGATATTCTGAACCTTGATGAACTGTCCGGTGCCGCCCTCCTGCAGGGCCCGGCCCGTCGCGGTAATCAACAGGCCGAGTCTGTCGATCTGAATGATGACGTTCTGATTACGTTTGATGACCGCCTGAGGCCTGGCCGGCGCGAGGATATCGAGCCCGACCGTGCTGCCGGCCGCGATGGCGCGGCGTGCCGCCAGACCGTAGGGCGCCACCCAGTCGGCCGATTCGGGGTAGTCCGAGGCGACGGTTTCAACCAGGACATTGTCATGGGTGATGAACTCGCCTGCCGCGATGTCGGCGGTCGCCTTGACGACACGGCGATTGTAACGGGCTCGGAATACGACGCGGCGGCTGTCCACCACCGCGGCGGCCTGTTTAACTTCGATCTCGACTATGGCCAGATTGGCGGCCGGACTCTTGGCCGCCGACGCGGTGAATGTCAGTGCTGATTGAGGTTCCGCCAGGACCAGATCCGGAGGCGCCGCCACCGGCTCAAAGGCGCGGACACCGGGAGCCTTCGGCGCCGAATCAAGGTACGCCGAGGCGAACTGGACGAAATCGCCGCCCGTTACCGTCCGGTGCGGCCGAGACACCCGGACGCTGTCGGCGCCCGAAAACATCACGCAGGAGGCGTCCAGTCCCGCCGCCGCCAACCGGCTCAGTATCACAGCCCGACTGACCGTGATTTCCTGCCCCGGCATGGCGATGCGCCCCAGTGTCACCTTCTCGGCCTGGTCCAGCAGCCGCTGTTCGCCCAGAAGTACTCCCACCTGTCCCAGCGTGGGCACGTCATTCTCGATGGTCAGCCGCCGCGGCAAATGAATGCGCAGCCCGGACCCCGCACCGCTCTCGACCGCCGCCGCCGGCCCCGCGACGGCCCAGCTCAGTATTATAGTCAGGATGATCGTTCTGCGTTTCATGGTCGTCTCAGTTTAATAGCTGCCGGTCTGTATGGCGGTCTGGAGCATCTGGTCGCCCGCCCGGATGGCCCGCGAACTGACCTCGTAGGCCCGCTGGGCGGTGATGAGGTTCACCAGTTCCGTCACCATCTGCACATTGGACTTCTCCAGAAACCCCCCTTGAATCAGTCCCAGGCCGTTGTTACCCGGAATACCCGTCACGGCCGTGCCGCTGGCCTCCGTCTGCGCCAGCAGGTTGTCGCCCTCGCTGGACAGCCCCGACGGATTAGGAAAGTTGGCCAGTTGGATGCTGCCGACCACCGACTGTGTCCCGGATGGGTCGGTCACGTTGACGCTGCCGTCCTTGCCGATTGTCACCGCCACGGCATCGGTGGGAATCGTAATCGGCGGATCGAGCAGGTAACCGGTCGCCGTCATCAACTCGCCGTTGGGTCCCTTCTGAAAAGCCCCGTCGCGGGTATATCGGGTCGTGCCGTCCGGCATGGATATCTGGAAGAATCCCTCGCCCGTGATGGCCAGGTCCAGCGGACGGGTGGTGTTGACCAGCTCGCCCGGGCTGAAGACCTTCACCGTCGAGGCGGCCCGAACCCCGGAGCCCACCTCCATGCCGCCCGGCGATGCCTGCCCGGAGAACATCTCCGCGCCCGCCTGCCGCAGGTGAACATAGAGCAGGTCCTGAAAATCCACCTGGCTGCGCTTGAAACCGTTCGTGTTGATGTTCGCCAGGTTGTTGGCCGTGACATTGATCATCAACTCCTGGGCGCTCATGCCCGTCGCGGCGGTTGAGAATGCTTTGAGCATCGTGGGTCGCTCCTTCGAACTTGTGTAATGACGGTCAGCCCATGGCTACGCTCATGAGGCTGCCGCCGATATCCTTCGTGGCCGACAAAACACGGGTATTGGCCTGATAGAGCCGCGAGACCATCAGCATATTGACCATCTCCTCCATGAGCTGCACATTGGAGGCCTCGCGGCAGTACTGCCGAACCGTCAGACCCGTGGGTGTCTCGGGCCGTACGCCACCCGGCGCCCGAAAACACCCCTCTCCGACGGACACCAGGGCCTTCTCGTCCTCCGCTTTGAAGGCTACGAGCTTGAAATTGTCGATCGTAATGCCATCGGCCTGAACCGCCCCGTCGGCCGTAATACGAATCGCGGACATCGCCGTCTGAGCAGGCACGGAGATTGGTCCGCGGCTGCCCGCCACCGGCCGGCCCGAGAGGTCCACAATCTGGTTATCGCTGTTGAGGCCGAACGCGCCGCTGCGTGTGTAGAGCGGACCGTCCGGCGTCTCAATCACGAAGAAGCCCTTGCCCTCAAGCGCTGCATCCAGGGGCCGGCCGCTTTCCATCAGCGGTCCCTGCGAGAAATCGTACACGGTCGTCGCGTCGATGTCATACCCGGCGTCCGGCATGGGAACCCCCGCCTCCGCCAGGGCCTGTGTAAATGAGCTGATGCGCCGCTTGTACCCGACCGTGCCTGCGTTGGCCAGGTTGTGTGCAATAGCCTCGAACTGAATCCCAAGATGTTCGAGTGTCGCCCCGATCCGGTCGCTCAGTTCAGACATGGCCGGCCTCCTTTTCCACGACGGGCTCCGCCGGTGTGAATGTCTCGTCGGCACCCTGCGGCGCAGACGGTGTCCGGCCCGGGTCCGCCTCGTCCCGCGCGACCCTCGCCTTCACGGCGGCGGTGTTCGTCGCCCGAATGAGTTCGCCTACCGCCGGATCGCTGAGAAACGTCAATTCCAACGCGATGGACGCCCCTTCGGCAGTCGTCGTCACATGGCGGACCTCGCCCATATTCTCCACGATCTTGCCCGCGTGCCTGTGCGGTCCCGCCGGATCGGACGGCCCGGCGTCCATATCCTCGTCAAGATTGAATACGACCAGCACGCGGTCGCCGGTCTTGACATTCAGCCCAGCCTCAACCCGCAGACCCGGCCCCGCCAGTTCGGTGATGACCGCCGGCACAAACGTCGGAGGTCCCCAGGAACCGTCGGCGATGCAACCGGCTCTGCCGCTCGACCGAGAGCCGTGGCTCCGCTGCGTTCGCGCCTCCTCGCACGGCGCCACAAACGGGAAACTTGCTATATACCCCTGCCGGTGAACCGGCACACGCAAAAAACGACGACGGTTGATAAACCGCACGTTCTCGCTGTGGGCCAGTCCCAGCACGTCTCCGTCAAAGCTGAGCACCGAGGAATCGAACTCCCACACCGATGCCCCGAAGTAGTACCGTACACACCAGAACTCCCCGAACGTCACTTTGACGTGGCAGGTCATCCGCACCGCCAGCTCCGCGTCCGTATTCTCAACCACGGTCGCTTCGATCTCGTCGTCACGGCCCCGTCGCCGCGTCATGTGAATCGTGCGCCCCGCCGGAATCTGGCGGCTACTCAACTGAGAAATGTCCGGCGCCCTCGTGCTCGCCGCATGGGGCACAACAGTCTTGAACCCGAGCTTCTCCCGCAGGAACGACAACTCCATACGCAGACTGCGAACCTGCTCCGGCAACGGCTCTCCGTCGAGCTGCTCCTGGACCATCCGGCCAACCCCGCGGTCAAATGCGCTGCCGAGCGTGAAAATCGATTCGTCGCGCCGAATCCCCGCCCGGCGTGCAATGTCCCGTAGGAGCGCCTTCTCATGAGCTGTCAACCCGTACTTCCGCGCATACTCGTCAAACATCCGCCCCGAGACGCGCAGCTCCTGCTTCTTGCGCCGATACGTCACGTAGAACAACAACGCCGACAGAACCCCAATCGCCGCCAGACCGCTGATCGTGAACCATCGCTCGGTCATCACCGTTTTGTAACCCTGCATCGCCTCCCATCGCTCGCGCGGCGTCAACTGGGCCAGTACGCCCCAGGCGGCGCCCGCCCGGCCGCCCACATACCGCCCCAATCCAGCCGCCATGTTGAACACAGAATCCATCATGCCGTTACCGAGCCGACTCATCCGCCTACCGGATAAGGTTTGTCAGTTCCCTCAGAATATCGTTGGCGACACGGATCGTCCTGGCGTTCGCCTGAAAACCGTTCTGCGCCTCGATCATCGTCACGAACTCGGTCGCCACGTCCGCATTGGACTTCTCCAGCGCCCCGCCGTGAATCGAGCCGGCCCCGCCGCTCAACGCCTGCGTCGCCGCCGGATCGCCCGAGTTCGCCGAAGGAATGAAGTAACCGTTGCCGATGCTCTCCAAGCCCGTCGTGTTTTGGAACAACGCGATCTGCAAAGTAGTAATTTCCTTCTTGACGCCGTTGGAGAATGCGCCGATCAGAATCCCCTCGTTGTTCACCGAGACCGTGGACAACCTGCCCGATTCATACCCGTCCTGGCCCCGGGCCACGGCCGTGCTGTTGCCCGCGAACTGCGTCAAGCCGTCCAGCATGTCCGGCGTTCCCAGCGACAGTCCGATCCTCTGCGTATTGCTCTTGTCGTGGTCGAACGTCACCGAGAACAACGCCGAATCCCCGATGGCCGTATCCAGACCCGAGTAGTAGCCCGTCGTATCGAACTGAATCCCCTCGATCCGCCGGTCGGTGATATTGTACACATTGCCCGTGATCGAGGTCAGCACCATGTCCCACGTATTCGGCGTCTCCGTCCGCACGAACGCGGCCGACAGCGTATGTCGTCCGCCCTGGCTGTCGTACACGGTGATCGAGACATCCTGCACCGCCTCGCCGCCGACGTTGGTGATCTCAAAGTACGACGGCAGTTTAAGCTCCGACGTCGCCGTGCCCTGGTTGAACGTCAGCTTGACGTCCGACTTGCTGTAGCCGTTCGTCACATCCGTGACGACAATCTGTCCGTCGCTGAATGATGCCTTGGCGTTCGTCGCCCCCAGCGCCGCGCTCAGGGCCGTGACCACGTCGCTGAGCGTCATCGTGTCCGCCAGCGTAATCGTTGCCGGCGTCAGCGCCGTACCGTCGTGGTCGTAGCCCGTGACCGTGATAGTACTGCCAACCAGGGTGCCGCTCGAGCACTGGTCCAGTTCAATCAGCTTGGTGCTGCTTGATGCCTTCGTCCCGCTGTTTTCCGTGAACACGACGTTCGACACCAGCTTGTTCGATCCGTTGACGGTGTTAACCTGGTCGGCGCTCAGGTTGCCGGCCACCGTCACCGACGTGGTCGCCTTGGCCGCCATCGCCACGTCATACGGAATCCGGATGTTGCTGTCGCCGGCCTTCTGGAACGTGTCGGCCTCGCCGGTCGAACCGATCCGTTGGACCAGGAAACCCGTCGCCGGGTCCACCAGATTCGAGTTCGCGTCCACCGCGAATGTTCCGGCTCGCGTATAGACCTTCCGCTGTCCGTCGCTGAGCACGAAGAATCCCTCCCCCTCAATCGCCATATCCAGCGGGTTGCCCGTGTTCACAATGTTGCCCTGGCTCATGTTGGGGCTCGTCCCGGCCACCCCCACGCCGCTGCCCATCTGCTGGGGGTTGGTCCCGCCGATCGTGCTCGTCGGCTGCGACGCCTTCTTGATCGTCTCGCTCAGAAGCTCCGAGAAGATGATCCGGTGCGACTTGTACGCCGTCGTGTTGACGTTCGCCAGATTGTTGCCCGCGACGTCCAGCATCTGTTGATGAGCTTGAAGACCGCTGACGCCCGCTGAAAGTGCGAAACTCATGTCTTGACTCCCCTAATTCTTGCTAGTCTTGTACGGCGATCACGTCCTTCAGACTCACTGCGTGGTCGCCGACGGACAGGACCGTATCGCCATCTACATCATTGTAAACCGTTTCTACAACGCCACTTAGAACACCCCGCACGCCCATGCCCGTGTCGCCCACGAAACTGACGACCTTGCCGAGCAGGCTGCCTGCATAGTCTCTCTCCACGGCTCGCAGCACCTGGCTGAAACTGCTGTTCATCGTCTCGAGTTGCTGCAACTGCGAGAACAATGCCATCTGTGAAGCCATTTCATTGTTGTCCAGGGGCTCCAAAGGATTCTGATGCCGCAGTTGTGCCACCAGCAGCCTCATGTAATCGGCCTGCATCGTGTTGGATGGCTGCGTTGCCGCGACCTGGCTCATACTTCTTGTCCTGTCGAGAGTTGCTCTTGTGCCGGACCACACAATGGGGCCGACCCGCCCTCGCTTCGTTGCAATCAGCGTGCCAAGTCGTACACGCATGTCACTAGACGCAATGCAACCTATTGTAATAGAAAGGCTTACGTAAATTGCGTCGGCGCACCCGCACGCCGGTCTGCCCCCTATACCGCTCCAATGGCCAGGACATATCTTCCGACCGGACAGAAGATAGTTCCGGTTCGGCCGAGCTGTGCGGTCTCCAGGCGACCTCACATGGACAGACGGCCCACGTGATTGACCGTAACGTCCTATAATATTACAGATATTTATATAGTTCATGCTGCATTCTGTCCCTCACGGCTCCTGGTGAACCGCCGCCACGACCCTGTGGCGCCCCTTACTCACACTCGACGTGCCTGTCAGGAAAACGAATGGCCTGTATAGAATCCCGACAGAAGGCCAAACCGCAAAGCCCCCATTCCGCCCACAAGAATCAGGCCTGAGGAGCCAATATGCCCTGTTCCACCACATGGACACCGCGTTTCCCATCCTTGGCACGCACCTTGCTCCATTAGAGGAATGGCACGTGAAGTCTTTGCGTACTGACCCGACGCCGGGCCGGGAGACTCACGAATTACCCAAACGCAGCACCCAATGACGGACAAGGAACACGACAGCACACAGCACCACGAGACTCCGGCACCCACCGACCAGGAGCGTTTCGCTGCCCCGGCGAGGGAGGACTTGACCGAAGAGGACGTCTTCGCAGACAGCCTGCCCTTCTTCGAACAGACCGATCGTCCCGTCGAATTCCCCGCGGCCAGCGAGCCGATTGAGCAGGTCCGCCCGCTCTATGAACCCCCCTCAGCCCCCCGTTTCTCGTGGGCTCAGATAGTCCTGCTCGCCTCAATTCTGGCCGTTGCAGGCGTCATGCTCTACCCGACATTGGTACGGTCTTTCGGACGCAGGGCCACCCCGTCGCCGGATAGTCCGCCGACCCAGGCCCCGGCGAACCCCGGCGAACCCCAGGCTCGCGTTCAGCCCACTGCCCTCCCCAAGCCCTCCCAACCAACCGAGTCCACAAGGCACACGCCGCCCTTGCCAGCCGTTTCGCTGGCTGTCGCTGAGAACCTCTACGCCAATGAGGATTACGCCCGGGCACATGCCGCCTATCAGCAGTTGTCCGCCGGCCTCGCCGACCAGCCCGCCGAGACCCTGATGCGAGATTTTCTGACACTGAAAATGGCCCTCTGCCTGCAACGACAGGCCGAGTTGGAGCCCGCCGCCGTACTGCTGCGACAGATTTCCGCCAGCGCCTCACCCTTTGTCCGGGCCCTGGCCTACTACGATCGCAGCCAAATTGAACTCGAAAAAAAGCAGTTTCTCGCCGCAAGAACAGCCGCTTATCAGGCCTTCGCTCTGGTCGAGAGCACCGGCCTTCCCAAGGATCGCTGCGAGGCGCTCAGGCGGGATTGCGGTTTTGTCGCCGCCCAGGCCCTGACCCGACAGGTCCTGACGCTCCGCGATATCGACAAGGACTGCCCCGGCGAACTCTGGTCGGCCGGGAATCTCGCCAACAATCACCTGCTGGGTCTGGATGAGAAGCAGATTCGCCACTGCCTCACGGCTGGAAGAGCCACCCTCGAATCGGCCGTGCTTGGACCTGAGATACAGGATACCGACGACGGCAAGGGCGGCCGCCTCTACACGGTCATCTGTAACGGCGCTCCGATGGAGGAACTGCTCGCCCGTTTCGCCGCCAACGCCGACCTGGATGTCCGTTGGGGACTGACCGCCGAGTCCGTGGGCGTCCGTAAACGAGCGGTCACCCTCTATATCTCCGACGCCTTGTTGGACGACATGGCGACCGTCATCGCCGGGTATGGCGGCTTGCTCGTCCGAAGCGACGATGCCGGTCTCCTGATGGTCGCCGACCCGGCGGAGTACACTTCCCTGTCCGAACACGTCGCCACCCTGACCGAAGAGTGCATCCGCCTCTGGCGACGGTTCTCTCTCAGGCATCACGACGATACTCGTATGGCCAATGCCCACTTTGCCCTCGGCTTGATGCAGACCGAGGCCCAGCGCCCCGACGAGGCCATCGCCGAGTACAAGATGGTCGCCAACCGGTTCCCCCGAAGCCCCCTTGCGCCGTACGCCCTCCTGAACTCCAGCCGGGTCCGCACCAACCTCATGGACTACCCGGGTGCTCGCAAGGACCTCCAGCAGCTCGTCGAGCAGTACCCCGACACGTCATTTGCCGACCGCGCCTGCCTGTACCTGGCTGACGCCACCCTCAGCACGGGCATGGCCGCCGAGGCCGTCAGGCTGTATACCAAGGTCTACAATCTCGCCGTCTCGACGGACACGCAACAGGCTGCCGCGCTGGGCGCGGGCACCGGCCTCTTCAATCAACAACAGTACGCCGAAGCCGCCAAGTGGCTCACACGGTACGTCAACCTTGTCAAGGACACGCGGTCACGCAACCTCGCCGCGGCCTGTCTGATGCTTGGCAAGGCCAACATGGAACTGGGCCGCGCCGATGAGGCCAAGAAGGTCCTGCGGCTGGCGCTTCGCGGCATGTCCTCCAGACAGCAGTACGTCGAGACGCTCTTGACCCTGGTCCAGGCGCACATGGCCGCTGAGGAATTCCTCGAAGCCCTCGACATCCTCGACAGCTCCGAAGCCCAGCAGTTCTCCCAAGAGCACGCCCTCGAGGTCGTCCTGCTCAAGGCCCGCGTGCTCTGTCGGATCGGGCTGGCGGACCTCGCCGTTGGACTCATTCGTCACCGTGTGCAGTACCTCGTCGACCCAGAACTCAAGGCCCGTGCGAACCTCGATCTGGCCCGGTCCCTCAAAGCCTTGGGCCACATCGACGAAGCGGCCGCGTGTCTGGGCGATATACTCGTCTACGCCGCTTCCGGGCCAACCGCTCAGACCGTCCAATACGAACTGGCCGCCGCCTGCCTCGAACTCAACCGCCATGAACAGACCGTTGGCATCTGCCTGGACTTGCTCCGGTCGGACCCGCCGGATGACCTCAGACAACAGACGTTCCGGCTACTGGCGCAGGCCTATGCCCGTCAGCGAGACTATGAACGGGCCGCGCAGGCCCTGATCGGGCGGTTGAAGTCCGCCGACGTGCCAACACAGACATCCGGCACGGCAACACCCGTCGGCGCCATATCAGCCGACTATGCTCCCCGCTGAAATCGAAGTGTGTAATCGTATGTATATCGAAGACCTTACAAAGCAGGCACATCAATTCCGCGTTGACAGCGGCATCGCGCCAACCCTTTTCGTACTGGTGCTCGCGCCTCTGTTCGTGCCGCTCCTGCCGGTCTCGGCGGCGATGGCACAACCAAATACAGAGGCAGATGCCCCACAAGTTTCCCCGGACGTCAACACCGTAAGCGTCGCCGATGGCAATGCCGTCTCCGCCGCGCCCGTGCATGAAGTGAACGACACGCTCATCGCCGCGGATCAAGCCGGCGCATGGACCGCCTCCTTCGAGCAGATCACCGCCAATCAGGGGACTGTGGCGGCATGGAAGGACCGCATCGCAGCGCCTCCGACAGACAAACCGGCCGACAGCCGCCAAGCACTCCGGCAACTGATCGAGATGGTTCGTTCCGTCAGGATAGACCTGCCGGATAATCCCGACCTGGGCGCCGGCGAGCGGTACGGACAATCCTATAGACAACACCCGGGCCCCAGTGCCGCACCACCGAATCCCGCCGATGTGAACCAGACACCGGGCGATGCCGCGCGACAGACCGCCGGCCCAAGGCTGACCGCCGTGCCGTTTATTCCAGGGGCCGGAATCACGGAAGCCACGGTCGCCGAGGTCCGCAAACAGATCGACGTCTCTCGACCCATAGCCGATGCGTTGACCCTGGCGGAGGTGCTCTTTCGCAGCGGACGTAACGCCGAGGCGGCCGCCCTGTACGACCGCATCCTCACGGTGACGGACCCAAACGACCGTCGCGCCGCCGATGATCGTGCCTGGGCGCTCCTGCAACGGGGCAGATGCCTCCACGAAACCGACGGCGCTGCGGCCATGGAGTCCTACCGGGGGCTATTGCGGGAATTCCCTCAGTCCCCGTGGGTGGCCGTCACCAAGGCACAGATGGAGCTGGTGGCGTGGCTGGCCCAGGATAAGCCGCTCGATCTGCTCGAACAATGCAGAACTGAAATAGCCGAAGTCCGACAGTTGTCCAAGATTGAGGGAATCGTCCAGAATGAGCCATAACCACGCCAACCCAGACATCCGACTGGAACGGCCCAACGCTACGGCCAGCGTCCTGATTGTGGACGACGACCCTCAATCGGGTCGCTTCATGCTGGAGGCCCTTGCCCGCAAGGGCATCCTCGCCTATCTGGTGGATGACCCGACCGCGGCCGTCGAATACGTCGATCAGCGTGTCGTGGATGCCGCCTTCGTCGCTGCGGCCATCCGCTCCGCCGATGGATCGGCGACAGACGGCCTCTTGCTCCTGTCGCGCATCCGACAGATCGCCCCCGAATTGCCCGTCATCATGCTCGGCACACCCGAGCCGACCGACGACGCCCCGGCGGCCGGGCTTCTCACGTCCGCCATCGAGACATCCGTCCAGGCAATGCGCTTGGGCTGCTGCGACGTCCTGCCCAAACCCATCGACGGCCGACGACTCGAACGGGTGCTCGATACCTATCTGCCGAACCACGGCGTGGCGAAGATCGCCGCAGCCAGAGAAGGCGGCTGGCCCCTGTTCGAGATCGTGGGACGCAGCCCCCGCATGATCCAGTGCGTGGAACTGGCCAAGCGAGTGGCCGCCACATCCGCACCCATCCTGATCACCGGAGAAAGCGGCGCCGGCAAGGAACTGATCGCCTATCTCGTCCACCACAAGAGCCGACGCACCGACGGGCCCTATATCCGCGTCAACTGCGCCGCTTTGAGCGATTCCCTGCTCGAGAGCGAACTCTTCGGCCACGAGAAAGGCGCCTTCACCGGCGCCTACGCTCGAAGAAAAGGCCGGTTTGAGACCGCCGATGGCGGAACGCTCCTGTTGGACGAGATCACGGAGACCCCGCTGCGGTTCCAGGCCAAGCTCCTGCGAATCCTCGAACAACAGGAATTCGAGCGTGTCGGCGGCAACGAGAACGTCCGGGTCAACGTGCGGATTATCAGCACGACAAACCGCGACCTCGCCGCCGAGGTTGAACAAGGCAACTTCCGCCGGGACCTCTATTATCGCCTCAGCGCAGTACGGCTGGCGGTGGCGCCCCTGCGGCAGCGCCCGGAGGACCTGGGCGACCTGGTCTGGCACTTCGTCAACGAGTATGCCCGCGAGACCGGCCGCCGCATCACGGCCCTTGACCCGGCCATGATGGACCTGTTCGCCCGATACCACTGGCCCGGAAACGTCCGCCAACTGCGAAACGTCGTCCTGACCTCCCTGATCTTTGGCGTGGGGCCGGTCCTGTCGCTGGCGGATGTCTCCTGGTTATTCGACGAATTACAGCCCAGACGCCAGGAAGCACCGCACGGATCGCCCGCCCCTGATGCTCCCCAGGTGAACCTCGCGGGCATCCCGCTGGCTCAGTTGGAACGGCGGGCCATTCTCGACACACTCGAGACGACCGACGGCAACCGGACCCGCGCCGCCGAGGTCCTCGGCATCAGCGACCGGACGCTCAGAGACAAGATCAAACGATACCGACAGGAAGAATGCCTTCAGACCACTTGAGGGTCTTCTCTGGCCGTCTCATCGAATAGACAAAGGCAAATGCTATGGCCGATGACGAAAAGAACAAACAGACCAAAGAGAACAAGCAGGAGAAACCCGCCGGCGGAGCCGATAGAAGGAGCCTCATCGGCCGGTTGCTGCCCTGGACCGTCATAATCGTCGTGGTCGCTGTCAGCGCCGGCGCCGGCTTCGGACTGGGCCGGATCTTCGCGCGGTCCGCCACGCCCGACCCCAGCGACCCGAATGCCCCCAAGCCCGCCGCCGCGGGTAAGACGACCCCCGCCGAAAACGACCCGGAGAAGACCCTACTCTACGAGGACCTGCCGACCGTCGTGGCCACCCTCAACGAGCCCGGTCTGACACGTTACCTTCGCGTGACGCTCATGCTCAAGCTTTTTCAAAGGGAGACCGCCGACAGCAAGGCCGTGGTCGCCGGCAAGTCCGCCGAGCTGGTCAACTGGCTGAATCTCTTCCTGGCCAGCCAGACCCTCGAAGATGTCAGGGGCGACCGTAACCTGCGACGGCTCCAGATGCAGATTCTCGACGCTTTCAACCAGGTGCTGGCCCCCAACGCCAAGCCGCTCATCAAGGAAGTCTACTTCAAGGATATTGCCATCCAATGAGTTGTTCTCCCGACCGATACGCGCTCCTGCAATTGCTGCGGTCCCGGCTAGCGGCTGCTGCCCCGGCCCCTACGGACACAGCGGCCGAGCCCTGGGACTGGACCTGTCCCCATCGGTTCAGCAGTGAGCACCGGCGCAAGTTGGCTGAAATGGCGGCGCAGCCCGCCGAGTGGCTCACCGAAGAGTTTCGCAAGTTCGCCGGTGAAACGGCCGCTGTTGAGTGCTCTCAGATCAGTGAGCACTATCTGTCCGACCTGACCCAGCCGTCCGTCGGCGAACGCCTCTGCTGGGCGACCTTCGGCGGCCCGGATAACGCGGCCGTCGGTACCGTGGTCGTGGATGAGAAGACGGCCCGCGGGTGGCTCAAGCAACTCCTGGGCGACACGGAGGAGCGGGATGAAACGGCCTCCGGCGACGAACTATCGCCGCTGGAACAATCCCTGTTGCTGGACATCGCCGGACTGTTCGTCCGCTCTCTGGCCCGCGCCGACGGGTCATTGGGCCGCCTGAGCATCTGCCCCGGAATCAGTATGGAAGCCTTGCCGCCCGTGCTGAAGACCGCCGACGAGTGGGTCAGGATGGAGTTCCTGGTCCGCTGTGGCAACGAGGCGTCCGCCGCAGGCAAGGCGGCAATCCTGATCCGATCAGACGATCTCGACGCCCCCGCCGGCCGCAGACCCCCCGAGGCCGCCAGCCTCTCACCCGATGCGCAAGCCGCCCGCATGGTCGCCCATCTCCACGAAATGCCCATAACACTGGACGCCGTTCTCGGTGATGTGCGCCTGACGCTTGAGGAAGTCCTGAGTCTGGCGCCGGACGACATCCTCCTTCTCGACCGGATGACCACCGATCCAATCAATATCGAAGCGGAAGGCCAACCGCTTATGAACGGCCGACCCGCGCGGTCGGCGGGCAAGAACGCCGTCGTCATCACTGCGACAACCGCCCAGGCACACGTGTAGCCGACGATTCATATTTGCTCACGCGACATAGTAGGACGATACCGTATGGCAAAGTCAACCGAAGCAATCGAAACACGGGCCGACGCCGGAAAACAGGTGCAGTCGGCCGAATTCACCGAAGCCCCCGTCGGCGCCGGCGTCGGACCCGGCGGCAGTATCGATATCCTGTTGGACATGGATGTGCCCGTGACCGTCGGCATCGGCCGCGCGGAAATCACCGTCCGCAAGTTGCTCGCCCTCGGCGTCGGTTCCGTCGTCAAACTCGACAAAGGCGTGGACGAGCCCGCCGACCTCTATCTCAAGGGCTCACGGTTCGCCACCGGCGAGGTCGTCGTCGACGACGGCCGTTTCGGTGTCCGGATCACTCATATCCTGGCGCCGGGCGCCGCCGCCGAACCCGCTCAACCGTAAACCCTCTGTAATCGTAACAGGAATACATGGCCAAACGTGCCAGGACAACACCGACCGCACCGGAAGAGATCGACGCCGTCGATCCGCCGTTCTCTTCACACAGCAACACGGTCCTCGTCATCGGCATTGTGACCGTACTGGCCACCCTGCTGATTCCGCTGCCCACTTTCCTGCTGGATATGCTCCTGTCGTGCAGCATATCGCTGGCCGTGGCCGTGCTCATTGTCACCTTGTCCTCCCGCGAGGCCCTGGAGCTGTCGACCTTCCCGTCCCTGCTGCTGTTCGTGACCCTCTTCCGTCTCTCGCTGAACGTCGCCTCAACGCGTCTGATCCTCCTCCAGGGCGACGCCGGCAGGATCATCGAGACATTCGGCGGATTCGTCGCCGGCGGCAGCTTCGTGGTCGGTCTCGTCATCTTCCTGATCCTCGTGGTCATCCAGTTCATCGTCATCACCAAAGGCGCCGAACGCATCAGCGAAGTCTCCGCAAGATTCACCCTCGACGCCATGCCCGGCAAGCAGATGGCCATCGACGCCGATCTCAACGCCGGTCTCATCACCGAACAACAGGCCAACGAACGCCGCCAGAAGATCGTCAAGGAAAGCGAGTTCTACGGCGCGATGGACGGCGCCAGCAAGTTCATCCGCGGCGACGCCAAGGCGGGCATCATCATCACCCTGATCAACATCATCGGCGGCATCGCGATGGGCTACTCGCGGGCCATGCCACTCGGCGATGCGGTCCGGACCTACTCGATTCTGTCCATCGGCGACGGTCTGGTCAGCCAGATACCCTCCATGATCATCTCAATCAGCTCGGGCTTCCTGGTCACTAAAATCTCCTCCAAACACAGCGTCGGCCAGGACCTCAGCCGACAGTTCATGAATGCCGCCGAGCCCTACACCATTGCCTCGTTCATCATCGCCGCAATGGCCCTGGTGCCGGGCCTGCCCAAGATCCCGTTCCTGTTGCTGGCCTCCGGCGCCGCCGCCGTGGGGCGCACCCTTGGCCGCCACGAGAAAGACCGCCAGGTTCGCAAGCAGCCCGCTCCCAAGGCCGCCGCGGAAAAACAACCCGTCGAGGAGCTGCTCGAGATCGACCGCATCTCCGTCCAGGTCGGTGTCAGGCTCATCAGTATGGTGGACCCGGCCCGCAACAGCGCCATCTTCGACCGCATCGGCGCCTTACGGCGACGATTCGCCCAGGAACTGGGCATCATTATGCCGCTTGTCCGACTGCGGGACGATATCAGCCTGGAACCGACCCTATACCGCATCCGTCTGGCCGATCAACCCGTGGCCCAGGGGCGGCTCGAACCGGACATGTTTCTGGCCATGGACGCCGGCTCCGTCAGGGAGAAGGTCAACGGCATTGAGACAACCGAACCGGTCTACGGCCTGAAGGCCCTCTGGATCCCCACCGCCGATAAGGAGAAGGCGGAACTGGCCGGCTACACGGTCATCGACCCCGAATCCGTCTTCATCACACACCTGTCCGAGACGCTAGGGCGACATGCCGACGAGCTGCTTACGCGTGAGGATGTGCAGCTTCTGGTCGACCGATTGCGCCAGACCCAGCCTTCCCTGGTCGGCGAGATCGTCGGGGCCGAAGGACAGGTGTCCATGGGCCTGCTCCAGAGAATCCTCAAGAACCTGCTGCGAGAGGGTATTCCCATCCGCGAACTGACGACCATCCTCGAAGCCCTGGGGGAACACGCCCCACGAACCAAGAACACCACCGCGCTGACCGAACTGGTCCGCAAAGCCCTGCACCGCACTATCACCCAGCAATACAAGGACGACCGAGGAAAAATCGCGGCCATCACCTTCGACCCGGCCTTCGAACACCAGGCGGTCGTCGCCCTCCGACAGGAGGGCGACGAGTTGTCGCTGGCGCTGCCCGCGGAGAAGGCGATGGATATGACTCGACAGATTGTCGCGGCCTGGAAGCAGGTTATGGATCGGGGCCAGGACAAGGTCGTGCTGCTCTGCGATGCGAGGCTGCGTTCGACGCTGGCCGCCATGCTCAGCCGTATGGCCCCCCTGCTGCCGGTGGTGGCCTATGACGAAGTGGTGTTGGGCACGGAGGTCGAGCCCGTCCAGACCGTCCGAATCACCCCCGGCGAGGCATCGAATACCCTGCCGACAAGACATGAACGCGAAAGAGAACTGGTCGCCGCATTGTAGCGGCAAGGGCGGTCTCCAGGGCCCGTCCGCTGAACATGACAACACAGGAGAACAACAACCGTGCCTATTGACGTTCGCTCCACGGCGGCCACCCTGGCGGTGATGGGTTTCTTCGTACTGGGATTCGCCGGCTGGCTGGGCGGCCTGTGCCCTTTTGTCTGCTGTAAGCGGGCCCTGATCGGCGCCGCCGCAACCTATGCGGTCGCTACCGTCGTGGCCCGCGCCGTCAACGCCATCCTGATCGACGCCATGGCCGAACGACAGGCCGAACGACAGATCCGGTCGGATCATGACAACCGAAACTAAGGACATCGCCACACCGGCAACCACAAAGCCTCCGGCGGATCAATCCCATCTGCGGACCGCCGCCAAGCGGGCCTATGACAATCAGAGCCCGCGCGGCATCGCCGACGACCAGATCGAACAGTACCTGCCGATGGTCCACAAGATCGTCCAGCGCGTCGTCGGCTATCTCAAGCCGCCGCTATCCTACGAGGACCTCGTCTCGGCCGGCGTCGTCGGACTCGTCAAGGCCGCACGCGACTACGACCCCGTGCGCGAAACCCAGTTCACAACCTATGCCTACCTGCGCATCAAAGGCGCTATTCTCGACGAACTGCGGGGCTGGTCCTTTGTTCCGGCTGCCGTCAACAGACAGATTCGCACCGCCCTGCAAACAAGCCAGGAAATCGCCGAAGCCACCGGTGAAACACCGACCGACGAGGAACTCGCCCGGACTCTGGGAATCGACCTGGACGAACTGTACGAAACTTATAAAGGCGCCCGCGCCAGACAGTTTCTGTCCATCGACGACGCCGACAGCGATGACAGCCCCCTGGGGGCGTTCCTGGCGGCCGCCAACACCGATAGCCCACAAGCCGGTCTCGAAAAGACCGAACTGATCGAGACCCTCGCCCGGGCCATTGCGTGCCTTAGCGAACGCCAGCGTCAGGTCATTATCCTCTACTACCAGCAACAACTGACCATGAAACAGATTGCGGAGGTCTTCAATATCACTGAATCGCGCGTCAGTCAGTTGCACGCCAGCGCGCTGTTCAATCTGTCCGTCAAATTGAGGCACTGGAACGATGGATAACAACGACTACAACACGATCAAGCCCCTGCGGAACATCGGCCCGCTGACCGGCATCGACCGGCGTGACCGGCGACGCAGGAACCCGGCGGCGTCCGACCGGCGTTCCAATGCTCGCCGACAAAAAGACGATGAACCCGACGACACCGCCGGCCCGCCGAACAGCACCGGCACCGACGCCTCGCAGATTGACTACTGTGCATGAGCGAAAACATCCACGCGAAAAGGACACCGACACAATGAACAGGGCAACAGGCCATATCCTCAAAGGCAAGACCTTCGAGATCGGCGGCACCCATCGCATCGATCTGACGCCCTCCTGCCGGGCGATGCCCGCCGGCAACTCCCCCTCGGAACCCCAAGTGCCGGCACAGGCCCACGTGGTCGAACGACACCCGCAATACGCGGTCGTCGAGGTTACATGCGCCTGCGGATCGAAGATGTATGTCCGATGCGACTACGCCCGGACCTCGCAGCAGGTTTCTTGTGAACCCGCCGAACCGGCCCGCATGAATCAGAACCTTCCGTGATCACGATTGGAGATGCTTACTATGCAAACGAATGCACGATGGACGCCCATTGCCGTGACGTCGCTACTGCTGGCGGCGTTTGCCGGATGCAACGAGTCCCGCACCGTCGGCCCCGCGCCGCGAACCGACGTAAACCCACAAACGGCCGTGGTCAGTCACAACGCCCGTTTTCAGGAGGCCGAGCCAACCGGCAAGACGGCCGTGGAGTCCGCCGTCGAACTGTCCAGAGAACACGCCAGACTTGCCGAGGAGATGGTCGCCCTCAGGGAACTCAACCGGCAACTCCAAACCGAAAACACCGACCTCAGCGGAAAACTCGCCGAATCGCAGGACCAGTTGCAGAAAACCCGTCAGGAACTCAATGAGGCCAACGACCTGTTGATCGAAATGCGGACCGAATTGAACAACTGGAAGAACGATGTCATCGGCTTTCGAGATGAAATGCGCGACGCCGAGCGGACCCAGCTCGAAGCCCTGCTCAAGATTCTGACCATCCTCGGTGGCGAGGTCCGCCCGCAGACCGCCGCGTCCACCGATCTTACCCTGCCGTAGAGCCAGACCACCTCCTGCGTTGTGAAAGCAAAGGATATAGCCATGAAACCGCTGCCATCCAGACATATCGATCCGGCCGACAAGCGTCGACTGCCCGGCGCCATCGCCTTGGCGGCCGCATGCCTGACTCTGTTGTCCGGCTGCCAGGAATCCATTGGCATCCCCCCCGGCAGCTACTACATCAACCCCGACAAACCCCTGGCCGCCATCGGGAAGGTCGCCTTGCTGGAGCCCGCCAACCATTCAGATTATGAGAATATCTCCGGCGACGTGGCACAGGCCCTGTACAAGGCCATCCAGCGAAGGCAACTGTTCAGCCTGACCCTGTTCGACAGCGGCCATCCGATAATGAAGATTCCGGGCAGCAATCTCGACACATCCTACAGCCTCAAGCAACTCGCCGACATCCAGAACGCATGCAAGTGCAACGCCGTGCTGATGGGATCGGTCGTCCAGTACAAGCCCTATCCGCATCTGAACCTCGTCCTGCGGCTCAAACTCATCGACCTGTCCGACGGCCAGCTCATCTGGGCAGTCGAACAGGTCTGGGACAGCGCCGACACCGAGATTCACGGGAGAATCCACGCGTACGCCAAGAAACAACTGACCTCCGAGACCCCAACGCTCCAGGAACAGATGGTCACGGTAAGCCCTTTGGCGTTCATCGCATTCGCCGCCTACGAAACAGCCCAGACGCTCACGCCGCAGAAGTAGCGCCAACACAGATTTCATGCAAAGGCTCCACAATGCTTGAACGAGTTGACGCCGGTCAGGGAATCAGCAACATAATGCCCGGCCCGCCGCGTGGCCAGGGCGGCCCATCACGCCCCCACGTATTGGCGGAGCCCGACGCCGCCGCGGAACTTGTCCGGCGTATCAACCTGACGCCACCGTCTCAAAACCCCCAGGCCGCTCGCCGCACCAGGCAACGGATCGCCGCCGGGCAACCCGACACCGTCGAGAACATCCGCGAGGCCGCACGCCACATGCTTCGCCTGGGGGTTTGAACCCGTGTGAACCGTGAAGATCATCGCACACTGCCCGAAATGCCGGACGGCCCGACACCTCGATGCCAGCGCCGCCGACCGCCGCGTTCGTTGCCCGAACTGTCGCCGCCTGTTCAAGGTGCCCAGCCTGGAAGAACTGCATAGAGCCCTCGCCGTCCTCGAACAAACCCGCGGCGCCACGGTTTATGTGGATGAAAGGGGCAGGGCCTATGCGTAGCCGAAAGCCGAATCGCACTGCATCGAATACTCAACGGACCCCGGACATCTCTCGTGTGCCCTCCAGGGCCGTCTGTCGCACCGTGCGCGCCAATATCTCGGCCGCCAGGACGGCCGGCCAGGTCCGCAATCCCCGCTCGGCGTTGACATCACACCACGCCGCCATCAGCGGCAACGGCACCGCCTCCACCTCCGCCGATTCCAACTGAGCGGCCACCAAACCGAGCACGTCGGCCATCTGGACCGGCATCGGCAGTCGTTCGGCGTCGTCGCTGTGCCCCATGCACCCTGCGGCCGAGCCGTGGATGAAGTGCTGCCTGCACGCCACAGGCCTCGCCGAGTAGATTGAACAGCAATCGCCCTCAAGGAACGGGCAACTCACATCGATCTGTTCATACCACCGGCTCGTCGCCGTCAGATCCGCCTCGTTGCACCCGCCCGATTCGTCAAACGACAACTTCGGCGGCCGGTGTTCCATGATTCGGCGCGCCGCCAGCAGCAGTCGCCGCTGCATGCGCCGGCTCCGGGCCGGGGCAGCCGCCAGAATCCGGCCGGTCAGGGCAAACGCCTCGCAGGCCGTTACCGGCACCAGATAGCGGCGACAGCACGCCGAGCACCCTCGGCCGCACGGAATGTTGTATTTCTCGGCAACGGCTCGCTCGACCGTCCGGGCGGTGATGGCGTCGCAGAGCTGCCTTGCCGCTGGAACAATATCCGCCAGCGTGACATCTCCCGCCGTGGCTGCGAGGTTCAGCCGCAAGGTCTCGCCCGCCACCGGGACATCACAACCGATAATCTCCACCGCCTCCGCACGCTGCCTCTGCGCATGCGACCAGGGGTCCACGACAAACAGGTTCGCCCCGTCCGGCGCCGCACTGTCTGCTTGCAAGAGGTCTGTCCTGTGGTTGTTGGACACGATTCCACACCGGCAGTCCTGACTCGGAAGTGCCTCCTCCGATGTGAGGCCGCTCGGTATATCGGCCACCCGGCCGTGGGACTTAACCAGCCCTCTCCTGTCTCAGAGTTCGGGCCGCTTGCCAATCGTCTCCGGCCGCTTGACTCGCCCGGCAGTCCGAGAAAATCTCCCGACCCTGATTGCCCAAGGCTGTCTACCACAATACCGGCCCAAGCCGACCCCTGATGGCCATGTGTCGCCATGGCCGCTGGAAGCCCAAAAAGCGAAAAACGCAGGGTCGCCAAGGCCGCGTGCGCAACACGCCACACACGATATGCTGTCGGCAATTGTGACTCGAAGGCGTAACACATTATAGCACAAGCACTTACACCATGTGTTGCTCGAATTGCCTGCGCAGGTTTGTGTCATGAAAGGGTTCGCCCCCTTGACGGACGGCCCGGCGCAGGCGAAATCTCGTTGCATACGGGCCCGTCGGCGGTATCATGGCCGGCTGGATGAACGGCATCATCGTGACGAAATGTTGTTTACCCAAGTAAGGTTTGTTCAAGGTCGAAACGAATCAGCATGGTATTCACGCTGCAAAGATACGTTTTTCGCGAGCTTTTCAAGGTCTTTCTCCTCTCGTCGATAGGCCTGACGCTCATTCTCAGTCTGGGCAGCATTCTCCAGCCCGTCCAGAAGTATGGCGTCGGTCCCGGCCAGGTGCTTCACCTCATGGGGTACTTCCTGCCCGTAACTTTGACGTTCGTGCTGCCCATGGCCGCGTTGTTCGCCTGTTCCCTGGTCTACGGCCGGTTCGCCAGCGACAACGAACTCGACGCCTGCCGCGCCAGCGGCGTGCACATGATGACCGTGGTCTATCCCGGCCTGACCCTGGCCATCGTCGTGACTATCGCCACGCTCCTGCTGAGTTTCCACGTTACACCCGCTTTCGTCCATCGCGCCGAGAAATCGTTCAAGGACGATGCCCGACAGATACTCTTTCGAAACATCCAGCGGCGCGGTTACTATGCCCTGCCCCCCGACCAGAGAAATATCATCTACGCCGACCAGGTCAGCCCTGCCCAGAGTACCCTCTCCGGCGTCGTCCTGGTGCGGCTGGCCAAACAGAGCGCCAATGTCGAGCGGGTCGTCGCCGCCGAAGCCGCCCACATCGCCTTCAATCCCCATGAGCAATTCAACGAGGTCGAAGTCAAGGCCCACAACACCTTCCAGATCGACTCGCAGGATGAGAGTGGCGCCGGCGCCGACTGGCTCTCGCTGACCTTTGAATTCGGGTCGTTGCTGGCCGATGAGATCAAGTTCAAACGCCTCGATGAGATGAAGCGCATCCGCATCAACCCCATCGAATTCCACCCCGTCGCCCGGCTCAGTCGCGACATCTACGTCCAGACCATCGCCGAGCTGCTCGCCCAGGACATCCGCAATACACTCGATGCCGGCCGGTCCTATCGCCTCCACAGCGGCAGCGAGATCATTGAATTCACCGCTTCCCGGTGTGAACCGCGACAGGACAGACGCATTGAATTGCTCGGCGATATCGTCGTCGACCAATACGAGGCCGATACGCCGCCACGGAAAACCGCGTCTATCACCTCCGCCAAGGCGTTTCTCCATCTCGAAGGCGATGAACTGTGGCCCACGCTGACCCTGGATGTGTACAATGCCCGTCTCAATGACTCGGCGTTTCTCAAAATGCGGCACTTCATTCGAAGCCTGGTGCTGCCGACGAGTATCGAAAACACCATGGCCCGGTTCAAGACCGAGGACAACCGTCTGGCGCCCGCGACCCTCAAAGAGAACATCCCCGGACTGACGGAGGGCATGACACGCGACCTAGAGCGTCGGAAACTGCAACTGGCCATCATCATGGACAAGGCCATGCTCGAGGTCAAAAGCGAACTCCATTCGCGGTTGGTCTTCGGCCTGGGCTGCGTGCCCATGATTCTCATCGGCATCGGCCTGGGCATCGTCAAGCGCGGCGGCCACCTGCTCAGCGCCTTCGGCGTCAGTTGCCTGCCCGCCGCCATGCTCATCATCTGTATCATGAGCGGCAAGCAGATCATCGAAAACGTCAAGACCCAGGTCTCTGGAACGCTCGTCATGTGGGGCGGCCTCGGTGTCCTGTGCTTCTTCGTGCTGGCTATATACGCCAGACTTTTCAGGACTTAGTACGAATGCTCCAAATCCCAAATCCCAGACAAGTGCCAATGCTCAAAGTCGCAAATCCCAAACGGGCCGGGCGCGGCCATCGCGTTGGGGTCATTGCCGCTTGGGATTTGAGTTTGGTTTGGGATTGGGTGCTTGGGACTTGAGCTTTGCAATGAAAATACTCGACCGCTACATCGCCAAGAACTTCATGGTCGGCTACGCGATCTCGTTCCTCGTCCTCATCGGCCTGCGAATCATCATCGACCTGTTCGTGAACCTCGACGAGTTCACCGAGCAGAAGGCACTGACCACCGCCGACGTCATCAGAAACATCATCACCTTCTATGGAATCAACTCAACGATCTACTTCCGCGACTTCGCCGGCATGATCACCGTCGTCGCCGCCGCCTTCTCGCTCGGCAAAATGGTCCGCCAGCACGAACTGGTCGTCGTGATGGCCTCCGGCGTCAGCCTCAAACGCGTCATCGGCCCGATCGCCTTGATCTCGCTGATCCTGACGGGCGTCCTTGTCGTTGATCAGGAAGTGGTTATCCCCCACCTGGCCGAAGAACTATCAAGGTCGCAGGACGACATCGCCGGCCAGAAAGCCTTCTACGTCTGGTTCATGCCCGACGGCCAAAACTCGCTCATCTGCGCCGGTTTCGACGCCCAAACGTCGACCCTCATCACACCGACCATCATCACCCGAGAACCTGCCGCCCGCCCGGGCGTCTGGAACATCACCGGCCGGATCGTCGCCGACAGCGCCGTCTACGATGAGGACCGGGGCAAATGGAAACTCGTCAACGGCCTTTACGCACGCAAGGACTCCCCTATCGGCGCCCTCGTCGTCGAGGAATACGACTCCGGCGACCTGACCCCCCGCGAGATCGTCATCCGCCGCAAGGCCGACAACACCACACTCATGAGTAGCCGCCAGCTCGCCCAACTGGCCGCCCAGAAGACCAGGGTCAAAGACCTCGCGCAGCTCTACAGCCAGAAACACTTCCGCATCACTGATCCGATCATCAACTTCACGATGCTCATGGTCAGCCTCCCGATCCTCGTCTGCCGCGACCCTCGCACCATGAAATCCGCCACCATGATCAGCTTCTTGCTGACCACCGCCTGCTTCGTCACGGCCTTCATTTGCAAGATATGTGCCACTGAGACCCTCTTCGACAGAATCATGCCCGAACTCTGGGCCTGGCTGCCCGTTATCATATTCATGCCCATCGCCTTCATCGAACTCGATTCCATGAAGACATGAGGTATCTGTTTAGCGACTAAAACACCGTTTTTGATGCCAAGAACGAGGGTTTCGCGAGACATTTGACGCTCTGTTTGCCTTCTCAGTGCGATCACACGGCTTTTTCGTGGCCCAAAACGCGGATTGACCCGCTAAACAGATACGACCTGAGTTGCCGTATCGTTTTCCTGTAAATGGCCGTCCGTGGAGTTCGTCCACAACGCCCTTAAGGTGAATTGGGCTGGCACGGATCACTGGGGCCCGTGCAACGCAAAACTCCTGGGGCCCACAGGTCGTGGTTTAGCGGCAATTGTGAAATACCCTCATACCTACTCAATCATTGACGCCGACCAGCTCTTAGCGTAATTTATTCGCTGACATCTGAACTATACGGCATCCCGCTGCGCATGAAACGGTCTGTTCATTCGTATGGCAGCCCCTTGGAGGACATCCAAGGGGGAACTGATCTTGGTTGGTAGGCGGGTATACGACTTCGTTTCAGCAGCTGAAACTAAAACCGGAACGATTCACCGGAAAATAGATAGTGGCGTACTGTGATCGGCGTGCAGACACTACGGTACATGAGCATGAGTAACTCTAGGACTCTGCCGTTATTACGGCTTTGCTGGCAGCGAGCAAGCAGGGATATGCCTTGCTGAAACAAGAAATCTACTTTTCATCTACAAAATATGTCCCATTTATAGGAGCATCCGATGGCTGAACGGTCGAAATCACGAGCACATAGAAACCCCTTGAAAGTATTGTACTCGCGACTGATTGCGCGTGAATTCCTGAAATGCTATTACCATTCGCGCCCAAAGATATGGAACAACACCTACTGGATGGGCGTACCGGTGGGGAAGTGTCCTTTTGATCTATGGATATATCAGGAAATACTGTACGAGACGCAGCCGGACATCATCATTGAGAGTGGCACAGGTCTGGGAGGATCCACGTTGTACCTCGCTTCCTGTTGCGACGTCATTGGCAAAGGGAGTATCATAACAATCGACATAGATAATCGCCTAAATTGTCCCAAGCACAAGCGGATACGCCAGATTGTGGGTTCCTCTGTATCGCCCCGGATACTTGATGAGGTCAAGAGAGACATAAGTAGTGACGATGCAGTCCTCGTGTCACTAGGCTCGGACCATTCGAAAGAGCATGTCTTAAGCGAAATGCGAGCATACGGGGCAATGGTCACATCCGGCAGCTATATGATCGTAGAAGACGGTATTGCGGGCGGGCACCCGGTGAAGAAGAATCATTATCCAGGTCCGATGGAAGCGATAGAGGAGTATCTAGCGGAGGACCCCACCTTCACAATTGACATGAAACGCGAGAAATTCATGATGACGTTCAACCCCAAAGGGTATCTTCGCGAGGCTTGACCCGCCCGGCTCAGAGGGTGTTCCTAAACAGGACATATCTTTGTTCGTATGTGGAGATTAGACGGTGCTTCGAAAACTCAAGAACAAGTTGGTGCGGTTTGCCGGTAAGACGATAGCCGCCTACCACGATCGGCCCCTGCCGCCCGCCACACAGCGTGAGCAGCAACTCGTCGAGCAATTGCGTGCAGACTATGCCGCTCTAGATCTATCCGACCCTGCTGATGTGCGCGAATCACATGCCGAATGGCTTGAGAACTGTCGCCGTGTCAAAGAACTCGCGTTTCGCGATGACCCGCGGAGCTTTCTTCGCTGGCATGTCATCTCTGGCGCCATGTTTCCTAAGAACGCCTCATACGTCGATGTGGAATACAAGCACCTGCGATCCCTGCCGGACTGGGCTGGCCGCTGGCTCCCCGCCGTCCGCGAGAATTATGTCGGCCATCCCCTGCCCTACCACCGCTGTCCCCAAAGCAGCCCCAATCTGATTCATCATGCCTACCACGTCGCTCGATACGAGCAGGCAACCCGCTCATCCGTCTGCGACCTCGATTTCGTCGTCGAGTTCGGGGGCGGCTACGGCAGCCTATGCCGGTTGTTTCAGAATCTCGGCTTCTCGGGAAGATACGTCATCTTCGATCTGCCTGTCTTCACTACACTACAACGTTTCTACCTGCAATCCATCGGCTTGGACGTCTGTTCCATCGAGTCCCTCACCGCGTCGGCCGATGGTATCGCATGTGTCAGCAACCTGAAGGAACTCGCAAGCATCTGTTCGACTCGTCCGTCGTCCGGCGGGTCTCTGTTCATCGCACTCTGGTCCCTCAGCGAATCCCCCCTCCACACCCGCGACGAGATACTGCCCCTGGTGGAACCATTCGGAGCATGGATGATCGGCTACCAAAGCAGGTTCCATGAAGTCGACAACCTCGCCTTCTTCGAGGGCTTCAAAACCGCGAACCCACACATCCGCTGGATCGAGCAGCCCATCGAGCAGATGCCCGGCAACCGCTACCTTTTCGGCCTTGCGGATCCGACCTGATGCGGAGTCTCCACCCCGTTCTTCCGGTCCGTTTCAGCATGGCGCGGATTCTCCGGGTCTCCCTGCCGACCAGTCCGGCGTCCGCTCGTAGCCAAGGTCGATGATAACGCCGTCCAGACACGCCTTAACGCGGCGCTCGATGGCCGGCGTGAAGCACTCCTTCCAGGCCCCCGACACCCCGAAGTTGGAAATGTGGTGCCCATGGATCAGGGAATCGGCGCACCAGGTCTGGAAACCACTCAGCTTCTGCGAACGGGCGATGTTGCTCTCCAAAGAAGTGTCCGCAAGAATCTGCGCCCGCCTTTCCCTCGTGAGCGGGAGCAGGAAGTTGTCGGCGATCATATCGATCAGGACGCCGCGGTTTTCCGAGAAGTAAGTCTCGTACCTCATAAAAAAGACCTTGGCCATCTCGGCGCTCCTGTAGAGCGCGGCGACGTAGTCGTTATGGAGAAAATCATCGAGGGCGCGCCCCAGTGCCGCTTCGGGCCCCTCCGACTGCCACATCTCGCGGTGCACCCGTCTTGCATTTGACACGATGATATCGCGCGGATCTCGGTAGCAGAATATCGTGAAGTCGCGCCGGCGGGCTCTCGGCAGACTGTGGCTCTTTACGGCCTCAAGTCCGAGGGCCTTTGCGATCTGATAGACACAGGTCGATCCGGACGCATCCCAACCCGTAATGACAACGCGCGATCGCACTCTCCGCCGGGCACAAGCCGCAACCCCGTGGACCGCCGGCTGATGCTCCTCAGCGTGCTCACCACAGATGACCCTAACCGCATGTCCGACTCCTTCTCATTCGCCGACGCCAAGTCTATCCGATGTCTCTCCGGTGCGCCGCCTGGCGGATTTCCTTATTGATCCTCATGCTGCACCAATTCCTGCCGCACATCGAGCAGTAATCGGCGCCGCTGAGATCATCATCGCCGCCCTCGCATGCCTGGCGGTGCATCCGCTCGGCCGTCTTGGGATCCAGCGCCTCTGCCAGATGCCGCTCCCAGTCGAGGTTCGCACGCGCGATGCTCAAACGTCGATCCCGATCCGCCGCCCCCGGCAGCCCTCGGGCAACATCTCCCGCATGTGCGGCGATCTTGGAAGCGACCACCCCAATCCGCACGTCGTCCGCATCCGGCAACCCCAGATGCTCCCGCGGCGTCACATAGCACAGGAACGACGCCCCATAGAACGCCGCCGCCGTCCCACCGATCGCCGACGTAATATGGTCGTACCCCGCTCCGATGTCCGTCACCAGCGGCCCGAGCACATAGAACGGCGCCCCCTTGCAGACCTCGCGCTGAATCTCCATGTTGTACTGAATCTGGTCGAACGGCACGTGTCCCGGCCCTTCCACGATCACCTGGCAGCCGTTGTCCCAGGCCCGCTGCGCCAGTTCGCCCAGCGTCCGTAACTCCGCCAACTGGGCCTCATCCGTCGCGTCCGCAATCGCCCCCGGCCGCAGCCCATCGCCCAGCGAGAAGCACACATCGTACTGCCGCATAATCGCGCACAGATCGTCAAACAGCTCATAGAACGGGTTCTGCCGTCCGTGGTGCAGCATCCACTTGGCCAGCAGCGCCCCGCCGCGGCTGACGACCCCCGCCACCCGCCCTTCCAACAGAGGCAGGTGCTCCCGCAGCACCCCCGCGTGAATCGTGAAAAAATCCACCCCCTGCCGCGCCTGCTTGGCCACCGTCTCCAGAATCAACTCGTGCGTGATCTCTTCGACAGTCCGCCCCTCAATCACCTGATACACCGGCACCGTCCCGAACGGAACCGGACACCTTGCCAACAGCTCCCGCCGCACATCATCCAGCCCCTCCCCCGTACTCAAATCCATCACGGCGTCCGCCCCGACCTCCAGGGCCGCGGTGAGCTTGTCAATCTCCGCGTCAAGCGTCGAACGCACGCTGCTGGTCCCGATATTGGCGTTGACCTTCGTCGTCAGGACCCGCCCGATGCCCGCCGGACGCAGCCCACCCTGTAGATGCAGCCGGTTCGCGGGAATCGCCACCCGCCCGGCCGCCACCTCCTCCCGCAGCAAATCCGCATCGACCCCCTCCACCTGGGCCACATAACGTGTTTCATCCGTAACGCGCCCGCTGCGAGCGGCCTGCAACTGTGTCATCATCAAATCCATACCCCGCAAATAACCGCAAACTCCTGCGTTGTCATGCTGAACCCCACGGCTTGTCATGCTTCGCCTTCGCTGCGCTGCGGCTCAGAATGACAGTTATCGTCTTGAGACGGTTGCTCAGTCCTGTATAAAAATGTGCACGCCCTTCTTGTTCGATACGACAATATCCAGCCTGCCGTCCCCATTCATATCCACCACTTCAAACTGCGTCCCGACCCCCGAATCATCGTCGAAGACATGCGGTATGAACTCCACCTTGCCCTTTTGGGGCCGCCGCAACTCGATCCAGTACATCATCGCCGGGTCCTTGCCGCCGGGGTCGTTGCCGTTGTGCGCGTAGTGCCGCTTGCCCGTTACCAGGTCCATGATCCCATCGCCGTTCATATCCACCAAACGAATCGCGTGAGGCTGGCTGTACTCCTTGAATATCTCGTGCTGCACCCACTCGGCGCCTGCCACCTGCTCAAACCACCATATCCCGTAATTGTGAGCACTGCTCGTAATAACGTCGTTATCCCCATCCCCATCCACGTCATAAACCAGCATATCAGCACAGGCAGGTCCCAGTTTCGCGGGGTGGAACTGCCAATTCTCCTGCGTCCGATCCCGCGGCGCCTTCCACCAGCCCTCGGTGGTCAGCACATCGTTGCGTCCATCCCCATCGACATCCCCAACCCCCAGCCCGTGGCTGAACTGCTGCGTGCCCGGCGCATCGGGCCCGGCCGCGATCTTGTGCATATTCCACGGCTTCGTCGGGTCCTCCGGGATGCTGAACCACGCCATAATCCCCGCCGGCCGCACCCCGAACACCAATACCGGCCTTCCGTCGCCAAGCAGGTCCAGGAACACCGGCGTCTCATTGCACGCGCTATCGACGACCTTGTGCTCCTTCCAGTGCCCCGGCTGGTTCCGCGGGTTCTCATACCAAAGGCACGGCCCGCCCGGCATCCCGATCACGATCGAATCGACCCACCCATCGCCGTTGACATCCTGCGCGAAATTGGCGAAGCAATTGCTGTAACCCGTGTTGCCGTCATACGTTCCGACCGGCCGCACCTCGTGCATCGTCCAGTCCGGCGCCGCGTACCAGACATCGCCCGCCAGCACATCCAGCTTGCCATCGCGGTTCACATCCCCCACCGCCACCCCCTCGGCCCGGAACACTCGATCCAGCACCACTTTCCTGAAACTAACCTCCCGCCCGGACGCCCCGCCAACACCGGCGAGCGCCAACAACACCACTGTTACAGTCCTGACCATGTTTGCATATCTCCATGAAGAAAAATGGCATGACCCAAACAAGACCGCCGCATTATACCACCCCCGGCCCCTTTTGAAAACCACCGCCTCACCGGTAGGGGCAACCCGTGGCTCGTGGCTTGTGGTTACCCACCCACTCGTAGGGGCAGCCCCCCGTGGCTGCCCACGGAACGCGGCTACCGTCGCCTCATGGCCGCCCACCCCCCTCCCGCCGCTTGTCATGCTGAGCGAAGCGAAGCATCTGGGCCCCGGCGTAGAAACCCGTATCACACATGCCACAGACCGAAGACAGTCCGGCCCTTTTTTCAACCTCGGCCGCGAATCCCCGAACTCGTCGAGACCTTCGCCCGCAACATTGACCCCTATCGTTCCGCCGAATAAAACGAGGCCCAGGTCTGCCGCGAATGCATCGACCCGTTCTCCATCGAACTCCCTTTACAATCGCCAACGGCCTTCTTATCATCTATTCGGCTTGAAGAAACAAGTGCATCGGAGGGCCCGTAATGGCCTTTACTCGTACGTGTGAAGCAGATATGGATCTACAGGACTATCTGCGTGGTAAGTCCCGCAGCCCCTTGTTCATCTGTGGCGACTCTCTGGAGGTACTGCGCAGTTTCCCGTCCAATTCCGTTGACTGCTGCATGACAAGCCCGCCGTATTGGGGGCACCGCCAATATGCCGCGGCGGGAATCGGCTTGGAACGCACGCACACGGAATATGTCAGCCGCATGGCGGCCGTGTGCGAAGAAGTCAAACGAGTTTTGAAGAACACCGGCTCCTTATGGCTCAATATCGGCGACACTTACGAGGGCAAGCGGCTACTTGGAATCCCTTGGAGAGTCGCCTTAAGATTGACCGACCAGCAGGGTTGGCTCATTCGCAATGATGTGATCTGGAATAAGATCAAAGGTGCTCCTGATAACGCCGGCGACAAATTGCGGAATGTCCACGAACATGTCTTCCACTTTGTGAGACAGAGGTCCTACTTCTACGACGCGGACGCCATCCGATCCACTCCTCGCCAAAGCAAAGTGCTGAACGGCGCCGTCGTCTCGGCCACCGGCGTCAGCGGCGTGCGATACAGACGACAGATCGAACTGTCGACCGAATTGTCTCCGCAAGAAAAACAGAACGCTTTTGCGGCGCTGGATGCCATTCTTCAAGAGATTGTGGAGAACAGGCTTGCGGACTTCCGCATGATTATCCGCGGCCGGCAACGCGCCACGCATTCTGACTCCGAACGTGTTTCAGGAAGGGCCAGGGAATTACGCGAAAAGGGTTTTTATTTTCTCCGGTATCATCCAAACGGCAGCAAACCCTCCGATGTCTGGGATATCCTGCCCGAAGACACGCAGAATCGCCGGTCCCACTTTGCCCCTTATCCCGCCGATTTGTGCAAAATCCCCATAGCCGCCACCTGTCCGCAAGACGGTGTCGTTCTTGACCCGTTCTGCGGGACCGGCACGACAAACCTGGTGGCGTTTGAGCACGGCAGAAAATCCATCGGGATCGATGTGGCGGAAGAATACATCGGCATAGCCAAAGAGCGTTGCCATTTGCTGCTGTGACGCGGAAAGACGAGGTGGTATGACAAGCGCCCAGGAGAGCAGAGTCCTCGAATTGTTTGGCAATTCAACGCGCGCGGATCATGATTGGTTGCACGTTGTCCGGCGACAATGGTGCCCGTTCGCAAATACGCGATGCTTCAAGGTCCGCAAGAGCGATCCGGCCGTGTCAATTGGCACCTGCTCAGTCTGTTACGGCCGGGATCGCCGGAACATTGTCATCTGCCCAAACAGGCTCTTGGAAAGGCGGCAGGTTTTCACAGACTGCCTGCACCTTCTCACCCAGCATGACCCCGGCAACGAACTTCACATTGTCCCGGAAGTGTCGATTCCCGGTGGCAATGTCGATTATTTTGTCGCATCGGTGAAGAAGAGCAAAGTGAAGGATTTTGTGGCGGTCGAGTTTCAGACCCTTGATACCACAGGAACGGTCTGGCCTGAGCGCCAGCGATTGCTGAAGACTCTCGGACTCAGGGTTCCTCGCAAAGACATCGAATCGGGCAAGCCGTTCGGCATGAACTGGAAAATGACGGCAAAAACCATCCTCGTGCAGTTGCATCACAAGGTCGATACGCTTGAGCATATCGGCAAGCACTTGGTGCTTGTCCTACAGGACTGTCTGCTTGGGTACCTGCATGACCAGTTCAACTTCGCCCATGTCAAAGGCGTGCGTCTCGGCGATGTAATGCACCTCCATTCATACAAGTTGGACGAAGCCGAGAGCAGCGGCCTCGAAGTACATCTCGACTCACGTGTGAGCACCGATGCTGCGGGGATAGCCAAGTGCCTGGGAATCCAGGCAAATACAAGAGTTGAGTTGGATGCTATCATTAACGAGTTGGAAAGAAGACTGTCAGCCAAGACATTGCTAACAATAGCCACCCCCATAGTGTCGGCTGGCGAGATGCCGAGCGAGTAGCCTCCTTGTCCACACCATGCTCGACCTCCACAAATCCGTCCAGAAGGTGAAGGACACGGGCGGAGCAATGACCATTACCATTCTCTCCGAGGTTCTCCTTGCCCTCACCCCAAAGAACTCTGGCGATCCCGTGATGCTGGCACATCCCCGTGCTTCAATTGCGCATCCGAGATCGCAAGTCCCTCCCGCCGCTGGCAGCCCACAAAGCGAAAACGCCTCCCAACGCGGCCACAGGCCGCGCCCCATCCAGCATCCGGCATCAAGGTTCAGCCAATCCGGTTCGGGCGATGCCCACAGCCGCCGGTCAGGAGCCTGCATCCATCCGCCGTCACCAGCACATCGTCCTCAATGCGAATCCCCATCCGCCCCGGCACGTACACCCCCGGCTCGACCGTAACCACATCCCCGGCCCGCAGCACCTCGTCCGTCCCGGGCTTCATGAACGGCGTCTCATGGATCTCCAGCCCGATTCCATGCCCCGTACCGTGGCCATAGACGGGCAGCCCGCTGTCGGCGATCACCCGCCGGGCCGCGGCATCCACCTGCTCGACTCGAACGCCATCGGCAATAGCCGCCATCGCCGCCGCCTGTGCCCGCTCAACCACGTCAAACGCCCTGGCCCATTCCCGCGAGGCCTTACCCACGGCGAAGCACCGCGTCATATCGCTGCAATAGCCGTTGAGCCGGGCCCCGAAATCGATCAGAATCGTGTCGTTCGCCCGCAGCTTTCGCCGGCCCGGCCGATGGTGCGGCCGCGACCCGTTCGCCCCGAACGCCACAATCGTCTCGAAGCTCGTCGTCGCCCCCCGCCGCCGCATCTCCAGGTCCAGTAATCCCGCCAGCTCCCCCTCCGTCATGCCCGTGCGGACCTTCGCCAGCGTCTGGGCCAGCGCATCGGCCGCCAGCGCAGCCGATGCCCGGATCATGCCAATCTCAGAGCGGTCCTTGGTCCGCCGAATCTGCTCGACCAGCCCGCCTACCGCCCGTGGTCTGGCCCCGACGCATCGCCGGATCGCCGCAAAAGCCGCCACGCTCACCCCATCCTCAACCGCCGGCCTTGCGGCCGCCCCGCTGGCGAGCTTGCCAACCAACTCGGCCAGACTGCCCGTCCGCTCGACAATCGAGCAAACGGGGCACTCCTTGCCCGCCTGCTCGGTATATCGACTGTCGGTCAACAGGTAGCTCTTACGCCCCGTGATAAGCGCCCAACTGTCCGACCCGGCGAAGCCCGTCAGGTAGCTGACGTTCGCCTCGCTCGTCAGCACAAGCCGCCCGATACCCCGGGCCCGCATCGCCCGCCGAACCGCCTCCAGACGATGCGCAATGGTGTCTTTGCGGATTGCCATGCCACTGAGATAGCAGCAAACCGCCGCCGTATAAAGGTTTTTCCGCCGCGGCGGTTTGCTCGACCCGGCTTTGCTGCCTATACTTTCCGTAGAACGACACGGCTGGGGAGTCGGCCGACTGGATGCAAGCCACGCCGCCCCAATAGCCATCCGCAGGCCACAACGCAACCTGTTAAGCCCAACTTTTCCGGACGGGACGGCGACCCTCGCCGTCCCCTTTCTATGCGCGGCGGCGTTTGCCCGCCTTTAGCCTTTGACTTTCCCGTTATGCACTCCTACAATACCCGCCTGTCTTGAAAAAACGACGATTCGACGGATACTGAACTGTGCTATTACCTATCCGAACCAATGTCAGACCGTGGCGCACTCCTTACGCCAACTACGTCCTGATCGCCACCAACATCGGCATATTCATGGCCATCGCCTTCGTCACGATGGTCTTGCAGACCCTGCCGGACGCCGCCCAGCGGATCCACGCCTGGCAGCATCGCTGGATCGGCCCCTTGATGCTCGTTCCGGGCTATTGGCGTATCTGGCAGTTTCTCACCTACGCATTCCTCCACCAGGGACTGCTCCATATCCTCGGCAATATGTACTTCCTGTACCTATTCGGCAACAACGTCAATGATAAACTGGGCAATCTGGGCTACACCGTGTTCTACTTGGCCGGGGCCATCTTCAGCGGCCTGGGCCACGCCATGTTCAACTGGGGCTCCACCACGCCCACCCTCGGCGCCAGCGGCGCCGTCGCCGCCGTAACGGGCGCCTACCTCGTCCTGTTCCCGCAGACCCTCATCACTGTGCTCTATTGGTTCATCTTCATTGGGACGATTGAGGTGCCCGCCCTGTATTTCATCGCCCTCAAGATGATCGTCATAGACAACATACTGGTCCGCTACCATTTCGTCGCCTACGACGCCCACCTGTCCGGCTACGCCTTCGGCATCGTCGCGGTCCTCATTATGCTGGCGATAGGCCTCATCCAGGGCAGTAACTGGGACCTCTGGGCGATGATTCGTCGCTGGAACCGCCGCCGGCAGTACCGTGATGTCGTTTCGGCCGGCTATGACCCGTTTTCCGGGGCCCCGCCCGCCAAGCCCGTTGAGGCCCGACAGATCGACAACGAGGAACCGACCCATGAGGTCCTCCAGTTGCGTAAGGCCATCAGCAACCGGATTTACGAACGCAACCTCCCGGACGCGGCCGAGCTGTATCTGCAACTGATGATGATAGACCCCAACCAGGTCCTACCCCGCCAGAACCTGCTCGACATCGCCAACCAGCTCGCCGGCGACCGCCGCTCCGCCGAGGCCGCCGCCGCTTACGAGCAGTTCCTCAAGCACTACGGCCCCTATGAGCACGCCGAACAGGTCCGGCTCATGCTCGGAATCCTCTACGTGCGCTACCTCAACGAACCGCAGAAGGCCAAGCCTCACCTCCAGGCCGCCGCTGAGAACCTCTCCGACCCCGGCCAGTTGAAGCTCTGCACGGACCTTTTGGCCGCTGTCGGCTGACCGCCTGCACGTCCGTCATACCGCCCCCGAACCCACCCCGCCCGCCGGAGGCCGCCGCAAGACAGCACATCCTCCATAAGGTTTTGAAATGGCCGCTTGACATTTGTTCTCGCGGGTGCTAATTTGGGCAAAATTCACGGTCGGACCCGGAATTACAATTTCAATGACCCGTATTTAGGGAGATTAAGAAATGCGGTCATACATGATGTTGCTCACAAGTATCTGCCTCATGGCCGGCTTGGCTATCGCCCAGGAATCACCCATTACCATCCCCATTCCAACACCCGGCGCCGATACCTCCATCACCGGCGCCACCTATCCATACATCGCCGAGATCACCGGCAACGACGTCTACGTCCGTTCCGGACCCGGCACACAGCACTACCCCTGTGGTAAGTGCAATACCGGCGATAAGGTCAAGGTCGTCGGCGAGCAGCTCGGCTGGTCGCGGATCGTGCCGCCGGCCGGCAGCTTCTCCTGGGTCTCCATGCGTTACCTCTGTATGGATCTCAAGGATCGCACCCAGGCCACTGTCACCGGCGATCGCGTCCGCGTCTATGCGGGCTCCGAGTCCGTCGAGCCTCTCCATTCGCAGATCGAACAGATCCGGCTCACTCGCGGCGACAGGATCAAGCTCCTCGGCCAGGAAAAGGACGACTACTGCAAGATCGAACCGCCCGCCGGCGCCTATCTGTGGGTCTCTACAAAGTTCACGCGCCCCACGACCGGCAGCGGCCTGTCGTCCCCCATCCCCGTCATCACCGACGCAAACAGCGCCGCTCCTGACGCTAACAAGCCAGCCGTCGTGGTCACCCCCCCGGCCCCGTCAACCGAGACAAAGCAGCTTGAGGCCTACAAGCTCCTTGAGGCGAGAATTGACGCTGAGAAGGCCAAACCCGTCGAACAGCAGAATTATGCGAGTATCAAGAAAGGCCTGACGGCCATCGCCAACGACAAGGACGCCGGCAGGGCCGCCACTCGCGCCGGGTTCGCACTCGAGCAGATAGAGCGTTTCGAGCTGGCCGTCCGGGCCGCCAAGGAACTCGGCCAGCAGACCGAGGAACTGACCGAGATCCTCGACCGCATTGACTCGGCGAAGACCGCCCGGCTGGAGACCGTCAAGGACATGAGCCGCTTTGCCGCCATCGGCTACTTCGAGAAGTCTAATATCTACGGCCCCGAATCCTCCATGAAGCAATACCGCATCGTCGACGAAACCGGCAAGACCGTCTGTTACGCCATGGCCGTTGACGCCGCCGCCGGCCGCGACCTCTCGGCGCTGCTTAAGAAGAAGGTCGGCCTCGTGGGCAAGATCACCGCCAGCTCCACCACCGGTGGGGCCCTCATCAAGTTCACCGACATCGAAGAAATCAATCCATAGAGGCTTCCGTCGGTCCTCAAAAAGAACGCGGCCCCGGAATCGCAACCGATTTCGGGGCCGTTTTGTATTTCACGGTGCTCCGGCGGACGAACCGCCAGGGCCGTCTACTTCGCGAACTTCGTCCACTTCTCCTTGCTCCGGGTGCTCTCCAGCAGCGTCTGGATGAACAGCATCCCCCGCAGGCCGTCATCCACGCTCGGGAAGTCCAACATCAACTCATCCGGCTTCTCGCCCAGAATCGACGCCCGAACGGTATCGCTGAAGTTCACGTAATTGTTCGCAAAAGCCTCCAGGAAGGCCTCCGGATGGCCGGACGGCAGCCGGGTCCCGCGAGCGGCCGCAGCGCTTCGGGCCGCCACATACCCATTGCCCCGGCGCCATACCTGCATGGGCCCGTCGGCCGTCTTGACGTACAGATAGTTCGGATGCTCCTGGTGCCACTCCAGGCCCTTGGCGGTGCCATAGACCCAGATCGCCAGATTGTTCTCCTCGCCGATGGAGACCTGGCTGGCATGAAGGACACCCTTGGCCCCGTTGTTGAACTTCAACAGGCAGTTGCCGTCGTCGTCGAGTTTACGGCCGGGGACGAAGATCGTCAGGTCCGCGCAGATGTGCGTGATCTTCAGGCCGGTAATGTATTCCGTCAGGTTCTCGGCGTGCGTGCCGATGTCGCCCATGCAGCCGGCCCCGCCGCTCTGCTTCGGGTCCGTTCGCCACGCCGCCTGCATCTGCCCGGTGTCCTCCAGCTTGGTCGCCAGCCAGCCCTGTGGGTACTGCACGACGATCTTGCGAATCTCGCCCAGTTCGCCGCCGCGGGCCATATCCCGGGCCAACTTGACCATCGGATAGCCCGTGTAGTTGTGCATCAGCCCGAAGACCTTCTTGCTCTTCTTGACGATCTGCTTGAGTTCCTTCGCCTCGGCCACATTCAGCGTCATGGGCTTTTCGCACATGACGTGGAACCCCGCCTGCAGGAAGTCGCGGGCGATGGGGAAATGCCAGTTATTCGGTGTCGTGACCGACACGAAATCGATCCGCTCGCCCTCCGGTAGCGCCTTCTCCCCGGCAATCATATCTTTGTACGTGTTGTACACCCGCTTGGGATCCAGATTGAGCTGCCTGCCCATCTGCTGCGACTTCTTCGGATCGATGTCAAAGGCGCCCGCCACCAGTTCGATGCCGCCGTCCATCCTCGCCGCCTTACGATGCACCTCGCCGATGAACGCCCCCGGCCCGCCCCCGATCATCCCCATCTTCAGATTGCGATCCAGTTTCATGCCTGCTCCTTTTTCTCGTCGTTCGTATTACGTATTGCGTTGGTTGAGGCCGCCCGCGGCGGCGATATTCGTATTGCGTCATCCGTGCCAACCGGTTTACCCATCCCTTCGCGCAGCGAAGGGATGCCACCCGTCGTGGCATGAGCACCTTGCCCATGCTCGAAGCTGACACTGGCTTCAGCCGCCGATTATAAGCCCGCCCATGCCCGGCTCAAGCAAAAAACCGCCTTTTTCCACCCCCGCCAAACACAACTGCGCCTCAACAACCGCCATGGCGGCCTTGGCCAAAGGTAAGGGCCGGTCTCTCCTCCGACGGAATCCGTTGACATACCCTGGCTCGACTGCTATCGTGCCCTCCATCGAACCCAAACGCCGTAATCACGTGCGAGGAACGATGAAGACAGATGTTCGACCGACATCCGCCGCCTTGTACTTCATACCCGTCGAGACGCGGGTGCCCCTCAAGTTCGGCCCCGAGACCCTCACGTCCGTCACCTGCGCCCGCGTCCGCATGACCGTCCGCGACAACGCCGGGCACTCCGCCGATGGCTGGGGCGAGACCCCCCTGAGCGTCCAATGGGCATGGCCCAGCGCTCTGGCTTACGCCCCGCGCCATGAGGCCATGAAACACTTCTGCGTGATCCTCGCCGAAAACTGGAGCCGCTTCGACCCGCCCGGCCATCCCATCGAAGTCGGCCACCGATTCACCAAGTCGCACCTGCCCGCTCTGCTCAAGCGTCTAAACGCCGAGATAGCCCACCTCGGCGAACCCATGCCTTACCTGGCCGCTTTGGTCTGCTGCTCAGCCTTCGACATCGCCCTGCACGACGCCTACGGCAACCTCCACGGCCGCGACATCTACAGCACGTACAACAGCCAGTTCATGAACGCCGATCTCGCCGCTTACCTGGCTCCCGCCGAGGGTGTCGACATATCATTCACCGGCAGATACCCCCGCGATTTCCTCATCGACCCGCCCGCCGTTACCCTGCCCGCCTGGCATCTCGTCGGCGGCAAGGACCTGCTCGACGGTGAGGAACCAACCGGCGACGAGCCTGACGACGGCTACCCCGTCGTGCTCGGCGACTGGATCCAACGAGACGGCCTGACCTGTCTGAAGGTCAAGCTCCGCGGCAACGACGCCGACTGGGATATGCAGCGCCTCATCCGCGTGGGCAATATCGCCATCGAGAACGACGTCCTCTGGCTCACCGCTGATTTCAACTGCACCGTTACCGACCCCGCCTATGTCAATGACATCCTCGACGGCCTCCTGATCGACCACCCCCACATCTATCAGATGATCCTCTACGTCGAGCAGCCCTTCCCATACGACCTCGAGGCCAACCGCATCGACGTCCGTAGCCTCTCGGCCCGCAAGCCCCTGTTCATGGACGAATCCGCCCACGACTGGAAACTCATCCGCCTCGGCCGCCAACTCGGCTGGACCGGCGTCGCGCTGAAGACCTGCAAGACCCAGACCGGCGCCATCCTGAGCCTCTGCTGGGCTAAAGCCCACGGCATGACGCTCATGGTCCAGGACCTGACCAACCCCATGCTCGCCCAGATACCGCACGTGCGCCTGGCCGCCGGCGCCGGGACCATCATGGGCGTCGAAACCAACGCCATGCAGTTCTACCCCGCCGCCTCGGTCCCCGAAGAGAAGGTCCACCCCGGCCTCTACCGCCGCCACCGCGGCCGTGTGAACCTCAGCACAATCAAAGGCCCCGGCTTCGGCTACCGCCTCGACGAAATCAAACGACAACTGCCAGACCCCGCCGCCGCTTTCGAAACCTGACGAACACGATTTACCGCAGAGACCGCTGAGCACGCAGAGAAAGACACGCTGGATGATGTCAACCCTTTTGGATTTACCGCTTTAGGGCACCCGCATGAACGGATATAATACAGCGGCCATCGGGGAGGATAGGGCAACGCTGGGAAGCGACCCGAACGCCCTGATGGTGGCGTACAGCATGGGCGGCGTCCCTCGGGTGCCGCCTTCTTTCAGGCCCATGCTGGTGCTGTAAAGTGATAGATCCATGATTCAGACTTCAAGTGAATGAGAGGTATGACGGAATGGCACACATCAGCGCATTTGCAGACGAAGTCGTTGAAGACTTCCCCGGACAGATCGAGTTCCTCGCATCCCAGAAGGTCCGCTACATTGAGCCGCGTTTCCTGGGCGGCAGAAACATCATGGATTTGCGCCCCGCCGAACTCAAGGACGCCCGCAAGCTCATGCGGGACCACGGCATCAAGCCCAGCGCCATCGGCTCGCCCATCGGCAAGGTCAGGATAGATGAGCCCTTCGGCCCACACCTCGACAGGTTCAAACACGCCGTGGAACTAGCCGACTTCTTTGATGCCCCTTTCATCCGTATGTTCAGCTACTACCCCCCCGAGGGCAAGGACATCGCGGACTTTCGCGGTGAGGTCATGGACCGCATGGCCGCCAAGGTAGAGATCGTCGAAGACACCGGTATCGTTATGGTGCATGAGAACGAGGCGCACATCTACGGCCACTCCGCCGCCAACTGCGTTGACCTCGTCAACACTATTGACTCGGCCTGTCTGCGGCTCGTCTACGACCCGGCCAACTTCGTCTGGGGCGAGAAGATCACCAACCCCATCGAGGTCTGCTGGCCGCTCATGAAGCCCTATGTCGTCCACATCCACATCAAAGACTGGAAGCTCGGCGCCGATATCGGCAGCATCCCGGGCGAGGGCGATGGCCAGATCAGGGAGTTGCTGGCGGAACTGGCCGCCATGAGCTACAAGGGCTGTATGACGATGGAGCCGCACCTCAAGGTCGGCGGCCAGTTTGGTGGCTCCACCGGCCCGGATCTGTTCGCCCGGGCCATCGACGCCGTTCGCCGTCTCGCCGACGAAGTGGGCCTCGAATGCAACTGATTCACCGCGCAGAACGCGGAGACCTCAGAGACCGACGGACGACGGACGATAGACGAATGACGAAATACCGAATACGAACGAGATGGGTGGCAGCCTTTCGCGCAGCGAAGGGCTGGCTCGATCCGGCCCTTGCCTTCAGCAAAGGCCGCCACCCCGGCGCATTACGCAATACGCAATACGGAGTCTGACATGACGACACATCGATTTGCCATCGTCGGGGCCGGCCTCATCGCCGACTTCCACGCCCGCGCCATCCGCGACATCCCCAACACCGCCCTTGTCGCTGTTTGCGATAACGTACCGGAAAAGGCACGGGCCCTTGCCGAGAAATACGGCGCCAAGCCATTCACCAGCTACGAACAGATGGTCAAGTCCGACGACGTCGACATCGTGACCATCGCCACACCCAGCGGCCTTCACATGGAGCCCACCATCGCGGCGGCAAAGGCGGGCAAACATGTGATCTGCGAGAAACCGCTCGAGGTCACCCTCGAACGCATCGACGCCATGATCGCCGCCCACAAGACCGTCGGCACCCGCCTGGGCGGCATCTTCCCCTACCGCTTCAACGATGCGCAGGCTGTGCTACGCGAGGCCATCAACTGCGGCCGCTTCGGCGTCATCACCTGCGCCTCCATCTACGTCCCCTGGTGGCGGACCGAGGCCTACTACAAGGACTCCTGGCACGGCACCTGGAAGCTCGACGGCGGCGGCGCTCTGATGAACCAATCGATTCAC
>Ga0209614_1000045_pt1 | contig 102113 bp, 113 predicted proteins | sample BlaSprsedimmetaG_FD_185484 | JGI IMG/M metagenome (GOLD analysis project Ga0209614, IMG submission 185484) | Hot spring sediment bacterial and archeal communities from California, USA to study Microbial Dark Matter (Phase II) - Blank Spring... ... | reverse complement strand
CTCCGGCGCAGTCGGGAGGGGAGTTGGCTCGGTGGTCGCCGGCGCCGTCGGGGGAGGCGTGGTCGGCTCCACCACGGTGGGAGAGGGTGACGGGGCGGGCGGTTCGGTGGGCGTGGGCGTCGTGGTCACGGTGATATCGACGCCCCGCCCGGCAAGCGAGAAGGTGATCTCGTTGGAATCCGGTGCCCTGTCCGCAAACGCCTGCGGTTCCCGCCACTCCGCCCGGATGCGATAGGTCCCCTCCTGCAGGCCGGAAAGGACGACCGGGCCCCTCACATCATCGGTGTAGATCCGCGGGCTGCTGACCGGGATGTCGCTCAGGTCCACACCGCCGAAGAAGGTGGTCTGTGCCCCGCCGGGGGTGGTGATCACGATATCGATTCTGGCAGGATAGTCCGAATCCGCCCGGTAGTTCGTCCCCACGTGGGGAGCGTCCACCCGGAAGGCGATCGCCGTGCCCACGGGAATGTTCAGCCCCTCGATATCTTCCGCATGGTAGGGATCTGCCAGCGTGGCCCCGAGGAGGAGGGACGGCTCACGGATCACCACATGGCCGCCCGCGCCATCGGCACTGCTATAGGCGTAGTACATTGCGGGTGTCTCCTCGACCAGTATGGCGGGAATGTCGACCGAGGTGTCGTCAGGGACCGGTATCTCGGAGACAAGGGCTTTCGCTGGATCGTCGCCCACGTAGCGGCGCAGCGATGTTACCGGGTTGCCCGAATCGGGGTCCCGCAGCTGGCTGAAATTGAGGCCTTCTTCATACACAAATACCGTATCGCCGGGCTCGATATCCTCGATGGCCGGGCTTCTCGCCGCACCGGGGGCGGCGAGGAGGAGGAGGAGGACAAGGCACACCATATATCGCATATTCGCATCACCGTCCGCGCTACTCCCGGCAGATGGCGGCCGGGGCTGCAGGGTATCCGGTACGTTATTGCAGGGGCATATAAGGCTTTGTGTGCCTGCCTGGCACCTGCGCCAGTCTGCACCCCCACCAACCGCCAGCGAGCGAGCCTGAAAAAAATGGGATGAGATCAGAGGACCTGTTTTCCGGCGGACGGCCCGGGCGCACAGTCGTACACCGCGGTGACCTTCATCACCAGCAGCCCTTTGGCGGGCGCTTTGGCCATCTTGGCCCGCACGGTAAACTGCATCTTCTCAAAATCAGGGCCGCTCGTCACGTACTCCACCTCGCCCTTGACCTGGTAGCAGCCCTTTGTCTCCGCACCCCAGACGTTGATGGAGATCTTCGGGTTCTCCTTGATATTGGCCAGGGTCTTTTGCATGAAGTTGTCGGCGAGCCAGATGGTCTCATCGTCCACGATCTCGACGAACGCGATGGGGACCACGTTCGGCCACCCGTCCTTCGATGCGGTGGCCACGGGGAAGGCTTTCATCGTGGCCATCGCACCTTTAATCTCCTCGGTTAATGCAACCATGGGTTTCACCAGACATTAGGTGGCCCTCTCCCCCTATAAACCTGATCCCCCCCCGGAGGGCCGCAAACCACCGCAGGGAACTGCTGGAAGGGTGGATGCGGGCCGGCGGCTGTCCGTGGCGGATGGCACCGCAGCGGTCGTGCAACCATACGGGGGTTTGCGGTTCGGTTGATGCTACGGGCGGGGATCTGGCCCCTCGCTCACACCGCCTCCCGGTACTGGCAGTACTCGTGGCGGAAATCGATGCAGGATGCCGATGCGCAGTCCTTGCAAATCCTCGACGGCGCCGCGGGAATGTCCTTGTGCAGGGCGATGATGTTGGTCATCAGCGTCGCCGTCACCGGCTCCGAGGTGAGCAGGCACGGGCAGTCGGCGAGGCGGAACAGGGCCGAGGCGCGGACAGTGATCGCCGAGGCGGGGTAGGCGTAGCGCTGGGGATTCATCAACACCTCATTGTGGTGGATGGGTGAGAGATCGATGAAATGGCCTCCCGTCTCGGGCCGCAGGGATATGAACCGGCCGTTTCGCACCCTGCGGGCGCGGTCCAGGATCTTCCAGCCGCGAAAGATCATATCGAGGAAATCGCAGTTGTGGAGCTCGGCGGCGGCGCTCCGGGTGGGATAGAGCTGCACGTAGTTGTGGAAGCGGGTGGTGAACAGGTCGACGAGCATGATGGCATTGAACCCGTCCAGTTCGAGGATGTACTCCGTCGCCGCGGCGGACGCCCCGCTGGCAAGCGATGCCACCTCGTGCACGTCATCGAAGCGGGAAACGGCGTTTGAGAGGGTCGACTCCATCACGTCCGTGACCGCCTCGATCACCGCCATGACCACGTCGTCCTTGCACATATTGAAGGTCGACTGGGAGATGTGGTGGCCGACATCCCCCACGCAGTAGGCGGGGATGGTCACGATATTCGCGTAGTGGACGCCGTCGTCGATCGCCGCACGGACGGTGCTCTCCATCTTCTTGCGATATTCCACCATGTACTTGCGGACGTCGAACGACATCTGCCCCATCGCCCCCATCAGCTGCGCCTGCGTTCTCGTCGGCTCGTCGTACATCGACTGGATCATCTCGGTCTCCCAGCGGGTGGCATCGGCGAGGGAGGCACCGTTCTCGATCGCCGTCGCGAAGACCTCCCCGAGGCCGTAGCTGGTGTTCATCCCCCACGATTTCGCCGCAAGCAGCGTCTGTTTGTGCTCGACGGGAATATCCGTCTTTTTTAAGATCTGGTTGATCACATTGCTCGTGCTTCCCGGAATGAGAGCAAAATCGATCACGCATGTCGGACCGTAGAACCCTCCATAGCGCCTGGCCGATTCAAGCCCGATCAGGCTCTGCGACTCCCCGACGACTTCGATGAACGTCTCCACGCTTTTGCGGAACCGCTCGTCCTCGTCATAGAGCACCTCCAGAATGACCGGCGTCTGGTAGTGCTCGACAAAGGGGTCGTCTTCGGGCCGTATTGTCCGGGTGAGGGCTTTGAGAGAGGAGAAATGTGCCTTGACCGAATTGACATGGAGGGCGATGACCGCTTCGCTCTGCATGCCGGCGGCGCTCATTTTTTTCACTGCGTTGAGGGCGGCATTGGCGTCGTTGACGACGAACGCACCCCCCCGCTTTTTCTTGATGGTGGTGACGTCCGCCCTCTGGACCGCCATCGCCTCATTCACCATTTTCCGGTACACTTCCTCCGTACAACCTCACCTACCATCAATCTCTCGCAAAAAATAATTCCAATAATATAAAAGTCTTCCCGGGCATCACTCGTGAACGCCAGCAGGAGGGGGCGTCGCCCCCGCATCTCCCGGCCACGCTCGATGTGTCGGCGCGCTCCATCTCCCCCCGGCCGCACCACCCTGCCGCCGCACCACCGCCCCTGTCCCGCAGGAATGGAAAGGACGCCGGATCCCCGGTTGAAGACGTTCAATGCGGCGGCCTTTCCAGGAAAGAGACCATATTGCGGGTTTTAGATGGAAAAGAGCGGCTCTGGTTCAAAAATAAACGGCTAAATATACCCGATAACAAGTTCCCATGAACCGCTTTCATATCACATCCCCAGGCGAGCCAATGCAGTTGCGTACAGCCCTGAATAAAGATCTCATGAACTACACCGTCCTGGGGATAGTGCTCTTTTCCTTTTTTATTTCCGAAATCAGCACGTATTACCTCTCCGGAGGAACGGTGTTTTTCCTCTCGCATTTCTTCTACCTGCCCATCATTCTTGCCGCGTTCGAATTTCCCCGCCGGGGGATGATCCTGTCCACCCTGATTGCCGCCATCTACCTCGCGATCATCTACTGGCACCCGTTGACCGATCTCTCTGGTCTCGCGGCCGCAACCATGCAGTTCTACGTCTTCGTCAGTGTCGGCGTCGCCGTCTCGTTTCTCTCGGGAAGCATCAAGCAGAGCGAGAAACGATTCAAAGATCTCGCCGACCTGCTGCCGCAGTCGGTGTTTGAGATCGACGGGCAGGGCACCTTCACCTACACCAACCGGTCCGCTGCCGGGATGTTCGGCTGGATTGGGGGAGCGGGCGGCAACGGCCGGAACATCCGGTCGATTGTCGTCCCCGAGGACCGTGAACGCCTTACCGGGGACCTTGCACGCAGTGCGCACGCAAACGGCAGCATAAGCAATGAATACACGGTGGTAACAAGCGACGGCATGGAATGCCCGGTACTCTCCTATATACGCCCCATATTCCAGGACGGGAAGCATGCTGGCTTTCGCGGGATCATCATCGACATCACCGAGCGAAAACTGGTGGAAGATTCCCAGAAACAACTCAACAGGCGCCTGACGATGATCAACGAGATCATCAGCGCCGCCACCTCCGCGACCGATCTCGACCGCTGCCTGGATAGCTCTCTCGAAAAGATCCTCTCGCTGACGAACTTCGAGACGGGGGCGATCTACCTTGTCGATGAACCACACGGCGTCGCCACCCTGCGGATCCTCAAGGGCGTCTCCGATGAGGGCAGGGGCCGGTATCTCGAATCGATGGGGACGATACGGCTGGACCACCAGGAGTACAGCCGTGTGTTCTCCGAAGGCAAGCCCCGCTACATCGAGTACGATTCAAACGGGGATACACAATCACCATTTCTGGCCGATGGGGCCGGTATCCTCTCGTTTGCAGCGGTCCCGCTTATCGCCGAGGAGAACAACGTCGGGGCCCTCTTCATTGCCAGCCGCCGCCGCTACCGGTTTACCGGCGATGAGACGATGATGCTCGAGGCCGTCGGCAGGGAACTCGGCAACGCCATCCTCTGCAATATGCTGCACGACAAACTGGCGAAGGCCAACCGGGAGGCAAACCTCTACCTCGATATCATGGCCCACGACATCAACAATGCCAACACGGTGATGTTGGGCTATGCCGAGATGCTCCGGATGACCGATGATTTGTCCATCCAGCACTGTGCGGAGAGACTTCTCACCAACGTTCAGCAGAGTGTCAAGATCATCCACGACGTCTCCACCATACGAAAAATCCACGAACGGGAGGCGGCGCTCAAACCCATCGAACTCGACCGCACGATACAGGGCGAGATCGACCGTTTCCCGGATGTCCGCGTCGACTTCGAACCCACCGGAGCAACCGTGCTCGCCGACGAACTCCTCTCCGACGTCTTTGCCAACCTGATCGGTAACAGCGCCAAGTTCGGGGGCGTAGGAGTGGCGATCGCCATCAGGGTGGACGAAGAAAACAGCCATTATGTCATTTCCGTCGAGGACAACGGCCCCGGGATCCCCGACGGCGAGAAACCGCATATGTTTGAACGGTTCCGCTCCGGCACCAGCACCAGAAGCGGCAAAGGCCTGGGGCTGTCCATCTGCAGGATGCTTGTCGGCGACTACGGGGGCACGATATGGGCCGAAGACCGGGTGCCGGGGAGCGCGGGGGAGGGGGCGAGAATCAGGTTCACCCTCAAAAAAGCGATCGACGGCACCACCTCCCCGGAGGGCTCTCTATAATGGGTAGTCCGTTCGAAGCGTCCCGGAGCATCCATACTGTTAATTACCCTGCATCCTCATTCCTGTCCGGAGATGTACGCGCATGAACAGGGCACAGGTCGCCGCACTGCAGAGAACCAGGAATATCGACGGCCTCATCGAAGCGCTCCATGATCCGGACGAGTATACCAGAGCAGCCGCCGCGGATGCACTCGCCGGGTTCGGAACAGCCCGCGTGGCCGAGGAGCTGGAATGGGTGAAATTTCGCGATCCCGACCCGAAGGTCAGGCGATCGGCGTCCTATGCCCATGCCCGGGTGGTCGGGCGCATCAGGGCGCGAGACGAAATGTCATGACCCCGGCGTATCCCGGGGAAGAAGAAGGATAGGCTGCTTGTGGGGTGGTTACCACCAGAAGCGGCCGCGTCCACGGCGTCCGCCACCGAAACAGCGACCCATGCCGCCGCCACGGGGCAGCCCGCCTCTGCCGACGCCGTACACGGGGTACCGGTACGCCGGTGCGTATCCCGTTCCCGGTTCTGCGGTGCCGGTCTGCGGTGCGTTTGCGGGGTTGCAGTATCCCATGCCCCGCCCTGTCATCGGCCCCTGACCGCGGGGCCCGGTTCCGTCATATCCTGGCATGTCGTACCTCCGCGGGTGATCCACCCGCAGAAGTACTCATATGCGCACAATTACTTTTAGGTATGGAACACGGCAGCTGCACGCGCCGGTCACCCGGTCAGCGCGCGCTGCTCCTCGATCCAGGCGTGCACGATCCCTTTCACCTCGTCGGCGGTCATCCCGGGATTCATTGTATCGCGGAGGTGTGCTTCGAGCGCGATGAGGATGGGATTGATCACCTGTTCGACCGCCATCTGCGCCTGCTCGATGGGGGTGTCCGCCGCACAATCCAGTGATGCGCTCCGCTCTTCGACGAGGGCATAGAGGTGGTCGAGTTCGCCGGTCTCCGCGATCACGCGGTCCAGGGTTACCGCCCAGCGGGCTGGTTCTTCGGTCGTCATGGCGCATCATCCCCGCCGTACACGAGAGCCGGCGGTTCTCTTCCCATGCGTCGGGGGGCAGGCATTATCAAAGCTTGGACCTGGCGCCCTGCCGACAGGTATATCTCCCCCCTCACCTATCGTGCACGCAGCAAAGAGGACCATCGATGAAGGACGTGAAACGGTACCAGTGCAAACCGTGCGGCTATATCTATTCCCCGCTCCGGGGTGAACCGCACCGCGGGATACCCGCAGGAACCGAGTTCGAGGATCTCCCCGACGACTATACGTGTCCCGTCTGCGGAGCGATGGGAAAGGGGAAGGTCGGCAAAGGAGCGTTCGTGCCCTTTGCACCGACGAAGTACCGCTGCAAGGTATGCGGCTATATCTACGATGAAGCGCGGGGAGAACCCCGGCACGGCATCCCGAAGGGAACGAAATTTACCGACCTTCCCGACGACTATGTGTGCCCGGTCTGCGGCCTGGATACGAAAATCACGGAACTCTACGGCAAGGTCGGCAAAGCACAGTTCGAACCGCTGGACATGTGAGTGCTGGCGCCCGGGCACCCATCGTTAAAAATCCGCTGAAACGGTGGTTTTCAGGGGAACAGCAGCCGGGACTGCTCGAGTGCCGCTACGGCCGGGAGCTTCTTCCCGGTCAGGAACTCGATGCAGGCTCCCCCACCCGTCGAGATATGGGTAAATCTCTCTTTGATCCCCAGTTTCTCGATCACCGCCGCGGTGTGCCCGCCGCCGACCACCGAGAATTCCGCCTTCGTTGCGGCTTTGAGCAGCTCATGGGTGCCCGTGGCAAAGGGTTCCTCCTCGAAGACCCCTGCGGGACCGTTCATCACCACCGTTCCCGACGAGGCGAGGATCTCGGAGAACTTCACCACCGAGTCGAGGCCCAGGTCGAGGATGGGGGCGTCATCGGGAATGCTGCCAATCGGGTATTCGGCCCGCACGCCGTCCTCCCGCACGGCCACGTGGATCGGCATGATGATGCGGTTGCGGTGCTGCTCGAGCAGGGTGCGTGCGGTCTCCACCTCCCCGCGTGCGCCCAGCCGGTCGATCAGCTGCGCCGACGGCGTGCCGATCGCAGCGTTGTCGGCGAGCAAAAAGACGTTTGCCACCACCCCCACCACCATCACCGCATCGGCGATGCCGCCGTCGAGGACGTGGCGCGCAACGCTGATGGAGTCGTCGACCTTGGTGCCGCCCAGCACAAATGTGACCGGGCGGGGCGCCCCCTCGAAGACCCGGGAGAGGGTGGCGACCTCCCGCTCCATCAGCAGGCCCGCGGCGGAGCGCATGGCAAGCGGCAGACCGACGATAGTGGGCTGCGAACGGTGGGCGGTGCCGAATGCGTCGTTGATGAAGAGATCCCCGAGTGCAGCGAGCTTTTTGACGATATGCGTGGTGCGGGCGTCCTCCGGTTTTAGTTTGAGGTTTTCCTCCGCATTGAACCGCACATTCTCCAGCATGATCACCTCGCCGTACTCGAGATCCCGGATCGCGTCGCGGGCGCAGCGGCCGAAGATGTCGTCGATGTAGTGGACGGTGCGGCCGAGCATCCGCTGCAGTTTTGCCGCGTGGGCTTCGAGCGTGGTGAAATCATTCTTGCCCGGGCGGCTCTGGTGGGTGAGGATCACGCACTTCGCATCGTCGAGCGCCTCGATGGTAGGCAGGTGCTCCCTGAACCGTTTGTCATCCAGAATAAGGTTGGATGCGGGATCGATGGGTGAGTTGAAGTCGACACGAACCAGCACCGTCCTGTGGGACGGCTCCACATCTTCAAGTGTTGCAAATACCATTGAGACCAGCCTGCCGCAGCGCGATTTTTATTCTTATCCTGTAGATGAGATGGGGCACAGAAAAAGATTATTGCTTTCCAGAGAGGCCGGACGGCGAACGCGGCGTCTGCGGCATATGAAAATCACCCTCTTCGCGACGGTTTTTTTCAAACATGGCCCGGTCGTCGCATCATTCCGGGTATCCCTGCAGCAGGGCCCGGGGTGAAAAAAGGGTTCAGGCGTTTTTCGCCTTGATCTTTTTTAAGCGGACGAGTTCGTCCCGTTCCATCTCGTCGAGCCGCATCTTGATAAAGTCGCTGGCCTCTTTGAGCTCGGGGATGACCTTGAACTCCAGAGCGTTCACCCGGCGCTTGGTGGACTCGATCTCGTCGAGCAGCCGCTTCATGGTGGTCTCCATTTCAGCGGCATTGATGATGGCGTCGACGAGCTCCTCGAAGGCCGTCGCGGTCTCGTCGATGACCGAGGTGGTGCCGAGCACCCCGTAGCCGCGCTCGGCGAGGGTCTTTCGCACCGCCTGCGACTCGATGTCGGGCACCACGACGCCCATGATGTTCTTTTTCTTGAGATCGAGGGTGGGGGATTCCTTGACTGCCATGGCGGCCGCCTTCACCCCGATCGCCCCCTCCACGGTATTGGCAAGGGCGACCATCTCAAATGCCCGGTCGTACTTCTCCAGCATCTCACCCCGGATCTCTTTGGCCTCCTCAAGCACCTTGAAGAACTCCAGGATCAGCCCATCGCGCTTCATCTTGAGAATGTTGTAGCCTCGCTCGGAGAGCTTGATCTTCTTTTTGAGGTTGATCAGTTCCGATCGGGTCGGCTTGACATCTTTCAGCGCCATGGATCCTCACGATGCCCCAGATCCAAGATCTGTGGCAGTGGCACTGGAAGTGCCACCCTCCGCAGCCTGCTTCTTGCGGTACCTGGGGTGGAACTTCTGGATCATCTCGCGGTCGATACGGACCAGCTGCTCCTCGGGCAGGGTGGCAAGGAGATCCCAGCCGAGATCGAGGGTGTCCTCCTTGATCGCCCGGTCCTCGTTGTGCCCCTGCCGGACGAACCGGTCCTCGAAGAGGTCGGCAAACTCCAGAAAGAGCCGGTCACGCTCCGAGAGCGCATCCTTGCCGACGATGGCCACCAGGCCGCGCAGGTCGACGCCCTCCGCGTAGCCCGCGTAGAGCTGGTCGGAGACCTTCTTGTGGTCTTCGCGGGTCATCCCCTCGCCGATACCCAAGTTCATCAGGCGGGAGAGCGAGGGCAGGACGTTGATGGGCGGATAGATGCCCTTGCGGTGGAGCTCGCGGCTCACCACGATCTGGCCCTCGGTGATGTAGCCCGAGAGGTCGGGGATGGGGTGGGTGATGTCGTCGCCCGGCATGGTCAGGATGGAGAACTGCGTCACCGATCCCTTCTTGCCCTTGATGATGCCCGCACGCTCGTAGATGGAGGCGAGGTCGGTGTACATGTACCCCGGATACCCGCGCCTGCCCGGCACCTCCTCACGCGCCGCACCGATCTGGCGCAGCGCCTCGCAGTAGTTGGTCATGTCGGTCAGGATAACCAGCACATGGTAATCGAGCTCGAATGCCAGGTACTCTGCGGTGGTCAGGGCGAGGCGGGGGGTGACGATACGCTCGACAGCAGGGTCGTCTGCCAGGTTGAGGAACACCACCGCATGCTCGAGGGCGCCGGTCCGCTCGAAGTCCTGCATGAACTGGTTCTCCTCCTCCTTGGTGATACCCATGGCCGCGAATACCACCGCAAACTCCTCGGTCGATCCCGGCACCTTGGCCTGGCGGGCGATCTGCAGGGCGATCTCGTTGTGGGGCAGACCGGAGCCCGAGAAGATGGGCAGTTTCTGGCCGCGCACCAGCGTGTTCGTCCCGTCGATGGTCGAGATACCGGTCTGGATGAACTGCCGCGGGGTGTCGCGCGCGTAGGGGTTGATCGCCGCACCGCCAATGTCGAGGCGCTTCTCGGGCACTATCTCGGGGCCGCCGTCTTTCGGCTTGCCGGACCCGGAAAGGATGCGGCCGAGCATCTGCCTGCCGACCGGCATCTTGATGGTCTCGCCGAGGAACCGCACCCCGGAATCCCGCCCGATGCCTGCCGTCGTCTCGAAGCACTGCACCACCACCAGCTCGTCGCTGGTGTCGAGCACCTGCCCGCGCTTGATGGTGCCGTCCGCCTGGACGATATTGACCAGCTCGTTGTAGCCGACCGGCTCGGTCTTTTCCACGAACACGAGAGGTCCTGCGATCTGGGAGATGGTTCGATATTCCTTCATGGTTCTCAAGCCTCCTTGAGTGCGTTGAATTCGGCTTCCATCTGCGCGTAGATCTTTTCAAGCAGCACATTGTAGTCCTTCTCGAACTTCACCTGCGGCAGATCGTTCTTCGCCTTGATGGCGACGATCTGCGAGGTGAGCACCCCTGCCCGCTGGGCGGCGGACGCCCGGTCGGCGTAGGTCTTGATGGCCTTGAGCATGTCGTACTGCTTTGCCATGGAACAGTAGGTGTCCACGGGATCGAAGGCGTTCTGCTGCAAAAAGACCTCGCGGATGAGGCGGGCGACCTCGATGGTCACCTGCTCCTCTTCGGGCAGGGCATCGGATCCCACCAGCTGCACGATCTCCTGCAGCTCGGATTCCTTCTGGAGCACCTCCATCGCCCACGCCCGGATCCGGTTCCACTCGGGGTTGACGTTCTCGTCGTACCAGTCGTGGAGCGAGTCGAGGTAGAGCGAATAGGAGTTCAGCCAGTTGATCGCCGGGAAGTGGCGGCGCTGGGCCAGCTTGGCGTCCAGTGCCCAGAACACCTTGACGATGCGCAGGGTGTTCTGCGTGACCGGCTCGGAGAAATCACCGCCCGGCGGCGAGACCGCCCCGATCACCGTGACCGAGCCCATGTCCTTGTTCAGCGTCTCCACGCGCCCCGCACGCTCGTAGAACTCCGAGAGGCGTGCCGCCAGGTAGGCGGGGTACCCCTCTTCGCCGGGCATCTCCTCGAGGCGGGAGGAGATCTCGCGCATCGCTTCCGCCCACCGCGAGGTGGAGTCCGCCATGAGCGAGACATCGTAGCCCATGTCACGGAAGTACTCGGCGATGGTGATCCCGGTGTACACCGACGCTTCGCGTGCCGCCACCGGCATGTTGGAGGTGTTGGCGATGAGCACGGTGCGCTCCATGAGCGGTTTGCCCGTCCTCGGGTCCTCCAGCTCCGGGAACTCGGTCAGCACCTCGGTCATCTCGTTGCCGCGCTCGCCGCAGCCGATATAGACCACGATCTCCGCATCGGACCACTTTGCCAGCGCCTGCTGGGTGACCGTCTTTCCGCTGCCGAACGGGCCGGGGATGGCCGCCGTACCGCCTTTGGCGATGGGGAAGAGGCCATCTAAGATACGCTGCCCGGTGACCAGCGGGATGTCCGGGTTCTTCTTCTCGGTCACCGGGCGGGGCACGCGGACCGGCCACTTCTGCATCATGGTCAGCTCGGTGCCGTCCTCGAGCACGCAGACGGTCTCCTCGACCGTGAAGCTGCCGGTCCGCATCTCCCTGATCACGCCGCCCTTGACATTCGGCGGGACCATGATCCGGTGGGTAATGTTCGTCTCCTGTACTTCACCGATGATGGTCCCCGGCCCGACCGTATCCCCCGCCTTCTTGACGGGGACAAACTCCCACTTCTTTTCGTGGGAGAGGCCCGGCGCGGTAACACCCCGCTCGATAAAGTCGCCCATTTTTTCCACGAGCACCTCGAGCGGCCGCTGAATACCGTCGTAGATACTTGTCAGCAGGCCGGGGCCGAGTTCCACTGCCAGCGAAAGCCCCGTGTTTTCCACGGGCTCGCCGGGACGGATGCCGGCGGTGTCCTCATAGACCTGGATGATAATGTTCTCACCCTGGATCTTGATGACCTCTCCCATCAGCTGCTCATGGCCGACCTTCACCACATCGTACATGTGGGCATCAAGATCGACCGCAGTGACCACGGGTCCGGCAATCCGCTTAAGAATTCCCTTTGTTCGTGTTACTTCCACAGATCAACACCCATTGCTTTAATGATACGCTCTCTCATCGTCATCCCGCCCTCTTCGGCACCGATCGCCACCACCGTCGGCGTCACCGATTCTTCCAGTGCGAAACGGAGCCTGGGGGGAAGGCGCTGCATGTCGCTGCCCTTGATCACGAGAATAGCCACATTCTCGTTTTCGAGAAGCTTCGTCACCACGTCCTTCAGTTTTTCATCGTCATCCGCGGGATAGGTCATCTGGATCCCCGCAAGCTGGAACCCGATGATAAATTCGCTATTGCCGACTACCGCAATCTCCATCTCATATCACCAGATAACTCTGAATGCGCTCGGTGGGCAGGTTCGACTCTTTCCCGCGGGCGAGGGCCCGGAGGTTGATGACTTCAAAGCGCTTTCTCTCCAGGTAGTCGAGAATCGTGACAATCGAATGCACATGCCGCTTCGATATCCGTGTCATCTTGTCGAGGCGAAGATGGGTCAGTGCATTTTCGATTTCGTGAATGGGTGCGTCACCCCGGATCTGGTCAATCAGGCCGCCGAGTGTTTCAGCCCCGATCCTCTGCTGGAGCGTCTCGATCAATTCATCGGGCGCTTCCGCAGCGGCAAGGCGGACCAGTTCGCCCGGCTTCACCTCGCCTCCTTCGATGAACATCTCCCAGGCATCCTCGGGGATCGGCCCCTGCCTGAGACGGAACGCCGCCTGGAGATTGCGGATGTCGATCTCCAGCCGGATATACTCGAGGAACGCACGCCCGCCCTTCACGCCCGCTTGTGCGGTCTCGATCAGGTCGGCATAGTAGGCCTTGTAGAGCTCGTTCTCCATGTGTGCGTAGCTTCCCGACTCTTGTGCCGCGGGAAACTCCTTTTCGATCACCGGATAGAGCCTTCTCCCCTTCAGTGCCTCGAGCACCCGTTCGGGCGATTCCTCGGCGAGCAGGCGATCGAGCGTGATGCGGTCCAGCGAGCCCGCCGGGATCAGGATCTCCTTGATCTTGCCCACACGCATCCCCTGGCTTTTACCCCGCAGGATGGTGAGCACGTTCTGGATATCCCAGCTGCGAAGGTAGGTCTGCAGGAACATCCTGAGCCTGCCGGGGGTGATCGCCAGGATCTTCTGGTACTCCTTGGCAAGGTTCCACGAAAGGGCGACCTCCACGAGATCGATGCCCGAAAACGATTGCGACAACTCATCGATTTCCGCTTTGTACTGGGATTCCTCTATGATACGGGTGATCTCAGGCAGGCTCATGTTCAGCATCCGGAGGTATTCCTCGCGGGGCAGGAGCTTGGATTTGCGCACCCGCATGCGGGTGGTGACATAGATGTAGGGGGCAGGGCCGATAGCCGAACCGGCTACGCTAATTGACGTCATACACTCACCCTCCCGCGCTACTGAAAGAGTATCTCAGATGCATCCTTCAATCCGGACTCCCAGACTTCTGCGAGGAAGGTCGAGTAGCTGTAGTCCAGCTGCATCCCGCCGTCCCTGCTTTCCGCAATGATACCACCAAGAATATCGACCGTTCCTGCGAGCGTGAACCCGGAGAGTGTCTTGAGGCTGGAGAGCGCATCCTCGACCGCCGGCGTATCGCGCTCGTTGCAGTAGATGACGCCGCCGCCCAGTTCCGCGGCCGATCGCTTGCACAGCTCGCGCACCGCTTTCGCGTGAAAATCGTCGGGGAGGGCGGCAACCCGCTCAAGGGCTGCCGCATATACCTCATCGAGCTTTTCCTTCTGGGCGTTGAGGATCTCGCGCTTCACCGCAAGGTTGGCTGCAGCGTGTTCCTGCCGGAGGATGTACTCGGTCTGGCGATTGGCATCCTCGTCTGCCGCGATCTTGATTTCATCCGCCTGCTGCTTGGCTTCTGCGAGGATGGCATCAGACTCCGCCTTCCCCGCTCTCCGAATGGCCTCTGCCTCCTGTGTTGCCTTCTCCCTGATCTCACCGACTACAGCATCAAGTGCCATCGTCATTCTCCTCAGAACAGCAGCAGGAGTGCGACCACGAGACCAAAGATAACGATTGTTTCGGGAATCACCGTCAGGACCAATACAAGACCGAAGATATCCTTATTCTCTGCGGTGGCGCCGACCGCTGCGGTGCCGATACCGTACTGGGCGATAGCGGTCGCCAGGCCTGCCATTCCCACGGCGAGACCTGCACCGATTGCGACGAGTCCTCTTGCCGATGCCTCTGCAACTTCAACTGTCATTGTTTCAACTGCCATAATTTAATCCTCCGTAAATTTTCTGATCATCCCAAAGGGATCGTATTTTTTTCCTCTTCCAAGGTAGAATTTGGTGAAAAACTCAACGTAGTGCAAACGAATTGAGTGCAGGCCGCCACCGAGAAGGCCGAGTGCGGTGTTCAGGGTGTGGCCGAGCAGGAACACAATAAGTCCTGCGATGATGAAAATAACTCCCATCAGGCTCAAATCTTGCATCGCCGGTTCGATCATCATGCCGATGGCGATGTAATTCACCACCATTGCGATAGCCACAGACGAGATCCCCACCGCCGCCAGACGGGCGTAGGAGAGGGTGTGGCTCATCACCGTGGGTAATTCCAGGAGCTCCAGACTGTTTTCCTGCCCGATTGCGACGATACCGACGATGAGCATCACGGCGCCCAGCAGGGTCGCGATGTTCATGCCCGCGATGATCGGCGAAAGCCCGGTAAACGACGGCATCAGGGGAAGCTCAAACATCGACCAGAGCGCGAACAGGATGCCCCACATCACGAGGATCCACCCGGCCTGGCCGAACACCACTTTGTTCTGGTGTTTTCCAGGCTTGTACATCCTGCGAGCATTGCGAATGTGGATCAGCCGTCCCAGCGTGATGTGCAGGATACCCGCCCATGCCGAAAGGACAAGCATGAGTACAACATCCGGACCGTGGCCGTGGACTTCACCGCCGATACTCAGGTGCCGGTTGATACCGATCGGTTCCCAGGGGAGCGCGAACCCGAGAAACTCGGAAAACAGCAGGCCGAAGATGATACTCGAAACGCTGGCGTTTCGTATCACCTTGAGCAGCTTCGCTCCCGCATCGCCGGTGATGATCCTGCGCAGACCGAAGCTCAATGCCAGAAGCACCAGACCGTAGCCCACGTCGCCGAGGATAAACCCGAAGAAGACCGGGAAAACGATGGCGAGGAAGAGCGTCGGGTCCAGTTCTGCATACTGGGGCCGCGAATACACATCCATCAGCATTTCGGTCGGTTTCGAAAAATCCGGATTGTCGAATTCGATGGGAACGTTATCATTGACAGGATCAAAGTCCTGTTCGGCGATGAACACCCTGCCGTTCGTGACCGAACGCAGAGCAGCGGTCAGGGCCTCGACGTTTTCTGACGGTACCCAGCCTTCTGCCACAAACGTGGTGTCAGTCGTGGCGAACCGGAGCGGCGCTTCCGCACGCTCCGCCTCTGCCGTGAGGAGCTCGTCACATGCCACCAAAAATGCCTGATGCCTATCTTTACGAGCGGTTACCAGCTCGTCAATCTTCTCCATCTCCGCCCGGAGACGGGAAATCTCCTGCGTGTACCATGCAATGCGGTCTTTTGCCAGCCCTTCCTCCCCGGGGACGGGCACCGACTGGAACCCGGCCTCGAACAGGAATTGCTCCGCTTCATTGAGGCGTTCGTTGGGGACGATTGCAATAAGAAGGTTTCCGGAAACATCACCGGAAAAATACGTCTCCGCGGGCACGGGGAGCTCCACCTTCGCCGGGATGTGCCCGGCAAGCACCGAAAACTGCTCGTACCCCCGCAGGAGCGAGAGATCCACCTGTACCGGAACAAACGGTTCCAGTTCCGAGATCTTTGTTTCGCATTCCCGGATGGCACTTTCCAGATGGTTGCGCCGGTCAATGAGCTCCGAAACCTCCGCCTCAATCTGCGGGAGTTCGGCATCTATCCTCGCCGAAAGAGCCGATACGGACTCTTTGCGCTCAGGGACAACATCTGAAGGGGCACCACCGAAAGCGCTGACGATCGCCCGGATCCGGAGCAGCTCGGTCGACACCGCACTCGCCTGGGGCAGCGGCATGCCGATTTTTACGCCTTCGTATCCCTCTTCCTCCGTTTCGACGAAATCCTCGATATGAAAAACATGATGCCGGTACAGCTCACGCACGATTCCATCAAGCTGATCCTTTGACGCTACGACGAGCAACTTGCTCATCGGCCGGGTGTTAAACATCGAGCTTCACCTTGAACTGCGATACAATTCTTTCAACCGCCTTTTCAAGGTTGGTATCTGCGTCAGATCTCATTGCATATGCTTTCTTTCTGCCTTCTTCCATGATTTCGGCGTTCCTTTGCTTCGCCTCCTCACGGGCATCTGCAATGCGCTTGATTTTGTACTCCTCAGCATCGTTTCGTGCCCTGGCGATCAGATTCTCAGCTTCTACATGCGCGGCCGCAATCATGCGGGCTTTGTCTTCTTCCGCAGCGCTGATCATCGATCGATACTCTTCTTCTGCTTGTTTGATGCTCTTCAAGACCTCACTTTTCATCCAACCCTCCTCTCACGGCAATAGAATAATTCTGAGAAGGAGAAGTAATAATGGTTATTATTTCCCCTTAGCATGATGCAATCAAAGATACCGATAGGATATATCCTCCGAAGGCGGGGAAATCTCCACGCCACCGGCGGTTCGGCGGATCTGCGCACCATTGAGCTCGTCTGATGCGCAGATCAGGTGCTGCTCGGGATGCGTCCCCCGCTGGATCCCGCAGGCCAGAAGAATCTCAGGGCCGGCCGAAACCACCATCGAGAGGCGCTTTGAGCCGGGATGGCCCCGGGGCAGCACCACCAGGGGTGCATGGAAGGTGCGCACCAGCTCGAGGAGCATGCGTGCCTGCTCGACATCGCCCCCTTCCGGCGCGGAGACGACCACAAGGTCTCCACGCTCAAGCGTCTGGCAATATTCCTCCTCGCACGTCTCGATGCAGAGGGCAAACGGCTCACGGGCTTTTCCAATGAGCAGAAAAGAAGAGGAGCCCTCGATGAGCAGGAGCTCATCGCCGAGCGGGAGATTCATTCCTCGGAGACGTTTTCCGACTGGCAGGACGGGCAGATGGGGCGTTTGCTCACGCTCGTGAACCGCTCGCCGCAGTCATTGCAACGGTAGTTCTTCCCCTTGACCCGGTCAGCCATCTCCACATCCATCGGTCCACCGACACTGCACATTGCGCATCACCAGATGAGTAAGAGGGCGTGCCCGGCAATAAAATCTCTGTTCGGGTCGCCGGCGACCTGTCGTTACAAAAAGGGGGGATCAGGAGTGTTCGGCAAGCCACGCGTACCGCATGTTAATCGTCTTGCCCTGCTCCAGTTCGAACTGCTCGACGGCGGTCTTGAAGGTGCCGTCGAAGGTCGTCTCGTAGATGAGGATGGACCCTTCCGCGTAGATCTGCAGGGTGACCGGCAGGTTATCCGCGTAGCGCTTGTTGATCTCCACGCGGATCTTGTCGGAGGGCGTCACCGTGAAACGATCGCCACTATTCGGGCCCCAGTGTACCCTGCGCGTCTCATCAGTATCGGTCATGTAGATAGGACAGTCGCCGAGATCCTGACAGGTGCACCCCTTGAAGCTCATCTCGCCTCCGGCATCGTAGACGACGAAGAAGTCATTTAGCTTCGCCTGCGTGGTGATCTTGAAGGTCACATCGGTCAATCCGGGGAAGACATCGCCGTCGATCTGGGTGAACGGTCCTGCCCGATCGATGGACGGGGGCGGGCGGTAATCTATGCGCATCCCACCCCACTTTTCTTTGGAATCCGTGATCTCGCCGGGATCGCCGCCCGGACCGGGGGTCACCACCTGCTGGAACTTGAAGAGCAGGTCCCGGATACTGGTGCCCTGGAGCGTGAACGAATCCGCTTCGGCTTGATAGCCCCCGGGGATGTCGACCGCATCGACCCGGTAGTACCAGAAGTCCTTGTACCAGAACCCGGGCTCCTCCTCCACGACATTCTCTATCCACCAATCCTCTCCCTTGTAGGGATAGCTCCAATCCCTGCAGCCGGGAAACACGTTCCCGGCGAAGTGGAATACCTCGCCCTGCGTGAGCGAGAAGGTGGTTACGGCCTCCTCACGGAGCGGACCGTTGTCCTCGATCAAACGGGGGGAGTCCCACCATTTCACCGGCTGGATCACCTTGACCAGCGCGAAATCAAACGACGTCGCATCGTCCTCCGCCGGGTCGTCAAAGCTTCCCGGCACGTAGATGCCGACGGTGACATCAGGCCACAGCGTGGACGCCGCGACGGGCGGCGCAAAGGCCACGAGCACACCGAGGGCACACAGGAGGACGAATGCATTCTTCCATGTAATGGTTTCCATTTTCTTCAACCTCAATGCATCAATTGTTCCGGCATCACACCCAGGCGCTGCCGCGGTTCATTCACCGTGCCATACATAGCAATGCTCTTTTTTATTCACATTGTTATATATTAACAATAGCAATAATCACTGGTAATTATATAAATAGATTTCTATATTTGAGTTACAATATTGTCCCGGGATGCATGAAGGTGGTATGAAATAGTCTATTGGCAATCATCATTCCAGAAAACTGCGCCCGAGAGAAGAGAACGGGGCGTGCGCTCTCGCGGGATGTCCGGCCACAGGAGCGTGCGCCCGGTACGTGGAGGGACAATGATCGCCTGCCAGCACCCTGCAATAGTCACGAAAGGACAAAAATCACGATTCACGTGACGGATCAACCGCACACCGCCGATCCCGCGCCATCCCCTAGAGAGTGATGCCCACCAGGTTGAGCACGATAAGCAGCGCCGCCCCGGCAATCCCCCCGAACGCACAGACGACCACGCTCACCCAGGTGATGGGAACCTCGCCCATGCCGAGGATGTCGAGCTGGTTGACGATGAAGAGGGTGATCAGGCCCACCACGGCATTGACCACGAGCGTGGATGCCTTTTTCAGAAAGTAATAAATTGCGGCGGCAATCCCGATGGCGAAGAGGATGACGATAATGGTTTCTATCATCCTATTTACCAATGATCTGCTGATTATTGAATCTTACTGGTGGTAGTATGACAGTACCGATAATCCTTGGCACTTCACCCAGCACCTCGATTGCGGCCAGCATGTCGAAGAGGTTGCCGGCGAGCATCGCCGACCGTATGGGTTCGCCGAAGGCACCCCCCTCCTTCCACGAGGGATTGGAGAGCTCCACCGAGAAGTCCCCGGTGACGGGATTGGCCGTGTGGGCGCCGACCAGATCATGGACCCAGATCGCCCGCTCCTCGTCCACTGTGCCCCGCGGCCCGTCCACCACCAGGTTGTGCATGCCGATGCCCGGCGACCCACCCGGCCCGCTGCGCACTGCGCTCGCCGTGCTCTCCTCGCCGTAGCGGTACGCGGTCTTGAGGTCGTACGCAAACCCGCAAAGCACGCCGTGCTCGACAAAATCGATGCGCCGGGCGGGCATGCCCTCCGCATCCCACAGCGTGCTTCCCAGCCCGCGGGTGTGAGGATCGTCGTAGAGGGAGAGCACCTCCCCCATGCACTGCTCCCCGATTTTGCCTGCGAGCCACGATCGGCCTGCGTGCACGTTTCTCCCCGAGAGGGCCGGAACCACCACGTGGCCGATCAGCTGGGCGAGGGCGACAGGTGAGAGGATGACAGCAAAGGACCCGGTCGCCACGTCCTTCCCGTTTGCGGAGTGGCATGCCAGAAACGCGGCCGAACGCCCGATATCCACCGCATCGATGTCCAGAAAGCAGGACCGGTCGAACTCGTAGCCGGTCGAGGTCCCCCGAATTGCCTCCAGCGAGGCGCCCACCCCGGTCTTCTGCCGTGTGTAATAGACCCCGCTGCTGTTGGCGAGCACCGATTCCGACAGGGAGAGGGATGCCGACCCGCCGATCACCCCGGCATCGTGCTCCGCCGCACCGAGGAGGAGGTCGGCGGCGAGCCGGCGGGCCGCCTCAACGCCGGGCACCACCGCAGGGTCGAAGACCGGCACCTCCCCCGGCAGCCGTGCGGGACCGGGCAGGCCGTGCCATTCCTGCGCCGTGGCGAGCCGCCCGCTGGCGAGCGCCGCATCGAGGCATGCCTGCCAGCGTGCGGGATCATCGGTGCTCGAGGTGCCGATGTGCCCGTCGGCGACGGTGCGGATCATGATGCCCCGGGCGCGGGTCTCGTGCGCTTCGCCGATGATGGTGCGTTTCAGGTCGACGCCCACCGACCGGCTTTCGGCATAGTAGACCTCGACCTCGTCGGCGGCCTTCTCGCCCGCACGAAGGATGGCATCGACCAGCGGTGCGATCTCAAGCTGCACCGTGACCACCTACCACTGCCGATCTCAGGAGCACATGGGGCGAACCGTCGCTCACCGGCACGCTCTGGCCCGACTTGCCGCAGAACCCCTGGTGCATCCTTCGGTCGTCGGCACAGAGCTCGATGGTGTGCAGGGTGGCGAGGATCTCGCCGGTGAGGGAAACATCACGGACCAGGTCCCGCAGTTCACCGTCCCGGACCAGGTACCCGTACTCGGCGTTGAACTGGAAGACCCCGCGGCCGGGGTCCACCTGCCCGCCGCGAGAGCCCCTGAGCAGGATGCCGGTGCCGCAGGCCTCGATCACCTCGTCGGCGGTTGCGTCCCCGTTTTCGATGAACGTGTTGCTCATGCGCACGATGGGGGGGTCTCCCGCCACGCCGCGGGCATGCCCTGCCGCCCCGCCGCCCACTGCAGCGAGGGTCTCGCGATTGTGCAGAAATGAGGTGAGCACGCCGTTTTTGATGATCTCCGTCCGGGCCACGGCCACGCCCTCGGCATCGACCGGCTCGAACCCGAATTCGGGCATGGTGGGATCGTCAACGATCGTCAGCACGGCGTTTCCGATCTGCTCGCCGATACGGCCCCCGATCACCGACCCGCCCTCCTTGATGATGTCGCCTTCGCTGGCGTGGCCGATGGCTTCGTGGGCGAAGACCCCGGCAAGCTCGGGGTCGAGCACCGCATCCATCGTCCCGCCGCGCACCGTGGCCGCATCGAGCAGGGCCACCGCCCGCTCGCCGGCGGTCCGCCCCATCTCCTCGCGGTGGGCGAGGTTGAGCCCCCGGATGGTGTGCTCGCTCTCCCGCCCCATCTGCAAAAACCCGCCTTTCCGGGCGACGGCGAGGACGGAAAACCCGCAGCGGGTGATCTCATAGGTGTACTCGTGCCCGCTTGCATCCTCGAAGCGGACACTGTTGATCTCCTCGGTATAGCGCCCCCTGGTGCTGGTAACGCCGGGCACCTTCGCGGCCGCCTCGATCCCGGCGAGCATCGCCTGCTTCTCTTCGAGGGAGACGTCGCGGGGATCGAGTGCCGGTGCCGGCACGGGGAGGATGCGCGAGGGGGCGTCGGCGAGGGAGACCTTCTCTTCGGTCGCTCTCGCCAGACGGAGGGCGTCCTGCAGAACGGTCTCGATCACCGCCTGCGACCGGCCCGAAAAATTGTCGATGGCAATGACGCCCCAGCCCGTCTCACCGAGCGCCCGCACCACCGCCTTGTCAAAAAAACTGGTCCCTGCGGACTCAATCACACCGTTGTCGATGTCGATGTGGGTGACCTGGCCACTCACATGCCTGATATCGTAGTATCGCGCCTCTGCCATACCCTATACTCCAGATGGAGTAGGGGTGGTTGAGTCAAAGACCTTTGGGGTGGCGCTGGCCGCCACCCGGTGGATTTTATCCAGGAAGCTCTGCCTGTTCTCCGGCACGAGGGCCTGCTCGAGCACGTCTTCGATGGTTTTCACCGGGATGATCTCCACCATATCGCGGTAGCGCTCCTCGATGAGCACGTCGTCGACGTTGGACTGGGGGATGAGCACCTTTTTGATGCCCGCCTTGGCCGCCGCCTCGATCTTGTAGGTGACCCCGCCCACCGGCAGCACGTTGCCGCGGACCGAGAGCGACCCGGTCATGGCCAGGTCCTGGCGGACCGGGATCTCGCAGAGGGCGCTGATGACCGCCGTCGCCACGCTGATGGAGGCGGAGTCGCCCTCCACGCCCTGGTAGGTGCCGATGAACTGGATGTGGACGTCCATCTCCTTGAGGTCCACGCCGGTGAACTTCTTGATAATCGCGCTGATGTTGGTGATCGATTCGCTGGCGATCTCCTGGAGGCGGCCGGTGGCCAGGATCGTGCCGCCCATCTTGCTCTGGGTGGGGGTGACCTCGGCCATGATGGGCAGCACGGAGCCCGAATCGCTGCCGATGACCGCAAGGCCGTTGACGCGGCCGACCGCGGTGCCCTTGATCACGGTGAGGTCGTACTCCCTGCTCCGGCGGATAAACTCGTCGGACATCTGGCCCTCGATCGAGCGGGCCATGCCTTTCGCCGCGAGCACATGCTCGGCGGTGGTCACGCCCGCCCCTTCCTGGCGGGCAAGGTCGCCGGCAACCCGGATCAGCCCGCCCATGTCGCGCAGCTTGAGGGTGAGGTAGCCCTTGCGGTTGCTGCGCCGGCGCGCCTCCCTGAGGATCTCCTCGATGGCACTGCGGTCGAAGTGCGGGATCTTGCCGTCGTTTTTGATCTCCTGGGCGACGAAACGGATGAATTTGCTCCGGTTCTCCTCGGTGTCGGGCATGGTCTCCTGCATGTAGACCTCATAGCCGTAGCCCCGGATACGCGAGCGGAGTGCCGGGTGCATCCCCTGCATGGCATCCATATTCCCCGCGGCGATCATGATGAACCGGCAGGGGACAGGCTCGGTGCGCACCATGGCGCCGCTCGAGCGCTCGCTCTGGCCCGTGATGGGGAACTCGCCTTCCTGCAGGGCGGTCAGCAGGTTCTGCTGGGAGTGGGGGGTGAGCGTATTGATCTCGTCGATGAACAGCACCCCGCTGTGGGCCTTGTGGATGGCGCCGGCTTCGACACGGTCATGCGAGGGCGTCTCCAGCCCCCCGCTCTGGAAGGGGTCGTGGCGCACGTCGCCGAGCAGGGCGCCGGCATGCGACCCGGTACCGTCGATGAACGGCGCCATCTCCTTGCCCTCGTTGGAGACGAGGAGTTTCGGCACCATGGCCTCCTCGCGCGGGGTGGAGTAGCGCAGCGCCATGAACACGAAGGCCGCGGCGATGATACCCATCAGCCACTGCATGCTGATGAAGGCGTAGCCGATGATCCCGATCATCAGCAGCATGATGAGCGTGTTGCGCATCTGGAGGCGCTTTCTCGCCTCGTTTTTATGGGCGTTGACGATCTCCTTGCCGCGGCCCGACTTCACCGTCCGGATGACGGGGGTGTTGGAGTCCTCAACGTTGGGGTAGACCAGGATATCCTGCATCTCCTCCTTGGGGAGCAGTTCGGCCATCGCCTTGGCCAGCATTGATTTTCCGGTGCCGGGTGTCCCGATCATCATCACGTGACGCCGCTGGACCGCCGCCTTCTTGATCACCTCGACGGCGTGCTCCTGGCCGATCACCTGATCGATCAGGTGCTGCGGCACATCGATGTCAGCCGACGAGGCGACCTCGAGGCCGGCGAGGATGTCCTCATCCACCTCCGGCTCCGCATCTGATTCGGAATTGGATTCAGTGGATTTGGGAACGAGTTCATTATTTTCCATTGCGATAGTTACCTCTCTGCACCGATAGGGATTAAATAATTATTCTCGATAGTTTAAGTACTTTCAGCAAAGGGTAATCCCATGAAAGTCGTAACAACGGAAAAATCACAGGTTTTAGGGGTAAAAATCGCCGAAGCTCTCGATCTGGAAATCGTCGATACCAGGTTTTCACGCTTCCCCGACGGGGAGCTCTACCTGCGGACGGGCGATCTCGACGGAGAGACGATCCTCGTGGGCAGTGTCATGGACAGCGACACGCTCGTCCAGCTCCTCCTCCTCATCGATGCCTGTGACGGGTCCGAAAACACCCTCGTGCTGCCGTATATGGGCTACGCACGCCAGGACAAAAAGTTCCACGAGGGCGAACCCATCAGCGCCCGGGCGATCGCGCGGGCGCTCTCCCCCGGCGTCGCCCGGGTCGTGTGCGTGAACATTCACGAGGAGTCGGTGCTCGATCACTTTCAGGTCCCGGCCCGGAACCTCTCGCTCGCCCCCGCCATCGGGGAGTACATCGCCGCAATGCCCCTTGCCGATCCCCTCATCCTCGCTCCCGACGCCGGCGCCTCGGCGTTCGCCGCAGCGGTTGCCGGCGTGGGCGGGTGGAACTGTGACGAGCTGCAGAAAACACGGCTTTCGGGAGATGAGGTGCGGATCACGCCCCGGGCCATCGATGCCGAAGGGCGCGAGGTGGTCATCGTCGACGACATTATCGCCACGGGAGGGACCCTTGCCACGGCCGCATCGATGCTCCTCGCGCAGGGTGCGGCGGGGGTGCACGCCGCGTGCGTGCACGGCGTGTTTTCCGGCGGCGCATATACGCGGCTGCGCCACGCCGGGGTGAAATCGGTCGTCGCCAGCGACACCATCGAGGGAGGCGCAAGCCGTATCACGGCCGCGGCCTGCATTGCACCGGCACTCACATCCGCATGATCACCATCGACGGGAGCCGCCTCGAAGGGGGCGGCCAGCTGGTCCGGGCGGCGGTCGCCCTTGCCGCACTCTCCGGGGAGGGTGTGGCGATCGAAAATATCCGTGCCCGGCGGAAGAACCCGGGCCTCCGGTCCCAGCACATCGCTGCGGTCAGGGCGGTCGCCGGTGCCTGCGGTGCCGAATGCACGGGCCTTTCCGTGGGGAGCGGCAGGTTGCGGTTTGTGCCGGGGCCACTGCGGGAGCGGAGCTTGCAGGTCGACGTCGGCACTGCGGGGAGTATCCCCCTCGTGCTGCAGGCCTGGCTGCCCGCCGCGACCGTCGCCGGGGGAACGATACGCGTCTCCGGCGGCACCGAAGTCGCCTGGAGCCCGACCATCGACTACGCAGAGCACGTCTTTTTGCGGGCGCTCCGGGACGCGGGGGCGGCAGTCGAATTGCGCATCCTCCGCCGGGGCTACTTCCCGCGGGGCGGGGGTCTCGTCGAGGTGGTGGCGGCGCCCTCCGATCTCTCCCCGGTCCGCCCCTCACCGGAAGGGGCCGGCGGCATCATCTCCTGCTCCTCCAACCTGCCCGCCCACGTGGCGGAGCGCCAGGCCAAGGCCGCCGCCACACGCCTCCTGTCGTCGGCAGGCGAGCTGCCCGTCACCCTTGACCGGCGCGAGGAGCTGGAGACGGGGAGTTCCTGCACGGTCTGGCAGGCGCAGAAAGGGGGCTGTGCGATCGGCCGCCGGGGCTATCCCGCGGAACGGGTTGGAGAGGACGCGGCGGACGCACTCCTCGCCGAACTGGCCTCCCCCGCATCGGTGGACCTCCACCTCGCCGACCAGCTGATCCTCTACCTCGCCCGCTACGGGGGATCGTTCACCGCCCCGTCGCTCTCCCTCCACGCCGCCACCATGTGCTGGCTGTGCGGGGAGTTCGGGCTCACCGTCTCCCACCGCACCACGCAGGCAGGGCTCGTCGAGGTGCGTGCATGATCAAAGTGCTCGACGCCTCGGCTTTTTTCATCGACCTCCACCTCGCAGGTCCGCTCTTCACCACGCCCGCCGTGGCGGACGAGATCAAAGACCTCGCGGCAAAATGCCGCTTTGACGCCTGCGTTGCGGCAGGGCTCACCGTCGCGGAGGGGTCCGCCGAGGCACTGGGGCGTGTGCTGCAGGCGGCGGAGCGAAGCGGCGATGCAGGGGTGATCTCGGATGCAGACGCAGGCATCCTCGCCCTCGCCCTCGACCTGCAGGCCACGCTCGTCACCGACGACTTCGCCGTCCAGAACGTCGCACACCGTCTCGGCATCGCCGTGCAGCCAATCCTCCAGCGCAAGGCGAAACCCCGCACCTGGAAGTACCGCTGCTCCGGCTGCGGGCGGTATTTCGGGCATCCGGGCATCTGCGAGTACTGCGGTGCGGAGATCAGACGAAAACTTAAATAAATTGTGGCTGACCTCTTCACATGTCATCGCTTGAGGATCTGATCGCGCATGCGCGGAGACTCCACTCCGAGGGGCATAACCCGAGCCAGATCGCCGACGAACTGAACCTCTCCATGGAAACGGTGACCTGGCTGCTCACCCAGCAGAAGGGCGCCGAGGCGCCGCGCGATATCGCCATCGACTGGACGCCGGTGAGCAGCCACGCGGACATGCTGCGTGACATCTCGGTGCTGATGCTCAAGCAGTTCTATTATGCACAGTGCGAGACCCCGCCGGGAAGGGAAGGGGCCGAGCCCACGGTGGCCATCGGCATTGCCCAGTCAGGCATCCCCCTCGCCACGCTCATCGCCGCAGAGCGTGAGATGCGTCTTGCCATCTACCACCCCCGCAAGCATGCCACCGGTGAGAACCCGGTCGGATCGCTCTCCGGCAATTTCGCCCAGATCGCCGGGGAGCGCTGCATTATCGTCGATGACGTGATCACCAGCGGCAGGACGATGAACGAGACGGTTGCGTACCTCCGCTCCCACGGCGCCCTGCCGGTGGCAATCAGCGTCCTCTTCGATAAAAGGGGCATCCGGGAGGTCGACGGCGTGCCCCTCCACTCGCTCTTCCGCGTCTCCCGGATCGACTGAGCGTTTTCTCCTTCAGGAGCCCTATTTTTCGCCGGAACCCACGTTCCGGCTCCCCACGGGGTGCGCCGCGCGCGGGCGGCGGTTGCTGGCCCGGCCGCCCCTGCATCGATTGATATATATAGAAGTTCAAATCCACCAATATGAGATAAAGGAGGATTCACTACATGCTTGCAGGACAACCTGTCGTAATATTAAGAGAGAATGTGGACCGTTCCCGCGGAAAAGAGGCGCAGCGGTCCAACATTATGGCGGCGAAGGCCATTGCCGGTGCGGTCCGCACAACGCTCGGCCCTCGCGGCATGGACAAGATGCTCGTTTCGCCGAGCGGCGATGTCGTGATCACCAATGACGGGGCGACCATCCTGCACGAGATCTCGGTCCAGCACCCCGGCGCGAAGATGGTTGTCGAGGTGGCCGAGACCCAGGACGAGGAGGTCGGCGACGGCACCACCACCGCCTGCATTCTCGTGGGCGCTCTCATGGAGGAAGCCGAACGCATGCTCAACCAGAACATCCACCCGACCGTCATCGCCAACGGCTACCGCCTTGGTATGATGAAAGCGATGGAAATCCTGGACGGGCTGGCCATCACAGCAAAGGGCGAAGACCGCGACCTGCTCCACAAAGTTGCCGACACCGCGGTGACCGGCAAGTCCATCGAGGCGGTCAAGGATAAAATCAGCGGCATGGTCGTTGATGCGGTCTGCACCGTCGCCGAGCACAGGGAAGACGGCACCGTGGTCATCGACGAAGACGATATCTTCATCAAGACCATGATCGGCGACCACATGGAGGGAGCGGAGCTGGTCATGGGCTTTGTCATCGACAAGACCCGCGTGGACAAGGCGATGCCCAAGAAGATGGAGAACGCAAAGATCGCACTGCTCGCCCACGCCCTCGAGATCACCAAGACGCAGGTCAGCGCCAAGATCAAGATCACGTCGTCCGACCAGATGGAGGCCTTTGCAGAGCAGGAGCGGGCAAGCCTCCGCGAGATGGCGGAGAAGATCGCCGCCACCGGCGCCACCGCCGTGTTCTGCCAGAAGGGCATCGCCGACGCGGTGCAGTACCACCTGGCCAAACTGGGCATCTTCGCCATCCAGGACTTCCCCGAAAAGGAGCTCAAGTTCGTCGCCCGGGCAACCGGCGCTACCATCGTCAACAAGGTGGAGGACCTCTCCGGGGATGTGCTCGGCACCGCCGCGCTCATCGAGGAGATGAAGGATATCGTGCTCACCAAGATCACCGGATGCGAAAACCCGAAGACCGTGAGCATCCTCCTCAAGGGATCCAGCCAGGTGTTCGTGGACGAGCTCGAGCGTGCGGTCTACGATGCCAAACGCGTGGTGATGGATGCCCTCGAGGACGGCACCTACATCGTCGGCGGGGCCTCGGTGGACACCGAGCTGCTGCTGGGCATCCGCGAGTACGCGGCGAGCGTCGGCGGCAGGACGCAGCTCGCAATCGAGGCCTTTGCCAACGTCTTTGAGGCCATCCCGCGCACGCTTGCGGAGAACTCCGGCTACGACCCCATCGACAAGATCGTGGAGCTCAAGGCCGCCCACGCGGCCGGCCAGAAGTACGCCGGCCTGAACGTCTACACCGGCAAGATCGTGGACATGTACGAGGAAGGCGTCATCGAGCCCCTCCGGGTCAAGAGGCAGGCCATCCAGAGTGCGGCGGAAGCAGCAAGCATGCTCATCCGGGTGGACGACATGATGATCACCCAGACCCACCGGCCCGGGGAATAACCCCCCCCTCACGCTCTTTTTTACCCTCTCGACGAGGTGGTCACGATGTCGACCTCGTCCTCTTCGATCGGTGCATCTTCGGGAAGGCTCTTTCCGGCCTGAAAAATGAGGACGGTATCGGGGACGATGCCGAAGGAGAGGAGGGCGTCGGCGTAGGTGTCGCCGGGATGCGCCTCGTAGATCGCACAACGGCCCTCGCGCCTGAAGTTAAACCTGCACCGCATCATCGCTTCGACAAGTATTATGGCACCGGCGGCAAAATAGGTATGCAGCATTTATTGCCTGTTTCCGTGCCGAGGTAGTCTAGTCCGGCAAGGCGGGGGCCTCGAAAGCCTCTGGTGCTTGGCACCACGGGAGTTCAAATCTCCCCCTCGGCGTTTCATTGCAACGCTCCCCCATTCAAGGCCACTTTCGCGTTTTTTGCATGCAGCCATGAGCCCACCACATCTCCTGCACAGGTTCACTGCATCCGCTATCCCGGAGCACCCCGCGGTGCTTCTCCCGATCACGAAGGTACGAATGGTGGTCACGGCGAAAGGAAAAAATAAATAATTTTATTTAACATTTATAAAATGTTAATAATATATCATATTCTGTGGTTCCCATGCACTGCACAAACACCCTCATCATGCTCGCCGTCATCCTTGCCTGCGGCATCTTCCTCGCAGGCTGCACGGGCACCCGGGATGCGGCTGCCGCCGGATCTTCCGAGTCAGTCTTCGTCTATTGCGGGGCAGGGCTGAAAGCGCCGATGCAGGAGATCGGATCCGTATTCGAAGAACACTACGGCGTGGCCGTCGAGTATACCTATGCGGGTTCCGGCGCACTCATCACCCAGATGGAGCTCTCACGAAAAGGCGACGCCTTCATCCCGGGCGGGACGCCGGACTATGCCATCGCCCTGAACAAAGGTCTCGTGAGCGACCAGCCGCAGTACGTCGCCTACCACGTGCCCGTGATCGCCGTGGCGAAGGACAACCCGAAGAACATCACCTGCGTCGAGGACTTCACGAAGCCCGGCATCACGGTCGCCCTCGGGGGCATCAACCAAACCGCCATCGGCAAGGCAGGCGACAAGCTCTTCAGGAAGTACGGCATCGCCGACGCAGTCGAGGAGCACGTCGTGCTCCGGGCACCCACAATCAACGAACTCGTGGTGGCCATGAACATGGGCACCGTCGATGCCACGCTCATCACCATCGATACGGTGAACCTCGAAACGATGGAGGCCGTCCGGCTCCCGCTGAAAGACAACATGGCGCTGATCGTTCCTATCGGCACGACCGCCTTCACGAAGCAACCGGACCTGGCCCGGCAGTATGTTGATTTCGTCTCCTCCGACGAGGGAAAGGCGATATTCGCCAACCACGGCTTCCCCACCTACCCGGACCCGACGTATGCAGGGATCGAGCCCTGATCGGCAATGAACGGTATGGCTGCAGGGCTCTCGGGGTGCTCCCCGCTGCATCTCCCTCCCGCCCGGGGGAGATCTCCCCGGCCGTGGGCGCCGGATTGCGCATTTGACTCTATTGCTTCAGGATAAGGCATATGGAGAGACTGATGCAGAGACGTTCGCGATCAAGCCTCTTTTCGGCGAGTTTTCTTGCGATTTCTGCCGTCCTGGTTATTTTCATGACCATCGTCATCGGGGGGCTCGTCCTCTATCCGTCACAACGAGAGCTCCTTGCCAGCATCACGTCTCCGGAGATCCTCTTTGCGATCCAGCTCTCCCTTGTCACCTCGGCAGTCTCCACCGCGCTCTGCATCATTATCGCCATCCCTGTCGCCTACGCGATGACCCGGTTCTCGTTTCCCGGCAAATCGCTCGCCAATGTCATCATGAATCTCCCCCTCTCCCTCCCGCCCCTCGTGGCGGGCGTCGCCCTGCTGATCTTTTTCGGCCCGTCCCTTATCGGGACCGTGCTGAGGGGTTCGGGCATCGACATCGTCTTCAACGTGACCGCCATCATCGTGGCGCAGTTCTTCGTGAACGTTCCCTACATGATACGGATCACCCGCGCTGCCTCTGCGGTAATCAATCCCCGCTACGAGTACGTCGCACGGACCCTGGGGTGCTCCGAGTGGAGCGCATTCAGGCAGGTCACCCTTCCGCTCGCGGCAAAAGGGCTGATCGCGGGGCTGGTCATTACCTGGTCGAAATCCATCGGTGAGTTCGGGGCGGTGCTCCTGCTCGCAGGGGCCACGGCCATGAAGACCGAAACCCTCCCCATCGCCGTCTACCTGAACATCTCCACCGGAGACCTGAACGAGGCCATCGCGGCATCGATCGTGCTCATCGGCATCGCGCTCGTCTCGCTCCTGATCTTCGAACAGTACGGCGACGGGACACAGGTCATCTAGGAGGCACGGATGCTACGGATCACTGGACTCACCAAAACCCTCGGCAGTTTCTCGCTCAAAGGGGTGAACCTGCATATCGAAGAGGGGGAGTACTTCATTATCCTGGGACCGACCGGTGCCGGAAAGACCATCCTCCTCGAGACGATCGCGGGCATATACTCCCCGGATGGCGGGACCATCGCCCTGCACGGCAGCGATATCACCCGTACCGACCCGAAGCACCGCGGCATCGGGATGGTCTACCAGGTCTACATGCTCTTTCCCCACCTGACCATCGAGGAGAATATCGGGTTCGGACTCCGGCAGCGGCACATTGATCCCGTGACGATCCGGAACAGGGTCAGACAAACCGCGGAGATGCTCGGCATCTGGCACCTGCGGGAGCGGTACCCCGAGACCCTCTCCGGCGGCGAGCAGCAGCGGGCGGCGATCGCACGCGCGCTCGCGCTCGGCCCGCGGGTCCTGCTTCTGGACGAACCGCTCTCGGCGCTCGATGTCACCACAAGGGAACGGCTGCGCCGGGAGCTGAGGACCATTCACCGGATGATGAAGACGACGATTATCCACATCACCCATCACTTCGAGGATATCTTTGCCCTCGCGGACCGGGTGGCGATCATGCAGAACGGCACCATCGTGCAGGTGGGTACGCCCGAGGAGATCTTCCAGCGCCCCGAAACCGAGTTCGTCGCGTCGTTCACCGGCATGGAGAACGTCTTTTGCGGCAGGTCACGGCTCAGGGATGGCGCGGCGCTGATCGATGTCGGCCCCATCAGCATCCAGACCGTCGCCGGGATCGAGGGCGACGTCTACGTCGGTATCCGGCCGGAAGAGGTGATCGTCTCCCGCGAACCGTTCGAGTCCAGCGCAATCAACACCTTCCGGGGCACGGTGACAGAAATCCAGCAGAACGGCATGTTCTCACGGATCGTGGTGGATGCAGGGGTCCCGTTCGTCTGCGCCCTGACACGCCAGAGCATCCGGCGACTGGAACTGGCCGAAGGAGAAACGGTCTATCTCACCTTCAAGGCATCGGCAGTCCACGCATGTCCCGGATAACAACCCGCCGACTCCGGGAGCATGCCCCCACGCGGCCGGCCCGGTGCCCCGGAGGGATCCGCCTCTCCCTCGACGGCGAACCAGCATGCAGCCTGCCGCCACATGGAACCGCGTTCCACGGGGAATGCCCTAGCCACAGGTGCCTTTTTTCCAGAAAATGAAATGGTAACGTTTAACGTGGAAGGCTCGCAATGAGAGGTTACGAAAAATGCCCACATTTGATCATCCATGAAAGGATCGATACGCCTCTCTATCGAGAATGATACCTTCACCCGCCATATCATGGCGGTCATCCTCGTCCTCTTCATCGCTATCATCGGGATATTTTCCGCGGTTTCGTTTCTGGCGACGCAGGAGGATCTCAGCTCCAATTTCCAGGCATCCCAGCGCCAGAGCGAAGAGGGGCTCGCCTCTTCCCTGGTGCTCGTGGACAAGGGGCTGGCACTGTTCGACGCGTTGCCGGACGCTGCCATGCGGGAGGCCCTGGAAGAAGCACGCCGGGCCTATGTCGATGCGGACAACGACCCCGGGAAGGTCGATTATACCGCCCTGCAAGCGAGACTGCAGGGATCATTTGACGGGACGATAGAATTCTACGTGATCAACGAGACCGGCGTCATCGAGTATTCCACCTACCAAAATGATATTGGCGTTGATTTCAAGCGGTGGCCGGAGTACTACGCTCGGTACACGGATATCCGGCTCGGCGACGCGTTCTCCGCAGACAGGAGCACGTTCGGCACGCAGGGGGTCCTGCGAAAGTTTGCCTATCTCCCCATGCCCGATCACCGCTCTGTCGTGCAAATGAGTCTTGCGTCCCCCGAGTTCCATGCGATCCGGGAGGAGTTCTCGTACCAGATGGCATTGCAGCAGTGCATGCACATCAACCCGGATATCGTCGAGATCCGCCTCTTTGACCGCATGCCCCGCTACCGGTGCAACGCCACCTCCGGGTTCTTTCCCTCCGACTACGTCCCGGGGGCCGACGTCGTGGCACTGGTGAACCGGGCGTTTTCGACAGAAATGCCGCAGGAAATCTCCGTTCCTGCGGATGAAACCCAGATCCGGTACATCTATCTCGACATGCCGGACAGCGAGTGTGTATCGTCCGCCCACATGGACCTCGTGGCGCAGATCACCTATTCACAACATGCCCTGAACCTCGCCATTGCCGAACAACTGCTCTACCACGTCATCATTGCACTCGTCGCCATCCTGCTCGGCGGGGTTGTCGCCTTCGGTGCCTCCCGGTACGTCTCCAGGCCGGTCACCATGCTCGCCGAAGACGTAAAAACCATTGCGGACGGCGATCTCGACCATCCCATCAGGACGCCATGGAACGGCGAGATCAGGGCACTTTCCCGCAATATTGCGTACCTGGTGGCGCGCCTGAAGGACAACCTCGCCGCAGTCGGGGAGTACAGCGACCACCTCGAGCAGATCATCAACGAACGGACCGCGAGGTTGCAGGCGACCAACGTCGACCTCAACCGCTATCTCGACCTCCTGAAGTACTCGACGAGAAACGCAAGCGCCGAGATACAATCCTATCTCACGCTCCAGAGAGCCTCGCTCGAAAGCGCAGACACGTCGTTTCTCGATGCCGCGCTCGCCACCGCCCGCCGCACGGAGAAGACCATCGCGACCATCTATGCACTGCGCAGGGAATCGATGTTCGGCGAGTCCCCCCGCCTGCACCCGGTCGATCTCCACGACGCTATTGAAGACGCACTCCGCGACCACCACGCCTCCGTGCGCTTCACGGGGGTCAGCGTCATGGTGTACGCCGACGAACTGCTGGGACTCGCCGTGTTCACCCTGATCCAGTTCTGTACCAGGATACACGATGACGGTGCTATCAGCATCGCGATCGATGAGAAAGAAGGCACCGCAGGCGTCCGCATCACACTTTCGGTGCAGGAATCCACGCCCTCACAGACGATTGATATCAGTGACCAGTGGCTCTCCCGGCACCCGGAATTCGAGATAGCCCGCCTCATCCTGCAGCGGTACGGAAGCGACCTGCATGTCGGTATCGGCAGCGATCCCGGGGATCTGCTCTCGATTGCCTTCACGCTCGAAACAGCTTCACAACTCCCATGAGCGGTGCATCAGCCCAGCCGGGAGAGTTCCAGTAGATGCAGGCCGGGCATCGCTTCGCCGAGCCAGAGGATACGCTTTTTGCCGTTCGAGAAGTCCCATCCCTCCCGCACCATCCACACCATTTCCTTTGTTCGCGATTTTTCGCATTGCACCGGGTTTTTGAGAATACCACTGTACCGGGGATTCTGTATGATTCTCTGGTGCATTTTCTGCGCATTGCCGGTCATGCCCCCGGAGAGGCAGTCTTCGAACCAGTTCTTCCCGATCACCGCAGACGGGGAGGTCTCGAGCAGATCGCACGCACAGGAATTCGCCGCCACGATCGTCCCGTCCTCCTGCACCGTCACCATGGCGATATGCATGAGCTCGAGGCACCGTCGCGTTAATTCGGTCTGATTATGGAGCGATTTTTCAACCTCCCGGCTCTCAATCGCGGAGATATTCAGGATTTCCCGATACTTCATCAGCTGCCGCTCATGATCCACCAGTTTCTGCATCAGGGCCTGGTTCGCCTTCTTCAGGCGCACCTCCGCATTGCGCTTCCCGAGCGCCACCGCCGCCTGGTTGAGGAACGCCTCCACGAGTTCCGGGCGTTCAAGCGTGTAGCCACGCGGGACAGCGATCGCCACGATCCCCACCTGCTCGACATCCCTGAGGAGCGCCATGGCATAGCACTCTCCGTACCCTTCCTCGACCATCAATTCAATCAGTTCACGCTGTTCCGCATTGGTAAACGACTCCAGAAACGATGTGGATGTAAAATGCATGAGCGTTCCGGACCGCATGAGTGCGGCATTGCTTTTCTCGAACGCCCCGCATTCCGCGTGCGCGAGGAAGGTGAGCAACCGCGTGACAAAGGGCTCGCGCCGTTTCAGCCCTCTCAACGCTTTGTTCTGCCATTTCCCCGAGCGTTCATCAACCGTATTGATCATCACGAGCGCCCCGGGGCACATGCCAGCCAGCTGATCTGCGACGGATGCATAGGGATCTTCATCCTCCGGGTAATCGAGAAACGAGAGCGCCATCTGCGAGAGAAATTCGAGGTTCTTGAGGTTTTCCAGGATTTTCTCCTCGTATTTCGTATTTCACCTGATAGGTGCGATCGAGGAGGACGGAGAGGACCACCGTCCTGCCCTCAAAGTCGATGAGGTGGGAGTGGATCTCCACCGGGATCTTTGTGCCTTGTTTCTCGAACAGGTCTCTCTCCATCCGCAAACATTCCCCCCGCTGCAGCTGCTCGAGGGCGGTCGACCCCTCGGTCATCCGGGCGGGGGCCCTGAGCAGGTCGACCACGGTCATGGAGAGCAGCTCATCACGGGAAAAACCCAGTTTCTCGCACGCAAAGGAATTGACCTCGAGAAACGGCCCCGGAACGCCTTCTTTCGAGATTTCGTGAACGAAGATCATGGCACAGGAGTTGTTGAACAGGGTGCGGAACTTGTTTTCGCTCTCTTCGAGAAGGATCTCCGATCGTCTTTCCCCGGTGATGTCCTTAAGAAGGAGGAACAGCCCGTTCTTCCCCGCGTCAATCGCAGTGGGAATGAAGTGTCCGGTGAGATATGCTGTTTCCCCGTTCCGCTCCACCACAAACTCATCCACACGGCGCGTTCCCGCCATGCCCGCGTGCACCGCCTCGAAGAATGCCCGTGGCATTCCCGGGAGCCGGGCCTCCGTCAGGAGCGTGCCTGTCAGTTCTCCTTTCGAGAGACCGAAAAATGCGGTGCACGCCCTGTTTGCGAGCACGACCTTCCCGGAGGCGTCGATGACGATGATACAACCCGGAAAATTATCGACAATGTGCGAAACGTGCATTTTCTCCGCATGAAAAAAGACTTTGGCCGCCCCGACGCTCTTCATCCCCACCTGGCCGGTGGCAAGCATGATGTCCAGGTATTTCGCGACTGAATTGCGGTTGATGCCGGTCTCGCGGGAGAGTTTCGATATCGAGATCCCGCCGGGATGAGCCCGCACCACATTGCTCAGACGCTCAAGAATCCGGGCATTCCCGGATGGATCCGCCACCAGCTCACCTCGCTGCACCTGTTCAAACACACACCTCCATCTGTTTCAATACAAATATTATTGAATAAAAGTCTATCGGAATTCGAGAGCACGCGGTTTGATCGGCGTTCCGTCCCGCCGCACATGGCAGAGGGGGGGATATTCCCGCTCCTCCAAAATAGTGTCGAAATAAACGTGTGTTGCACCGTATGTGAACTTTGCGTCGCTACCTGTTGTGCACCTCCCTGAACAGTTCGGCAAACATCTCGTTTCCCTCGGAGAGCGCCAGCTTCACCTGGGCCACGCCCTCGGGATCGTCGATCTTCATCAGGGCGCTTGCCGCTATCGCCCTGTGGAATGCATCCTCCCCGGAATGCAGCTCATCCACGAGAAGGGGGACTGCTTTTTTATCTCCGATTTCAGAAATTGCCCACATTGCCGCGGCTTTCGCGACAGAACCATTCCGCACCAGATCGATCAGGGGATCCAGAGCGGGAGCGCCCATCCTGGAAAGCGTCATCGCCACGTACCATCGCCTGCCGGTCCCCGCGTCCTCGAGTTCCCCCAGCAGCATATCCAGGGATTCAGTCTCATTCATCATCGTCACCACCCGTGCCCGCACGCATTGTCGCGATTTTTCCAGGACAGCGCATACAAGAGAACTTCCCTGACGATGCGCGTGTCCGATCCAGCTCAGGCATATGGATCCTGTACAGGCACAAAAACCACTCTCATGGCGCATAAAAAAGTATTTTGCCACGCAGAAGCCGGTTCTATTGCCATGCAGATCTGCCATGCAATGCGCATGGGACCCCTAAAAAACCGGTATTTCGTCCTTATTTCAAATTCTGGGCCATAATTTAAGCTAAATTTGACTAATTAGCCCAATTTCGCCCCTTTATTCCGTTCAGGACCGTTCAGTGCCCGCAAACCGCATGCCGCCCCCGGTGGGACTGGAGGGTACGCGGTTGTGCTGCGATGAGAGGGCACCAGGCCCTGCGCGCCGGAAAAAACGGGCTGTGGCGGTAAGGACTGCCGTATCTCCCGTGGGCGTCGCAATTGAAGGCAGCGCTGCTGATGACCATCCCATCCCCCACTGAAAGCCGGGCCGAGCTCGTCCGTCCGGCTTCTCTCAACAATGGTTTTCACTGATGCGGGTCGTTACCCGGCAAATACCCACCATTGCGCCTTCCTCCTGCAGAGAACGGGATAGCCCCCATCCCCGGCCAGGGGTCAGCCCTCCGGCGCCGGAACGGCAACGATTTATAGGAGTCCTCATAACAGACTGATTAGTCAATCGACATGGTGCTGCACATGCGTTACCGGACCGTCCCCAAAACCGGCGATTGCCTCTCCATTCTCGGATTCGGCTGCATGCGCCTGCCAAAAAAGGGTGGGAAGATCGATGTTGAGCGGGCAACCCTGCAGGTGCGCTCCGCCATCGACCGCGGGGTCAACTACATCGACACCGCGGTGCCCTACCATAACGGGGAGAGCGAACCGTTTCTCGGGCAGGCGCTGGCCGGCGGCTACCGGGAGAAGGTGTTCCTCGCCACCAAACTTCCGCCCTGGCAGGTGCACACTGCTGAGGACATGGACCGCATCCTCGACGCCCAGCGGGAGCGCCTGCGCACCGGCCATATCGATTACTATCTCCTCCACAGCCTCAACGGCACCAACTGGGCGAAGATGAACGACCTGGGGGTGCTGGAGTTTCTCGACCGGGCAAAGGCAGACGGGAGGATCACCCGCGCCGGGTTCTCCTTCCACGGGGATCACGCGACGTTTCAGGAGATCGTCGACGCCTACCCCTGGGAGTTCTGCCAGATCCAGTACAACATCCTCGACGAGCACACCCAGGCCGGCACGGAAGGACTCCTGTACGCAGCCGAACGCGGGCTTGCAATCATCGTCATGGAGCCCCTCCGGGGCGGGCGCCTCGCGAGCAGCATCCCCGCCCCCGTGCGGGAGATCTATGCCTCGGCAGCGGTGCAGCGCTCTCCCGCCGCATGGGCACTGCGCTGGATCTGGGACCACCCGGAGGTGACGGTGGTCCTCTCCGGGATGAACGAGGAAGCGCACATCGACGAGAACCTGGCCATCGCCGATGCCGCCCTCCCGCATTCGCTCGACCCGGAAGAGCGGGCCCTGATCGGCCGGGTGAAAGAGGCCTACCGGGCTTTGATGCAGGTCGACTGCACGGGCTGCAACTACTGCATGCCCTGCCCTTCCGGCGTCAACATCCCGGAATGCTTCAGCTATTACAACAACTACCACATGTTCGACAACAAACTCGAGACCAGGGTCATGTACCTGGGCCGGCTCGGGGGGATCCTCGGCGCCGAGGCCTTTGCCGGGCTGTGCACCTCCTGCGGCAAATGCGAGAAGGCCTGTCCCCAGCACCTGCCCATCCGGGATCTCCTCGCCGATGTCTCCCGCACCTTCGAAGGAAGGGCCATGAAGGTCAAGGTGCCCCTGATGAAGATGGCCTTCTCTCTTGCGCAACGACGGCTGATCCGCTGAACGAGTACGAGCACATGGACGGACCATATACCGATAAACGGCAGGCGATCCTGGATGCCGCCCTCGACCTCTTCTGTGAGCGGGGCTTCCACGGCACGCCCACCTCGATGATCAGCCGACAGGCCGGGGTCGCCACGGGAACGCTGTTTCACTATTTCCGCACCAAAGAAACCCTGATCGAGACCCTTTACCTGGACATCAAGGGCGAGCTGGGGAATGCGCTCTGCGCCCATGCCGGGACGCAGGACCCGGTCAGGGAACAGATCCGCTGCATTTTCGCCGGCTACGTCCGCTGGGGCGAGGAGAACCCCCGAAAATTCCGGTTCATGGAGCAGTTCTACAACGCACCGCAGATTTCGCCGCATACCCATGAAGAGGGGATGTCCCGGTTCGCCTTCATCCGCGATATCGTGCGGCAGGGCATCGACGAGGGCGTCCTCAAACCGTGCCCCCCCGGCCTGCAGTTCGCCCTCTTCGGCGCCTCCAGCTCGGCCGTTCTCCGCCTGATCCTCTCCGGGAGCGGGGGAGAGGAGGCCGATGCCCTCATCGACCAGGCCTTCGATCTCATCTGGGACGGCATCGCCGCCCCCGCCGCCGGCCCAACCCCATCACGGTGATTTTCGCATGCACACGGTCATATCCACCACAGATCTCACGAGAACCTACGGCGACGTCGTCGCCGTGAAGAGCATCGACCTTGAGGTTGCAGAAGGAGAACTCTTCGGCCTGCTCGGGCCGAACGGCTCGGGCAAGAGCACCACGGTGAAACTGCTCACCGGGCAGATCCGGCCCGATACGGGGAGCATGAGGGTGCTTGATGCCGACGTTCTCGCCGACCCGGTGGCGGTGCGGGCGAAGGTGGGGATCATCCCCGAACAGGAGACGCCGCCCTCGTTTCTCACCGCCGAGGAGTACCTGCAGTTCGCCGCCCGCATCCGCACCCTCGACAACGGCGTCGACGAGCGGATCGCGTACTGGTTCGATCTCCTCGAGTTCGGGGAGACGCGGGACCAGCTCTGCAAGGACCTCTCCCGGGGCACCCGCCAGAAGCTGATGGTCGCGCAGGCGTTTCTCCACGAACCGCGGCTGGCCATCATCGACGAGCCGCTCATCAACCTCGACCCGGTGATGCAGCGGACGATAAAGGATTTCCTGACAGACTACGTGCGGCATGGCAACACCGTCTTTCTCTCCACCCACATCCTCTCCATCGCCGAGGAGATCTGCTCGTCGGTGGGCATCCTCCACCGGGGGGCGCTGCGCTACCAGGGCGGCATCGACACCCTCCGCGAGGAGCATTCCTCCCTCGAAGGGGCATTTCTGGCCCTCGTGGGCAAACCCGCACGGGAGGCCTGAACCGGTGGCCCTGTACACCCTCTTTGCCGCCATGCTGAAGGAGGAGTGGCGGGTCCACTCGGCCCTCTTCGGCCACCTCGGCTTCGCCCTGCTGCCCTTCACCCTCGTCTTTTTCGCCGCACTGGGGGCCCTGATGCTGCCTGTCTTCACCCGGCATATCGACACCGGCACGCTCGTTGCCATCGCCCACCTCGCGTTCGGGCTGATGGGGATGACCATCGGCGCGTTCGGGCTGCTGGGCCGGGAGGCACTGAACCGGCGGTTCGGGCAGGCATCGATGATCGCCTATGCATCGAGGACCTTTCCCGTCTCCAACCGGACGATCATGACCGCGTTCTTCGCCAAAGAGACGCTCTACTACTTCTGTTTCTGGGTGCTCCCCCCCATCATCGGGTTCGGGATCGCCTCGGTCGTGCTCGGCATCCCCCGTGCCCTGACCCCCCTCTTTCTCGTCTCCCTCGGCCTCTCCTTTTTGTTCGGGCTCTCGGCGGTGTTTCTGCTCTCCACCGTCTACGCCCATTCCCGCCGCGCCCTGCTGGTGCTCATGGGGCTGCTGGCCCTCGGCACCGCCGCCGCACTCGGCGCAACCGGCACACCGGTCGAGGCGCTCTTTCCCCCGCTGGCATTCTTCCACGATCGCTCCGCCGCATCCCTGCTCATCTCCCTGCTCGCAAGCGGGGCCATGGCGGCTGCCGGCATCTGGTTCGTGCAGGTGGAGTACACCGGCGCCGCCCGGCACTACCCCAACGCCTTCCGCCCCCTCACGGCCACCCTCTCCCGGCTGCGCACCCCCCATTTCGTGGCCAAAGACCTCCTCGACCTGAAGCGCAGCGAGGGCGGGCTCGGCAAGATCCTCTTCTCCTTTCTCTTCCCCATCGGCATCATCTGGCTGCTCCTCGAGGTGCTGCTCTTCATCCTCCCGGGGCTCAACGCTCTTGCCGTCTTCGCCATCCTGCTCGCCGCGTTCTCCACCACCATCTACAACTGGCTGACCGAATTCGACGACTTCGCCCCGTATGCCTTCTTCCCGGTCACCCCCGGCGACGTGATCCGGGCGAAACTGCAGACCTACCTCATGCTCACCATCATTCCGGTGGCGACGCTCGTCATCGCCGCCGCCGGGTTTGGGCAGATGGACCGCCTGCTCCCCTCCCTCCTCGCCTTCGCCGGTCTCTCCAGTTACGCGGTGGCGGTGGTCGTCTACTGCGCCGGGCTGCAGCCCAACATCCTGCTCTACAACACCCGCACCCTGCTCTCCTTTATCGGCCTTGTCGCCCCCGCCATGCTGGCCCTGATTTTCATCTCCCTGCCCGACCCCCGCCTCGTCGCCGCGGGCATCGTGCTCGTCCTGCCCGCGGCCCTCCTCGTCGACCGCGGGGAGCGGCGCTGGTCGCAGGTGGAGCAGCGGCTGTTCTGAGGGAGAAAACCACTATCACCTTGTTTTCTCATATTTCCAGTATATGCCGCCCATTACCGCACACGACCCTGAGGTCGCCGCCCTCATCGCCCGCGAGACCGCGCGCCAGAACGCCGCTCTCACCCTCGTCGCATCCGAAAACTACGCGAGCCATGCCGTCCTCGCCGCCGCCGGCTCCGCCCTCACCAACAAGTATGCCGACGGCTACCCGGGTGCCCGCGACTACCCCGGGTGCGAGGTCTGCGACGACATCGAGACCCTCGCCCGGGAACGCCTCTGCCGCCTGTTCGGGGCCGGGCACGCCAACGTCCAGCCCTACTCGGGGTCGGTGGCGAACCTCGCCGTCTACTGCGCCCTGCTCACCCCGGGCGACCGCATCCTCTCCATGAAAGTGGAGGACGGAGGCCACCACACCCACGGGTCGCCCGAGCATCTCTCCGGCAGGCTGTACCGCGCCGCACGCTACGGGGTCGACCCGGCGACGGGGCTGCTCGACTACGCGGAGATCGCCGCGGCGGCACGCCGCGACCGGCCGGACCTGCTCATCTGCGGGGGCAGTTTCTACCCGAGACAGATCGATTTCGGGGCATTTGCCGAGATCGCCGCCGAGGCAGGCGCACTCTGTCTCGCCGACATCGCCCACCTCGCCGGGCTGATCGCCAGCGGGCAGCACCCCTCGCCGGCAGGCGCCGTCCCTCTCATCACCACCACCACCCACAAGACCCTCAGGGGCCCCCGCGGCGGCGCCATCCTCTGCGATGCGGAATGTGCAGACCGGATCGATGCCGCAGTCTACCCCTGCCTGCAGGGGGGGCCGCTCATGCATATCATCGCCGCAAAAGCGGTCTGCTTTGCCGAGGCGATGACGCCTGCGTTCACCGACTACTGCCGTCGCGTGGTCGCCAATGCAAAGGTTCTCGCCACCGCACTGGCCGCGGAGGGGTTTTCGGCGGTCACGGGCGGGACCGACACCCACCTCCTCGTCCTCGACCTTGCCGGTGCGGGGATCCGCGGCCGTGATGCGGAAGACGCGCTCTCCCGTGCGGGGATCGCCGCGGACCGCTGCCCGGTTCCGGGCCGGGGAGAGGGCTACGAAGCGGCCAGCGGCATCCGGCTGGGCACTCCCGCCGCTACCACCCGGGGGATGGGGGAGGAGGAGATGAAGGCGCTGGCCGCCCTCATCGCCGGCGTCCTTCGGAACCCCGATCACCCGGCCCGCATCAATGAGGCGCGGCTCGAGGTGGAAGCCCTTGCGCGGACCTTCCCCGTATCCCCCTCAAGAAATGTACGCCCGGGGCGGTTGCGGCACCCCTGAGGCTTCCAGCACGGCACAAAGCGAAACGATAAAAAGGCACATCCCCCTTTTCTGTAACCAGCAAGCCCGGAGTGCTGCATCTGCGATGATCCTATCCGTTGTCCTGTTCGTTCTCGGCCTCGCCCTGCTCATCAAGGGTGCGGATTATTTTGTGGAGGGGGGCGGGGGTCTTGCCGCCCGCTACGGCGTCTCCACGACCACCATCGGCTTTACGGTGATCGCCTTCGGCACCTCGCTGCCCGAGTTCGTGGTGAGCGTCAACGCCATTGCCACCGGGAATGCCGATATCGGGCTTGGCAACGTGGTGGGCAGCAATATCGCCAACATCGGGCTCGTGCTCGCCCTCTGCGCGGTCCTCAAACCCGCGGTGGTCGGGGAGCGGCGCGGCCAGGCACCCCTGCGCCACGAGACCCTGCTCATGCTCGCCGCCACCGCGGTCTTCATCGGGCTCTCCCTCCGCGGCGTCCTCGACGTCGTCTCGGGTATCGCCTCCCTCGTCGTCTTCGCCTTTCTCCTCAATTCCCTGTGGAAATCGGGACGGACCGAGGATGAACCCATCGTCAGCCACGGAAACCGGGACTACGCGGAAACCGCCGGGGGGCTGATCGCCGTGATCATCGGTGCGCAGCTCGTGCTGGACAGTGCGGTGGCCATCGCCGACGCCTTCGGCATCCCCGCCTACATCATCGGCCTGTCCATGGTGGCGGTGGGAACCTCGCTGCCGGAGCTGGTGACCTCGGCCGTGGCGATTCTCAAAGGGAGCGGGGGGATCTCGGTCGGCAACATCCTCGGCAGCAACATCTTCAACCTGCTCTTCGTCATGGGCTGTGGCACGCTCATCCGCCCCGTGCCCATTCCCGATATGGTCAACCTCGCCATCATGGGGGGCTTCTCGCTCGCGGTCATCCCCCTGATCTGGGGGCACGGGCGCATGATCCGGGTCTGGGCAGCCCTCATGATCGCAGGCTACGCCGCCTACCTCGGCATGCTCATCATCTAGGTCTCCGGAGACCGTGTTTCTGCCTCCTCCCCCGGCGATGCGCCCCTCCGCACGGGTGCAGCAGCGGCAGAGCCAGCGAGACGCCGCGAATGGGGCAACCGGCGGGACCGCGGGCGATCTCGGGCTGGTTGACGGGTTCGTTCAGCCGGGGGAGGGACGGTGCATGGACGTGCACCGGCGGGGGAAGTCCCCGCAACCAATAAACCCCGTCACTCCGAGGTACATCAATGCTGCGCTGCCCGAAATGCGGGAGCAGGGAGATCTATCCCGTCGCCGGAGGCTACACCGGATGGATCTACCGCTGCAAGAAATGCGGCTACCAGGGTGCGCTCGTCCTCGAGTACGACGAAGAAGAACCCGAATCCGGCGACAGGCGCCAGTGATGCGGGGAGCTCAGGACAGGGACCGGATCACGCCTGCCAGCCGCGCCATCCCCTCCTTGATCTCCTCCGCTGTTGAGCGGGAAAAGTTGAGCCGGATGCTGTGGTCGCCGCCCCCGTTGACATAGAACGGGACGCCGGGGAGCACCGCCACCTTCTGCCGGACCCCCTCTCGAAATACGTCCATCGAAGAGATATGATCGGGCAGAAACGCCATTAAAAACATCCCGCCCTCGGGTGTTGTGTGGGTCACCCCGGCGGGGAGGAGGTCGTCGAGGAGGTCGCACATCACCCGGCACCGCTCCGCATAGACCGCCGCCACCCTTTGCGCGTGGGCGTCGAGGTCGAACGACGAGAGGTAGCGGTGCAGGATCACCTGGCAGAGGAAGTTGGAGTGCAGGTCCGCCGCCTGTTTTGCCACGTTGAACTGCGTGAGGACCGGTTCAGGGGCCAGCAGCCACCCGATGCGCATACCCGGGGCGACGATCTTTGAAAACGATCCGCTGAGAATCCCCCTCTCCGGGAGGTGCTTCTTCACCGGCGGGCGCGGCCGCCCGTCGAAGAAGAGCTCCCCGAAGGCGTCGTCCTCGTAGAACACCGTATCCGTCCCCTCGAGGATGCGAGCGATGGCCCGGCGCGTCTCCGCCGCATAGGACCTGCCCGAGGGGTTCTGCGAGTTGGGGATGCCGTAGAAGAACTTCGGGGAATGCTCCTCGACGACCCGGCCGAACATCGCCAGATCGGGGCCGTCGTCGCAGAGGTCGACGCCGTAAACCACCGGCTCGTAGAGCGAGAACGCCTCGATCGCGCCCAGGTAGCCGGGACGCTCCATGCCGATGGGATCGCCGGGGTTGCAGAATATCTTGGCCACGAGATCCAAGCACTGCTGCGAACCGTTGACGATCTGGATCTCCGCCGCCTCTGCGGGGATGCCCAGCCGTGTGCGGTAGCGGGCGGCGATGTACTCCCGCAGGGGCAGGTACCCGTCCGTCGTGGAGTACTGCAGGGCAAGGGGCCCCTCCTCTTCCATCACCTCGCGGGCGGCGGCGGCGATCCCCGGCGCATCGATCAGCGAAGTGTCGGGCAGCCCCCCGGCGAAGGAGATGATCCCGGGGTGCCGCGACACCCGGAAGAGCTCTCCCAGAAATGATTCCGGCACACGCTGCATGCGGTCTGCAAAACGGTAGTTCATCTTCTCCGCCCCGGTTTTCCCGATACCCGGGATTCCCGTTGCATACCAGTACATGGAAGGCAGGCGCACAAAAAGGCTCTCTTTCGCGGGCGGTCCCCTACCTGAACCCTTATGCCGATCGGGCGGGGTACAGAGATCGCAGGAGCCGATGTTCGCGTGCCCGACGACCTCCAGCTTACCCTCGGTGCCTTTGACCGCACGCTTCCCCCGTTATGCAGCGGCAGCCCTGATTGCAACGTGTTCCGCAGGCTCTGCTGCCAGTGCCCGCATGCCCTGCGGGAAGGGGGGGCGGTGTACTGCACGGTCTTCGATCGCGCCATCACCGCCCGGGACAAGTACGGCCTTGCCGGGTGGAAGGCGCTACGCACCTCGATTCTCGTGCGGGACGGGGGGAGGTGTGCCGTCTGCGGGGCGATCACCCACCTCCACGTCCACCACATCGACCGTGACCCAACCAACGACGCCCCCGGCAACCTGGTCACCCTCTGCGAGGCATGCCACGCCCGGGCGCACCGCGAGCTCTACCGGGAAGGGGAAGCAGCCCGGGCGGCGCAGGTGCTCACCGCACTGCGGGACTGGCCCGGCCCATGATGCCGGCGGCCCGGGCGATCACCGGGGTTTGAGGTCCATCTCGCCGAACCGCAGGATCGTGAAGTCTGCAACACGCTGCTCACGGTCCAGTTCCACCATGATGAAGACCTCAGCTTCCTTGTTCTCGAAGGTCACGTGGAAGGGATTGCCGCCCTTCTGCACGAACCCGAGAGGGGCGAGTTGTTCCCCGGCGCACGCGACCGGCTGCGCCCGGCACGGCGCCAGTGCTTCCGCCGCCTGCGCCTCCGTCTCCTGTTGCAGGGTCCTGTCAACCATCTCTGCTTTCACCACCATCTCCGTGCGGTCTCCTGCGGCTCGATCAGGTCCGGGCTGTCGTTGTCGGGGCTGTTGACCTTCGTCGAGACGCGCCAGCCCGTCATCTCCTCCGGAGGGAAGGGCGCGAAGAAGCGCTCGAGCAGCCCGGCGCTGCTCTTCCCGTCCATCCAGGCCTCCTCGTCCTCCCGGTGCAGGATGACCGGCATGCGGTCGTGGACCCGCCCCACCAGTGCATTGGCGTCAGTGGTGAGAATGACATACCCTCGACGCTCGCCCCCGGCAGGGTCGTGCCATGTATCGAAGAGCCCGGCGAAGGCGAAGTGCCCGCCCCGCTCGAGACGGTAGTAGAAGGGGATGGCCTCCCCTTTCTCTCGTCGCCACTCGTAAAACCCGCTCGCCGGGACAAGGCAGCGCCTCGTTGCAAACGATGCCCTGAAAGCCGGTTTTTCCGCGACCGTCTCCGCCCGTGCGTTGATCAGCCTCCTTCCGACCGACGGGTCCTTCGCCCACGAGGGGACCAGGCCCCAGACCATGCACTCCATGCGGACTTCTGCGCCGTCGCGCACCACCGGCATCTCCCGGCCCGGGGTGACGTTGAACTGCGAACGCAGGCCGATGAGGGGATCGTGGACACGGAACCGCGCCCCGAGATCATCGGTGACGATGAGGGAGTAGCGGCCGCACATCAGGGGGAGATAGGGCAGACCACTATATCATCCTGTTCCCTGCGGGGGAAACATATTTTGCACCATCGCACCATTCCCCCACCATGGCACTCAAGGCGCTGTTTCTCAACTGCACCCTGAAAAAATCCCCCGAAGTCTCCAATACCCAGGCGCTGATCGACAAGGCGGCAGCATTGTTCCGGGACCTCGGCGTGGAGACCGAGACCATCCGCGTGGTGGACCACGATGTCTTTTTCGGGGTGGCGTCGGATATGGGCGGCGGGGACGCATGGCCCGGCATCCTCGAGCGCGTCAAGGCGTGCGACATCCTCGTTATCAGCTCGCCCATCTGGTTCGGGGTCCGGGGGTCGGTGGCCCAGATGGTCATGGAGCGGCTGGACGGGACCTTCGTGGAGGGCGACCCGCAAACCGGGCAGTATCCCCTCTACGGCAAGGTTGCCGGCGTGATCGTCACCGGCAACGAGGACGGGGCTCACAACGTCGCCGCCCACACCCTCTTCAACCTCACCCACCTCGGGTGCACCGTCCCTCCCAACGCCGACTGCTACTGGGTCGGCGATGCCGGCCCCGGCCCGAGCTACATCGAGGCCGGCGGCGACCGGCACCTCTATACCAACCGGACGGTGCGCTACATGGTGCACAACACCACCTTCATGGCCCGGCTCCTCGCCGAGCACCCCATCCCCACGAACCTCGCCCGGCTCGACGCGGAGGCGAAGACGGTCAGCCGGTGACCGGGCAGGACCTGTCCCTCACGCTGCTGCCGCAGGAGACGCACATGGGCGACGCTATCATCGAGGTCAGGAACCTTTCCCACGCCTACGGCGACGTGCTGGCCGTCGACACCATTCGTTTCTCGGTCGACCGCGGCGAGATATTTGCGTTCCTCGGGCCGAACGGCGCCGGAAAAAGCACCGTGATCAACGTGCTGATCACGCTGCTTGCCATCCAGGCCGGCGAGGTCCGCATCGCAGGCCACGACGTGCGCACCGCACCGGACATGGTGCGCCGCTCGATCGGGATCGTCTTCCAGGAGGTCACCCTCGACCGGGACATGACCGTCTGGGAAATCCTCGAATTTCACGGCCGGCTCTACAATCTCCCCCGGCAGGAGCGGAGGAGGCGTATCGACGAGCTGCTCGGGCTGGTCGAGCTCGAAGAAAAACGCGACGCACGCACCAAGGAACTCTCGGGCGGGATGAAACGGAGGCTCGAGATCGCCCGCGGCCTCATGACGAGGCCGCAGGTCCTTTTCCTCGACGAGCCCACCATCGGCCTCGATCCCCAGACCCGGATCAGGATGTGGGAATATCTCCGGGAGGTCAACCGCGCGGGGACCACCATATTTCTCACCACCCATTATATGGACGAGGCAGACCACCTGAGCAACCGGATCAGCATCATCGATCACGGCAGGATCATCGTCACCGGCACCCCGCTCGCCCTGAAAAACGGTCTTGGAGAGGACGTGATGTACGTGGAAACCAGCGACACCGCAGGGACCGAAGACGTGCTCGGGAGCCTCGCATACGTGCGGGATGTCCGCCAGAAGCGCAATGGTACGGTGTTTACCGTCACAGAGGACGGGACCAGGGTGCTCCCCGCCATCATGGATGCGATCAGGAGCCGGGGTATCGCCGTCACCGCGGTGAATCTGAAAAAACCCTCCATGGATGATGTCTTCGTCCATTATACGGGGCGCGATTTGCGGGACGAGGGGGCGCAGAAGTGGGGGGCCGGACGGGGGCGATCCCGATGAACGTCGGGTTCGCGACCGTGTACTGGAGGGACATGCTCCGGTTTTTCCGGTTCAAAACACTGCTCGTCTCCTCGCTGGTCCAGCCCGCGCTCTGGATGGCGTTTTTCGGGGTGGCCATGTCAAGCAATTTCGACCGGTTGAGCGCACGCTTCACGCCGGGCGCCGGGATCGAGCAGATCGGCTACCTGACCTTCATGGGCGCCGGCGTGATCGCCATGACCACCCTGTTTACCAGTCTTTTCGGAGGGGTGGTCATCCTGTTCGATAAAAACTGGGGGCTGATGCGGGAGATATTCGCGAGCCCTCTCCCGAGAACCCACATCGTCCTCGGCATCGGGCTCTCGGGGGTGACGAAAGCGTGGATCCAGTCGATCATCATCATGGTCTTCGGTCTCATCCTCGGGGTCCGGTTCTTCTCGGGGTATACGGGGGTGGAGACCGCGATCGCCGTGCTCGGCATCCTCGCATTTGTCGGGACGTTCGCCCTCGGGTTCCTCTTCCTCTCGGCAACGATCGCGGTGAGCATGGAGAGCCCCGAGGGCCTGCAGGGGATCATCACCCTGCTCACCCTGCCTATCTTTTTCACCAGCAACGCCCTCTATCCCACCACCGCGTTCCCGCCATTCCTGCAGGCCCTTGCCGTCGCGAACCCCCTCACCCACCTCATCAACGGCATCCGGTACTTTGCCATCGGCAGCAGCTTCTCCGCAATAGGCATCGAATTTGTCTATACGCCGCAGATCATCCTCGCCTCCTACCTCGTGCTGCTGGGCTTCTGCGTCGGGATGTTCCTCCTCTCCCGCTGGGCGTTCAACCGGGCCGTGGTCACGTGAATTTCCGCCGGAGGACGACATTATTTGTATAAATAACGCAAATATCGCGGTATTTGCGGGGCATACACCATGGCAAGCACCGTCTACGTTGCCGATCTTCGGGCCCGCGGGCCCGGCGACAGCATCCCTCACAAACTGCAGCGCCTCTTCGATGCTGCCGGATTCGACACATTGGTTGCGAAAGGGGACCGCACGGCGATCAAGCTGCACTTCGGCGAGAAAGGGAACACCACCTACCTCTCCCCCGTGTTCGTGCGTGCTCTCGTCGACCGGGTGCGGCAGTGCGGCGCCCGCCCTTTTCTCACCGATACCAACACCCTGTACACTGGGAGCAGGGACAACGCCGTCGACCACCTCACCACCGCCATCGAGCACGGGTTCGCCTATGCGGTTGCCGGGGCTCCGGTGATCATCGCCGACGGCTTAACAAGCGCCCATTCCCGTGAGGCGCCCGTTGCCGGCACCCATTTCTCCTCGGTGAAGATCGCCGGCGATATCTGCGACGCGGACAGCATGATCGTGCTCTCCCACTTCAAGGGCCACGAACTCGCCGGGTTCGGCGGGGCGATCAAGAACCTCGCCATGGGCTGCGCACCCGCCGCAGGAAAACTGGAGCAGCATGCGGGCCTGCAACCGGCAGTCGACCCCGCCCTCTGCACCGGGTGCGGCGAATGCGCCCTCGCCTGCCCGCGCGCGGCAATCGAGGCGGTTGAGGGGGCATCCCGCATCCGCATCGAACGATGTATCGGGTGCGGGGAGTGCATCACCGTCTGCCCTGCCGGGGCAATCGCCTTCGATTGGGAACACGGCGTGCCGGTGTTTCTGGAGCGGATGGCGGAGTACGCCTGCGGCATCGCCGCCCAAAAGGCAGGAAAGGTCGGCTATCTCAACTTTCTCCTGCACATCACCCCCGACTGCGACTGCGTTCCATGGAGCGATGCCCCGATCGTGCCCGACATCGGCATCCTCGCCTCGACGGATCCCGTCGCACTGGACAGGGCGAGCCTCGATCTGGTCAACCGGCAGCAGGGGCTGGCCGGATCGCTGCTCTCCGCACACCACCGGCCGGGAGAGCATAAGTTCAGGGGAACGTGGCCCCATACCGATGGCGATATCCAGATCGTCCATGCCGAGCGCCTCGGACTCGGCACGACGGACTACCGGCTCGAGTACCTCTGACGACATGCATGCCGGGCGCTCACTGCCGCATCACTGCCAAAAAACAAGAATGCGTATCCCGCACTGACAGAGGCGCCAGGTGCGCCTGACGGGACACTCCGGGTGGTGGTATCAGTCGAGTTCGTCCCGCTCGTACATCATGGAGAGAAGGGAGGAGTTTTTGACCCTCATATACGCCTGATAGTCGAATGGGAAGGGTTTTTCGCCGATATCAAGAGGGATTTCGTCCCGTTCTTCCATATCATACATTTCCATTGGTTTTAGCACAAAGTGGGCATCCATTGCACTCATTTCCTTGCAATCCTACAAACAACTGGTTTTAAGGAGGCGTTATATAGTTTGTGGTCGCGGCGGCCCGTGCCGCACGTCCCCGGCCCTGCGGAACGGCCTGAAATACCGGAAATGGTAGCGCCATTTCCTGCATACCTGCCAGAGCGACGGGCCCGGACCTGCCACCGGGGCACCCCCCGGCGGAAACGGGAGAAACGGCCGATATATCCACAATCATGCATATAATTCCTGCAATGGCGTTTTTTCATTTTGAGGCACGAATTCTGGCCCGCAGGGCGCGCAGACCGGGCACCGATTCCGGGCGATTTCCTGCCTCCCCTCCCCGCCCGAGAAGCCCGTGCCCCACCGCACGGGACCACCGTTCACTGCCAGATCCGGGCAAGGGCGAAGATCAGGATCACCATCAGCCCGTTTCGCATCGCCGTCGAGATCACCATGATCTCGGTGCCCAGCCGCGGCCCGAAGATGGCGATGTAATAGGAGCCGAGCCAGCGGAAGCTCCGGGTGACGCTCGAGAGCACGTTGCCCGCCAGCAGGGTGATCACCAGATCGCGGGTCGAAATCGCCCCGCTGTAATAGAGCGGCGAGGCGACGCTTGCCGCCGCCACGAAGTTGGCAAACTGGGCGGCGATGATGCCAAGGCCTTCCGCCGGCACGGGAAAGAGCCGGGTGGCGCCCTCGAGTACGTCGGCGAGCCTATCGAAAACGCCCAGTTCGATGAGCAGGGCGACGAGCAGGATCGTGGGGACAGTGATGACAAGGATACGGCGGAGGGGCGCTTTCGCCGCACAGAACACCTCCCGCGGAAGCCTGGAGAGCGGGATCCGCCGCGCCTGGGGCACCGCCGGATCGCAGTGCGACCGGCCGGGGAGGAGGAGACGCGCAACAAGCATGATGAGCCCGGACTTGCAAAAACCCACCGCGGTGAGCAGGAGAAAGTAGATCAGCCCGGCGGTCCCGAGCAGCGGAATATACACGGGCAAAAGAACGCGCCAGTGCATGACGATTGCAGGAAACGAGTTCAACAGCGAGGCGAGAATCAGCTCGGTGCGGTCGATGGTGTCCTTCTGGTAGAAGTCCACGAGCATCGCATTGGCCGCATTGGGCGAGATGAAAGCCAGCATGAACGATGCCCCGGCCTCGTCGCAGAGGTGGGCGAACCGGGTGACGGGCCGCACCAGGCGAGCGATCGCCTCCGTGATATGCAGGGCGACGAACACTTCGGCGATCAGCACGCCGATCACGATAGCGGGCACCGATTGCGCCAGCAGCGAGAAGGCGAGATCCGCAGCACCGGCCAGCACATCATTCACCCGGAACATCCCCTCCTTCCGCTGTCATGCCCGTTCCCGCGCAGTACACTCTCCTCCGGCCCCCATGAACGTACCGGGCGTAGTATTAAATAGGCGGGAGGCGCACAGCATAGTTGGTATTCGCGCATGAATGCCCGCATCTGCCCATCGGACCGCATCGTTGCATGCGGAATTGGCTTTTTTGCGTTCTTCTTTAGGTAGGGAACCGGCTCTGCGCTGAGTTCCCGTGCATTGGATCCGGTTGTCACATACCGGGAGGTAATGTTCATGTTTGGAATTAACGATCCACAAATCTGGTGTGCGTATCTGCTCGCACTCGGCTTTACGCTCGCGTGTATGGTGTATGGTCTGCTGAACTGGAACAGCGGAGGAGATGAGATGCATGGCAGTTAATACCCTCACCCTCGCCGCGGTCACGCTCCTCTACCTTGCAGCCATCATCACCCTCGGCTGGCTCGGGTACCGGCATACGAAGGAGCACGAGGACTACCTGGTCGCCGGACGGCGCATCCATCCGGCCATCCTGGCGCTCTCCTACGGGGCCACCTTCATCAGCACCTCGGCCATCGTCGGGTTCGGCGGCGTCGCCGCCCAGCTGGGCATGGGGCTGATCTGGCTGACCGTGCTCAACATCGGGGTCGGCATCTTTCTGGCGTTCGTCATCTTCGGCAAAAAGACCAGGGAGATAGGCCAGCGCCTGCATGCGGTAACCTTCCCCGATCTGCTGGGAAAATGCTACGCATCGAAGTTCATGCGGTATGCCGCCGGCCTGGTGATCGTCGTCGCCATGCCCCTGTATACCGCGGCCATCCTCATCGGCGGGGCGCGGTTCATCGAGACGACGCTCGCCATCCCCTACGATTCGGCGCTCCTCGGGTTTGCAGCCATTGTTGCCCTCTACGTCGTGCTCGGCGGCCTGATCGCCGTGATGTACACGGATGCCATGCAGGGGGCCATCATGCTCGTCGGCATGACAATCCTCCTGGTGCTCACCTATGTCCACCTCGGCGGCGTGATGGAAGCGCATGCCGCCCTTGACGGCCTCACGTCCATGGTGCCCGAGGCGATGGCCGCCGCGGGCCATACCGGGTGGACGTCCATGCCGGTGCTGGGAAGCCCCATATGGCTGACACTCGTGACCACCATCGTGCTCGGCGTGGGGATCGGGGTGCTGGCCCAGCCCCAGCTCGTGGTGCGGTTCATGACCGTAAAAGACAGCCGGGCCATTCACCGTGCGATATTCATCGGCGGACCGTTCATCCTCATGATGACCGGGGTTGCCTTCACCGTGGGAGCCCTCACCAACGTCTACTTCGTCCAGAACACCGGCTCGATCGCCCTCGAGGTGGCGGGCGGCAACGTCGATGCCATCATCCCCGCGTACATCAACGCCTCCATGCCCGACATCTTCATCATCGTGTTCATGCTCGCCCTCCTCGCCGCGGCCATGTCCACGCTCTCCTCGCTCATCCACACCATGGGCACCGCCCTCGGCCACGATATCTGGCGGAGCATCAGGGGCAACGTTCCCTCGCTGCGGGCAAGCCAGACCGGCTGCGTGCTCATGATCGTGGCGAGCGTGGGGCTCGCCTACCTCATGCCGGTGAGCATCATCGCCCGTGCGACAGCGATGTTCATGGGCCTCTGCGCAGCTGCGTTCCTCCCCGCCTACGCGGCCGCCCTCTACGCACGCACCCCCTCCAGGAACGCCGCCATCGCCAGCCTGGTCGCCGGCACCATTGCGTGGTTTATGTGGACAGCGTTCGTGCATAAGGCAGAGTCCTCGGTACTCGGCGTATCCCAGGCGATCTTCGGGGTACCGGCACTCCTCTCCAGTTTCTGGCAGGCGGTCGACCCCCTGATCATCGCCCTGCCCCTCTCCACCGTCGTCCTGCTCGTGGGCACGGCCCTCGACCGGACCGGTGCAGAGACCGGTGAGACCACCGGCGACGGCGAGGCGGGCGAGGCCCTCAGATAACCTTTTTTTCCGACCGGTCAAACGCCTACCATGGAACTGGCGTCCATGACGTGCACCCCCAATATCGAGGGCATCAGCCCGCTGACCAGAAAGGAGGTGTTCGATCTCAGGCATGAGGTCGCCGGGTGGTCGCTGGCCGACGGCCGCCTCACACGAAGGTTCGCCCTGAAAAGCTTCCAGGAATGCTTAGACTTCATCGGAGAAATCGCCGGGCTTGCCGCACAGCAGGGGCACTTCCCCGACATCGCCATTACCGAACAGCGGTACGTGGAGATCGCCTGGTACAGTTATGCCTGCGGCGGGCTGACGCTCAACGACTTCATCATGGCGGCAAAGATCAATTCACGCGCATTCACCCGGAGCGGAATGCAGATCTGACCTCCGCCCTAGTGCCCGAACGCCCGCTGCATCCGCTGCCGTATCTGCGCCTTCGGGTATGCGCCGGTGATGCGATCGACCATCTGCCCGTGGGCAAAGAGGATCAGAGTTGGGATCGCGGATATGGAGAGCTGCGCCGCGACGCGCGGGTTTTCATCGACATTGCACTTCGCGATGGTCACCCTTCCTTCGAACTCCAGAGCGAGCTCCTCGACCACCGGGCCCACGGTGCGGCACGGCCCGCACCATTCCGCCCAGAAATCGACGAGCACATAGGGATGGGCCCGGACCATGCCACCGATGGTTGCGTCGGTCACGTCGATAACCGCCGCCCCTTCGCTCCGGAACAGTGCCTGCTCCATCTCGCGCAGGCGCTTCTTTCGCAGCTCCTGCAGTTCGTCGTCGAGTGGATCTTCTGGCTCCATGGATCAGAGATTAGATCGCCCACCCACATGAGCCTGTTGCGGCAGGGGGATGATTGTTGCGAAACGGAGAAACGACGGGATGAAAAACTATATCTTCCCCTATATGCTATGTATATATCCGCCCATGCAGCGAGGTGGGGTAGTCAGGAAATCCCGACGGGCTCATAACCCGTAGACCGATGGTTCAAATCCATCCCTCGCTATCGTTTCATTCCTTTCATCGCTCCTGCAGGAGCTATTACGCGTTCTGTCCGAACAAAAATTTGCGCGAGGGGCCGTCTCAGGAATCCTGAGAGGTTTCTTTCTCAAATGTTGCCAGGTGGGACTGGTAACTGCCGGCCACGAAGTCCACGACGCGCTCCGCACACTTCTCCTTGCGTATGGCCATGGGGTAGCAGCCGGTGATGCACCCGGTGCAGAGGTCCGCCTCATCCATGCCGATGGCGCGGATGAGATTTTCCAGCGAGACGTGGTGGAGGGAGGTTGCCCCGATGCTCTCCCTGACCGCGTCGCATTCCCTGCCGCTGGCGATCAGCTCCTCCTGCGTGGGCATGTCCACGCCAAGATAGCAGGGCGACCGGATGGGCGGCGAGCCGATGCGCATGTGGACCGCTGCGGCGCCCGCCTCCTTCACGATATTGATGATCCGCCGCGATGTGGTCCCCCGCACGATGGAGTCGTCGATCAGGACGACCGATTTTTCGGCGATATGACCCCTGACGGGGTTGAGCTTCATGCGCACGGCATTCTCCCGCGCCTCCTGGGTGGGCATGATGAACGTGCGGCCCATATAGCGGTTCTTCATCAGGCCCTCGCGGTAGGGGATCCCCGAGCCTTCGGCATAGCCGATGGCGTGGGCGATGCCTGAGTCAGGAACGGGCGAGACGATGTCGGCGGGAACCGGCTGCTCCTCGTAGAGGTACCTGCCGATGTTGCGCCGCACCTCGTAGACCAGGCGGCCGTCGAGCACCGAGTCGGCCCGGGCAAAATAGATGTACTCGAAAATGCAGTGCGCCCGGTGGTTGGCGACCGCGATCTGCATGCAGCGGATCCCGGACCCGGTCAGGCAGACCAGCTCCCCGGGGCGCACATCGCGCAGAAACCGGCCGTTGAGGGCATCGATCGCCACGCTCTCCGAGGCCACGATGTAGCCCCGGTCGGTCTCCCCGATGCAGAGCGGGCGGATGCCGAGGGGGTCACGAAAGGCATACACGGCATTGTCCACCAGCATCACGACAGAATAGGAGCCGCGGAGCCGCTTCATGCAGAGCAGGACCGCATCGGTGATATCGGACGATTTGCGCAGCTCGTCGGCGATGATATTGGCAATGACCTCCGTGTCGGTGGTCGTGCAGAAGATCTGGCCCCGCTGTGCATAGTGTTCACGAAGCTCTGCGGCATTGACGAGGTTGCCGTTATGGGCGATGGCGATTTTCCGGTCCCGGTACGTGACATTGAAGGGCTGGATGTTCTCGGGGATCTTTGCCCCCGTCGTGGGGTAGCGGACATGGCCGATGCCAACCGTCCCTTCCAGCTCCCGTAACACAGACTCATCGAACACCTCGGCAACGAGCCCCTGCGCCTTGTGTTTGCGGAGCCCCTCGCCGTCGTATGTGGTGATGCCGGCACTCTCCTGCCCCCGGTGCTGGAGCGCAAACAGGGCATAGTAGAGAGGGAAGGACGCTCCGCCGACATCGACGATGCCAACGATACCACACATAGCAGGACTCTAGTGAGTGGGGATCTTCGGCTTCTTGGTTACCCAGGAATATTTCCGTATTCGTTTACTGTTCCCGAACCCGCAGGACGCGCAGACCTTGTGGCGGGCGTGAAAAGATTTCCTGCCGCATCGTCTGCAGACGATATGCGTATTCTTCTGGCGTTTACCCATTGAAGGCGTACCTTTGGACATTGTCAATCACCTGTGTATTAATCCACGGACGGGGAGATGTAGATCACATTGTCCCCGCGAATAATGAGTGTACCGAAACTCTGGAGCGACCCCTCAACCTCCTCCTCCGCTTTATCGAGGACGAGGTTCATATGCACGTCATAGCCCTGCAGGATACCCCGGATTTCCCGGCCCCCCTTCAGGCTTACGATGACAGGGTTCCGATTGAGGGCCTGATCTAAAATTTCCAACGGTCTTCTGGTCATAGAATTCCCTTAACTGTTCGATGAGGAGTACTACAATTGCGAGAGGAAGATAGATAAATCTAGCGCAGTCAGCCAAAAAACCATTTATTGATGAGGAGCCAATACATTTTCTCGATTTCATGCCACCGCTGAGAGTAAAGAAACGCCATGCAATGAAGAAGTCGAAAACTGCAGAGGTACGGGACCGGCTCGGCGCGGAGATTGGAGAGAGCGCATCCCTCTTTGCCCCCGAAAAGATGGAGATGGCAGAGACGGACGGCGACGTGACGTTCATCCTGGTGGACAAACAGCCGCTGCTGATGGAGATCGAGGGGCACATCTTCCCGACCCTCCGCGGGGCGATTGCGCGGCCGTTTCCGGCGCGCCGCGTGGTCGTCGATTCGGGCGCGGTCAGGTTCATGGCCAACGGCGCCGACGTGATGCGCCCCGGCATCATCTCGGTCACGGACGACGTGGTCGCGGGCGGCCCGGTGGTCATCGCCGAGGAGCGGTACGGCACGCCGCTCGCCATCGGCATCGCCCTCTACGACGCGGCAGAAATCCGGCACCTTGAAAAAGGAAAAGCAGTCAGGAATGTCCACTATGTCGGAGACGACATCTGGAATTTCGAGCTCTAAGAACCACAGAATGGATACTATTAAATAAAATTCATTGTACAATCTTTTTATGGCCAAATTCCTTGATTCTCTGTTGGGGAAAGGGACTCCTTCGAGCGAAATGGAGTATATGGAACTCGATCTGCAGAGTTACGAATCCGTGGGCGAAGAGGCGCCCGCCTCGATGTACGTCAAGATCGCAAATATCGGCGACCTCAAGGATACGCCTCGGATCAAGGACGAGATCTACAACGGCAATATCGTCATTGTCGACGTGTCGCGCCTGAAGATGGACAAGATCACCTACGAGCGGGTGCTCAAGGATCTGCGCGAGGTGGCAGCCGACGTCAAAGGCGATATCGTGGGCCTCGGCGAGGCGCGCTATGTGGTGGTGACACCCATGTCGGTAAAGATCTCCCGCGAGAAGATCGGCGGAGGACTGTAGTGCGGCGCGTGGTTCCCGGCCCCTGTCCTGTGTGTAATACCGAGATTGAATACCTATACCAGACGGAAAACATCCCTTTTTTCTCCGATATCCTTCTTATGACCGCCTCGTGCGAATGCGGCTACCGTCTCGTGGACACCATCATCCTCGGTGCGGGCGAGCCGGTTCGCTACACCCTCGCCGTCGAGACGGAGGAGGATCTCGAGGCCCGGGTGGTCAGGAGCACCACGGGCACCATCGAGGTGCCGGAACTGGGGATCAAAGTCGAGCCGGGACCGATCTGCGAAGCGTTCATCAGCAACGTGGAAGGCGTGCTCTACCGCTTCGAGAGCGTCGTCGACCGCGTGCTCTCCTGGGCGGAGGGCGAGCAGCGCGACGTCGCCCTGGCGCTCAAAGCAAAGATCAACGACGCCCGCCACCTCGCATTCCCCTTCACCGTCATCCTCGAGGATCCCGACGGCAATTCGGCTCTCATCAGCCCGAATGCCGCGCAGGAACCCCTCGAGGTGGAGCGGAAGGGCGAATAAGCCCTGCACCCGCCACCGCTACCTTTTTATAGAGCCATATGCCATTTACGCCTGTCTTCAAGGTGTGATGCAACAATGGCGTACCGCTGGTTCAAGAAAGTCGATGTTGATGAGGCGATCGTGGTGATTATGAATTCGCTGGATGAGCAGAACGAACTTCCCCAGTGGCTCGTCCGCACCATCCAGGCGGCAATCGAAGACTCCGATCCTGCAATGGTGAAATATTTCTACGAAGAGCTCGGAGAATACGCTCCTAAAGCGATGATCGTCTTCGAGGGAAGGGGCGGGGCCGACTGATTTATTTCCATTTTCCGCCCTGCAGCGGTCTCGCCCACCGAAAAAACGGGTTCAGGTAATTTCTGTTCCTTCCAGCCACACGCCGGGCGCCGCCACGATCTCGCCGACCAGACGGGCGTCGGGCACGATGGCAGCCACGGCATCGACCGCCTCCGGGGCCACGACGAAGGCGTAGCCCATGCCCATGTTGAAGGTGCGGTACATCTCCTCCGCCGCCACGCCGCCCGCCTCGGCCATCCAGCGGAAAATGGGCTGGGGAGGGAAGGGGTCGGTGATCGAGAACCCGACGCTGCCGAGCCGGGTTAAATTGCGCAGGCCCCCGCCGGTGATATGGCACATCCCGTGTACTTCCGCCGCCGCGGTAACCGCGAGCGCCTCGGCGTAGATGCGTGTGGGGGTGAGCAACTCCTCCCCGAAGGTCCTCCCTCCCCCGAGCCGCTCCTCGAACGATGCGTGTTCCTCCACCAGTTTCCGGGCGAGGGTGAGGCCGTTGCTGTGGATGCCGCTCGACGGCACCCCGACGATTGCATCCCCGGGGGTGATCCGCTCCCCGGTGACGATGCGGTCCCGCTTCTGGACGCCGAGGCAGGTGCCGGCGAGGTCGAGGCCGTTGACGAGGCCTTTGAGCGTCGCCGTCTCCCCGCCGATGATATTGAGGTTGGCCAGTTCGGCCCCCCGGTTGAGCCCCACCCCGATCTGGGCCATTTTCTCCACGGAGAGGGCGTCGGTGGCGATATAATCGACGAACGCCACAGGTTCCATGTTCATCACGTAGAGGTCGTTGACGTTCATGGCGATGCAGTCGATGCCCACGGTGGTCCAGTCCTGCAGGCGGTCGGCGAGGAGCATCTTGGTGCCCACGCCGTCCACGGCGAGCGCCAGCGCCATCTCCCCGAACTCGATCAGCCCGGCGAAATGGCCCACGCCCCCGTGCATGGAAAACGATCCCCGCCGCCGGAAGGTCAGCTGGGCGACGAGCGCGGCGACGGCGGCGGCCTCGAGGTCGATGTCGACCCCCGCCTCCCGGTAGCTACGCGTCGTCATCGCACTCCTCCGAGAGCCTGAACTCGTCGTGAAGCACCCGGAGTGCTGCGGGCCCGTCTTCGCGCCGCACGACGAACGAAACGTTGACCTCCGATGAGCCCTGCGAGATCATCATCACGTTGATCCGTGCGCGCCCGAGGGCGGTGAAGATGCGGCCGCTGATACCGGGGGTGCCGGCCATCCCCGAACCGACGACGGCGACGGCGATGACGTCCCGGTTGTGGGTCACGTCGCGGATGAGCCCCGCTTTCTGGACGTCCCCCAGCGCCTCGAGGGCCCGGTCAAGGTGGTCGTCGTCCACGATCAGGGAGATATTGGCCTCCGAGGAGCCCTGCGAGATCATCATCACGTTGACGTCCCGCCCCGCAAGGGCCGAAAAGATGCCCTGCGCCACGCCGGGCCGCCCGATCATCTGGGCGCCGGCGATGGTGATGAGGGAGACCCGCTCGATGTAGGAGATGGCCTTGACCACGCGTTGATCGCGCTGCTCGCCCTGCACCACGAGGCTGCCGGGATGCGAGGGGTTGAAGGTGTGCTTCACCCGGACCGGGATGTCCTTCTGCATCGCCGGCTCGATGGAGCGGGGGTGAAGGACTTTCGCCCCGAAATAGGAGAGCTCCATGGCCTCGAGGTACGAGACCGAGGGAAGGACCCGGGCATCATGGATGATCCGGGGATCGGCGGTCATCACGCCGTCCACGTCGGTCCAGATCCAGATCTCGTCGGCGTTGATGGCCGCTCCCACCACCGCCGCCGAGTAGTCGGACCCGCTGCGGCCGAGCGTGGTGAGCACGCCCTGCTTCGTGCAGCCCATGAAGCCCATGATCACCGGCACGGTGTCGGGGAGCAGGGGTTCGATCCTGCTCAGGATGTGGGTGGCGCTCTCGGGAAGCACCCTGGATGCCCCGTGGTTGTCGGAGGTGACGAGCCCCGCCTCGCAGCCGTCGAGGGCGACCGACCGGATGCCCCGGCTGCGGAGCGCCGCACTCACGATGATCGCCGAGAGGCGCTCGCCGAAGGAGATCACGTAGTCCCTCGACCGGGGCGTCAGCTCCCGCAGGGTGTGGACGGCGTTGAGGATGTTTTTCAGGTTGTCCAGGCGCGCATCGATGAGTTCCCGGACCTCCTCGCCGTCATCCCCTGCCACGTGGTCGAGCACCCGCAGGTGCCGGGTGCGCAGCGCATCGATGAAGGTGTCCACGGGAGGTTCGTCCCGCGCGTCCACCACCTCTTCGGCAATGGCCAGGAGCTGGTCGGTGATCCCGGACATCGCGGAGACCACCACCGCCAGTTCGGCACCGGCGGCACGGTGGCCTTCGAGGATATCAACGACCTGGCGGATGCATTTTTCATCGGCAACGGACGTGCCGCCAAACTTCATTAAAAGCCTCATTTCTGGCTCACTCTGTCTCTTACCAATTTTTTATGTACATTTACATCTAACCGAATATAAGATGCATGCAGATGACGTGGTTCGCTGCCATGTGCTGGTCATCGGGAGCGGCGGCGCCGGCGCGCGTGCCGCGGTCGAGGCGGCGGCATACGGCGAGACCGTGATGATCTCCAAGACGCTCATCGGCAAGGGCGGGTGCACCACCATGGCCGAGGGGGGCTACAACGCCGTGCTGCGCGAGCTCGACGGCTGCCCGATGCACGTGGAGGATACCCTGCGGGGCGGCGCCTTTCTCAACGATACCGCACTGGTGGACGCCCTCGTCACAGAAGCGCCCGCGAGGATGGCCGACCTCGTCCGCTGGGGGGCGGTCTTCGATGTCACCGACGACGGGCAGGTGGCCCAGCGGCCCTTCGGCGGGCAGCGGTTCCCCCGGACCTGCTACGCCGGCGACCGCACCGGCCACGAGATGATGATGACCCTCGCCGAGCGCCTGCGGGCGAGCCCTGTCGAGCACTTGCAGGAGATGACGGTCATCGAGCTGCTCCGGGACGGCGACCGGGTGAGCGGGGCCGTCGCCCTCGACCGGCGGGGGGAGATGGTGGTGATCTGCGCCGACGCCACGGTGCTCGCCACCGGCGGGGGCACGCAAGTCTACGACATTTCCACCAACTCCGCCGCCGGCACCGGGGACGGCTACGCCCTCGGCTACCGTGCGGGAGCGGAGCTCGTGGATATGGAGATGGTGCAGTTCCACCCCACGGGGGCGGTCTATCCCTACGACGCCCGGGGCCGGCTGATCACCGAGGCGGTGCGGGGCGAGGGGGGCATCCTCGTCAACGCCGCAGGAGAGCGGTTCATGCACCGCTACGATCCCGACCGGATGGAGCTCTCCACCCGCGACGTGGTCGCCCGCGCCATCGCCACCGAGGTGCTCGAGGGGAGGGGCACCGTCCACGGCGGGGTGTACCTGGACGTCACCCATCTTTCGCCCGAGACCATTGAGGAGCGGCTGCCCATCATGCTGGAGCAGTTTTTGCAGTTCGGGGTGGATATCAGGACACAGCCCATGGAGGTGGCGCCCACCGCCCACCACCTCATGGGGGGCTTGCGGATCACCCCGGAGGCGACGACCACAATCCCTGGACTCTTTGCCTGCGGCGAGGTGACCGGCGGGGTCCACGGGGCCAACCGCCTGGGCGGCAACGCCCTCGCCGACACCCAGGTCTTCGGCAAACGGGCCGGGGAGTCCGCCGGGCGCGCCCCGGTCCGCGCCCATTCCGTCGACATCGCCCAGGTGGATGCGCAGTACGACCGCCTCGATGCCTTCTTCGAGGGCACCGCCCCTCCCTCGACCATCACCGACCGCCTGAAGCTTGCCATGTGGCGCGACGCCGGGATATTCCGCACCGGGGCCGGCCTGCGCAGCCTCGCCGCCACGCTCACGGAGCTCTCCGCAGAAAAGCCGAAGGCATCCGGTCCGGCCAACCTGCTGGAGTGCTGCACGGTGGAGAACATGCTCGTCCTCTCCTCCCTGATCGTCTCCGGCGCCCTTCTGCGCAGGGAATCCCGGGGCGCCCACGTGCGCACCGATCTGGAGACGGCATGGCCGCCCGAGGCGTCCCCCTTCGGGCACACCTACCAGTCGATCAGAGGGAAGGGCATCGAGGGGGTGCGGCCATGAACAAAACAAAGCCCCTCACCGTGCGGGTCTCCCGCTATGACCCCGCCACCGATGACGCACCCCGCTACGAGACCTACACCGTGGACGCGAACGAGGGGGCGCGGGTGCTCCACGTCCTCCACGCCATCCACGACGACCTCGACCCTTCGCTCTCCTACCGCTACTGTTGCGGGTCGGGCCAGTGCGGCAGCTGTGCGGTGCGGGTCAACGGCGAGCCGGCGCTCGCCTGCATGAAGGAGGCCGAGGACGGGATGACCGTCGAGCCCCTGAACCTGCCGGTGATCAAAGACCTCACCGTCGACCTCGCCCCGCTGCTGGACCGGCTCGCCGCCCCCGCCACCGCCGCCGACGCACAGCTCCCCACAAAGGAGGAGATCGAGGCCATCAAACCCCTGCGGGACTGCATCGAGTGCCTCTCCTGCGTCTCGGAGTGCCCGGCCATCAAGGTGGCCGAGTTCCTGGGCCCCACCCACATGCGCCAGGAGATGCGCATCGCTCTCGACCCCCGGTGCACCGACGACCGCATCGAGAAGGCCATCGAGGAGGGGTTGTTTACCTGCACCACCTGCCAGCGCTGCGTGCAGGTCTGCCCGAAAGAGATCCGGACTCCGGGCAAGGCTATCGAGAAGCTGCGGGAGATCGCCAACCGCAAGGGCCTCACCCTCCCCCGCCACGTCGAGGTGGCCAACCTGGTCCGGGACACGGGGAGGAGCGTGGTGCGCACCGAAGCGACCTTCCTGGAGCAGGTGCCCGAGGTGATCGAGCCCGACGCGCCGGTGCGGGGCGAGGTGGGGTTCTTCGTGGGCTGCATGTACAACGGCCGGGTGCCGCAGAACGCGCTCGACATGATCGAGGTCATGAAACGGAACGGCATCCGGGTGATCGTGCCCCACGACCAGGTCTGCTGCGGATCCCCCCTGATCCGGACCGGGCAGACATGGGTGCTCGAGGCCCTGAAGAAAAAGAACATCGCAGCGTTCGAGAGCCGGGGCATCGCGACGGTGATGACCATGTGCGCCGGCTGCGGCTCCACCCTGAAAAACGACTACGACACGCCCTTCGAGGTCAAAGACGTCTCCGAGATCCTCACCGAGTACGGCATCGAGCCCCCGGCGAAGCTCGACCTCCGGGCCACCTACCACGATCCCTGCCACCTGCTGCGCGGCCAGGGGATCTCCGCGCAGCCCCGCGAGCTCCTGCGCATGGCGGTGAAAGAGTTTGTGGAGATGCCCAACCAGTGCTGCGGCGCCGGCGGGGGCGTGCGCTCCGGGCTGCCCGAGGAGGCGGCGGCGCTCGGTAAGCTCCGCGACGAGGAGATCCGGAAGACCGGGGCGGAGATCGTGGTCACCATCTGCCCCTTCTGCGAGTTCCACATCAGCGAAAACACCGACCGGCCCGTGAAGAACATCTGCTCGGTGCTGCTCGAGGGATATAGGGAAAAGGATAGGCGGAAGGGGCACTGAGACCCGCCATACCGTCTCTCCTGAAAGAACCCATCCGCGATTTTTCGATCTTCCGGCAGGAAGTCCGGTGATCCCTGCAATCAGCGGAGCGTTTTCGTTCCACGCTCGCAGGCGCTGGTCTCTGTCCATCGGCGATGATGTTCGGCATGAGCCCGATGCTGTCGCTCCCCAGAGCGGGGAGGCATCTGGAAGACCCTGACACCCGCGCCTTCGCCGAGGAGGATCCGCGCAGCTTTCTCGCACAGTACGAAGGGACCGGGGCGGTTTTTGATGAGGTGCAGAGGGTCCCGGAGCTGTTTTCGTATCTCCAGGGTGTCCTGGACAGGCACACGAAGCCGGGGCGGTTCATCCTCACCGGCTCCCAGAATTTCCTGATGATGGAGCGGATATCCCAGTCCCTTGCCGGCAGGGTCGGGATCGTCAAGCTCCTTCCTCTCTCGATGAGGGAGCTCGGCCATGCCGCAATCGAGACCGGGCGGTACTAGGATCTCCTCTATGCGGGCCGCGGGACGGCTGGTCGGGTACCGGGAGCTGGAACCGATCTACCCGTACCTGGGATGAGGGCCCCGATACGATACCGCAGCACAGCGGATGAGAAGGATACGGGGGATCTATCTTGATTCCCCGTATATACCAATCTGTTCTCCCGATAGCCTCACGAACGCCATGGAGAGAGAAATTCACTTCCCCCGGGCGCGACGGCGAACTCCAGTGGATGTGCGGCTTCAGGCTCTGCGACGAGGAGAACGAAAAGACCGGGTGCGGAGATCGTCGCCACCACCTGCCCCTCCTGCGAGTCCCCTCTCCGCTGGAACACCGGCAGGGAGGGGATCGATCTCGTCTACGAACATGCCCGGGCTCCTGACATGGTGCAGGATCTCGAGCCGGTGCTCACCCCCCCAGAGGTCCGCCTCGGTGATCGAGGCCGAGGGATGAAATACCTCCCCCCTGATCCCTTCCGATGCCATTCTCAGGAGACCGAAGAAGGCCGGCTGTACGATTGACCCCTCGTCGGGGAAAGGGGAGCTATATCGCACTCTACATGCGTAATCCTGCCGGGGAGAGGCTGCCGGCCACCATTCCCCGACATGATCCCGTGCCGCAAAGGCAACCAGAAGACGAAAAAGGCCAGCGTCGAGCAGAGCAACGCGCTCATGGTGAGCAGTGAGAGGAACAGCCCCGGCGTCATCTCCATGTCCGCCTGGTAGATCATCTTTGCGATCTCGGGGTATTCCTTGCGATCGAGACTTCGTCCGTATATATAACAGATCTGCTGATATTTCTCCCAGATTCGTTTCGGTTTGAAGCGCCGGACCTTCTCGAAGAGCCCCTGCAGCCGGAGCTGGAGGAACATTATCCTGCCAGAACGCTGCCCGAAAAACACGGAACCGCTACCCATCCATCTCTCCGCAGACAGTCTTGCGGAAGATGTTCGAGGGCTCAACAAATATTGATTTCTAAAATAAACTATAGGGGACAATAGTTTGTAATAAGGACCGATATTTATTCGTAGGGAATGTGCGATGCATCTGGAGCGCTCATCGGGGGAGGACGAGACGGCGGCACACAGCCGCCGGTCCGTCCCCTGCCCCGCTCCCTATCCGCTCGTCATCCCCGTCGTATTCCCGATCGCGTTCCCCGCCCGCAGCTGCTCCGTGAGGTAGATCGACTGGAGCAGGGATTGGTAGACTGCCTTCTGCTCCGCGTCCACCACCGCCATGCGCTGCTCGATGATCGGCACCGCATCGGCGCCTATCTTGATCAGCGCCACCTGTGCCGACTCCTTCGAGGCCGCCGTCCCGGTCTCCACCTCGCTGATCAGCGGCAGGATCGCAGGCCTGCCGATGCAGGCGAGGGTATTTGCCGCCCACATCCGCTCCTCCGTGCCCGGCGCCCCGAGCCTATCGATCAGAGGAGCGATGGACTCATCGCCGATCTCGCAGAGGGCGACCGCCGCCCACAGGGAGGCGCTCTGGTCGCCGGAGGAGAACACCCCGATGAGGGGCTCGACGGCGGGGGTGCCGATGTCGGCCAGCTGTTCCGCCGCCGCCTTCTGGGTGGCCGCGTCATCCGAAGAGAGGTCGTCGATGAGCGGCTGCACTCCGCCGCCAGCACAGCCGCAGGCAAAGGTTGCCGCCAGCACGCCCAGCACTCCCGCAAGGAGCAGGAGCAGCACCCGATCGGTTGCCATTACCTCTCAGGTGGGCGGGCAGGGCACAAAAAGCATTGCCGGGGAGGGGTGGATTCGGTGCGCTGGTGCAACCCACCCACCGCACCCCGTTTTTCGAGGTTATTCCTGCTTCATCACGTAGGCGTAGGCCTCGAGCGCCGCCTTCGCCCCCTCGCCGCAGGCGATGACCACCTGCTTGCCGTTGATGCTGGTGATGTCACCGGCGGCGAAGACGCCCGGCTCGCTGGTGTGGCAGTTTTGGTCCACCACCACTTCCCCCGCCTCGTTGAGCTCGACCAGCCCGTCCAAAAACCCGGTGTTGGGCTCGTGGCCGATGGAGAGGAAGAGCCCGTCCACCGGCAGTTCGATCTCCTCGCCTGAATCCCGCTCGCGGATGGTGATCGCCTCCAGGAACCGGTCACCGTGGAGCGCGGAGACCACGTAGTTTTGGTAGGTGGTGATGGTGTCCTTCTCCCGGTAGGGCTTGAGGTACACCTCGTCCGCCTTGATCGTGCTGCGCACGATCAGGTAGACCGCTTTCGCGATATCGCTCATCTCGATGGCGGTGGTGAGGGCGTAGTTGCCGCCGCCGACGATGGCCACCACCTTGCCCCGGAAGAGGGGACCGTCGCAGGTGGAGCAGACGCTCTCGCCGTGCCCGATGAACTTCTCCTCGTTTTCGAGGCCGAGCCAGCGGGGGCGCACCCCGGAACAGAGGATGAGGCTTTTGCCGGTGAAGGTCTGCTCGGAGACGGTGTCCACCCGGAAGAGCGTGCCTTCTTTGACGACCGAGGTGACGCTGTCCAGCTCGATGTGCAGGTGGAGCTCCCGCACCTGCTCCTCGAACTTGGCGATCAGTTCCTGCCCGGTGACCATTCGGTAGCCCATGTAGTTCTCGATGGCCCAGGACTCTGTCGCCTGCCCGCCGATGTTCTCGGTGAGGAGAATGCCCCGCATGTTCTTGCGCGCCACGTACATCCCCGCGGTCAGCCCAGCGGGCCCGCCGCCGATGATGATGACATCATACAGGTCGCCCCGTTGTTCGCTGCCGAAGAGTTCATTGAGACGCTTCGCGTCATAGCCCACGATGATCTCGCCGCCCACCGCCGTCACCGGCACGGCGAACTGGCCGGAGAGCTCGATCATCTCTGCAGCTTTCGCAGGGTCCGCTCCGACGTCGATGTCCTCGTATGCGACACCCAGCCTGTCGAGCAAGGCCTTGACCATACGGCAGTACTGGCACCCCCGGGTGGAGTACACCCTCACTTCTGGCATATTTGCGAGGGTATCTGGACGCTGCTATTTATGCGTGTCGGGATGCACCCCGGCGGACAAAGGTGGGGGGCAGAGAGACCGCTGCGTCGTTTACCCGACTTCCCGGAACATCCGGCCCGGCACATTGCAGATCGGGCAGTTTTCCGGCACCTCGTCCAGTTCCACGTTGCCGCAGACAGGACAGAGATAGACTGCACTGAGATCGAGGTCCTTCTCCTGCCTGACCGCCTCGAGCGCCCGGGTATAGCGCTGCGCATGCACCTTTTCCGCACCCATGGCATGCCGGAAGACCTTCGCCGCCTCCGGCTGGTTCTCCGTCTCCGCCTGCTCGATGAAGGCGGGGTACATGGTGGTGAACTCATCGGTCTCGCCCTCGATCGAGGCGGCGAGGTTCTCCTCGGTGGATTTGATCGCCTGGAGGACGAAGAGGAGGCGCTTTGCGTGGATCGCCTCGGCCTCCGAGGCGGCCCGGAACACGCGGGCTACGTTCGGGAAATCCTCCGCGTCTGCTTTTTCCGCGAATACGGCGTATTTCCTGTTCGCCTGCGACTCGCCCGCGAACGCGTCCATGAGGTTCTCCTGTGTATCGCTCATGCACAGAACCTTCACGCCATGCCAGATAAAAGGTGATGTCGATAGCAAAAAGCGCAAATCAACAGCGCTATAGCATCCTGTGGCCAATGGATCATGCGAGACCATGAGACGGATGCGGGATGTCCCGAAAATCGACCGCCCCCGGGAAAAGCTCACCAAGAAAGGGCCGGCAGCACTCTCGGACCGGGAGCTGATCGCGGCGATCATCGGCAAGGGCACGAAGGGGCGCGATGTCTATCAGGTTGCAGGCGATATCATGAACGTCCTGAAGGAACAGGGAAGCGGGCTCGCCGTCGGGGACCTCACCTGCATGGAGGGGATCGGCGAGACCAAGGCCTGCCAGATCATGGCAGGGTTCGAGCTGGCCCGCCGCTATCTCATCGCCGAGGACGCGGCGAAGATCACCGGGCCGCAGGACATCCTCCCCCTCGTCTCAAATCTTCTGGACAAACAGCAGGAGTACTTCCTCTGCCTCACCCTCAACGGGGCAGGCGAACTCATCGAAAAACGGGTAATCACAAAGGGCCTGCTCAACCACAGCCCGGTCCACCCCCGGGAAGTCTACGCCGACGCCATCACCGACCGCGCCGCCTCGGTGATCTTCGTCCACAACCACCCTTCGGGCAACCCAGAGCCGAGCGCCCAGGACCTCGAGATCACCCGGCAGCTGGCGGAGGCGGGATCGATCCTTGGCATCCGGGTCCTCGACCACCTCATCGTGGGAAAGAAGGGCCACGTGAGCCTGAAGGAACGGGGGGTCCTGTAGGCGGGCGGTCACTCCTTTCGCGCCCTATCCTTCCCGATGAGCGTACACATCTCTTGTGCCTTTCCGTACGCCTCCTCCATCACCTCGGGGCGGGTGGTGATGTCCTTGATGGTGTCCATGTCGTTCCTGAGCACGGTGTCCCACAGGGGGCAGTCGATGATCTCGCCGAACGCTTTCACGGTGAGCAGCGCCCCGTCGAAGTCGTTCGGGATGTCCATCCCGCCGATAGAGAGAAACAGCATCCGGCGCACGGCACGGTGGTCGGGGGGGATGAAGGACTGCTTTCGCTCGTACTTGGCCATATAGTAGACCTGGAAGCGGTCCATGAACGATTTCAGGGCCCCGGGAATGCCCATGGTCATGATGGGGGCGGCGATGATCAGCCCGTCCATCTCCCGGAACTTCTCGTAAAAGGGGGTCACATCATCCTGCATCCGGCAGGTCTCGTGCTCCACGCAGTGCAAGATCTCCATACAGGGCCGGAACTTCAGGTGCGGTACGACCACCTTCTCCACCTCGCACCCGGCATCCTCCGCACCCCGTATCGCTTCATTGAGGAGCTTCGCGGTGTTCCCACCGACGAGGGGGCTCCCGAGCAGTGCAATGATCGTTGGCCGCATGGGTGGATATTTGCAGAAGCCCTTCATCAACCTTTTCGTTGCGTTGCCGGCGAAACGAAGCAGCATGGTGGAAACACAGCCGATTCGTGCCGTACACGAGCATACAGCCCATAATTTTATATAACCCTAGGGATTATGACCTGTGTGGTAAAACCATGGCAGAGACATCAGAGAGTCCGAAAAAAGTGAAGGCCGGTGAAAAAGTCGGTCCCGGCAAGTACGTCTGCATCGACTGCGGTCGGGAGCTCCACATCGACGAGGTGGACAAAGACCTGACAAAGTGCCCTTCCTGTGCATGTGAGATCTATAACTGCTTCCCCATGACGCACATGCGCCCCGACATCAAGACGCCGGAAGACGCCAGACATCCACCAGAGCGGAAGAAATAACCCGTGCGGAGAACGGGATATCACCCTGAGCAGTGTTGAATGCGTAAAAACAGGAGAAGGTGAGAAAAATGGTAAATGTATCGGCCGAAGGGCAGGTCTACCGCTGTGAGATCTGCGGCAACGTGGTGGAAGTCAAGGTGGTCGGCGGCGGCGAACTGGTCTGTTGCGGTGAACCGATGATCCTGGAGGAGGAGTGAACAATGATGGACGAACAGCTCAGGACCCTCGAGGACAAGATCGGCAAAGTCCCCAAGATCTTCGAGAACCTCAAGGATCTGGATCCAGAACTCTACAAGGGCGTCATGGGGCTCGACCAGTGGATCTGGTCCGAAGGAGCCCTTTCCAAGCAGACGAAGAAGATCATCGCTGTCTGCATCGCCGCGGCGCTGCGCGACCGCCACGCGGTGCGGGCCCAGATGGCAGGAGCCCCGAACCTGGGGATCTCAATGGAGGAGATGGACGAGGCGCTGCGGGTGACCTTCCTGCTCGCCGGCATGCCGGCGTACGTGTACGGCAAGACGGCAGCGGAAGAATTTTACAAACAGTGAGGGGATGACGGATGGAAGAACAGGAACCCTGCGCCACGATGCCCGTTATCGGTGATAAAGCACCCGAATTCGAGGCCCCGACGACCCACGGGCCGATACAGCTTTCCGACTACAAAGGCAAATGGGTGGTGCTCTTCTCGCACCCCGCGGACTTCACCCCGGTCTGCACCACGGAGTTCATGGCATTCTCCGCAGTGGCGGAGGAACTCGAAGCGCTCAATGTCCAGCTGATCGGGCTTTCCATCGACAGTGTCCACTCCCACCTCGCCTGGGTGCGGAACGTCCAGGAAAAGATGGGCGTGACCATTCCCTTCCCCATCATCGCCGACCTGAACATGAAGGTGGCGAAAGCCTACGGCATGATCCACCCGGGCCAGAGCGACACGGCGACCATCAGGACCGTGTTCTTCATCGACCCCGACGGCATCATGCGGGCGATGCTCTACTACCCCCTCTCGAGCGGCCGGTACATCCCCGAGATCATCCGGCTGATCAAATCGCTCCAGGCGACCGATCGCTACGGGATTGCCACCCCGGCAAACTGGCAGCCGGGCGACAAGGTTGTGGTCCCCTCGCCCAAAAACGCAAAAGAGATGGCCCAGCGCCTCAACGAGGGGTACGAGTGCAAGGACTGGTACCTCTGCTTCAAGGAGATCTGAATATCTCCGCATACCTTTTTTATCATTCCCGCCACAGCACACCATAATGGTTATTCACGTCCTTGCCTTCGCCACCAGCCCCCGGCGGCACGGTAACTCAGAAACGCTCCTCGACTACCTTCTGGAAGCCATGGCCGAAGAGCGCGAGGTTGCGATCACCAGACACGTGCTCGGCGAGGATATCGTCATCAACCCCTGCAGGGGCTGCAATGCCTGCGAGAAGCTCGGCCGGTGCATCCAGACCGACGACGACCTCAACGACGTGCTGGAGGAGATCGTCGAGGCCGACTGCGTGGTGCTCGCCTCGCCCATCTTCTGCATGGGACTCTGTGCCCAGGCCAAGGCGCTGGTGGACCGCGCCCAGGTGTTCCGCTCCCGTAAGTATGTGCGCCACGAGCCCGTCGTCCCCCCGCACCGGAAAGAAAAAAGGATCGGCATTTTCGTCTCCACCGCCGGGCAAAAATGGGATATCGTCTTCGACGGCGCCGTGATGTCGATGGACTGCTTCTTCCACGTTTCCGACATCAAAAAGAGGAACATGCGCTGGCTGATGATCGACGGGGTGGACCAGAAGGGAGCAATCGAGGCCCATCCGACCGCAAAAGACCAGGCGCGGGAGATGGGCGCGGGCGTGATCCGCGAATTAAAGGAACTGAAAGGCGAAGTATGAATATGAGCGGCACCACGCGCGGGAATTCGGAGAGAGCCCTGACAGATAGCGGCGAAGCGGTCACCGTGCACGGGAATTCGGAGATTTCCCTGACAGGTGACTGCTCCGCAGTCACCGTGCTCGGCATCTCGGGCAGCCCCCACCGCCACGGGAACACCGAGACCCTGCTGGAGGCGTTTCTTGACGGGGCGAGGGACGCGGGGGCGGAGGTGGAGAAGGTGGTCATCAAGACCCTCATCTACCGCAGCTGCCAGGGGTGCAACGCCTGCCATAAGGACGGGGAGTGCATCCTGACCGACGACTTCAACACCCTCCTCGAAAGGATCCTCACCGTGGACGTGCTCGCCCTCGCCTCCCCCATCTACTCCATGGGGATTACCGCCGATTTAAAATCCCTCATCGACCGCGCCCAGCCCTACTGGGCACGCAAGTTCGTGCTCAAAACCCTCTACTTCGACTATGACCACATCCAGAGCCACAAGGGGCTTTTCATCTCCACTGCGGGGCAGAGCTGGGACCACGTCTTCGACGGGGCGTTTCCCGTCGTCAACGCGTTTTTCTCCGACATGGGCTTCGAGTACTACGACAACGTCATCGCCAACAAAATGGACGAGTACGGCGGCATCAAAGGCCACCCGAGTGCGCTCGACGATGCGTTCGCCAAAGGGCAGAAGGTCGTGCGGGTGGTGGAGAAAATAAGAAACCGGTGATGCCCCCGACCGAAGAACTGATGCAGTTTCACGGAAAGTGCACCGTTTCGCCGGCAGAAACCTGCATCACGGTTCCCCGCGAACACCGGGGGAGGGCTTTAGAGGAAGAGGCTGATGATAAAGTCCAGGCTCCCCCCGGCGTTGAATGAGACCAGCAGCATCACCACCGAGGCCGTTATCAGCCCCGCGAAGACGGCAGGGTTCCACGCGAGCACCTTCTTCCCGTCGAGCACGCTGACCGGGAGCATATTGAAGGTGGCGATCATGGAATTGACCGTCAGCCCGATGATGCCCACCGTAAAGAGAAGGCCGGAAAGCGCCGCCCCCAGCACCACGAGGCCCAGGAAGGGGATGCAGAGGAGCAGGTTGGTGATGGGGCCCGCAGCCGAGATCCGCCCGTTCTGCTCCCGGGTCATGGCGGTGCCGTAGATCATGGTCGCGCCCGGTGCGGCGAAGACCACGCCGACGAGCGCCGCCAGCAGCACCGCGACCAGCAGCATCTGGTTATCTTTCCGGAACTCCGCCCAGTAGCCGTAGCGCATGGCAGTGAACTTGTGCGCCAGTTCGTGGAGGACGAACCCGATGCCCACCGTGACCAGCGAGATTGCGAAGAAGAGGGCAAATCCCACCGGATCGATCCGGTCCCGGACAAAGATGAGGGTGAAGGCGACCGCGATCGCCAGCCATGCGATGAGCAGATCTCGCCGCTCTCTCTCGGTAATGCGTTCAAGCATGGTACAACCTTACCAGATCGGTATGCCGCCGTCCCTTAAGTACTTGGGGTATCTGCACACCGCCTGCCGCAGGATTTTTGCCTCCGGACTCCTATGACTCCAGTGCATGACACTGGACGAGTACCGCCGCACGCTCGCCGCACTCGACGAGCAGATCATCGACCTCATTGCGAAGCGCCAGAAGATCGCCGCATCGATCGGGCGGATCAAGCACCGGGACGCTATCCCCATCCACGACGAAGCGCAGCACGCACAGGTGATGGGCAGGGTCTTTGACAGCGCCGTCGAGCACAACATCGACCCGGTGAGCGTGCAGAAGGTCTTTGAACTCCTGGTCGCCATGAGCGAGGAACGCCAGCACGAGTGCGCGGGAGAAGGCAACCTCCCGTAACGCCCGCCCTCATTCGGGCCCGGGATCCACAGCGTATCCCGGGATATCGTAGTGTTTTCTCAAAAATGCCCGGATGTTCTCCGACTCGACCCAGCCCACGTCCAGCTCGTTGATGAGCGAGTCGATCTCGTCGACATATGGCCGGATGGCATCCGAGAGGCCGTCGCCTTCGAGATCCACGGTGCCCACGATAGCCTGCAGGGGGTTGCGGATGTGGTCGTTGAGAACCGCCAGCTGCTCCATGTTCTTTTCGATCTGGATGAGCGCCATCCGCTTCTCTCCCTCGATCTCCATGGAATTGAGGGCGAATGCGAGATCGTTTGCCAGCGTCTGCAGCGAATGCAGCTCCTGCTCCCCCACGAGTGCCTTCGGCAGGAGGTAGATGACCAGCACCCCTTTGACCGTCGCCCCGTAGATCATGGGCAGGGCAAAGGCGTACTCGATGAACTCCACCCCGTCATCGTGCTGGCTCACCAGCTCGGCCTCGAAGTTGGGCGACCGGTTCGCCACCACCTCTTTCACCCACGGGCGCGAGAGCTGCAGGGCGTGCATCGCCCGGTACCGCAGATCGGAGATGGCCACGGGGACCACCCTCCCCTCCTCGCACAGGGCGATGGCGGCAATGATCCGGGGATCGAGCTGTGCCAGCTCCCTGCACGCTTTGTGCATGAGATCCCGCTTCCCGGTCTCGTGCACGATCATGTGCCTGACGGCGTTGGCGATGGCGATGAGGCGTTCCGCCTGCTTGCGAGCGGTGATGTCGAGAACGGACACCACGGTCCTCCTCGTCTGGGGGATGGTCCCGATATGGATGAGCACATGGTGCGAGAGACCCTCCGCATCGACGCACCGTGCTTCAAAGGTGCGGGGGACTCCGGCGGCATCCCCCGCAAGACGTGTTTCATTGTACTGTTTGATGCAGAGGCGGTCCTCTTTCGCTACCAGGTCGAGGAGCACCATACCTCCTTCCAGCTCGCCGGCTGTGTAGCCGAAGAGCGTCTCGCACTCCCTGTTGGCGAGAACGATGGTGCCATTCTCCTCGACTATCATGGTGGCGCTGCCGGTGGTGTCGAAGATGGTATGGTAGAGGTCCATGGAGCGCCGCAACTCCTCTTCCGCCTGTTTCCGGAGCGTGATGTCCCGCACCACCGTCAGCACGCGCCGCACCTCCTCATCCTCCTCGATAGGAGTGATGTGGATTTCGGTGTGCACCTCCCGTTCGCCGAACTCGAACCGCTCCTCCGTGCGGTAGGGTGTTCCACTGACGAATACCCAGCCGTACTGCGCCTGCAGGCTGGGCGGGATGAAGGGGAGTATCTCAAAAATCGGAGTGTTCCAGGGGGATTTCGGCATCTTCACGCCGATCTTGTCGCACCATTCGAAAAACCCGGCGTTGAAGAGCACCGGGATGAGCCCGCGGTCGACCACGAAGATGGCGTCCCTGGAGGCATCGATCGTCTCCCGGTAACGCTCCTCCCCCGCGTGCAGCGTGCTGGTGAGAAAGGAGACCACCCACGCGACGATGATCATCATGCCGATGCGCCCCGCCCCGACGGACATAGAGAAGAGGTCGGGGCGGTTCAGGGCCATATCGGAGGCGAAGTAAGCCAGCCCGAGCAACGAGGCGAAATAGATGCCCCGGTCCGGGTGGCGGTAGGCGACGAGCACGATGGGAATGTAGAAGAGGTGGGTGAAGAGTACGGAATGGCCGAAATAGAGGGAAATGAGCACAATCCCGAGGGTAAATGCGGTCGAGAGAGAGATCGCGAGGTTCCACCACCGGTCCTCGATCTGGGGGGAAGATTTCTGTGCCATTCGCTGCGTCCTGAAAAAAGGTATCGAAAGACGGGACGAAAAGAATGCCTATTTGCACCGTTGGGTTTTTGAAAAGAGAGGGATGCGGCCGGAAAGCCCGGAGCGGGCACCCTTCAACGCTCGTCACGCCGGATCATGGTGCCCACCCCCGCATCGGTGAAGAGCTCGAGCAGGAGATTGTGGGGCCTGTTGCCGTTGATGATATGGGCGTGGGTCACCCCCGACCTGAGCGATCGGATACAGGCTTCCAGCTTGGGGATCATCCCTCCCACGATCACGCCGTCGATGATCATCTCTTCTGCCTCATGGGCGGAGAGGCGCTGGAAGGTCCGGTTCCGGTGGGCGTTCATGACCCCGTCCACATCGGTGAGGTTGATGAGCTTGTAGGCGCACAGGGCAGTGGCGATCTCGCCTGCCGCCGTGTCCGCGTTCACGTTGAGGCTGCGCCCCTCCCTGTCGATGGCGATGGGCGCGATCACCGGGATGTAGTTGTTCTCGAGCAGGCCTTCCAGCAGTGCCGGGTTGACCTCGATGATCTCGCCGACGTGGCCGAGATCCACCTCCTGTTCCTGGTCGTCGATGACCACCCGCTGCGCGCTGAGCTTTCGGGCGATGAGCAGGTTGCCGTCGTTGCCGGAGAGGCCCACCCCGAGCGCCCCGAACCTGGTGATCAGGGAGACGATGCCGTCGTTGATCTTGCCCACCAGCACCATCTGGGCGATCTCGAGGGTCTCCTGGTCGGTGATCCGCAGCCCGGCGACGAATTTGGGCTCTTTTCCCATCGCAACCATCTTCTGGGTGATCTCCGGCCCGCCCCCGTGGACGATGACCACCTGCATCCCCACGTAGCGCAACAGCACGATGTCCTGGATCACCGTATCCAGGATTGCCGGGTCCACCATGGCGTGCCCGCCGAGCTTGATCACGACGCGCCTGCCGTGGAACTTCTGGATATACGGCAGCGCCTCTGTCAGAACGTCTTCGCGTTTCATGTTGTGTACTTCCCGTTGATCTCCACGTATTTCTCCGTCAGGTCGCAGCCCCATGCGGTGGCCGTCGCCTCACCCTCGCCGAGATCGATGGCGAAGGTGACCGTATCGCCGGCCATGATCTCCTGTGCCTCCGCAAGCGCCGCCGCATCAGCGAGGACCGCACCCCGCCGTGCGAAGACCACCTCGCGGTTGCCGGAACGCAGGCTCACGGTCATTGTACCGGGATCGAAGGAAACCCCGGCCCGGCCTGCGGCGGCGACGATCCGCCCCCAGTTGGGATCCCGTCCGTAGACGGCGGTCTTGACGAGCGGCGACCCCGCAACGGTGCGGGCGACGAGTGCGGCCTCCTCTTCGGTACGCGCGCCCGAGACCCGCACCACGAGCAGTTTCGTCGCCCCCTCCCCGTCCGCCGCGATCTGGCGGGCCAGCGAGACGCAGACCTCCTCGAGCGCCGCCCGGAACACCGCCGGGTCGGGCCGGCCCCTGCGGCCGGTGGCGGTCACAAAGACGCAGTCGTTGGTGGAGGTGTCCCCGTCAACCACCACCCGGTTGAAGCTGCGGTCCACCGCCACCGTGAGGGCCGCCTGCAGGTCAGCGGCGGAAAGGGCGGCGTCGGTGTAGAGGAAGGCGAGCATCGTGCCCATGTTCGGGGCGATCATCCCGCTCCCCTTGGCGATCCCGGCCACGGCAAACCCATCGCCCCGGACGAGGGCGTGCTTGGGAGAGAGGTCGGTGGTCATGATCGCCGCCGCAGCGTCGTCCTCCGCCGATGCGTCGCACCGGAGCTGCGGGGCGATCGCCGTACACTGCCGCTCTATCAGGCCCACGTCGGGAAGGCGCCCGATCACGCCCGTCGATGCCGCCCCCACCCGTTCGGGGGTCGTCCCGAACGCCGCGGCGGCGATCTCGGCCATGCGCCGAGCCGCCGCAGCGCCGGCATCGCCGGTATAGACGTTCGCGTTGCCGGAATTGACGATGATCCCGTCGAGGCGTCCCGCCCGCATGCGCTCCCGCATCAGCCTGACGGGCTCCGCAACGACCTGGTTGCGGGTAAATACGGCGGCAGCGGTTCCCTGCGCCTCGATCAGGGCAAGCCCGAATTTGCCTTCCTTCACGCCTGCGGCACGCACGCCTTCCACGGCACAGATGCTCTTCATCGTTGCCCCCCCCATCAGGCCGAGGATTCGAAGCGCGACCCCACGCCGCGGACGATATCCAGCCGGGTGACGATCCCCACCAGGCGGCCTCTTTTCAATACCGGCAGGCGGGCGATGCCCTCGCGGAGCATGATCGCCGCAGCCTCCTCGATGTCCGCCTCCTCATCGATCGAGATGACGTTGTCGCTCATCACGGTGGTGATCGGCGATGTGCCGATATCGGCAAGCGCCGCCTTGGTCTTTTCCCAGTTGATGAACTCCCGGATGGGCACCTCGACGATCTCGAGCGGGGAGGGGAGCCAGAGGTCGTCGCTGATCTCGCCGGTGTCGAGCAGCGAGAGGATATCGGTCTCGGTGACGATCCCGACGATCGTATCACCGTCCATCACCGGGAGGCCGCCGATACGGTTTTTCCGCAATATAGCCGCAGTTTCGCTTACCGTGGCATCCGCAGGCACGGTCAGGGGAGAGGGGGTCATGACATCTTTCACTTTCATGCGTATCACCTAGGGAACGAGGGCGACGACATCGAGGCCCATTGTTTCTTCAAGCCCGCACATCAGGTTCATGTTCTGGATCGCCTGGCCGCTGGCACCCTTGACCAGGTTGTCGATCGCCGAGACCGCCACGATGCGGTCGCCTTCGCTCTCCACCCCGATGTCGCAGAAATTGCTCCCCCGCACCGAGGCGAGGGCGGGTTTCTGGAGGCGGACGAAATATTCCCCGGCGTAGAAGTCTGCATACAGCGCTTCGACCTCGGCCTGCGCCATGGGCTCATCGAGCAGGATGTGGGCGGTGGTCAGGATCCCGCGGTTGACGGGGAGGAGGTGCGGGGTGAAGTAGCAGCGTGCGGGGGAGCCGAGCCGCGCGAGCTCCATGCGCATCTCCGCCACGTGCCGGTGGGACGTCCACTTGTAGGCGGTGAAATTGTCGGCCACGTTGGGGTAGTGGGTGGTGGCGGAAGGGTTGACCCCCGCCCCCGATACGCCCGTTTTGGCATCGTAGATGATGGTGCGGGCGGCACGTGCGAGGGGTGCGGCGGCGAGGGTGGCGCCCGTGGGGAAGCATCCCGGGTTGGCGACGAACTCCGCACCCTTCACATCGTCGCGGTGCAGCTCGGGGATGCCGTAGGGGGCGGGGAAGTAGTCGGTGTGCTCCACGCCGTAGACCGCTTCGTAGATGTCACGGGGAAGGCGGTAGTCGGCAGAGAGATCGACGGTGCGTATGCCCCGCTCGAGAAGGGCCCCCGCGTAGGCCATCGCCGCCGTGTGGGGGACCGCGAGAAAGGCGAAATCCGCATCGACGGCATCGACATCGGGATTGGAGAACAGGAGATCGGTAAAACCCCTGAGGTGGGGGTGCACGGTGTGCAGGGGTTTGCCGTCCATTGCCCGCGAGGTGGCGCAGACCACCTCGGCCCCGGGATGGAGGTGGAGGAGGCGGACGAGCTCCCCGCCGGTGTAGCCCGATGCGCCGATGATCGCAATATCCATGGTGATACTATTTTGCTAAAAAATGATTAATCCTTCCCCGCATACCGCTCGTAAAGACGATCTGCCATCGTTTCTAACTGACCACGGTTCTCGAGGGAGGCCATGAGAACGGCCGGGAGCGCGTCGAGGCCGAAACGCAACCCCGCGTATGCGCCGCAGATGAAGGCGATGGTGTCGGTGTTCCCTCCCACGTGGGCGGCAACGGAGATGAGCGATTCCGCATCCGGGTAGGTGTCGATGAGGAAGAAGGCGAGGGGGAGGGTCTGGTAGACGGAGACGTCGTTGCCCAGCACGGACAGGGCGGACTGGAGGCTGATCGACTCCCGGGAGAGGTGGAGGGCTTCCTTGATCTTCGCTCCCAGCTTGGTGTCCTCCAAAAACGCGTTCTTCTGGGCAAGAGACAAGGCGTTTTCCGATCCGTTGCGGGTATAGAAGAGGAGCAGGGCGAAGGCGATGGTGCCGGCGTAGGCGGCGGAATGGGTGTGGGTGACGCTGCAGGCCTGCACCAGCTGTTCCCTGATGTCCACCACATCGTCGTAGACGAGGGCGAAGGGGAGGCCGAGACAGAGGGACCCGGAGGTCGTCGAGGAGACCCCGCACTCAAGGTAGCCCCGCACCGCCATGTGCTCGCATGCCGAGGCGACCGCCCCGTCGGGGAACCGCAGCCATCCCTCTTCATAATAGCGTTTCACTGCGGCGGCATAGCGCTGTCCGGTGAATTCCCCGCGGGACAGAAGATCAGCGGCCAGAAGCGTCATCTGGGTGTCATCGGTATACTGGCCGGCATTGAGGCCTGCGTTGGGGTGCCAGCGTGACGGCCGCCCGTACGCGGGGCGGATGCGGTCGAGCTGGGGGGGGAGGGTCTCGTAGGGCATCCCCAGCGCGTCGCCGATCGCCGCGCCGAGCATGCAGGCCCTGAAGGTATCACGCATCAATACTTTATCATTAGAAAAAGGTGATAAGATTTGCCTCGAAGGGAGAGGCACCGGCGGACGGCTCAATATATCGATGAAAAAATACCCCTATTGAGATAATTTAATTATTCTTTTCCTACATTCATCTAACAATGCTGGCGTTGCGCATATTCAGGACCGATTTCAAGGCCGCTCTTGAAGAGGAGCTGAGCCGCAGAGACATGACCATCAAGGAGCTTGCCGAGCGGGCGGAGATCCCCGCCGCCACCATCTACAAGATCACCTCGGGGGAGCGGGACCCGCGGTTTTCCACGGTGAAAGCGATCGTGAACGCCATCGATCCCATGGAAAAGGATTTCATCGCCATCATCGCCGCCAAGTTTCTCCTCGACGAAGTGGAATCGCACAAGCTCACCGCCCATGGCAAACTGGTGAAGATCAGGGGGTATACGGCGAACACCATGGAAGAGTGCATCATTGCCGCCGTGCGGGCGGAAAAGGAGGGGGCGAAGGGGATCATCTGCGCCCCCATTCTCGCCTCTATCATCGAGCGCATCGTGGACGTGCCGGTGGTGATCATGAAACCCCGGCAGGAGACGATCCTCGAGGCCATCGAGTCCATCGCCCTGCGGATCGAGTGATCACGCGTGGATGAGCGGTTTCCTCTGCGCGAGACAGTAGCCGGACACGACCTCGACAACGTCGCCGAACTGCGCTTCGAGCGCGGGATCGCCAAGGTCGAGGAAGAGCGCGGGCGTTGATGCCAGTTTCTGTGGCGTTGCCACTACGGTAACCCTGCCCGCCCCTGCCTTCCTGACCACGGCGGGGCTGATCTGCTGGGTCCCCCGGCCCAGCACAAACCCCTGTGCCCCGATGGGGCTGACGATGATCCTGCACCGCTCTGCGCCCCCGATGAGCCGGAGCAGGTCGCGCTCGCAGGCATCGCGGGCCACGAGTTTTCGGTTTTTAATGACATCGACGCCGAGCAGGGTCCCCTCGACGCCGAGGGCCCGGGTAATCGCCGCGGTGGTCGTCCCTGCCCCGATGATGTAGAGGATGTCGTCGGCCATGACATCGGCAATAAAGCGTGCGATCTCCTCTTTTGCCCGTTCCTCGTCGGCCGCCTCGCCCACCGCCTTACACCCCTGCACGCCCGAGGGGAGGTGCGGGACTTTTGCATACCCGTAGAGCCGGGTGGCGAGAGTGCCGCCGCGGTAGGCCTCCTCGTCCACGTCCATCACCTCGCCGTCTCGAAGCGCAAGGTCGCCGAGGCGGGCGAGGATCTCGCCCACGCGGGAGGGAGAGGTGGCGAAGACCCCCGAATACATCTTCACCCCCGCCGGGATGCCGAGGACCGGTACCGTGCCGTCCACCACATCGAAAATGTCCCGGGCCGTCCCGTCCCCACCGCAGAAGAGAATGAGATCGACTCCCTCCGCGAGAAAGGTGCGGGCGGCGGCCTTCGTGTCGGCGGCACTCGTTTCCCCCGGGGGCGTATAGACCGCCCTGTACGATGTGATGCCCGCCCGCCTGAGGGCGTCTTCGCCCATGCCGCCTGTGCAGGTGAGGAAGGTGAGGCCCTCCGCATCGACGGTGCTCAGCGCCGCCGCGGCTCGATCCGCCGCACGCGGGACCGCACCCCGGCGCCGGGCCTCCTCCACGAGACCGTCGGTCCCCTTGAGGCCGACGGTGCCGCCCATGCCGGCGACGGGGTTGACGAGAAAAGCGATGATGGTCACAGTACCATTGCATTTCCTGCCGGGGTCGATAACCATTCCCATCATGCTATCCGGAGCGCTGCGTGCCGCATGGCAGGCGCATCGCCAGACCGCGTAACCACCGAATCCGGCTCGACCGGCCAGGTGAGAAAAAAGGATGATTGGGGGAGGGTTCGCTCAGGAATGAAACTGCACATTGCCGTTATATTCGCCATCGACCTGCTCGTAGACCGTACCACCGATCCGCAGTTTGATGACGTCGATTCCCGGCCCTTCCCCCTCATCTTTCATGAATAGATAGTCGGAATTGCCCCATTGGAATGTAGCGGTCTTTAACTCGCTATCACAGAGAAGTGAAGTGACCTTCGCATGAATTTTCGTACCGGAACCGTCGTGGAAGACGATCGTCACATGGCCCTTCACGCCGTTATTTTTGTCGGGCTGTGCATTGAACCCGATGGTTACCTTGAAGCACTCACCGTTCCCTCCGTTAAGGCAAAGGTTATCCCTACCTTCTTCACAGACATACACCGTGCCTCCCCCCGTCACCTTGCAGAGCGGTGCTGGCGGGGGGCAGCGGCTCGCACTCGCTGCACCCACGAGGACGCAGAGTGCACAGAGCAATACAAAAGCCAATAATGCGGATCTCATGTTCTTGCATCTCCATTTCAGCGTTGATGCTGCAATGCCCATCCCGGGCATCTCGCTGGAATCCGGGCATCCGGGAGCACTGGCCACAGATAGGGATTGCCACCATGAACCGTACCCTTCCGGTGACCACTCACCCCCCGATCCCCGAACGAGCATAGATATTCAGGAATGATATATAATTATAATTCAATGGCAATAAAAATAATAAAAAATCCCTGGCGGAAATACCCCTCATTTCTGAAATATTTTCCATGAATGCAATATATTCACATAAGATGTTCAATACTCATTTTATCTCCCGGATTGTGCCCAAATTTCTCATGCTCTCCGGAAATTCAATCGATGCTATGGATGCATATGCGATTTAAAAAGAATGGTGGCCGCGGGAATGTCCCCCTATGCGAATAGGTGCCTGAAGGGTGGCAGCCCGCGGAGGGGAAGGAGAGGAGCCCCTGGCGCCTACCGGTATTCCTTTTCCACCGCCGCCCGCATGGAAGTGATGTAGGTGGAAAGGGCGGTCATCATCCCCTCCTCGTCGTCGAGGTGGCGCTCGATGAGATCCACGATGGCACTGCCAACAATGACCGCATCGGCCCCGGCCTCGCAGCAGGCGGCGGCGTGGTCGGGCTCGGAGATGCCGAAGCCGACGGCGAGGGGCAGTGCAGTACGGGACCGTACGCGCCGGATCAGGGACACCGTCTCCTCCGCCACCCGGTCCCGCACCCCCGTCACCCCGAGGACCGAGACCAGGTAGAGGAACCCCGACGCCCGGGCGATGATGGCATCCTGCCGGGCGGCGCTCGTGGTCGGGGCCACCAGGAAAATGGGGGCGATCCCGGAGGCGCGGGCCGCCGCCCGCACCCCGTCCGATTCCTCGACGGGCATATCAACGATCAGAACCCCGTCAATGCCCGCGTCGCGGGCATCCTGGTAGAATCTCTCGATCCCCCGGTTCAAGACGAGGTTGAAGTAGGTGAGCAGCACGAGGGGCACTTCGCTGGAGGATCGGATCGCCCGGGCGATGCCGAAGACCGCATCAGGGGTGGTGCTCGCGGCAAGGGCCCGCTGGTCCGCCCGCTGGATCACCGGCCCGTCCGCCACCGGGTCGGAGAAGGGCATCCCCAGCTCGAGGATGTCGACGCCTCCATCCACGAGGGTGTTCGCAACCCGGACCGAGGTTTCGGGATCGGGGTCCCCGGCGACGGTAAAGCCGATGAACGCCGGGGCGGCGTGCTCGAGGAACCACCGGTCGATACGGTTCATCCGCTCACCCCGCCGCGAAGCGCCGCCTCCCCCACGTCCTTGTCGCCCCGCCCGGAGAGGTTGATCACCATGATGTCGTCGGGCCCGAGCTGATCGGCGATGCGGAGGGCGTGGGCGATGGCATGAGAGGATTCCAGCGCCGGGATGATCCCCTCGTGTCGGGAAAGGGAGCCGAAAGCGTCGAGCGCCTCGCCATCGGTGACGGCTGCAGCCTCGATCCGTCCCGTGTGCGTGAGATGGCTGAGTTCGGGGCCCACGCCGGGGTAGTCGAGCCCCGCGGCGATACTATGGGTCTCGGCGATCTGGCCCGCGGCGTCCTGGAGGAGGTAGGAGAGCGCCCCGTGGAGCACCCCTTCGGTGCCCGCGCACAGGGAGGCGCCGTGCCTGCCGGTGTCCAGCCCCTCGCCGCCCGCTTCGACGCCGATGAGCCGCACCGGATCGTCGATGAAGGAATGGAACATCCCCATGGCATTGGAGCCGCCCCCCACGCACGCCAGGATCACGTCGGGAAGGCGGCCTTCCTTCTCCAGGCACTGTGCCCGCGTCTCCTCGCCGATCACCGACTGGAAGGTGCGCACCATGAGGGGGTAGGGGTGGGGGCCCACGATCGAGCCGAGCACATAGTGAGTGTCCTCGACGCTCGCCACCCAGTCGCGGAGCGCCTCGTTGACCGCATCCTTCAGGGTCCTGCTCCCGGAGTGCACCGGGATCACCCGCGCCCCCAGCAGCGCCATCCGGTCCACGTTCAGGCCCTGGCGGGCGATATCGGTCGCCCCCATGTAGACGTCCACGGGGATGCCCAGCACCGCCCCGGCGATCGCCGTCGCCACCCCGTGCTGGCCTGCACCGGTCTCCGCAATGAGCCGTGTTTTACCCATGTACTGCGCGAGCAGCGCCTGCCCGAGGGTATTGTTCAGTTTGTGGGCTCCCCCGTGGAGCAGATCCTCCCGTTTCAGGTACACCCTGCACCCGAGATTGCGCGAGGTGTTGGTGCAGAAAGTGAGCGGGGTGGGCCGTCCCGCATACTCGGTGAGAATGGTGGAGAGGCTGCGCTGGAATGCCGCGTCGGCCTGTGCCCGTGCAAACGCCCCCTCCAGCTCGAGGAGCGCTTCCATCAGCGTTTCAGGTACATATCGCCCTCCGAAATGGCCGAATCGTGGGGAACTATCCATGCTGCCGCTCCCTGCAGGCGCGCACGAACGCCCGGATCTTCTCTTCGTCCTTGATGCCCGGCGAGTGTTCGACGCCCGAGGCCACATCGACCGCATAGGGGTCGACGGCCTCGATCGCTGCTGCAACCGTGCCGGGGGTGAGCCCTCCTGCCAGGATGACGGGGACGCGGGAATGCCGCACGACAAACCGGGCGTAGTCGGGATCAAAAACAGTGCCGGTGCCGTGGCTCCCGTCGATGATCACCGCGTCGCAGTCATCCCGCACCGGATCGCCCGGGGCGAGCGCCCGCAGCACCCGCACGTGCGCATCGTCCGGGACGGCGAGATCGCGCATGAGCTGGACGGCGTCGGGGCGCAGGGCGAGAATGGCCGCCAGGTGCTCCTCCGAGTCGGTGTGCGTGACCGCCACGGTCGTGGTAAACGGGCCGACCGCAGCAAAAACCGCATTCGCCCGTTCGGGCGATACGGAGCGCGTCGATGCGCTGAAGAGGACAACGCCGATGGCATCCGCCCCTGCGGCCTCTGCCCGGCGTGCGTCCTCGGGGCGGGTGATCCCGCAGATTTTTACGCGAATACAAATCCCTCCAGTGTTTTTCGTGGGTTCTTCGAGGCCATCAGCGCGGTGCCGATGAGGAACGCGTCCGCAGACCGCCTGAGCGCCTTCACGTGGTACGGCCAGAGGATGCCGCTCTCGGAGACCACGAGCCTGCCCTCCTTCCGCACCAGCGCCGAGAGGTTCCGGGTGGTTCTCAGGTCGACCTTCAGCGTCCGCAGGTCGCGGTTGTTGATCCCGATGAGCTCCGCACCGCTGGCGAGCGCCGCGGGCACCTCGTCCCGGGCGTGCACCTCGACAAGGGGTTCGAGCCCGAGGGCGAAGCAGCGGTCCACGAACTCGGGGAGATCGCCGCCCAGGACCCCGGCGATGAGGAGCACCGCGTCGGCCCCGAGCGCACGCGTCTCCTCCAGCTGCGCAATATCGATGATGAAATCCTTGCGCAGGATGGGCACGCCGGTCCATGACCTCACCATGGTGAGGAGATCGGTGCTCCCCCCGAAGAAATGGGGTTCGGTGAGGATGGAGAGGGCGGTGCAGCCCCCGGCCAGGAATTCGCCCGCAATCGAGGTGGCATCCATCTCCGGCCGGATGCTCCCCTGCGATGGCGAAGCTGATTTCAGCTCCGCGATCACGGCAACCCTGTCGCCGGCGGCACGGATCGCCCCGGCGAGAGAGACCGGTGTATGCGGGTACGGCGGCGAGGGGGGCGTCCCCATGGCCGCGACCCGCGCCCCGGTGGATTCGAGGATCTCGTCCAGGATCACCGGGCACCTCCCGTAGCCTCGATCAGTGCGTGGAGTTTTGCAAGGGCGTTGCCGGAATCGACGGCCATTGCGGCCTGCACGATCCCGGTACGGATCGATGATGCCCTGCCGCCGGTATAGATTGCCGCCCCGGCATTGACCACCGCAATATCCCGGCACGGCCCCGGCTCGCCCTCGAGGATCTCCGTGAGAATGCGTGCATTTTCCCTGGCATCGCCCCCCCGGAGGTCATCGAGAGATGCAGGTCGTGTGCCGAACGCCTCGCGCCGCAGGGTGTAGGTGGTGACCGCACCGCCGTTCAGTTCGGCAACCTGCGTCTCCCCCACCGTGCTGATCTCGTCGAGCCCCGAGCCGTGCACGACCATCGCCCGCCCAAGACCGAGCAGCCGGAGCACATCTGCAAGCCTTGCGGTCAGGGCGGGATCGTAGACCCCCACGACCTGCGCCCGGGCCCCGGCGGGGTTGGTGAGCGGGCCGAGCAGGTTGAAGACGGTCCTGATACCCAGCTCGCGCCGGGGGCCGGCCACGTGCCGCGTGGCAGGATGGTGCACCGGTGCGAAGAAGAAGGCGATATGGATCCTCTCCAGGATTTCGCAGAGCCGCGCCGGTGCGCATTCCAGATCGACCCCGAGATACTCCAGCACGTCGGCAGACCCGCACCGGCTGCTCATGCTCCGGTTGCCGTGTTTCACGATCGGAACGCCGGCGCCCGCGGCGATGAGCGCTGCCGCAGTGCTGATATTGAAGGTCTGCGCTCCGTCACCGCCGGTGCCGCAGGTATCGACCAGTGTCCCCGTAATCCGCGGGGCGACGGTGACAGCGTGGTCCCGCATCACGCGCGCGAATGCGGCGATCTCATGGCTCGTTGCCCCCTTCATGCTCAGCGCGGTCAGGAAACTACCGACCTGCGCGGGTGTCGCCTCCCCTTCCATGAGGGTGTGCATGGCCGAGGCCGCGTCCGCCGGCGCAAGATCCCCGCACCGCACCAGCGTCGCGATTACCTGTGCGATCATCCGCCCCGCCCCCCGCCATCGCCGAACAGGAAGTTCCGCACCAGGGCGTCCCCGTCCCGGGTGAGGATGCTCTCGGGATGAAACTGGATCCCCTCGATGGGATACGTCCTGTGCCGCACCCCCATCACGCAGCCGTCATCGCCGCTTGTCGCGGTAATCTCGAGCGATCCAGGCAGCGATCCGGGATCGGCGATGAGCGAATGGTAGCGCGTGGCGACCAGGGGATCGGGCGTATCGAGGAACAGGCCTCTCCCGTCATGATGGATCGCGGAGGTCTTGCCGTGCATGCACCGATCCGCCCTCACCACCCTCCCCCCGAAGGCGATATAGATCGCCTGGAACCCGAGGCATACCCCGAGCGTGGGGATCTCGCGGCCGAGCCCGTTGAGCACCTCGAGGCACAGGCCCGAATTCTCCGGGATCCCGGGGCCGGGGGAGAGGATGATCCGGTCGCACTCGACCGCTTCCAGCACGTCCGGGGATGCGTCGTTGGTCACTACAACGGGCTCTGCACCGAGGGCTCCCACCTGCTGGTAGAGATTGAACGTGAAACTGTCGTAGCAGTCGACGATCAGGACCTTCATTGCCGGCCTCCTGCAATGCCGAGCGCCATGACCATGGCTTTTCCCTTGCTCTCGGTCTCGTCCCATTCGCGTTCGGGCACGGAATCGGCCACGATCCCGGCGCCCACCTGGATATACGCCCTGTTTTCGTGAGCAAGGATGGTCCGGATGGCGATGGCGAATTCCATCGTCCGGTCAAAGCCGAACCAGCCGACCGCACCGGCGTAGATGCCCCTGCGGCTGCCTTCCACCTCTTCGATGATCTGCATTGCCCGGAGTTTCGGCGCCCCGGACACGGTTCCCGCAGGGAAACACGACTTCAGCGCATCATAACAGTCGGACCTTCCCCGCAGCGTTCCTCTGACCGTGGAGACGATGTGCTGGACATGGGAGAACCGTTCGACGCCCATGAAATCGTCGACGCGGACGGACCCGAATGCGCAGACCCTGCCCAGGTCGTTTCTCGCCAGATCGACAAGCATGGTATGCTCCGCCCGCTCCTTCCCATCGGCAAGCAGTTCCGCGGCGAGCCGTGCATCCTCGTCCGGTGTGGCGCCCCGCGGCCTCGTGCCCGCAATGGGAACGGTGGTGACCGTGCCCTTCTCCACCCGGAGAAGCATCTCCGGGCTGGCCCCGATGATCTGAAAATCGCCGAAATCAAGGTAGTACATGTACGGGCTCGGGTTGATCTCGCGGAGCGCCGCGTACACGGAGAAGGGATCGGCATCGAACGGGCATTCGATGCGCCTCGATAGCACCCCCTGGAAGATCTCGCCGGCCCGGATATACTCCAGCACCCGCTCGACCGCCGCTTCGAATGCCTCCCGTGTAAGGCTGGACGAACAGGGCGGCAGGGTCGGGGGAGGGGAGACCCGGCTCCCGCCCTGCCCCGCGGCCTTCGCGAGGTGCTGCAGCTCTGCCGCTCGCGCACCGATCGCGACCGCGCTCCGGTGGTACTCCTCCCCGAAGTCAGAACCGTAGGTCAGGAGGGGGCTGTTGAAGACGAAGAGTTTCTGCTCGCGATGGTCGAAGACGACGCAGTCCTTGACGAACATGAACCGGGCATCGGGGATCTCGATCTCCCGCCTCCTGCAGGTGTGCAGCTTCCCGGAGAGCGAATATGCGCAATCGTAGCCGAAATACCCGACCATCCCCCCGAAAAATCTCGGGGATTTGATATTGACGAATGCGAACCGCCGGAGGATGGACCGTATCCTGTCGACCGGGGTCTCCCCCTCCGGGTCCTCTGCGATGGACGTGAACGCGGCGCTGCCCTCCAGCACAACCGAATCGCCGATCGATACGATACCCTCGGGCTCCAGGCCGACAAACGAGTACCGTGCAATCTTCTCGCTTCCTTCGATGGATTCCAGCAGGAACCCGCGCCCGGCCCGGCGCGCGGCGTAGACGGAAAGGGGTGAGAGCCCCTCGGGCAGGGGCAGTTCCGCACACAGCGGGATGATGAGAGGTTTTGCCTGGTGCTCAACCGCGGCTATGAATTCCTCAAGCCCGAGGTTCAGCCGCGGCTCGCCTCTGGTGTCCGGGGTGTCCATTCCACCGGCATCACCCCACCTTCGGCAGATGTCCAAGCGATTCCTCGATCAGGTCCGCCGGATGGGCGTAATCGATCAGTTTGCCGTCGAAGTACGCGTCGTACGAGGAGAGATCGAAGAAACCGTGACCGGAGTTATTGAAGAGGATGGTCTTCTCTTCGCCGGTCGCCCGGCACTTCAGGGCTTCGTCGATGGTCGCTTTCACGGCGTGGGCAGCCTCCGGCGCCACCAGCAGCCCTTCGGTCATGGCGAAGGTGCGGGCCGCGTCGAACACCTCGTTCTGGTGGCAGGACTGTGCCCGTATCGTCCCTTCCTGGACCAGCTTCGAGACAAGCGGCGCCATGCCGTGGTACCGCAGACCGCCGGCATGGATGGCGGGCGGGACGAAATCGTGGCCCAGCGTGAACATCCGCAAAAGCGGTGTCAGCCCCGCGATATCGCCGAAGTCGTAGGCGTAGAGGCCCCGGGTGAGGGTGGGGCACGCCGCCGGCTCCACGGCGATGATGTCGATGTCGGGGTTTTTTCCGGTCAGCTTGTCGCCGGCAAAGGGGAATGCGAGACCGGCGAAGTTCGACCCGCCGCCCGCACAGCCGATAATGACATCCGGGTAGGTGTCATCCTTGGCCAGCTGTGCTTTCGCCTCCTGCCCGATGACGCTCTGGTGGACGCAGACGTGATTGAGCACCGATCCCAGCGAATAGTTGGTGTCGGAACGGGATGCCGCCTCCTCCACCGCTTCGGAGATGGCGATCCCCAGAGATCCCGGCGAATCGGGATCCTTTGCCAGCACCGCCCGCCCCGCATTGGTCATCGTGCTGGGGCTGGGGAAGCACTCGGCATTATAGGCCCGCATGAGGCTTTTCCTGCCTGGTTTCTGGTCGTAGCTGACCCGCACCATGTAGACCCGGCATTCCATGCCGAAGAGCGCGGTGGCAAATGCAAGCGAAGAGCCCCACTGGCCGGCTCCCGTCTCGGTGGCGATCCGCTCGACGCCCTCTTTCATGTTATAATAGGCCTGCGGCACCGCAGTGTTTGGCTTGTGGCTGCCCGGCGGGCTCACCCCCTCCCACTTGTAGTAGATCTTCGCCGGCGTCTTGAGGTGCTTTTCAAGCCGGTGCGCCCGGTAGAGCGGGCTCGGCCTCCAGATCTGCAGGATCTCCCGCACCTCTTCGGGGATGGGGATGAACCGGTCCCGGCTCATCTCCTGCCGTATCAGCTCCATGGGGAAAATGGGGCGCAGGTCATCGGGAACGACCGGTTTGCCCGTCGCCGGGTGGAGCGGCGGATCGAGGGGCGAGGGGAGATCTGCCTGGATGTTGTACCATTGCTTCGGCATCTCCGCCTCGTCGAGGAGGATCTTGGTTTGCATGAATATGTGTACCTAATTGAACATTAATATACATTGTGGTGCATCGCTGAACATCTAGGGGTGAGAAAACGCCGGTGAACACCGGTTGTCATGGATTCGCGCCGGAGAGATCGCAAACCCTGAGAAGGCTTTATATACGGGCCACGATACTAATCACTCAGAGGTTTGCCCTATGACTGGTGAAATGCTGCAGATAACAACTGATGTGCTGGATAAACTGCTCTCCGCGAACACCATTGTCGGTGACGCGGTTGATGCGGGAGACAAGACGTTCATCCCGGTCGCAGGATTCGGGTTCGGGTTCGGATCCGGAGAAGCAGACGGGTCCGGCAAAGGGAAGGAAGGCGAAGGGTGCGGCCACGGAGCCGGCGCGGGTGCCGGCGGCGGCATCAATCCCGTGGCGGTGATCATCCTCCACAAGGACGTGAAAGGGCTCGAGGGCGTGCAGGTGATTTCGCTTCGAAAGACGTCCGGGTTTGCGGAAGTCGTGGGTACCGTCGGGGAGGAAGTCCTGCCCCACATCATGAATGCGATAAAAGATGCCATGAAGAAAAGGGAAAAAACGGAAGGAAAGAAGGTAGAAATCAGTGAGGAAGGGATCACGGCAGAAGAATAAGCAGAGATTATGGCGCTGACCCTGCTCATATTCATCCTTATTTTGCTTGTTGCGTGTGCGGCGGCACTGGTGCTGGCGCTCTACCTGATCCCGATTGAGATCGCGGGGACCGTCGGGTATCACACAACACCGCATGCCGAGATGTGCTCGCGCTGGGGGCCCGTCGCCGGCGAGGTGGTGCCGGGAGAGCCCCTCGAGATCCGCGTGCTGCTTTTCGGGCGGCGCGTCTATTCCCGCCGGATCTCCGTGGAGGAGAAGGCTCCGGCAGAGGAGAAGGAAAAAATCGATGCGGAACGGCAGGCGGCAGCGGAGGAGAAGAAGCGGGCCTTGCCGACGGAGATGCTCGGGACGTTCGTCCGTGCATGGCCCTACCTCAAACGGCCGATCGTCACTGCGCTGCGTTCCCTTCGCGTGGAGTACCTTGCTTCCGATGCCCGCCTCGGGTTCGGCAATCCCGCGGTGACCGGCGAGGTCTACGGCTGGTACTGGGCGCTGAAGGGCATCCTCTGGCCCCTCGAGAATGTCAGGCTGAACATGGAACCCGCCTTTTCCGAGCGGGTGATCGAGGGGGATGCGAGCCTCTGCATTGCCATACAGCATCCGTTGCGGATTATGCTCGCGGGGGCATGGGCATTGACCAGAAAACCGGTCCGCGACCTCATCCGGATGGGGGTCTCGCAGTGACCGAAGAGAGGGCCGGGATCGTCGCCGGAGCGCCCTCGCGCCGCCATGGCAGGGCGTTCATCCCCATCGTCCGCAGGACGGTGCACATCTTCGAACGCAGCGCCGCAATATCGCTCGATCCTATCGGCATCTACGTCGTGGACGAAAACGCCGAGTACTATTATTCCCTCCGGGGAGCGCCGCCGGACTTTTCCCATGTCGAGCGCCTCGATGAAATCCTGCAACAAGAGCGAATGCGGCCCGCGTGATGATCAGGAGTCCGTCTTCTCCCACCAGATGGTGGCATAGGTGGAGTTTTTGCTGTACAGGAACGTGCCGTCGTCGGCCTGATTGATTGCTGCAAGGGAGGAGCGAAGCACCGCTTTCTGCCCGGGGGTGCGGACATCGTAGCGGGGGGCGAAGAAGGCAAAAGCCTCGTCGGGATCGCGGAAACGGTAGGTCTTTTCCAGCGGCCGCATCAGCACGTTGGCGTAGATGCCCATCTGGTAGAGCACGTTCCACAGGCAGTCCGCCTTTGGCCCGGACACGTAGGGCTCGCCGTGGAGATCCTCCCAGATCGCCGCCCCCATCCGGTCCCAGAGCGGCCCGTCGACGAATTCGAAGAGGTACACCGACCCGCAGGACACCGCGTCCATCTTCTTCAGCGCCGCCCTGATATCATACATGGTCAGGGAAAACGATGCCAGAACCACGTCGTAGGGCCCCTGCAGGTCTGTGTCCGGATCGGTCTCCTCCCAGGTCTTTTCCACCCAGTCGACGTTGGAAAGGCCCGTTTTTCCCACGCGCTCGGCGAGCACCGCGACCATTCCCGCCGCAGGTTCGACCGCCGTCACGTGCGCCGCCTTCCGCGCGAGCGGAATGGTCAGCGGGCCGGGCCCCGACCCGATATCAAGGACCCGGGATTCGGGGGTGACCGGGAGAAGAGCCATCTCCTCTGCGACGCGCGCCTGGTATCCCTGGTCCGCTTCCCGTGCATAGCGCCTCGCCTGCTCCGTCTCATCCCAGCGGTGCTGAGGGGCAGTTCCCTTGCGGGTGCGGCGAACACGGTCTTTTTTCGCCTTCCACACTTCGTTCCAGTCGATAGCATCCACCAGTGCCCAGTCTTCCATCCCGGTCATCACCCGATCTCCGTGACGTCGTTAAAACCTCCTCCCTCTTGTGCTTTTCGCCATGAATATGCATCCCCCACCGGCGCCTCACTCGTAGCGCAGTGCCTCGATCGGGTTGAGATTGGCCGCTTTCCAGGCAGGATAAACGCCCGATATGAGGCTCGTTCCTATCCCGAAGAGCATCCCGTAAGGAATATAGACGAGGCTCGAAGAGGCGAAGAGAAACGTAGTGTCCTGGAGCATGACCAGAAGAGCGAGATACCCGCCGCCGAAACTCAATATACCCCCGATAGCCGAGCCGAGAAACCCCAGCAGAAACGCCTCGTAGAGGAACATCTTCATCACCTCCCGCCTGCGGGTCCCGATGCTGCGGATGATCCCGACCTCCCGGGTCCGCTCGGTGACCGACATCATCTGCACGTTGAAGATGCTCACCCCCGCAACCACCAGGGAAATGCCGCCGATGGCCGTGGTGAAGGTGGATATTGTACCAAAGGTCTCGAGAATGGTCTCCAGGATCATCCTGGTGTCGAAGATGTCCACCTCGATTTCCCGCCGGTTCAGGGCGGCATCGATATCATGTTTCACCTCCTCGATTTCCTCGAGATTGCGCACCTTGACGATGACCTGGTCGTAGTCCTCCTCCCCGTAGACCGACCTGTACCACTGGTCCGAGACGATGACCGCCCGGTCGGGATTGATATCAAAGCCAACGCCCCGTTCGGCGAGAATGCCCACCACGCGCAGCGACTGATCCCCGACGGTGATGCGGCTTCCCACGCCGAGATTATAGGTCCGGGCGAGCGCCTGCCCGACCATGGCGCCGCTGGCCCCCCGCAGGTACACGCCGTCGGTCACTTCAAGCAGCAGGGGGATGTCGGCCGTATCCATGCCGTACACCTGTACGACGCCCCGTTCTCCCCCCACCTCGATCCGGTCGGCGCTCAGGTGGAGGGGGATGACGTCGTTGACACCCACCGCGCGCTCGATCTGCTGCACCTGCCGTCCGGTGATGACCGTATCGGTCTGGAGGGGGGCACCGTTGCCGAAACCCCCCGCGTGCGGATACACCACCACGGTGTCCCCGACATCGGAGAGGGCCTCTCCCACGCTGAGCACAAGGCTGTTTCCAAGGATGCCCATGGAGGAGATGGCGATAACGCCGATGACAATGCCGAGCACTGCCAGCAGGGAGCGGAGCCAGTGCAGGCGGATGCTCCGTCGTGCAAATTCAAAAAAGATCATACGATTTTGCCGTCCACGAGGTTGATGGTGCGGTGTGCGTACTCTGCAATCCTCGGGTCGTGGGTGACCATGATGATGGTCTTGCCCTGCCCGTTGACCTCGGTGAGGAGCTCCATGATCAGGGTGCCCGTCTTTGTGTCGAGGTTGCCGGTGGGCTCGTCGCAGAGCAGGATCTCGGGGTCGTTGACGAGGGCGCGGGCGATTGCCACCCGCTGCTGCTGCCCGCCCGAGAGCTCGCTGGGCTTGTGGGACAGCAGCTCCTCTTCCAGCCCCACCCGGCGGGTGAGTTCCTCCACCAATCCTTCGCTCTCCCGGCGGCGCGTCTTCAGCACGAGCGGGTACTCCACGTTTTCCCTGACGGTCAGCAGGGGGATGAGGTTGAACTGCTGGAAGATGAAGCCAAGCGTGTCCCTCCGGAGATCGGTGAGCTCATCATCGGAGAGCTCCCCGATATTCCTGCCGGCGATGAAGAGATCGCCCTTCGTCGGGACATCGAGACAGCCGATGACATTGAGCAGCGTGGACTTCCCCGACCCGGAAGGCCCCATGACGGCGATGAACGCCCCCGGCTCCACGTCGAGGGAGACGTCGTCGAGGGCGGTCACATCGCCGAAAGGGAGCGGATAGATCTTGGAGACATGGTCCAGTCGTATGACCGGTTGATCCGTCGACACCCGATCACCCTTCACGCCTTTTTCTTCCATGAATAGACGATGATGCCTGCGATCAGGACCGCGGCCACGATGAGCACCGCCGCAATCGCAACCGGAAACTCCCGCTCTTCTTCGGACGCTGCCGTCCGGTTGATACTGACCGGTGTCTCGCGCTCGTAGCTGTTGCCGTCCTCGTCCCGGTACTGGATGAGCAGGGGCACGCTGTCAACGTTATCTGCACGGAAATTCACCTCGAAACTGGAGAAATCATCCGGATCGAGGGATCCCACGACGTAGATCCGGTTCGGCTCCGCGGGGGCGGCGGGCGCGCCGGTGGTGATAATGACCGAGTTCGCCACTTTCAGGCCGGCATTGGTGATATCGCCGGTGAGGGTGTAAACGCCGCCGCTGGAGGTCATGACAATATTGCTGACCACCGGTCGGGCGGCCTTCTTATCCTCCGAGATCACGACGGGGAGCGTATGGTCGAGCACATGGGTATTGAAACCGTTGCGGTAGGTGACATGGAAGGTCAGGGTGCCGCTCTCCTGCGGGGTGACATCGAAGCTCACATTTGCGGATTCGTCCGGCTCAAGTTTGCCGATGAAGGAGCCGCTCTGCTCCACCTCGACGCCTTCGCCCACGGGCACGACGGAGATGCCGCTGATGCTGTTTTCGCGGGGGTTGCCCACCCTGAGCTCGATGGTCTCCCTGTTGCCGGCGGAGAAGGAATCGGGCCGTTTCACCACCGAGACGTCGAGTTCGGTGCTCTCCACCTTGACCGGGATATAATCGCGGAGGCTCGGGGCGCTGCGGTAGTTGAGGCTAAACCTCGGGTAATAGACCCCATCGGGGACGTCGACGCGCACAGTGAAGGTGAACGTCATGCTGTTGCCTGCGCCGATGGAGCCGACCGAATCATAGGAATCGACAGGGATGGAGAGCGAGGCGTCGCTCAGAAACGCCCGCGTGATGGGGACGCTCACGTCACCGTTGTTGGTGACGGTGACCGTCACTGTTGCCCGGTCCCCTCGAATGAGGACCTGCGGGTCAATGGTTTTTTCGGTCACTGTAACCTGTGCGGCGGCCGAAGCAGGATCCAGGGCATCTGTCGTCGTTATTTGCAGGGCGACGGCAGGAGCCGCCGCCATGCAGAGAAGGCATATCAGAACACATACTGCATAATTCATATCAGAATCCTCCGGAGAAGAGGAGGCCGTACAGCTGGGAGAGGACATAGAGCCCCACCGGCACGCCCACGGTGATGGCAGCATTCCGGGTGGAGAGGTTGCGCGATTCCTTCATCCCGAATATCCAGATGTTGGCGCTCCAGATGAGAAACAGAACAGAGATCACGACTGCGAACTGCAGCTCGGGTGCAGCGAGCAGCTGCTGCGTGACCTCCTCGATCTGGGCCGGATCGCTCACCGGCGGGATGGTGAGATCGGCAAAGTAGAGATAGGAGATCGGGAGCGTGACTGCCGCCCCGATGATCTGGGGGAGGAAGCCATAGCCGACGAACTCCAGCACGCGTTTGAAACCGCCGGTGCCAGAAAAGACCATCGAGATAACGAAGAAGATGACCGCACAGACAACCCACATCACCAGCGAGGCGAGAAGTGCCGCACCTCCAGCGATCGCCATCACGATGGGCGTGAACGATGCCGCCTCGGCGGGGATCATGGCGAGGAAGGGGGCCGTGCTGAGCACCGCCGCTGCGGCGCTGAAAATCCCCAGCACGAAGACAACAAGGAAGGGGATGGTCAGACTCTCCTTTTTCTGCATTTTCTGCGCGAAGAACCGCCCGGGATTCAGGAAGAGATCCAATACTGCCGCTGCCATAGCAAATTCCTGCTCAAATATGATTCTCCTGCAATAAATCCTTTTCAGAACTTATCGAACCCTGCCGCGTCGGCGGATTTCCAAAAGAACACACGATTCCGGGAACGGTGAGGGTGAGGGGCGCGTCATCAGTGCTTCACGCCCGCGGCTTTCAGCACCGCGAGGCGGACCACCGATTCGGGAAAATCGTCCCAGCAGGCCCCGTCCCCGCCACTCCCGCACTTCCCGATCTCCGGCGATGCATCACAGGACCACGGGCATCCCGCGCAGGGGCGAGGGGGTTTCCGGGGCGGGACGAAGTCCTCGAGGGGGCGGCCGTCGACCAGCAGGCGGTGGCAACGCCCCGAAACGGCGGCGGCGGCGACGGTCTCTGAAAAGGAGAGAGCTATGCCCCGTTTCTCGAGCAGGGAGTGCAGATCCGAGATTACCTCTTCGAGCCGCCTTCCGGTATCGGGGCATATATGGGGCAGCATTCCCTCGTCCGGGGAATGTTCGAGGACGAGGGTGATGCCGCGCCCTGCAGGGTTCACGGGCACCCGAAGGCCTCCCCGAGCCAGGCGCGTATGCTCTCCCGTAACGCCCGAAAGCCCTCCAGTACGTCGGTATCCGACCCCACGAACCGCGCGGGGTCGGAGAACTCCATGTACATGACATGCTGCGTGCGGGGGAACTGTGCGCAGGGCTGGTTGTTTTCGCACATGAACACGAGGTAATCGAAGTGCATATCCACGAATTCCTGGAAGGATTTGGGACGGTGGTGGGCGAGATCGATCCCCGCCTCCTCCATGACCCGGACCGTCGAGAGGTTGATGGCAGACGAGGGGTTCATGCCTGCGCTGTATGCCTCAAATCGATCGCCGCAGAGCGCCCGCATCAGCCCCTCCGCAATCTGGGATCGCCCGGCATTGCGGTTACAGATAAACAGCACCCGTTGTTTCATGGTCCCCTGCCTTCGCTCGCTTCCCCCTGCAATCCCGATCGACGAGACGGGAATCTTCCTGTACCCATGGGAATCGGGCACCTAAAAAAGTACGCGGGCCGCACGGAACCCCTCCGCGCGCGATCCTACCGATCTTCGGGACCTCATCTCCGGCCGCGTTCAAGCCGCTCGAGTGCGCTTGCCGCCCGCAAACGGACGCTTCTCACCGGGTCGCGGAGGAGCGCGGCCAGGGGCTCACCGGCGCGCGCATCCCCGATCTTGCCGAGCGCTTCGGCCGCTTCCTCCCGGACATGATAGTTGGCATCGCCGAGGCTTCGGATGAGGTGCGGGACCGCGGCAGGGTCGTTGCGGCGGCCCAGCAGCACCGCCGCCTGCCAGCGGATACTCTCGAACTCCCCGTCTTCCAGCGCTTCAACGAGGAGATCGGTCACCCACGGGGCCGGCTCCCCCTCGAGCATGGAGAGCGCGATCCAGCGCACCTCGGGATCGATATGGCGCAGCTCCCGCCGCCGCCGGTCCTTTTCACTCATGCCTCCTCCTCTCCTCGCTGATCATCCGGGTCCACGTGAACCACCACGTCCTCGATTTCTTCCACCTCGCTGCGTATCCTCGCCATCACTTCCTCCGCGATGGCATGGCCTTCGACGACGCTGAGATGGGGGTCCACCGTAATATGAATATCGGCGAAGAGCTCATGCGGTTTGCCCCGGCAGCGGAAATCGTGATAGCCTCGCACCCCCTCGATCGAGGAAAGGACCATGGCGATCCGGTCCTCGCAATCCACGACTACCGCATCGGTGAGTACGTTGGCAGCTTCCTTGAGAATCGCCAGCCCCATGCGCCCGATGAGGATCCCGATCCCCAGGGCGATCAGCGGATCTGCGATGGGATAGCCCAGCAGCACCGCCGCAAACCCGCCGAGGACGCTCAGCGAGACGAGGATGTCGCTTGCGGTGTGCCTGGCGTCGGCAAGCAGGATCTGGCTCTGCAGTTCCTCGCCCATGCGCCGCTCGAACGTGGTGACGAGGAGGTTGATGAGGATGGTGGCGACCATCACCCCGACGGTCAGGCCCGTGATTTCCGGGGCCTCCCGGGTAAAGAACCGGCCCACTCCCTCGCTGATGATCCAGAAGGCGGAGAGGAGGAGCATGGCGCCGATGACCAGTGTTCCCGCCGTCTCGAACCTGCTGTGACCGTAGGGGTGGATTTGATCGGGCGGCTGCCGGGCGAAGTGGGTGCTGACGATCCCCACGATATTGGAGAGGGAATCGAAAAGCGAATGGAGTGAATCGGCCACCATGCTCACCGATCCGGCCATCAGGCCGACGGTGGCCTTGGCGGCAGCCACAAGCAGGTTCAGAACGAGTACCAGCCCCAGCGTGCGCTGGATGCGGTCGTACCTCATCGGATAAGGGTGCACACTCTCCCTATATAGGGATTGTTCCGGGGGCAATTATTTCAGCGCATTCCGTAATGTTTTCGAAGGAAATCACTGATTTTCTTCGATTCCAGCCACCCGATATCCAGCCGCTTGATAATCGCATCGATCTCCGCCGCCTGCGATACGACTTTCTCGGCGAGCGGCCCTCCCTCGAGATCGACCATTCCCACGATGGCCTGCAGGGGGTTCCTGATGTGATCGTTGAGGATGGCGAACTGCTCCATGTTCCTCTCGATCTGGTCGAGCGCCTCCCTCCGGACACGTTCCACTTCTTTCCTCTCCCCGATATCCCGGGCGACCCCCACGAGGCCTATCGGCGTCCGCTCACTGTCCCGTAAAAAGGAGACCTTTGTCTCGACCCAGACCGGTGAACCATCATTTTTCGTGCATTCCAGCTCCATGACGATGGTTGTCTCATCATCGTCCCCGCAGTCGGCTGCACGGGAATACTCTTCAAGGAGGATCCGCCGGATATAATCCACCGAGCTCTCCGACAGGAACAGATCGATGCTGTTTGCCAGGATCTCGTCCGTGGTGTAGCCGAGCAGGGGGAGGACGGAGGGGCTGACATAGGTGAACCTGAGATCGAGGTTCATGGTCCAGATGACATCCTTTGCATTCTCGGCGATGATACGGTACCACTCCTCCTTTTCCCTCAATGCCTCCTCGGCACGTCTGCGATCGGTGATGTCCATGAGGGAGACGACGCTTCGCGCGGTCCCGGGAATCAGCGAGGCAGTGATAAAGACGGACCGGACCCTCCCCTTCGCGTCCACCAGGTTCGCCTCATAGGATCGCGGCGCCTGTTTGGGGTCACTACGGCGCAGCAGATGGTAACGGGTCACTTTTCCCAGATCTTCACCTTCAAAGAGTTTTTTATAGCCCTTGCTCCCCTCGAGTTCCGCCTGCGTATACCCGAACGTGCGTTCGAATTCCGCGTTGGCGAGGAGGACCGACCCGTCCTCCTCGACGATCATGGTCGCCGTCCCCGTCGTCTCGAAGATCGCCCGGTAGAGCTGCCTTGATTGGCGCAGTTTCCCCTCGGATTCCTTTCTGCCGGTGATATCGGTGATCACCCCGAGGAGGGCGCGTTCTCCTTCGTAAGGGATGAACTGCCCCGAGAATATGACATCGAGACGGTGACCGTCCTTTGCAAGGAAGGTGCACTCCACCGCGCGGGGGCACAGGCAGTCGCCCGTCTCGTCGAACACCGCCATCGCACCGGCGTCTTCCGGCGCGAGCAGGTCCTGGAAGTCGAATGACGGGGCGCAGAGTTCATCATGACCGTATCCAAGGACAACTTCGCATTTCCGGTTGGCGTAGACGACCTTGCCCCGGCAGTTGACCAGGATCATGTTGGGGGCATGCTCGAGGAGCATGTAAGCACGCTCCATATCCCCGCCAACCACGCGCCGATCGGTGAGAACAGTGCCGGTGCAGAGGACGGACTCGACGCCACCGGTCGGTGATTGCTGCACGCTGCTCGTCCAGGCGATCCAGCGTGTACTGCCGTCCGCAACCACATGCCGGCACTCGAACGTGGGACACGCTTCGGGGACGGCAATGATGCCGGCGATCCGTGCGCAGAAGTCTTCTTCCGGATCCCCGCCGCCCTGACAGATGGTCCCCACATGAAAACCCGGGTGGGTATTGCGCAGGCCGAAGAGCTCGCGGCCGTATGCGTTTATGTAGAGGATACACCACTGCCGATCAATCCTGATGACGATGCTGCGCGCGTCCTCGACGAGCGTGCGATAGTGCGCCTCGTTGCGTCTCAATCGGGCATTTTCCACGGACAGGCGCATCACCTCGTCCCGGAGGTCCGCATCTCTGCCCTCCACCGGCGATATATACGCCCTGATCAGGGCATCGAGACGATTCCGGTGGTTTTTCAGGCTCTGCGCATCGACGCCGAAGAGTTCGAATTTTCCCGGTTCCTCGAGCAGGGCGCCTGCGCGGTCAAGGAGAAAGGAGCCGTGGCTGTCCAGCATCAGCACGCATTCGGGCTTTCCTTCCGCGAAGATGACTGCGGTAAGGCCGAAATCATGGTCCGGGGTGGAGAGGGCAATGCCGTTGATGTTCTCATCGAGGGCCATGGCAACCAGCTCGCGGTAGGAAAACACACCCTCGAATGTCGAATGCTGGATAACATCAGAAAAAATCGACCCGAATCTGGTGCTTTCAAGGACGTGCATGGCGGCGGGCATACTATCTCTCGGTGTTCGTGCTGGTGAGAGGGGAACGGGAATCTGCCTCCCGGCAGATCGGTTGTTCCTGTTCGGTGAAAGGATGCGAACAATTCAGTGTTGGGATAGGCCATATATAAGGCTTTTTTTTCGGTTTTTAGGTCAAAATCTAGTGTTTTTGGAGAGATCCAACACGCCGGAAAAAAATCAGTACCTCTGGAGAAATGCAGCCGGATTGTACCAATTCGATCGGTTTGTAATAT
>Ga0209614_1000043_pt1 | contig 104119 bp, 108 predicted proteins | sample BlaSprsedimmetaG_FD_185484 | JGI IMG/M metagenome (GOLD analysis project Ga0209614, IMG submission 185484) | Hot spring sediment bacterial and archeal communities from California, USA to study Microbial Dark Matter (Phase II) - Blank Spring... ... | reverse complement strand
CCTCGCGGCACCGTGCGATGAACCCCTCGTCCGTAAAGAGGGGGTAGGGGAGGTCTTCGATCCCCTCCCCGTAGAGCACCTCGAGGGGGCAGCCGAGGAAGGCGAGGGCGTCGGCGTTCACCATGGCCACCTCGAGGCGTGCGTTGAGAATGACGGCGGGGCGGCGGCAGAAGGCGAGCAGGGCAACGACGGGCATCCGCTGGACGGGGTAGTAGATCTTCGCCGTGCCGATCTGCTTGCGGTCCACCTCCCCCTTCAGCCTGAGCATCTCCAGGTACTTGGCCGCCGTGTTGCGGTGCAGGCGCAGGGCGTCGGCGATCTCGGTGATGCTCAGCCCTCGCGGGTGGTTTTTGAGCAGTTCCCTGATGGCGATCGCATCTTTGAACCGGGCGGGCAGGGGTGGCCCGCGTCCCTCTCGGATATGCACTGCATAGATGTAGTGCAGACTGAATATTTATCACGATCTATCACGAAACCGCGGGGTGTATGCACTACAGAGAGTACTTCCGGGCTGGTGCACCGTATGCTGCCGGCGCAGGGGGGCGGTCGTAATGGCCGCGACATTCGACGTGAAACTGGAGAGCACGGTCTACCACCCGGATCCCTCCTACCGGGAGGGGGCGAGGATGGGCGACTGGGAGACGGCCTACCAGCGGTTCCTCGACGACCCGGAGGCTTTCTGGGCGGATATCGCCGGTGAACTGGAGTGGTTCCGGCCCTGGGAGAAGGTGCGGGAGTGGAACAACCCCTATGCGCGGTGGTTCGTCGATGCCAAACTCAACATCACCGCGAACTGCCTCGACCGCCACGCCCTCGGCGACCGCCGGAACAAGGTCGCCCTGATATGGCGGGGCGAGGAGGACGGGAACGAGCGGGTGCTCACCTACCGCCAGCTCCACCGGCAGGTGATGCGGTTTGCCAGCGCCCTCAAGGGCATGGGCGTGGGGAGGGGCGATGCGGTCTGCATCTACATGCCGCTCGTGCCCGAGCATATCGTCGCCATCCTGGCCTGCGCCCGCATCGGGGCGGTGCACACGGTCGTCTACGGCGGGTTCGGGGCATCCGCCCTCAATGCACGCATCAGGGACGCGAACGCCAAAATCGTGATCACCGCCGATGTCGGCTACCGGCGGGGCAAACGGGTGGCCCTCAAGACCATCGTGGACGAAGCGGTGGTCAACGCTCCCAGTGTGGAGCGCATCGTCGTCCTGCGGCGCGCCAGCCCCCAGCTGGAGCTCTACTCGGAGATGGAGGTCGATTTTTACGAGATCATGAGGGACAGCGATAAGGTCTGCGAACCGGCGGTGATGGATGCGGAGGACCCGCTCTTCATCCTCTACACAAGCGGCACCACCGGCCCGCCGAAGGGCATCGTGCACACCTGCGCAGGCTACATGGTAGGCACCTACTACACCACGAAGTACATCTTCGACCTGAAGGAAAACGACGTCCACTGGTGCACCGCCGATCCCGGCTGGATCACCGGCCACAGTTACATCGTCTACGGCCCCCTCGCCGCAGGTGCCACGGTACTCATCACCGAGACGGTGCCCGACTACCCCGACCCCGGGGTGTGGTGGCGCATCATCGAGGATTTCGGGGTGACTGTCTTCTACACTGCCCCCACCGCCATCCGCATGTTCATGAAGTTCGGAGAGGAATGGCCTGAGCGCGCCAATATGGACTCGCTGCGCATCATCGGTTCGGTGGGCGAACCGCTCAACCCCGAGGCTTTCGAGTGGTACTACCGGGTCATCGGCAAATCCGCCTGTCCGGTGCTGGACACCTGGTGGCAGACCGAGACGGGGATGCAGATGATCACCACGCTGGTGGGCGAACCCATGAAACCCGGGTTTGCCGGCCGCCCCATTCCGGGGGTCGTGGCTGACGTGGTGGACCGGGAGGGCAAACCGGTGCCCCCCGGCATCGGGGGCCTGCTGGTGATCCGGGAGCCCTGGCCTGCCATGATGCGCACGGTCTACAACAACGACGAGCGTTACCGGCAGTACTGGAGCACCATCAATTCCTGCTACACCGCCGGCGATCTCGCCGTGAAGGACGAGGACGGCTACATCATGGTGCTGGGGCGGGCGGACGACATCCTCATCGTGGCGGGCCACAACCTGGGCACCGCCGAGGTGGAGAGCGCCCTCGTCTCCCACGAGGCGGTGGCCGAGGCGGCGGTCATAGGCAAGCCGGACCCGGTCAAGGGGCAGGCGGTCAAGGCCTTCGTCATCCTCCGCCTCGGCTACGAGCCCTCCGAGAAGCTCAAGACCGACCTGACCTACCACGTGCGGATGAGCATCGGCCCCATCGCCATGCCCTCCGAGATCGAGTTCGTCCAGAGCCTGCCCAAGACCCGGAGCGGCAAGATCATGCGGCGCGTGCTGAAAGCGAAGGAGATGGGCATCGACCCCGGGGATATCTCCACGCTGGAGGAGTGACCTCCCTCCCGATACTTTTCGGAGCGATGCAATGCAGGAGCTGCGCCTGTTCGGGATGCCCGCGGAGCGGGGACGCTGGGTGCTCGTCGCCCTCGGCATGCTCATCAACCTCTGCCTGGGCAGCATCTACTCGTGGAGCGTGTTCGTGGGGCCCCTGGCCGCCCACTTTTCCGGGGAGCTGGGCCGGGAGGTTTCGGCAAACGAGGTGCTCATGCCCTTCTCCGTCTTCCTGGCCGTGTTTGCCCTCGCCATGCCGCTTGCCGGCAAATACATCGAGGAGTGGGGACCGCGGAAGACGACGGTCGTGGGCGGGGTGCTGACCGGCCTCGGGTGGCTGCTCGCCTCCATGGCAGGCTCGGTGGAGATGCTGTACGTGGTCTACGGCATCGTGGGCGGTGCGGGAGTGGGCATCGCCTACGGCGTGCCGGTTGCCGTGTCCGCCCGCTGGTTCCCGGACCGCCGGGGGCTGGCGGTGGGGCTGACCGTGCTGGGGTTCGGCTTCTCCGCCTTCCTGACGGCCAATATTGCCGGCCTGCTCATCGCGGCGTCAGGGGTGATGGCCACCTTCCGCGTCTTCGGCATCGCCTTCCTGCTGCTGATCACCCTCCTCGCCCTTCCCCTCACCTTTCCGCCCGCGGACTGGCGGCCGGCGGGGTGGGTGCAGGCGGCGATGGAGGGCAGGATAGCGTGCGAATGCAACCGCGGGCAGATGGTCCGGACGCCGGTCTTCTACGGCCTCTGGGCCTGCTACTTCATCGGCTGCCTTGCGGGACTGATGGCAATCTCCATCGCCAAGCCGGTGGGTACCGAGCTGGGGATCGCCCCGGCGTTCGCCACCGCGCTCGTGGGCTTCTTCGCCATCTTCAACGGGGGCGGCCGGCCGGTCTTCGGGTCCCTCACCGACCGGATGGACCCCCGGAATACCGCCCTGCTCTCGTTCGTAGCCATCGCCGGGGCGGCCCTCGCCCTGTGGCTGCTGCCCGGCCAGATCACCTACATCGTCGCCTTCGCCATCCTGTGGGGCTGTTTGGGCGGCTGGCTGGCCATCGCTCCTGCGGCCACCGGCCGGTTCTTCGGCACCTGCGACTACCCGCGCTGCTACGGGGTGGTCTTTCTCGCCTACGGGGCGGGCGCCATCGCCGGTCCCCAGCTGGCGGGGTTCATCAAGACCACGACGGGGGGGTACCTGGGCGTCTTTGCCTACGTGGCGGTGCTGGCCGCGATCGGGTTTGCCGTGGCCTTCACCCTGCTGCGGCCGCCTTCCGGCTCCTCCTGATCCCCCCGCTTTTTCGGCGGGACGGCCGGCGACCCGCCGCGCCCCTGCACCCTGAAATTATTTTATAGCCGTGCGGCCAACCAGAAATGCTGGACTATGATGCCTGACCATGATGCAGACGCAGCCTCTCCGCCGGCTGCAACGGTATTCGATCAGCAGGGCCTCGCCCCCGGCAGGATGGTGGACCAGCGCACCCTCGTCCCGCCGGAACGCGACTGCAGCCTCGAGGTCTATGTCTATTTCGACCCCGACCTCGCCCGGCACTCCACGCTTGCCGATGACCTGCGGGATTTTGACATGGTACCCGATCTCGGACGGCCGTTCATGCGCCTGATGCGCTTTCTGGCCGTCATGAAGGAGCATGACCCCGGCTTCGCCGCCCGGATCGAGGCGGAACCGTTTCCGGTCGAGGTCGTCGAGGTGGGGGAGCGGGAGGAGTTTTTCGGCTGCGTGCTCCACAGGAGCCCCTTCGTCAAGGTGCTGCTCCCCCCGCCGGCCTGATCCCAAACCATCTCCTTTATCCATGCGCTGACCCCACACCTCGATCAGTGACCCATCCATGCTCCGCGAATCCTTTCCCTGCACGCTGGTGAGCTGGGAGGAGTCGGCCCGCCTTGCCCGGCAGCTCGCCGGCGTTATCAGGGCGGACGGCTACCGTCCCGACCTCGTCATCGCCATCGGCCGCGGCGGCTATGTGCCCGCCCGCGTGGTCTGCGACTCCCTCCTCCACGACATGCTGACCAGCATCAAGGTGGAACACTGGGGTATTGCCGCCCGGAAGAAAGCGGAGGTGGTGGTCCGCTTCCCCCTCGCCGTCGACATCAGGGGTCGTTGCGTGCTCATCGTCGACGACGTCACCGATACCGGCGACACCCTGGCCGTTACCGTGGATCACGTCGCCTCCCTCGGTCCCGCCGAGGTGCGCACCGCGGTCCTCCAGCACAAAAACACCTCGCGGCACCGTGCGATGAACCCCTCGTCCGTAAAGAGGGGGTAGGGGAGGTCTTCGATCCCCTCCCCGTAGAGCACCTCGAGGGGGCAGCCGAGGAAGGCGAGGGCGTCGGCGTTCACCATGGCCACCTCGAGGCGTGCGTTGAGAATGACGGCGGGGCGGCGGCAGAAGGCGAGCAGGGCAACGACGGGCATCCGCTGGACGGGGTAGTAGATCTTCGCCGTGCCGATCTGCTTGCGGTCCACCTCCCCCTTCAGCCTGAGCATCTCCAGGTACTTGGCCGCCGTGTTGCGGTGCAGGCGCAGGGCGTCGGCGATCTCGGTGATGCTCAGCCCTCGCGGGTGGTTTTTGAGCAGTTCCCTGATGGCGATCGCATCTTTGAACCGGGCGGGCAGGGGTGGCCCGCGTCCCTCTCGGATATGCACTGCATAGATGTAGTGCAGACTGAATATTTATCACGATCTATCACGAAACCGCGGGGTGTATGCACTACAGAGAGTACTTCCGGGCTGGTGCACCGTATGCTGCCGGCGCAGGGGGGCGGTCGTAATGGCCGCGACATTCGACGTGAAACTGGAGAGCACGGTCTACCACCCGGATCCCTCCTACCGGGAGGGGGCGAGGATGGGCGACTGGGAGACGGCCTACCAGCGGTTCCTCGACGACCCGGAGGCTTTCTGGGCGGATATCGCCGGTGAACTGGAGTGGTTCCGGCCCTGGGAGAAGGTGCGGGAGTGGAACAACCCCTATGCGCGGTGGTTCGTCGATGCCAAACTCAACATCACCGCGAACTGCCTCGACCGCCACGCCCTCGGCGACCGCCGGAACAAGGTCGCCCTGATATGGCGGGGCGAGGAGGACGGGAACGAGCGGGTGCTCACCTACCGCCAGCTCCACCGGCAGGTGATGCGGTTTGCCAGCGCCCTCAAGGGCATGGGCGTGGGGAGGGGCGATGCGGTCTGCATCTACATGCCGCTCGTGCCCGAGCATATCGTCGCCATCCTGGCCTGCGCCCGCATCGGGGCGGTGCACACGGTCGTCTACGGCGGGTTCGGGGCATCCGCCCTCAATGCACGCATCAGGGACGCGAACGCCAAAATCGTGATCACCGCCGATGTCGGCTACCGGCGGGGCAAACGGGTGGCCCTCAAGACCATCGTGGACGAAGCGGTGGTCAACGCTCCCAGTGTGGAGCGCATCGTCGTCCTGCGGCGCGCCAGCCCCCAGCTGGAGCTCTACTCGGAGATGGAGGTCGATTTTTACGAGATCATGAGGGACAGCGATAAGGTCTGCGAACCGGCGGTGATGGATGCGGAGGACCCGCTCTTCATCCTCTACACAAGCGGCACCACCGGCCCGCCGAAGGGCATCGTGCACACCTGCGCAGGCTACATGGTAGGCACCTACTACACCACGAAGTACATCTTCGACCTGAAGGAAAACGACGTCCACTGGTGCACCGCCGATCCCGGCTGGATCACCGGCCACAGTTACATCGTCTACGGCCCCCTCGCCGCAGGTGCCACGGTACTCATCACCGAGACGGTGCCCGACTACCCCGACCCCGGGGTGTGGTGGCGCATCATCGAGGATTTCGGGGTGACTGTCTTCTACACTGCCCCCACCGCCATCCGCATGTTCATGAAGTTCGGAGAGGAATGGCCTGAGCGCGCCAATATGGACTCGCTGCGCATCATCGGTTCGGTGGGCGAACCGCTCAACCCCGAGGCTTTCGAGTGGTACTACCGGGTCATCGGCAAATCCGCCTGTCCGGTGCTGGACACCTGGTGGCAGACCGAGACGGGGATGCAGATGATCACCACGCTGGTGGGCGAACCCATGAAACCCGGGTTTGCCGGCCGCCCCATTCCGGGGGTCGTGGCTGACGTGGTGGACCGGGAGGGCAAACCGGTGCCCCCCGGCATCGGGGGCCTGCTGGTGATCCGGGAGCCCTGGCCTGCCATGATGCGCACGGTCTACAACAACGACGAGCGTTACCGGCAGTACTGGAGCACCATCAATTCCTGCTACACCGCCGGCGATCTCGCCGTGAAGGACGAGGACGGCTACATCATGGTGCTGGGGCGGGCGGACGACATCCTCATCGTGGCGGGCCACAACCTGGGCACCGCCGAGGTGGAGAGCGCCCTCGTCTCCCACGAGGCGGTGGCCGAGGCGGCGGTCATAGGCAAGCCGGACCCGGTCAAGGGGCAGGCGGTCAAGGCCTTCGTCATCCTCCGCCTCGGCTACGAGCCCTCCGAGAAGCTCAAGACCGACCTGACCTACCACGTGCGGATGAGCATCGGCCCCATCGCCATGCCCTCCGAGATCGAGTTCGTCCAGAGCCTGCCCAAGACCCGGAGCGGCAAGATCATGCGGCGCGTGCTGAAAGCGAAGGAGATGGGCATCGACCCCGGGGATATCTCCACGCTGGAGGAGTGACCTCCCTCCCGATACTTTTCGGAGCGATGCAATGCAGGAGCTGCGCCTGTTCGGGATGCCCGCGGAGCGGGGACGCTGGGTGCTCGTCGCCCTCGGCATGCTCATCAACCTCTGCCTGGGCAGCATCTACTCGTGGAGCGTGTTCGTGGGGCCCCTGGCCGCCCACTTTTCCGGGGAGCTGGGCCGGGAGGTTTCGGCAAACGAGGTGCTCATGCCCTTCTCCGTCTTCCTGGCCGTGTTTGCCCTCGCCATGCCGCTTGCCGGCAAATACATCGAGGAGTGGGGACCGCGGAAGACGACGGTCGTGGGCGGGGTGCTGACCGGCCTCGGGTGGCTGCTCGCCTCCATGGCAGGCTCGGTGGAGATGCTGTACGTGGTCTACGGCATCGTGGGCGGTGCGGGAGTGGGCATCGCCTACGGCGTGCCGGTTGCCGTGTCCGCCCGCTGGTTCCCGGACCGCCGGGGGCTGGCGGTGGGGCTGACCGTGCTGGGGTTCGGCTTCTCCGCCTTCCTGACGGCCAATATTGCCGGCCTGCTCATCGCGGCGTCAGGGGTGATGGCCACCTTCCGCGTCTTCGGCATCGCCTTCCTGCTGCTGATCACCCTCCTCGCCCTTCCCCTCACCTTTCCGCCCGCGGACTGGCGGCCGGCGGGGTGGGTGCAGGCGGCGATGGAGGGCAGGATAGCGTGCGAATGCAACCGCGGGCAGATGGTCCGGACGCCGGTCTTCTACGGCCTCTGGGCCTGCTACTTCATCGGCTGCCTTGCGGGACTGATGGCAATCTCCATCGCCAAGCCGGTGGGTACCGAGCTGGGGATCGCCCCGGCGTTCGCCACCGCGCTCGTGGGCTTCTTCGCCATCTTCAACGGGGGCGGCCGGCCGGTCTTCGGGTCCCTCACCGACCGGATGGACCCCCGGAATACCGCCCTGCTCTCGTTCGTAGCCATCGCCGGGGCGGCCCTCGCCCTGTGGCTGCTGCCCGGCCAGATCACCTACATCGTCGCCTTCGCCATCCTGTGGGGCTGTTTGGGCGGCTGGCTGGCCATCGCTCCTGCGGCCACCGGCCGGTTCTTCGGCACCTGCGACTACCCGCGCTGCTACGGGGTGGTCTTTCTCGCCTACGGGGCGGGCGCCATCGCCGGTCCCCAGCTGGCGGGGTTCATCAAGACCACGACGGGGGGGTACCTGGGCGTCTTTGCCTACGTGGCGGTGCTGGCCGCGATCGGGTTTGCCGTGGCCTTCACCCTGCTGCGGCCGCCTTCCGGCTCCTCCTGATCCCCCCGCTTTTTCGGCGGGACGGCCGGCGACCCGCCGCGCCCCTGCACCCTGAAATTATTTTATAGCCGTGCGGCCAACCAGAAATGCTGGACTATGATGCCTGACCATGATGCAGACGCAGCCTCTCCGCCGGCTGCAACGGTATTCGATCAGCAGGGCCTCGCCCCCGGCAGGATGGTGGACCAGCGCACCCTCGTCCCGCCGGAACGCGACTGCAGCCTCGAGGTCTATGTCTATTTCGACCCCGACCTCGCCCGGCACTCCACGCTTGCCGATGACCTGCGGGATTTTGACATGGTACCCGATCTCGGACGGCCGTTCATGCGCCTGATGCGCTTTCTGGCCGTCATGAAGGAGCATGACCCCGGCTTCGCCGCCCGGATCGAGGCGGAACCGTTTCCGGTCGAGGTCGTCGAGGTGGGGGAGCGGGAGGAGTTTTTCGGCTGCGTGCTCCACAGGAGCCCCTTCGTCAAGGTGCTGCTCCCCCCGCCGGCCTGATCCCAAACCATCTCCTTTATCCATGCGCTGACCCCACACCTCGATCAGTGACCCATCCATGCTCCGCGAATCCTTTCCCTGCACGCTGGTGAGCTGGGAGGAGTCGGCCCGCCTTGCCCGGCAGCTCGCCGGCGTTATCAGGGCGGACGGCTACCGTCCCGACCTCGTCATCGCCATCGGCCGCGGCGGCTATGTGCCCGCCCGCGTGGTCTGCGACTCCCTCCTCCACGACATGCTGACCAGCATCAAGGTGGAACACTGGGGTATTGCCGCCCGGAAGAAAGCGGAGGTGGTGGTCCGCTTCCCCCTCGCCGTCGACATCAGGGGTCGTTGCGTGCTCATCGTCGACGACGTCACCGATACCGGCGACACCCTGGCCGTTACCGTGGATCACGTCGCCTCCCTCGGTCCCGCCGAGGTGCGCACCGCGGTCCTCCAGCACAAAAACACCTCGCGGCACACCCCCGACTACTTCGCCGAGTTCGTGACCGGCTGGTCGTGGATCATCTATCCCTGGGCGGTGCACGAGGACCTGGTGGGGTTCGCCGCGCGGGTGATGGGCTCAAAAGCACAATTTTTTGAAGAGATCAAGGCTAAGCTCGCCGCCCGGTTCGCCATCCGGGTCGCCGACGATGACCTGCGGGCGGCCCTCGAGGACCTGGTGGCCATGGGGGAGGCCGAGCAGGTAGGGGTGCTCTACCGGGCGGTGCAGGGCCCGGATTAGACAAACGCCACCACCACGGCGTAGAGTTCGTACCAGTAGGGAATGAGCACCCGGGAAAACCCCGCGTCTCTGAGCATGTCCTTGAACACCGCCAGCGTGGGGACCTGGTGCAGGATATCGTCCCTGGACGCGATCATGGCGTCGGCCTCCTCGCGTGCAACGCCGCTTTCCACCATGTACTCCCGCCAGTGCGCCCGGTAGATCCCCTCCTCCCATGCGGTCTCGGGGAGAAAGGCGTCACCCACGATGAGCCGTCCCCCCGCCCGCAGCGCCGCTGCGCTCCGGCGGAGGATCTCCTCCTGTTCGGGGATGGCGAGGGCGAAGAGGACCTGTGTCGCGGCGATGATGTCGAAGGCTTCGGCGGGCCACGGCGCCCTGATATCCGCCTCGACAAAGGTGACCGCGTCGAGTCCGGGCTTCTGGCGGGCCAGGGCGATCATCGCCGGGTTGCGGTCGATGGCGGTGATCGCTGCGCCGGGGTTGGCCTGCCTGAGTGTGCGGGTGAGCCAGCCGGTGCCGCTGCCCAGCTCCAGGATATCCACCTCCCCGGCGGGGAGGTACTCGGCGGCGGTCCCGAAGAAGACGGCGTAGTTGGGCAGGCAGCACCGCAGCAGGTCGTCGTAGCGTTCGGGCCGCTCCAGATCCCGGAGCGTGGTCTGCCGGTGCTCGCTGTGCATTGTTCCTCCCTTCTTCCCTCGACCGGTATAAAGGCTCTCCTGCGCGAGGGGTGGTCGTCCATCTGCGCCCGTCGCGACCCCCCCGGCACCGACGACTGCACAGCGGGCGTCCTCCCGGCTCCCGCGAGGAGGGCGGCACCCCGGCGGTTTTTTCCCATGGCTGCAATTCCGACTGCCCCGCCTGCCCGAACGCCCTGCACCCGCAGGTGGCTGCCGCGCCGCTCGCAGGGACGCTGCGTCTGGTGGTCGGCGGGTACTCCCGGGGTGCCCGGGTGCGTACGCGAAAAAAAGGTGTTATCCGCCGCACTCGCCGTCCCAGCGGCGGAACGCCTCCTGGATCTCGTCTGAGGAACTGATGTTCTCTTTTGCGAGGATCTCATCGATGCTCTGTCTGATACCTTCCCGCCGTTCCCTGAAGTGCTCCACCGGGATGACCTGGTCGATGCGGTAGAAGAGGTGGGTGGAATCGAGGCCCACGAACAGGTGCCCCTCGATCTCGGCAACCTGTTCGATCGTCCCCTCCGTGCCGGTGCTCGGGTAGCGGACCTTCAGCCCGATGAGCCCTGCGGTCTCGTCCATGGAAGGGGGTGGCCCATCCTGCCGTAAATACCTGACGGTCGTGCCCGTCCACGGATGCGGGCCCCCCGGCTCTCTCAGCCCCTTTTTTCCGCCCTGCACGCCACGTAGCCGCATTCGAGCCCTTCCATCACCGCAATCAAAAATCCCGCCCCCTCCAGCATGGCCCGCACCTCGGCCTCCGTAGAGAAACGGGCGTCGCCAAAAAACATCGAGGTCCGCCGTTCGGCGGCATACCTTCTCCCGAGTTCCCCCTCGCGGTCGATGAAGGCCAGCAGCAGGCTGCCGCCCGGCACGAGTACCCGCATCACTTCGGCAAACGCCGCCGGAACATCGTGGAAAAAGGAGATGGCTGTTGCCATCAGCACCAGATCGAACGAGGCACCGCAAAAGGGGAGGTGCTCCGCCACACCCCTCAGCACCTCCATGCCGCGGCGGTGTGCCATCCGCCCCATGGCGAGCGAGGGCTCCAGCCCGAGGGAGATGCCCAGCGGGAGGGCCATGCGCCCGGTGCCCACCCCGATCTCGACGCCGTGCGAGAACGGCGGCAGCATCCGGCGCAGCAGCGCGACCTCCTCCGCGTAGACCCGGGGGTGGGCGGCAAACCAGCGGTCGTATGCCCCGGTATGGCGGTCGAAGACCTCCCATGGCCTAGTGCCAGATGGGGTCATCGCCGAACCGCTCCTGCCAGATATCCCCGGCAGACTTCTGCCGCCTGATGTCCTCCTCGGCAAAAGAAAATTCAAAGTTCGTGCAGTAGTCGTGCAGGATACGGTAGGCCGCCACGATGCGGATGGTCATCTCGTGGCAGGTGGCAGGATCGCCGCCGCCCCGGTCCGGGTGCCAGCGTTTGAGCAACACGCTGTAGCGCTCCCTGATCTCGTTGTAGCTCGCCCTGTCGCCAAGGCCGAACACGGCGGCGGCGGCGCGCACGTCTTCGGCACGATACCGGGTCATTGATGAGGAGGTGTCTGGTCAGCATCCGGCAATAAATGGTCGCTCCGCATGCGGCACCACCGGCACCCGTGGCATCCTCCACCCCCGAATCCCCCGGCGGCCCGCGTATGACCCCCGTCTCCATGCCGGCCGCTCCGTCCTCCTCCTCCCCCTTGCCGCCGCAGAGAAAGCCGGTTCGGAAAATCCCCGCATCAGGGCAAAGCGCTGCCTCCTTCACGTCCCCAGTGCCTTCCGTTTCGGGATCAAATCACAATCCGTTTATACCTTCCCGCCCTCGTTCACTCTATTCAACCGTTCTATGAGGTGTACCGTTATGCGAAACATTTCCCGACCACAATGGTGGCGCCACCCCGCCCGCCACCGTCTCCTCCCGATCGCGCTGCTGCTCCTGATCGCCCTGCCGGGGGCCGCCGTGGCCTTTGACACCTGCATAGCCCCCTGCGAGTGCATGCGGGAAGAGGCGGCCATCGAAAAATACGGGCGGGATGGCTACTACCAGTGTACCGACTCGGTCTGCGGCTACCTTGCCCTCGACCGCAGCACCCTGATCCCCCAGTACTGTTTCGCCCCCGTCCGGCAGCGACTCACGTTCGTCGTTCCCACCCGGACGTTGGTGACGCCCACCCCGACCGCCACGGCCACTCCAACCCCGGTGCCCACGCTCTTCTATCCTGACATGGACCTGATGACGCCCACGCCCGCATTCACCTACGCCCCGGCGGCCACTCCCACGATGGTCATCCCCCAGCTCCAGGACACCGACGGGGACGGCATCCCGGACATTCTGGACAACTGCCCCACGGTGGCGAACCCGGGGCAGGAGGACAGCGAGATGAAGATGCACTGCATCCAGGCGGACATCAACACCCAGGCATGTGCGCCCGTCCCCAACCCGGACGGCGTGGGGGATGCCTGCGACAACTGCCCCACCGTGTTCAACCCGGACCAGGCCGATAGCGACAATGACGGCCTTGGGGATGCCTGCGACTGCGATGATGGGGTTCGGGGCGGCGCCGAGGAGGATGTGGACTGCGGCGGCACCTGCCCGGTCTCCTGCAACCCCTGCACCGCTCCCGGCCTCCCGGCGTCCTTCGACTACCGCACCTGGAAGGGCCGGAACTGGCTGACGCCGGTGCGTGACCAGGCGGCCTGCGGCTCCTGCTACGCCCATGCGCCCCTGGGGGCCATGGAGGCCGTCTACAACCTGGAGCACAACGCCCTGCTCAACCTCAACCTCGCCGAGCAGCAGTACGTCTCCCCGTGCTTTACCGGCGTGGGGTCCTGCATGGGGGGGAGCATCAAATCGGTGCTCGACCACCTGAAGGTTGACGGGGTGGTGGAGGAGAGCTGCTTCCCCTATACCTCCACGAACTGCGTGCACAACGAACCCGATCCGAAGCCCGACGATCCCAACCACCAGAAACTTGTCTGCAACTTCGCCGGCCACTGCTCATCGCCCCAGACCTGCGGGGTCTGCACGTACAACCACGCGGTCTGGACCATCGATAGTTACGCCTCCTCTATCGGCACCAGGGACCAGCTGAAGCGCAACCTCCTCTGCCACGGCCCCCTCGCCGTCTGTTCAGGCGAGTGGTGGCACTGCGTGGTGCTCACCGGATGGGATGACGCCCAGAATAGCTGGATCGTGAAGAACAGCTGGGGAGGCGGGTGGCAGGACGGGGGCTACGGCCTGATCGGCTACCAGAGCAAGATCGGCCAGGAATTCCTCGATTGGGCCTACTCTGTCCGGGGGGTGGCGTAGATGATGCGCCGGCTCCTCTGCGCAGCGATCCTCTGCGCAGCCCTGCTCCCCCTTGCCGTCTCGGCGCTGATGAACCCGGCGGCGGTCTACTGCACCGCCCTCAACTACACCTATGCGGTTGATGAGACCGATGCCGGCCAGATTGGCGCCTGTCTTCTCCCCGGCAACCAGCCCGTGGACGCCTGGCAGTTCCTGCAGGGCACCGCGGGCCGGGAAGCAGGCTACTGTGCCCTGATGGGCTATGAGACCCGGACGGTGGCCGATCCCGGGACGTGTGCGGGGATCTATGCCGACTCCTGTGCGGTCTGCGTGCTGCCCGATGGAACGGAGATGGAGGTGACCGCCCTGATGGACCTCTCCTTCCGTGAGCCCGGTCTGACGATCGAACCGGCTGGCCGCGAGGGCGGGACTGGCGCCGATGCACCGGCCGCTCCTGCCTCCACCCCTGCGGCGGCCTCCCTTCTCCTCCTCCCCCTGGCCGCCCTCGGTGCCGTTGCGGTGCTGCTGCGTGGCTGCCGGAGGAACTAACCCTTTTTTGCTCCTCCCCCGTCACCCTGGCAGTTCTCACGCCCGCCGCCCCGCAAGCCTATCCTTTGATAAGCCAGAACGCCCATACCCTGTCGGATTGCCCATGCCCGAAAAGATCCTGATCGCCTATGCTTCACGGCAGGGGGCCACGAAAGAGATCGCCGAGGCGCTTGCGGCGGCCGTGCGCGAGGAAGGTGTCGAGGCGGACGTCCGCCCCGCGGGGACCGTGGCCGACGTCTCCCTCTACGCCGGTGTGGTCGTCGGCGCCCCCCTCTACGCCGGGAACCTGCTGAAAGATATGCCGAAATTCGTCGAGCGCCACGCGAAGGCCCTGAAGGCAAAACCGGTCGCCGCCTTTGTCTCCGGATCGAGCCTCGGCGACCCCGGGCCCGATGACATCAGGAACGCCAACAAAGCGCTGGAAGGGGTGAAATCGCGCGTCGACCTGCTGGACGTGGCCTATTTCGGGGGGCGGTTCGATCCCGGGCGCATCCCGGTCGTCGGGTTCTTCGTCCGCCTCGGGGGCAGGGACCGGGTGAAGGACAATCGCAACTGGGAGCGGATCCGCACCTGGGGCCGTGGCCTTCCCGCAGTGCTGGGGATACCGGCGGCAGCCTGAGCGTGTACGCCGTCCGGGGATTCCCTGCGGTCATTTCCATTTGTACGCCATATTACAGCGGTTCATCGCAGAAAAATCGGAATTCTTTTCCCGTGTGTGGGGAGAGGATGATCAGGGAGATTTATGCATGCATCACAACCAGCACACCTGATCATCGTTCTCCTCGGCCTCTGCGCCGTCGCGGTCTGCCTTGCGGGCTGCCTGACCGCTGATGTGCATACCTCCGTGGACGCCGACGGGACCATCAGCCACTACCGCCTCGAGGTGACCACCAGCCAGGACACCTACGTGCTTCTCGAGGAATCGGCACACCAGGAGGGGTATGCGACGGTGAGGGCGATGATCGAGGGGCGGGGGCTTCTGCCGGGTGCGGATGCCGCCCCGGTCGATTACGACGAGCACTGGAAGAGCGGTGAGGTCGTCATGACGTTTTCCGCCAGAGGCGATCTCTCCGCCGACCAGCTTGCGGGCGTCCAGGTTACCCGCGAGGGCGAGCACCTCGTCTACCGGCACGTCATCGGTGACGGCAGGAGTGGTGCGAAGATCGGGGGAGAGGACCCCTATGCGTCGGGCACGGCCACGGCATTCGTGGTGCATTACTACCTGGAGATGCCCGGGGCGATCGTGGACTCCAATGCCGATGCCGTCGAGGGCGCCACTGCCGAATGGCACCTCTCCGGTGCGGACATGCTGGGCACCGAGCTCGTCGCGACGTCCGAGGCTCCCGCCCGGAGTGTGCCGGGCTTTTCGTGCTGGATTGCAGTCGCCGCACTGTGCGTCCTGTGGTGCGGAGCAGCGTTTTCCGGGCAGGTTCGCAGCCGTGGATGAGGGCATGAATACCCTGCTCGCGCGCCTTGATGCAGAGGATATCCGCCCGGACGGCGCCAGCGGCGAGGTTGCCGCCGACGTCCTCTCGACGCCGTCGCTCCTGCCCCTGCTTGCCGAAGGGATGCGCCATCCCGACGAGCGCATCCGCGCCCGCACCTCCCATGCCATGGAGCGGATCGCCTGCGCCGACCCCGAACTGGTGCGCCCCCTCACCGCCCTGTTCATCGAGCTTGCCGGCAGCGACCCTGCACCCGTGGTCCGCTGGCGCTATGCCGTGATCCTGGGGGCCATCCCCTACGCGGGTGCGGATCCGGAGGCGGACGTCTCAGTCCTGCTGGCGATGCTCCATGACCGGAGCGTTCTCGTCCGCCGCTGGGCCATCGTCAGCCTCACCGAGATCGCAGGACGCAATCCGGACCGCAAAGAGGCCATTGCCGCCGGGATCCGCCCGCTGGCCGACGACCCCAGCGCCATTATCCGGGTGCGGGCGAGCCGTTCGCTCGCCATCCTCGACTGAATTCCATTTTTCACGCGCACCGGAGCAATGGAAGGCGCCGTTGTTTCCCGTCACGCGGGCCCGATGCGAGTGGTGAGAATTGACGCGGCCTTACAGAGCGACCGCGATCCTCACACGACTGTGCCGTCCTCGCCCTGGTGCGGAGGATCGCCGGCCGCAGCGCTGCCGTGAGGGACGGCGGGGAGGTGCAGGAGCAGCAGGGCCTGCGGCAGCGCAGGCAGGCGGGGGAAGCGGGCGGGACGGGGCGCGGGCGTCCCGGTGCTGCTCTCGGTGATGATCAGGACGACGCCGGCGGCCATGACCGGCAGGGTGGCGAAGGCGAGCAGGTCCGGCACCTCCCCCAGCAGGGCCACGGAGAGCAGGGTGCCCAGCAGGGGGTAGATCCCGTAGATGGAGGAGGTGCGGGCGGCCCCCAGCCCCCGGAGCGCCCGCAGGAGGAAGAGGTTGGAGAGCCCGTAGGCCACGAACCCGATGCAGAGCGCCGCGGCGACGGTCCCGGCGGCGGGGAGCGGTTCGCCGGCAAGCGTGGCAGCCGCCAGCATGGCAAGGCCCGCGGCAAGACATTTTACCACCACCACCCTTCCGGGTTCGCAACGGGAGAGGCGGCGGTTGATGCTGGCCGCAAATCCCCAGAGCACCGCCACTGCGAGCACGCCAAGGGCGCCGGGCGAGACCCCGGTCTCGCTTCCCGGGGCGTAGGAGAGGGCGAGGCAGGCGGCGGTGATGCACCCCAGTGCCATCCAGACCCGGCGGCTGATCAGCTCCCCGAAGACCACGCAGGCGATGAGAGCGGCGGCGACCGCTTCGAAGGAGAGGAGCATGGAGGCGGTGGTGCCGGTCGTCCGTTCCAGGCTCCACAGCAGCAGGACGGGACCGACCACCGATCCGATGATTACCGAACCCGCGAGCCAGGGCAGGTCCGCCCTTGCGATGGGCGGGCCCCGGAAGGGCCTGCGGGCGGCAGCTGCCGCGCCCAGCACCCCGGCTATCCCCGCGCCGGCCCCGAGGTAGAGCAGCCCGGCGAGCATGAGGGGGGCCACGCCTCCCAGCATGCTCTTGGAGCCGGGGATGCTCACGGCGAATACAAACGCCGCCGATATGGCGAAGAATATGGCTATGGAGTGATCAGATCCCGTCATTTGAATAAAGAAGGTCTTATATTCGATTTATAAAACTTTCGCAAATCGATTATCGCTGGATCCCGGATCGGGGGGTGTATGGGATTTTAAAATCGTATCGGATTGCGTCTATTTTGTAAAATCGGGTTTGGGATGAGTATTTATGAGCAATGCGAATATAAGCCGTAAAAATGGCTTTATTTCTAATATTAGGCATATTCTGCGTTTAATATGTATATCGGGCCGGTTTCAGGCCGTATTTATCTCCACCGTCGGGTGCGCAGCCGACCCCCCTGCCGGGAGGCGAACGGCCCCTTTCGCACCCCCCGTTTCCGGGTGTCCGGGCGACCCGCCGCACTCAGGGGAGGGAGTCCGCCTCCACCGGCACCTGCTCCGCACCCACTGCCAGTGCCACCGCGGGGGCCATGCCCATCCGCTCCTCCGCAGCGGCAAGGACCATTTTCAGCATGCCGGGATAGGAGATCCCGGAGAACTTTGCCATCTTGGCAAGGTGGCCGTCCCAGCACCAGCCCGGGTTGGGGTTGACCTCGAGAAGCCGGGGCTCGCCCCCGGCGTCGAGCCGCCAGTCGAAGCGGCAGTAATCCCGGCACCCCATCCGCTCGAACAGGAGCAGGGAGCAGCGGACCATCAGTTTCTCCGTCTCGGGGGGGAGATCCGCGGGCTTCGAGGAGAGCTTCCAGTAGGGGGACTCGGGGATCCACTTGGCCTCGTAGCCGCAGATACGGGGCAGCCCGGGCGGGAGGGAGGAGTAGTCCTCCTCGATCACCGGGAGCACGGTGCAGGGGGCGGGGGGGTTGCCGATGATCCCGACGGTGAGGTCGCTGCCGGTGCAGAACTCCTCCACGAGCAATGAGACGTCGCTTCCCAGCTGGGAGCGGATGGTGAGGATGGCGTTGCTCAGCTCCTCGGCCGTCCAGGCCACGCTCTTCTGGGTGATGCCGACGGACGAGTCGCCGCAATTGGGCTTGATGATCACCGGAAAGCCGAAGGGCACATCGTAGACCCGTTCCCAGGGGTGGACGAAGATCCCCCGGGGGACGGGCACCCCCAGCTCCCGGGCGATCCCCCGCACCAGGGACTTGTCGTAGCACTTGGCAAGCGCCTGCGGCCCCGCCCCCGTGGAGGGGATCTGGAGTATCTCGAGGAGGGCGGGCACGTGGAGCTCCTTGAGGGCGTCGTTGGCATACCCCTCGTCGCAGAGGTTAAACACGTAGTCGCACTTCGGCCGCAGGCGCTGCAGGTCGGCGACCAGGGTGTCGTGGTTGTCGAGGAAGGAGAAGTGGTATCCTTTCATGCCCGCGAGGGCTGCCTTGAGCTGGTCGATGGTGGAGAAGTCGTCCTCGTCGAACGTCCCGTCGGGTTTGACCGGATCGGGTTTCCGGGGGTCGCCCATGAGCACGGCGACGTGGCGGGCCCGCGCCGCCGCCCGCTGTTTTACCGGGGTCCATGCCTTTTTCACCACCCCGCTCACCAGGAACCGTCTCGCCATCATCCCCAGGTCCTGGTTGCGGGTGGAGCGGCTCTCGCAGGCGTGGACGGCAACGTCGGAGAACCCCGCCTTCTCCAGCAGACCGGTGATCCGTTCCTTCGTATAGAGCCGCTCGGCGTAGAACTGGTCGGCGATCACCCCCTTCTCGATGTCGCAGATCACCTCCCTTGAGACCAGCCGCTGCCCGTCCACGGAGAGTTCCCGCTCGCGGCAGACGAAGAGCCTCGTGTCGATCCACTCCCAGGATCGGGGCTGGAAGTGCTCCCGCAGGTAGCCCCCGTCGGCGAGATCGAGCGCGATCCTGCCGGAGGGTTTGAGCACCCGCCGGATCCCGTCCAGCACCTGCAGGTCCTCCTGCACGGTCTCGAAGTAGCCGAAGGAGTTCCCCAGCACCGCCACCACGTCGAAGGTGTCGGGGCGGTAGGGCAGCTGCTTGGCATCCCCCTCCCGGAAGCGCACGGCGAGCCCCTCCCTGCGGGCCGCCGCCCTGGCCTTCTGGATGAGGTAGTGGGAGCGGTCCAGTCCCTCCACGGCATACCCCCGGCGGGCAAGCTCGAGGGTGTGGCGCCCCTGCCCGCAGCAGCAGTCCAGGATGTGGGCGTCGGGGGCGGGGTCCAGCACCCCGCAGAGGTGGGTGACTTCCCGGCGGTGATCGCCGCATCATCCACCACGTCCCCGTCGGTCTTCAGGTAGAGGGGGGAAAAAATATCCCGCCACCATTCCGGCTGTACATGCTCCTCCAGCCTCCTGACCGGTCCGAGGGCCTTTTGCCCCCGGTTCGGTTTTCTGTGGCCGTTTGAGGGTTTTTTTGAATTCGGGGCTTTTTTCATCAACCATCATCGCTTCTGGCGTTGTTTTCCCATTCGAGTTCAAATTGGTGAAATTTTTACCGCTCGTTTTGAAATTTGAATGAAATTTGCTTATGAATACGTTATAGAATTGAAATATAATCGTTTCGAGAAGGGTGATCGCAGGCGGAACGAAATGGGGTATTTCGGGGTTTGCCGGTGGGCGGGTGGCGGCGGTGCGCATACCCCCAACCTTTATGGTGTCTGACGTTTCCGGTCCTGCCATGCCTCGTGAAAACATCGTGCTTCAGCGGATTACCCGGGATCCCACGAGCGCAAAGGATGCAGAACAGGTTGCCGGGGAGATCCTCGAGAACCCCGGGCGCCTCCCCCTGCTCATCGAAGGGCTGGAGGACCCGGAAGACATCATCCGGGCCAAGACCGCTCATGCCCTGGAACGCATCGCCGACGCCAGCCCCGAGCTCCTCGCCAACTACGTCCCCACCGTCACCCGCCTCGCCCGATCGGACCCGGTTCCCATGGTGCGCCTGCACATGGCCATTATCCTCGGGGAGATCCCGGTGGAACCGGAGGATCTCGACCGGGTCATCGGCACCCTCGAACATCTCCTCGCCGAGGACGACAACCTCTTCGTGAAGAGCTGGTCCATCGTCAGCCTCACCCGCATCGGCATGCGGGTGCCGACCAGGAAGCCGGGCATCGTGGATGCCATATGGCCCTTCCGCGAGCAGGGCGACGGTCTGTTGCAGGCCAAAGCGGCGAGGGCGATCGAGGTGCTGGAGGCGGGCGGTTGAGACGGCCCCTCCCCTCGTGCCGTTTTGCGCCGGGGCTGTGCGCTCTGCAGTGGTGCCGCCGAATCCCGGGGGAGGGCTCCCCCCATCCCGGCCGAGGGGGGAGATTTATCTGGGCGTATCCTGATTGATGAATACCAGGATACGGTGAGGACGATGCCGACCGACGAGGAACTCAGGAAGCTGGCGCGGGAGACTGCCGAGGAGAAAGCCGGGTTTTACACCCATTTCATCATCTATATCGCGGTGAACCTTTTTGTGATCGCTATCTGGTGGGCGACGGGAGGGCCGGGGACCTTCCCGTGGTTTATCTTCATGCTCTTCGGGTGGGGAATCGGCGTCGCCGCCCATTTCATCAGCGTCTTCCGCGGGCAGGCCTACGTGGTGCGGATGGCGGAGCAGGAGTACCGGCGGCTGAAGGGCGAGGAAGAGGGAAAGTAACCCCTGCCCTCGTCAGTCACGCTTCAGTTTTGTATAGAGCTCCGGCCCCACGCACTGCTCGGCATATCGGCACCACTTGATGCAGGAGTTGACATCGTTGTAGATGACGAACCCGCAGGTGCCGCATGTCACCGCGATGTCGTTGGAAAAGATCTCCACCTCCGCCCCGCACTGCGGGCACGTCTTGATGGTCAGGGTGGGGGTCCGCAGGTTGGCGGCACCGGGGCAGCGGGAGAACATCTCAATCGCCCCCGCCGCCTTCTGCGGCCCGGTCCCGGTACTCCCGCAGGAGGGCCTCCCGGTAGGCGTCGGCTTTTTTCGTGGGCACGTAATTGCAGGCCTGCACCCGCGTGAGGAGCTCCTCGCCGATGTGTGCGGGGTCCCGGAGACCGAGCGCCGCAACGTCGTCGAGGATCCGGTCCAGGTGGTTGATGCCGGTCTCTTTGCCCTCCACGATGATGGTGCGGATCTCGATGCCCTGCGGGACGATCCCGCCGCACACCGTGCAGTACCTCCCGTCCTGCTCATCGGCCATTCCCCTCACCCCCTGATCATGGTCAGGGCCATCTTGAACCGGGTGACCGCCGACAGGGCGTGCGGGGCGTCGGCCGGGAAGATGATGGTATCCCCCTCATGGAGGTGGTGCGTCTCCCCGGAGAGCCAGACCTCGCACTCGCCGTCGAGGATGGTAACCACGGCGTCGTAGGGGGCGGTGTGCTCCGAGAGCCCTTCGCTCTGGTCGAACGCAAACAGGGTGATGCTCCCTGCCGGGTTGTTGACAATCATCCTGCTTGCCACGGTTCCGTCCTGGTAGGCGACAAGGTCTGCCAGCCGGAGAACCCTGCCCCGTAATTCCGCCCTATTCTCTTGAGACATTTCTACTCACCAGCCTCGTTTTTCTTACCTTTGCTGCTCCTGCGTATCTACTCTTCTCTTCCCGCCCGGCTGCAGGCGCGCCGCCTGCCGGAGCAGGACGCGGGCATGGGGCCATCCCGTCGGCTTTGAACCGCTTGGTGTCGCTTCGGACCGAATGGTGGCAGGATATCCGGTTGCTCTCCATGGTCATGGAGGGTGCCTTCTCGTGCAATCATCCGACGGTGCCGGCACTGCGGCCTGCCCTACCCCTCCTCGACAAACCGCTTCAGCGCCACCGCGTTGTTGTGCTCCTCGTCCCGTGCGGCGTAGAGGAGGCTAACGGTCCCCATGCCCGCCTCCCGTCGGAGCCGGGCGATCGCCTCCTCCTATCCTTTGAGTTCGGGCCGGTAGCGCCGCAGGAATTCCTCCCATTTCGCCGGATCGTGCCCGAACCACCGGCGCAGTTCGGTGCCCGGTGCGAGGTCCTTCTCCCACCTGTCGATCGTGGCCTTCTCCCGCGAGATCCCTCTCGGCCAGAGCCGGTCGACGAGAATCCGGATCCCATCGTCCCCGGAGGGTTCTTCATGGATCCGTTTCGTGCGTAGCATGGGCGGGGATACGGCAGGCCACTATTTTAACCCTGCTCTGAAGGATGCCGGGAGCGAGGCCGGGGAGGGCCGGTCATCATCGCGCCGCCGGGTGCACCGGCGCGCCGGCGAACCCGGTGGCCTGTGGGATCGGCCCGACGGCCGCTGTGTCCTCAGAGCAGCTTCGTCTCCGTGGTCGGTCGCGGGACTTTCACCACGAGCACCCGGAAGGTGCGGTTGCTCTCGTTGATCCACCGGTGCGGAATCGTTTTCGGGCTCTCGACCAGGTGGTCCGGCCCGACCTCTGCACGCTCCTCGCCGATCTCGACGATGCCGGTCCCCTCGAGTACGGAGAAGAAGACGTCCACAGGTGTGATGTGTTTTTTTAACGCCTCACCGGGCGCAAGCGTGATCACCACCGCAGTGGCGTGTTCGGTATCGTAGACCTTGCGGGCGTCCACCCGGTGAGGGGTGGGGCTGACGGGCAGCGCTGCGACCTCAATCACGTTCATGGTTCCTCCTCCGCGTCCTGAGAACTTCACTGGTGCGCACGCAGGCATCCCCCTAGCCCTTGTAGTTGGTCCAGTAGTTTGCAAGGCACGCCTGCCGCTCCCGTTCCCGCCGCTGCCCGCGCATCCAGGGGAAGGTGGGCTCGGTGCTCTGCTTCGCCGGGCAGAAGGGGCAGAGGGAGTAGGGGACGTCGTCGGCCATCTCCCGCACCGGGCAGAGATAGGTCCCGTCCCAGACGTCCACGATCTGGCCGCCGGGGAACGGCGTGCCCACCGGGTGGACGGGCTCCTCCACGACGAACATGGCGAATGCGGCGAGCAGGTACTTGAGGTAGAGATAGCCCGGGTCCTTCTCCCGCGCTTTGGCCCGGCAGGCCTCCTCCACCATGGCGAAGTAGGCGACGGCGGCGGGATCCGGCGCTGCGTGCAGCCCCGCGGTCGCTCCGTTGCATGCCAGCACCAGCAGCCGGTGGTGGGCCCCGAAGATCTGCTCCCGCACGAACGGCCGAAGCCGTTCGCGGTAGCCCTCGGGAAGATCGCGCATCGTGTGCTCGATGCGAGCGTTCATCTCCTCCAGATTGCTGAGCGTATAGCGCTTCACCTCGGCGGCGAGCAGTTCGGCGAGATCGCGTTTCGTCCGGGCGCGGGCCATCCGGGCGCAGGCGCGGGCGATGGATCCCGTGTCGCGCGCGTCATGCTCCGGTGCGTCGCCATCGTGCCCCTCTTCGCCGAACGTATCGACAAAGAGGGCACGGACCTCCCCGGACACCGGGGCGGGATCGGTAGAGCGGCCGAACAATGCGTGCAGGCGCGTGGAAATCGTGTGCAGATGCATGTGGTCTCCTGCAATTCTCGCGTACGAGAGGTGGGCGGGGCAGGGGTATAATTATGGTGTAACTGCAAGAGTAACAGGTATGGAATCCCTCACCCGCAGCCTGACCACGCTGGGCCTCAGGGAATACGAGGCACGGGTCTACGCAGCCCTGGTGGGCATCGGGGAGGGTACCGCCCGGCAGATCCATGCGGTCAGCGGCGTCCCCCGCCCCCGGGTGTACGATATCGCAGAAGGGCTCGCCGACCGGGGATTCGTCACCGTCCGCCGGGGCAGCCCCCACGTCTACATTCCACTCGAGCCTGCCGTTGTCGTCCAGCGGCTCAAACAGGCGATGGACCGTGCGGCCACCGATGCGGTGCGGGACCTCGACGCCCTCTCCCTCGATGCGCGGGCCAAGACCTCTCCCCTGTGGTATGTGGTAGGAGAGTGGAGCATCCGCCGCCACGTGGAAGCGCTTGCAGACGGCATCCGGGACGACCTCTCGGTCGTCTGCATGGACTACGGGACCCTCGGGGAATTCGCCCGTCTCATCGCCGGTGCGGCGGAGCACCACCCGGTGGACGTCCTCCTCCCGCACGGCAGGCGGGGGATACCCCGCCCCCTCGGGAATGCACGCCTCCTCGCGCCCGCGGAGTTCTGCGAGTTCTTCCAGGAGCACATTTTCCGGCGGGTGTTCGCAGGCCCCATCGCGGTGGAGGGGACGGAGTTTGTGCTGGAATACATCTTCATCGCCGACGACCGGGTCTGCATGATCATCTATGCGCAGAACGGGGTGCGCAATGCCGTGGTGATCACTCTCCCCTTCATCACCTGCGTGCAGAAGCAGTACATCAGGAAGATGATCGCTCACGCCGCGGTCATTGCGCCGTTGTAAAAAAGGGGGTGTTCAGCGGGGCCGCGTCTCCTCCAGCGGGAGGTAGGGGACGAACGCCAGCACGTCGGCTTTCAGGGTATCGAGCCCGATGCGTTCCATGAACCGGGCGGTCCGCTCGCCCTGCTTGCCCTTGCTGCGGTAGTACTCGAGCAGGCGCCTGACGAGATCGAGCACCTGCTCTTTGTCGAGGTCTTTCGCCACCACGTCGCCGATACGCGGGCGGCCGCCCGAGTTGCCGCCGAAGATGACGGTCCAGCCCTTCCCTGAGCCCCAGACCCCGATGTCGCGGACATAGCTCTCCCCGCAGCAGCGGGGGCAGCCGGAGACCCCCATTTTGAGTTTGGCGGGCAGGTTCATGTCCTGGTACATCCCCTCCAGCTCGAGACCGAGGCCCATGGAGTCCTGCTTGCCGTATTTGCAGACGGCGGTGCCCGGGCATGCCTGCACGTAGTGGACGCAGGGAGCGGTCGCTTCCCCGACGGTCATGCCCAGTTCGCTCCACACGCTGTCGACCTCATCCTCCTTGATTCCCACGAGGGCCATCCGCTGGCCGGAGGTGATCTTGATCACCGGGATCGCGTGGCGGCGGACGACCTTGACGATGTTTTCGAGGTCCTCCGGGGCGACGATCCCCGCCGGGGTGCGGGGAACGATCGCATACGTTTCCTTATCGCGCTGTAAAATTGCGCCTCGTGGTCCGTCTTCCATCTCCTTTCGCCTCTCTGATACTGTATGGGTGCACCGGTATGGCGGTGAGCAGAAAAAATGTTCCCCGCGGGAGGGATAAGGCTGGTGGTACCGGGAAAGTGACACTATTTCACCGTGTGCGGGGGAGAGGTGATCCGTACGTGAGTACTCCCGGCCCCCGACGCGTGCGGTCGATCGCCGCATGACGGACCTGCGCGTTGTCCGGCAGCCAACCGGCATCCGCCCTGCCGCGGGCCATTCCCCCACCCCATCGTTCGAATCACGGTTCCGGATGGCGAAATTCCCCGAATGCCTGGAAAGTATATAGTATCCCGCGCGCTATGATCCGGTATACAACCACAGGTCGGTGATCACGTGAAGCACAGTGCAACAGTACTCATCCTCATTCTCCTCCTCGCCCCTGCGGCCAGTGCCGCCGTGCAGGGTGCAGGGTACGGCGGAGATGGCGCCGGGCAGCAGGTGGAGCAGCACCAGCAGCAGGAGATGGCGAATGCATCCGGCGGCGAAAGCATCCGGGCCCGGGAATACGCGCAGAACGGCAGCGAACTGCAGCAGATGGTCCGGGACCGCCAGCAGGCCATGACGCAGCCGGGGGAGCAGGTCACCGTGCAGGACCGGGATCGGGTCCGCCTGGCGGCCTATGCATTCACCGCTGCACAAGCCCTTGCCGGGGAGCACGGACCACGGCTCTGCGAGCATGCGCAGCAGATCAACGCATCCGTGCAGGTCACGGAGCGGGCCGAGGAGCGGATACGCACCCGCAGCTCTGTTGTCCGGTTCTTTTTGGGAGGCGATGCGGCGTCTGCGGACGCAATCCTGCAGCAGGTCGAGCAGAACCGCAACCGCATCCAGGAGATGAACCGGCTGCTTGTGCAGTGCGAGTGTGACGACGAAACACGGGCTGTGCTCCAGGAGCAGCTCCGGAACATCGAAGAGGAGCAGAACCGGCTGCACACCCTGGCCCGTGAAGAACAGCAGGACCGGGGCCTTTTCGGGTGGCTGCTCTGAGCCCGAAAGGGCACTGAAGTCTCTCGTTCTCACTTTTTTCAGCATCCTCCCTCAGGGTGGGGAGGGGATATCGCCCGGGGTGCAGCCATGGCAGTATCGGGGTGACATTCTCATGCCTGGCACAGAAGGACAGCCCGGCCACCTGCTGCTGACCGGTGCCCTGTTCCTCTGTCCCGGAAAAACGATTGGGTTGGGGTGAACGCTAGAGCAGGTCAAATTTCGCTGCTCTGCGCGTTCTGAGGGAAAAGAACGCCACAACAACAACCACGGCGGCGAGGCCGATGATGAGCACCGCAAACGGTAGCCCCCCCTCCTCGCCCTGCTCCTTCGCCATCAGCGCATACGAGCCTCCGCCTGTGATAACGGCGGCAACCGTGCCGTTGCCGTCATATACGCCGGAGACCTGCGTCAGTGTGCCGTTGATACGGTAGATCGCGAGCGTCCCGGGCTCCGTGCCGGTAAGGTCGAGATCGCCCGCATCGGCCTCCACGCTCACCAGTGGTTCCTGAGTGCTGGTGACATCGAGGAAGGCGACCCTGAAGCCCTCGCCATACTGCACGTAGCCGTCAGGTGCCGCGGTGCCGTCTGCCGAGAGCGAGAAGTCCCGCCCCTCGAGGGACTGGCTACCGATCGTATAGCGGTTTGCTGAGACCGCATCCGAGGCGAAGGGGTTCGGGCCTTCGAGCGATGCAGCCTCGATGGAGCAGCCCGACGACATGCAGGCATCGAGGTACTGGTCCACCGATTCGATCTCGGATCCGCGGATCTCCCAGTCGGTCGCCATGAACAGCGCCACTCCGCCCTTCACCCCGGAAAAGGTGGTGTCTTCGAGCACGCCGGCCCCGGAATCGTGGACAAAGATCCCGATCCCGCAGTCCTCGATGCGGTTATCGCGCAGGGTTGCCCGGTCTGACTGCTGGAGCGCGATCGCCTCGGTCGCCCCGGTGATCCGGGTACCGGAGATCCTGGCCTGCGAGGCGTTGGTCGCCTCGACGGCGATGAAGTCTGCGGAAATCTCACAATCCGCCATCGTCACCGCCCGGCTGTCCACGATCACGATGCCCCGCTCGCCCCCTTCCACCCGGCAGTCCTGAATGGTTGCGGCATGGGCGCCTTTCAGGCCGAGGGCGGCATCCGATCCCGCCAGGCCGAGATTGCGGAGCGCGACGCCCTCGGCCGTGACCAGAAGGGCGTAGTCGTCTTGTGCCGTCCCGATCCGGCAGTTATCGCCGCTGCCCGTGATGGACAGCGCTTTGTCGACGACGACCAGGCCCGGGTAGGCGCCCGCCCGCACCTCGATGGCATCGCCGGGGGCCGCGGCGTCCACCGCCGCCTGGAGATTGGCGTAATCGCCGCCCGATTCGGCCACCACCAGTGGTGCGGCCTGGGCCGGTATGGCGAGGAGGGCGAGGGCGACTGCGATAAGGAGTACATGCATCGGCTTCATAGCTTCACCGCCTTTACCGTGGCGTCACGCGAAACCTCGCCGTTCACCTCGACCGTGATATCGAAGTAGTCGCCGAATGGCCGCCAGGAATAGTCGACCCTGTCCTCGTAGTGCCACCGCCGCGCATAGGTCTCGCTGCCGGTCTTGTCGAGCAGGCCGTTGACGTTCGGGTCTCGGAAGTAGTCAACGAGCGGGTAGCGGCTCAGGTCGCCGAATTGTACCGGCGCAGGTCGGGCGCCGAGTGGAGAGATGGCGCGGCTCCAGTCGTCCGAACCCTCGTAGTGCGTGGTGCCGGAGACCCCTGCGAAGGTGAGATCGCCGGCGTAGTCGAAGGTTCCGGTCGTTCCCACCGGGATGGGCACCGGGTTGAGCGCCACGAACAGCGTGCCGAGCCGCTCGTCGACCACGAGGTTGATGGAGGGGGCGCTTTTCAGGCTGCCCTGCCCCTGCATGGTCCAGCGCATAATCTCGGTGCCGATCATGATGGGGCGATACTCGCTCTCGGTCGCCATCAGCCCCTCATACCAGGAGGTCCCCTGTTCGGCATACCGCAGGGAGGCGGTGGTCGCCTCCTGCCCCGAGTACTTGTCCCATGTCGTGCGGGCGTCAAACCCGAAGGAGTAGGTGCTCTCCACCTGATCGTCGACCGCTCCTGTCTGGGTGTAGTGGTACATCCCCGTCCCCTGCTCGTCCCAGGTGATGGTCACCCGGTACTCGTCTTTCTTCACCTCGATCACCACGAAGGCCTCGATGGCATCCAGGTAGCCGCGCCCGACGTCCTGGTAGAGGATGCGGAGCTTTTCCATCCGCTCCTCGCTGCCCGCGATGAACTTCAATGCCACCTGCCCGTTTGCATCGGTGACCGGCTGGCCGCGGCTGTCGGTCGCGCCCATCGGGACCACCCGGGCGGCCGACGAGAGCATGGCTTTTTCGAGCAGCAGCGTCCTGCCCGCGAGGGGGCTGCGGGCGCCGTTTGTGTCCACGGAATAGAGGGAGACGACAATATCCGTCGCCTCCCGGGGCGAGAGCCGGGGCTTTGCCACGGTCGCCTCGAGCATGATCCCCTCGATGCCGATCGTCACCGGTGCATACGCGTTCTTCTGCCCGCGGCCGACCGCCACCACGCGGAACGAATCCTCGCCGGCGGTCCGCCCGCGGGAGACATCGAGCTTGTAGGTCAGGTGGGCGATCCCGTCGGCGCCGGTCTTCGCGGCCGTGACGGTGCCGCGGGTCTCGCCGCCGTCGGATTTGACTTCAACTCCCTCCACGGTCTCGCCCCGGCAGTTCTTCACCGTGACGGCCACATCCGCCGTCTCCCTGCCGGCATCGGGCGCGACCGATGCAGGGGTGACCGTCACGGCGAGGGCTGGGTCGCGGGGCGGGACGGGGTGCGCCTTTTCGTGGGCGAGGATTTTTGCGGCGAGATCGCCCATGTCCCGGACCAGCATGGCTACCGCTGCCGGCAGGTCATCGATCGATCCCGCCTCCGCCGTGGCCCGGGTGACCACGATGCCGAGGTCGGCGTCGATGAGCGAGGAGGAGAGCACGTAGCGGGACCCGACCTGGCTCACCTGGAAGCTGACCGCGTACTCGGTGTTCGCCCTCGCCCCGATCGCCGCGAACCGCTCCTCCGCCCCTTCGTCGTTGCCGAGCAGGACGTTCTGGCGTTCATGCTGCAGCAGGGTCCCGATGTCCTGGTTTGAGATCACCGAGACGCCGGGGTTTGCGTTCCGCAGGGTGATGGAGTAGGCGTCGTTGAGGGCGGCGGCCTGGTCAGCCGTGACGGTGTCGGCACGCAGATCCGCCGGCAGCAGGCGAAGGGAGGGCTTCGAGCATGCTGCCGCCGCCGGTGCCACCACCAGCAGGGCGATGAGCAGGAGACAGATCCAGATGGCTGGCTTCACGCGATCACCCCCCGGTCCGCCGCTATCGCACGGGTGACCGCGGTCACGGTCACCGGATCGCCCGGCAGCACGAGGACTCGGTTTGCCGTGCTCACCGGAATGAGGCGGAGTGTGCCGTCTCCGGCCACCGTCTCGCCGCCGATCCAGTAGGTGCCGGGCGCGACCCGGAACGAGACCGCACCATGGGCCCCTTCGGTGGTCGTCTCGGCGACCGGATCGAGGGTGATCCCGTCGATCAGCACGACCCTGCTCTGCACCGTGCCGGGATCGAGGTGCACGGTGAGACTGGTTGCCTCACGGGACACCTCGAACGCGGCGAAATCACTGGCGAGCGTGTTCCCGTCCCCGTCGGCGAGGGTTGCCCTGAGGATATAGGTCCCCTCATCCCAGTCAGCGTCCACCATGCGGTTGATGGCGTGCAGGTAGGCGGCACCTTCCTGCACCCCGTCTCTCCCCGGGAGGGAAACCGCGCTGCCGTCCGGCACCTCGAGCCACATCACGAGCGAGGCATCCTCTCCGGCGCCGGCAGAGACCACCGCGCAGTCGCCCATTACCCGCATGCCGTCCCCGAACCACTCGCGGTTGGTATAAACCTTCACCGCGGGATCGGCGGAGATGAAGACGTTGGTCGATGCGAATGCAACCAGGAGCCCGTCGGATGCCCGCGCAAGCTCGGCGCAGAGCCGGTACGGCCCCGGCGTCATCGTGTCGGTGATGGTGAGCGCTCCCGGGATGCGGCCGTAATGGTTGGCGGCGACGAGGGCGGGGTCCAGCGGAGCGGGGTCCGATCCGCCGCCGGGGAATGCGATGACGGTCCCCTCGGGATCGACCAGGTAGACGGAGGCCGTGCAGGGATCATCCGGGGCGATGCCGAAGATCTCCGTCCATGCCGCCAGCTCATCACCGGGCGAGAGTGCCCGTGTGCCGGGGAAGATGTCGATGGAGGGGAAGGAGTCCTGCAGGGCAGGGGTGATGGCGACGTCGCGGACCTCCCACGCATTATCGGCGGATGCGCTGGAGGGGTTCTGTGCGTGGACGAAGGCGATCAGGTTCTCCGCGCCGGGCACAACGTCGGCCGCCGGCACCTGTAGGCTATACCGCGTCCAGCCGATCGAGGCGTCGGGCGTCCCGACGAGGCCGCCGGCATCCTGCGAGGCGACGAGCACGGCATCCTTCCCCATCACCCCGGCGAGGTGACGGTTGAGGTAGACGCTGATCTCGCCCTCATCGATCCCGCTTCCCTCGAAGGTGAGGGTGTAGTCGACCGGGCGGGCCGTGAATGCGTAGACCGTCTCGTCGGGGAAGTCGGGCGTCCCGCGGATCTCCTCGTCGCTGAGGGCGAGCGGGATCACCGCGAAGTCCACCGACCCGGTGCCGATCCTGCCGAGGGAGTCGATCCCGGTGACGGTGAGGGTGTGGCCGCCGAGCACGAGCCGCTCGAGGCTCGCCCCTGTTCCGGCGGGGACGATGATATCGGGGCCGTCATCGAGGCGGTACCAGGCCCGGGAGAGGAAGACCGGGGACGTATACCGTACCGCAACGCTGCGGTCCGCAATACTTCCTGCATCCGGCGAGGTGCTCGTGATGGCAAAGACGGGCTCCCGAGCCGGGGGCAGCTCCGGCGGGATGTCGTCGCCGGAATCGCCGCTCTCCCCGGGGGTTTCGGTGGGTGCGGGGGTCGGTTCCTCCGTGGGTGATGGCGATGGTGTAGGTCCGGCAGTTGGAGTAACTGTGGGGGTCACTGTGGGTGAGGCGGTAGGAGTGACCGTGGGAGTGGGAGTGGGTGTGGCTGTCGGGGTGACCGTGGGGGTGGGCGTCGGCCCGGCGTCGATCAGGGGGTGGAGGTCCCCGCCGCTCAGGATCCCGCCGCTTGAGGTGTGGGGAACGGGGGTATCGCCGAGCCCGTCGCTGTTTGTGTCCTCTCCCTCATAGTCGCTCCATGCGTTGCCGGCGACCCAGGCATAGCCGAGGATGTTTTCGCCCCACGTCGGCGTTGTGTTCCAGCGGACGCCGGCAAACCACGACCGGGCGTTGGTGCCGGTGTTATCGAAGATGTTGTCGTAGATGAGGGCCGTGGAGGCGTGGGTTTCGATCCCCGTCCCCTGGATGTCAAGGAGGGTGTTGGCGATGGTGCACCCGGTCACGGTCAGGCCCTCCATGTCCGAGGTGGAGATGCCAACGCCGGACCCTGGCGATGCGGGGTCGCCGTTGTTGGTGATCGTCGTGTCGCGGATGGTAATATCGCCGCAATTATACCAGAGCTTGATCCCGACATCCACGTTCGCGGTCACCTCCGATCCCTCGATGGTGCAGCCGGTCGCCTTTTCGAGGTAGATCCCGGCCGGCCGGTAGACGTCGTTCCGGCCGTTGCTATCGACATATACCCCGCTGATGGTAGTATCCGCCACATCAAAGCCGAGGATGCCGCATTCGGCGTTGCCGTGTGTCGTCACGCCCTCGATGGTGGATCCGCTCACGTTGTAGAGGAGGAGGCCCTGCATGTTCTTTTCGAGGTAGACATCGCTGACTTCCATGTTCCGGCAGTCGATGAGGGCGAGGTAGCCGGGCGCGGGGTCGAGGGTGGTGTAGTCGAGGACCAGGCCCGTCTCGCCGACGAAGTAGTAGAGCGGCAGCCCGTCGAGGGTGTTATCGGTCGTGATGGTGTGAGTCGACGGGCTGGGCGCATACGTCCAGTCGTTGGTGAACCCGAAGTGGTAGGTGTTGTCCGCCATTTCGTTGTCCTGCATGGTCACCCGCCGTGCCGAGGGCTCGATCCAGATCCCGTAGGTCTGGTGCGAGACGAGATTCCCCTCCAGCACGGTGTCATCGCCGCCCCCGATATGCATGCCGCCGCGGTGGAACTCGCAGGGCCCCACGATGGTGGAGTTGCGGATCTGGTTCTGGTTTCCTACCACGTCGATGGTGTTGGCGCCGGAGAGGTGGGCGCCCTCGATGGTGTTATAGCTCACCCGGTCGAGCACGATCCCCCAAGCGTCCTCCTCATCGTCGATGGTGGTGTCGGTGATGGTGGTGCGGGTGGAGACGGGGTCCGAGGAACTGCCGATTTTCTGGACGACGATGCCGTGGTGTGCGGCATCGGTCACCACGCAGTCCGTGACCGCCGTATCCGTCGCCTGGTCGATCACGATCCCGTCGTAGGTGTCGTTGATCGTGCACCTCTCGATCACGGCGGTGCCGGAGCGCTGGTTGACGTAGATGCCTTTATAGGCCCCGTCGATGGTGCAGTCCCGCACGGTGACCCGGTCCGCCTCGCCAAAGGCGCTCCAGCCGCCGCTGACCCAGCCGGCCGTGCCGATGCGGATGCCGGCGGCGATGGTGGGCGAGCGTGGGATCCCGGAGTGAGTCCAGTAGCCCTCACGGACGACAAAGCCCTCGAAGACCACGTCGGCGGCGGCGATGGCCACCACATCCCCGGCATCATCGTCGAGCTCATCCTCATCCAGCCCGACCAGTACCGGCATGCCGATACCGGTGACGGTGATCGTCTGGTCGATCACGTGGTTGCCGGTGTAGGTGCCGGGATAGACGAGGATGGTGTCGCCGTCGATCGCCGCGGCGAGCGCTGCCGTGAGGGTGGCGTAGTCGGCCGACCCGCCGGGCACCTGGGCGTTGTCATCGTCAACGGTAAACACGCCGGGGAGCCGCTCGAGGGTTATGAACGATTTGATGCTGCTCGTGGCGTTGCGGGTGGCGTCATCTGCTCGTTCCGAGTAGCACTGGTAGTAGTAGGTGGTGTTCGAAAGCAGCCCGGCAAGGGGGATCGAGGGTGCGGTGGTGGTGTTGTCCCACGCCGACCACACGGCGCCCGCAAGCCCGGAATCCGTCCCGTAGAGGACATGGTTGTTGCTGGTCACGCCGTTTGCAATGGTCCATCCCACGGTGGCGCTCTCGTTCGTTATTTCGGAAGCTCCAATCCCGCTGAAGGTCGGTACAGGCAGCAGGACAGGCCCGATCGGCATAAGCGGGTAGAGATCGGAGTTTATCACCCCTCCCTCGGGTTCGTATATATCATAGGGGTCATCGCCAACGCCATAGGGAAGCTCATCATCGCTCCCGCTGTAGTCGCTGTAGCGGTTGCCCCTTTTAAGGCTCTCGTTGTACCAGAAGTTCTTCGGTGAGGTGGAGCCTGATTCTGCGGCGTTGTTGTAAAACCCGCCGCCTATCTCGCAGTAATTGTCGAAATCATTGTAATAGAGCTCGTTGCCGGATGAGTCCTCGAGCCAAATCCCGGGGAAACCGTCGTCGGCGTTGCCGGTGCAGGTGTTGTTGAAGATTTTGCCCGCTGTTGCGAGATAAAGCCTGATGCCGCCGGCCGCATTGTCCTCGCAGGTGTTGTTGTAGAGCACCGTGCCGTCCGCATCATCCACGTGGATGCCTATCCCGTTTGCGGAGAGATGGTTGTCCTCGATGCGGGCCCCGTCGGCGAGGGCATCAATCCCGTACGTAGCACCGGTGACCGCGAATCCTTCGAGCAGGCAGGATGGAGAGGTGATCTCGAACCCGGTTCCGCCGGACGCCTGCACCTGCGGCATTCCTTCACCCGTAAGGGTGATGCTCCGGTTCACCACCACTTCCTCGGTGTAGGTGCCGCTCTGGACCACGACCGTATCGCCGTCCCTTGCCGCGTTAACTGCCGCCTGGATTGTCCCGAAGTCGCCGGGGACGGTGAAGGTCATCGGCCCTGCGGCGTGCACGAAGAGCGTGGTCGTGGCGGTATCGTTCACGGCGGTGTCGTCGGTGACGGTGAGGTTCACCTCGTAGAAGCCGGCCGAGGCGTAGCTGTGGGTGGGGTGCTGGACGCCGGCGGTCTCGCCGTCGCCGAACTCCCAGGCCCACGCCGTGATGGTCCCGTCGGTATCGGTCGAGGTGTCGGTGAACTGGATGGTATCTTCCGTGTCCGGCGATGCGGGGCTGAAGGTAAAGGCGGCGGTGGGTGGGTAGCTGTCGGCGGCAGCGGTGGTCGCCGTGCTGTTCGCCCACGCGGGATTGACATTTTCACTGTCGTCCACCGTCCTCGTGCCGATCTCGTATCCGGTGGATGGCGACAGCCCGGTTGCGGTATAGGTCTGGACGCCGGGGGTCACGTTGGCCCGGAAGGCGCCGTCAAGGGAGACCATCACCTTCGCGAAGTCGGCATCGGCCGGATCGGTCCAGGTCCAGGTGATGGAGGTGGGGAGGACGGTGGTAGCGGCAAGGTCGGTCACGCTCGCCGGCGGGGTCGTGTCTTCGGGCTCCGTGGTCGCCGCATCGGTCACCATGGTCGGGTTTTCGTTGCCGGTGGCGTCCACGGTCCTCGTCCCGATCTCGTACTCGGTGGACGGCGACAGCCCGGTTGCGGTGTAGGTCTCGACCCCGGCGTTGACGTTCGCCTGGAAGACGCCGTCGAGGGAGACCATCACCCGGGCGAGGTCGGCATCTGCCGGGTCCGTCCACTCCCAGGTGATGGAGTCGGGGGTGGTGGCGGTCTCACCGAGACCGGTGACGGGCCCCGGCGGGGTGGTGTCCGGTCCTGAGCCGCCGGTGATGTAGGAGGCCTGCCCCTCCACCAGGGGATGCCAGTCGAAGTTGGAGGAGCAGGGGGAGAAGGGGATTTCGGTATCCCCGATGCCGTCCCCGTCGCCATCCGACCCCTTGTAGGTGTCCCAGTAGTTGCCTGTGTAGTTGGTGTACTGCGAACCGTGGTAGGTGTAGGTGATCTCCGAGGGACTCTCCCAGGACGTGGTGGACGATAGTTTGTCCACGTGCCCGCTTTCGCTGTTCATGAAGGAGTTCAGGTAGAAGAGATTCGGCGTGGTCTGGCCCGCACCATAGAGATACACCCCGTAGTCGTTACCGTTGAGGATGTTCCGGGTCACCGTGGTGTTGTCGGCTGAATCGAGGTAGATCCCCGCGCCGCCGAATCCCAGCCCACATTCCCTGATGGTGTTTCCGGATATCTCGTTGTTCAGCGAATCTGCGATCTCGATCCCGTAATAATTGTTGTTTGTCACCGTGTTTTCCGAGATCATGTTGGCATTGGCATAGAGAAGGTAGATACCATACCCGTCTCCCCATTCCGCCCCGTTGCTGCTGGCGTTGTTGCCGGAGATGACATTGTTATTCGCATACCTCAGGCGGATGCCGTACCAGGGATTGTTGGTGACCTCGTTGCCGGAGACGGTGGTGCCCGAGATAGAGGCGCCGGAGGCACCGTTGAGATTGATGCCTGCCACCGCGTTGCTGGAGAAACGGTTGCCCACGATCTCTGCGTTCTGGGATTCGACCACCGCACCTGACCCGCCGGCGTTCCTGACATCGAAGCCTTCGAAATGCACGCCGTCGGCGGTGATGGTTACAATATCTGCAGAAGATCCGAGCCCCGTGCCGTCGAGCACCGGCCAGCCGCTCCCCCGCAGGGTGAGCTGCTTGTCGATCAGGATCTCTTCATCGTACGTTTCGCTGGTGACGATGATCGTGTCGCCGGCCGCGGCGGCATCGATTGCTGCCTGGATGCTCTCGTCGGGACTGACGGTGAATTCCGCTGCCTGCACGCCGGGCAGCAGGACCAGAAGAAAAAGACTGCACACTATGTATTGCCATACTCTCAAGCCAAACCAATCCTCCCACACCCGAAGTGCCGGGAGGGTTGATCCGCACGGTTCCCGGCACCGGTGAATACAGGGAAAATTGTTGCGATTATATTAAAACTGCACCATTCGGGCCGAATATAAAAATGAAGGGATATTATTTTCATAATTATTAATATATGGGCATACTTCCCTCGTACATGAAAAATACCTCCCAATCGTCCCGTCTTCGCGCGGCATTGCGCCACACGAGGGCCGCCGAAGAGGAGCTCGGGTGCGGATCGCCGGACCCCGTACGGCCGGGCCATGCAGGCGGCCGGAAGGGGGGTGCGGTGGTGCACGCCGCTTGCGTAGCCTTCCGGGCCGGGAAACGCAGATGTGGGCACACTGCCGTGGAAACGGGGCGCCGGGTGCACTCGCGGAGCGTTCCTGCGGATTGGCTGCACACAATATGCGGGCTGCCCGGATCCGCCCGCACGCCCCATGGCTCCGAAACATAGATGCTACCACAGCGGTATGTGGTCATATGCTCAGGGAGCTGGTCACCTTCCTCCTCCTGATCGCCCTTGCCGCGGTCATATGGTTCGCCTCGACACTGTACGACTCGCCCTACCTCCCCGGCCTCTTTCTCACCACCCTCGCAATAGCGCTCGTCTACCTGGTCTTCCGGCTGGTGGCCGACGGGGTGGCGAGCCGGGCCATCAAGGACGCAAAAACCAGGTACACGTTCAGGAAGGCCGTCTCCATCCTCTTCTTTCTCGCCCTGGCCGCGGTGGTCATCCGCATCTGGGTGGATGATCCCCAGGTGCTCCTCCTCTCGTACGGGCTCCTTGCCGCCGGGCTGGCCATCGCCCTGCAGGACGTGTTCAAGAATTTCGTGGGCGGTATCCTCATCATCGCCACCGGCCTCTACGGGGTGGGGGACCGCATCGAGGCGGAAGGCGTGATCGGCGACGTGATGGACATCGGGATGATGGGCACCACGCTTCTGGAGATCCAGGGGTGGGTCGCCGGCGACCAGCCCACCGGCCGGATCACGGTCATCCCCAACGGCTTCGCCCTCTCCGGCACGGTGCACAACTACACCAAGGACAACACCTTCATCTGGGACGAGATCGCCGTCCCCGTCACCTACGACAGCGACTGGAAAGAGGCGGCCGCCCTGTTTCTGGGGGTGGTCCGCGGGGAGGTGGCGGCGATGGCCGAACGGGCGGACCGGCAGATTGCGGTCAACGGCGAGAAGTACTACCTCCCGAAAAAGATGACCGAACCGGCCGTCTTCCTCACCCTCACCGACAACTGGATCACCTTCGATATCCGCTACGTGGCCGCCGTGCGGGAGCGGCGCGTGATCCACGACCGTTTGACCCGCCTGATCCTTGCGGCGGTCGAACAAAGCGACCGTGTCCGCATCGCCAGCGAGACGATCATCGTGACCGGCACGCACGATGTCAGGAGTGTTGATCCGCACGCGTCCTGACAGAACGGGCCGGGCCCCCCCGCCGGATCATCATGCGGAAGCCGCCGCATCCCCGGCCCGCCACTTGCCGGGAGGGATGCGTATCTCGAATTGCGCCCCCTGCCCCTCCCGGCCGGTCTCCCGGATGGTGATGCCGGTGAGATCGAGGATCTCTTTGACCAGGAACAGGCCGTAGCCAGAATTCCGGCCGAACGACTGGTGAAAGACCGCCTCTTTTGCGTCATCACCGATCCCGATCCCGTCATCCTCGACGACCAGCACCCCCCATCCCCCGTCGTCGCAAAACGAGACCGCAATTTCGGACACCCGCTCTCCATGCTCGACGCTGTTGTCAAAGAGGTTGAAAAACACTTTTTCCAGCATCGGATCGGCGAACACCGCCACCTCTCCGGTATCAACGGTGAACTGCATCCCGTGCAGGTGGGCGTGATCGGAGGCCCGTTCTATGACTTTCCGCATGTTCTGCCACGCCGGAGGCTTTTCACCCATGTGGAAGAAATCTTCCGTGAAATCGATGTGGCGGTGGATCGTCTTCGCCGCATTGCCCAGGTAGGCGAAGTATTTTTTCAGTTTCGCGTTTTCCGGGAGGTCATCCTGTATCAGCGAGATAATGCCGTACATCCCCGTGATCTGGTTGAGAATGTCGTGGCGTGTGATCCGGCCGAGAAGGGTCAGTTTCCTGTTCGCCTCCCGCAAAGAGTGTTCAATCTCCTTGCGGTGGGTGATATCGATCCCCAAAAAGGCCATGCGTGCAACCCTGCCCTGCGGGTCGAATATGGGATAGATGTGGTTGGCAATATTTCGGCATCCCCGCACATCCTCAAACAGCGTCGGCTCCCCGGTGGCGACCACCGCCACGAACTGCTCCTTTCTGGAGTCGGCAACGTCGGGTGGAAAGACCTCCTCGATATGTTTTCCGATGAGATCACCGACCGGTATGCCCATCCGCTGGCCTATGACCTCGTTTGCCGCAAGGATGGTGCCGTCCCTTTCGACGAGGAGCGCCGATTCGGGGATGGCGTCCACGAATGCCCGCAGCGTCGCTTCACTCCTCTTCAGATCATCCTCCGCCTCGCTGCGCTCCGAGTCATCGTACAGGTAGCCCCAGATCTCTTCGAGTCCCCCCTCCCCGTCGAAGCGTCCCACCGCGTTCTGCACCACGGAGATGCGCATGCCGTCCCTGCGCCGTCGCACCCCGCGATAATTCTCCAGTTTTCTTTCCGCGGTCAGGGCCTACAGAAAGTGGCGGTGATCGCCGGCATCGGGGAAGGTATCGGCGATGCTGGTCCCCTGCGCGTCCTTTACCGATTGGAACCCGAATATCCGGGCGAACGATGGATTGCAGTCCAGTATTGTGCCGTCCGGTGCGGATACGAAATCGCCGGTGAGATCTTGTTCGAAGAACAGGCGGGACTTCTCCTCGCTGGCGCGCAGCGCCGTCTCCATCTTCTTGCGTTCGGCGATGTCGTGGAAGACTACCTGGACGCCGGGCTTTCCCTGGAAGGTGATCGGCCCGCCGGTGACCTCGACATCGACGCTCGAACCGTCGAGGCGGATGAATTTCTCCTCGAGATTCGCGACGGTACACCCCTCGCCGCCGGCCATGATCTGGTGTACCCGCTGCCTGACAAGGTCGCGGCGGTCCGGGTGGACGAACTCGAGCAGCGGTCGTCCGATGAGCTCCTGTTCGTCCTCTGCCCCGATGATCCCTGCCGCCATCCGGTTGCAAAAGAGGATCGTCCCCTCGCTGTGGATGACGATCCCGTAGGGCGAGTACCGGACGAGCTGGCAGTACTGTTCCCGGCTCTCTTTTAAGTCCTCCTCCACCTGCTTCTGTGCGGTGATATCGTGGGAGGCGCACTGCACCCCGATGATTGCACCCTGTTCATCGCGGAGGGGCTCGACGGTCAGGTCGTACTAGGAGACGGCCCCGTCGGCTGTTATCCGGACGATCTCCCGCGTCCCCGTCCCGGTCTCCAGCACCCGCCGCTTTATCGCAGTGAGCGCCGCCGCCTCATCCGGTAAAAAAAGGTCGAAATCGGTCTTTCCCGCCGTATTCTCGTGGATAAACGCGGGGTGGGGATTGACGACCCAGGTGTAGTTCAGGTCGCGGTCCTGGTGGAAAAAGACGGTCGGGGAATGCTGGAGGGCGAGCCGGAAGTTCTCCTCGCTCGTGCGCAGCGCCTCCCTCGCCCGCCGCCGGTCGACCGCATGCCGGATCATGGATGTCAGTTCGGCATAGAGCGTTCTCGGCTCCGTGCTCTTCTGCAGGTAGAAGTCGGCGCCGTTGTTGAGCGCCTCGATGACCACCTCTTCGCGGCCGCGCCCGGTGAGGATGATGAAGGGCAGGTCGGCGTCGGTTTCGCGCACCCTCTTGAGCAGCGTGATGCCGTCCATGCCGGGCATATCGTAATCGGAGACGATAACATCGAAATCCCGGCAGGCCAGCAATTCCAGCGCCGCCGCGGATGACTCGCAGGTTTCGCAGGATAGCTCCCGGTCTTTCTCGAGGAAGGGCTTTGAGGCTTTCAGGAAGAGCGGCTCGTCATCGATGAGGAGAGTGCGGATCATGGTGGCTCCCGGCATAGGTTTCGTGGCTTCATTATAGGCGGGGAGAGCATAAAAACCTCGCATATAATGCCATGGCGATAGAACGGGGGCTCTTGCAGAATGCGTCCTGCGGTGTTCGGCTCGCTCCTGTCCCGGGGCTGGTAAACGCGCCCTCTTCCCCTTTCAGCGGGAATGCGGCGCGGGGGGCGCGCGGTGAGGGGCAACCCCGCAGCTCCTGACCGGCAGCGTATAGTCGTCGAACCAGACCGCCTGCGGATTTCGGTGGTAGACCATGAACCGGCCGATATCCTCGCGCTGCGCCGCCTGGTGATACGTGAAGTAGATATGCCGGTCGTCCAGCCCCACCACGGCGATCTTGCCGGTGGCGTGCGACATGGCAAAGGTGGAGCGTTTTGCAAGCCCCGAGCAGTGCTGCTTTGCCTGCTCGAAGATGCGGTACCCTTCCTCGAGCGGCACCGTGAAATGCCGGTTGCCGAGGGTGGGGCGGCACTGGAAGAGATAATAGGGCGCGTTTCCCATCCAGGAGAGCCTGCGGAAGAGCTCGGCCAGCACCTCCGGGTCGTCGTTGATCCCCCGCAGGAGCGGGGTCTGGTTGGCCAGCACCGCCCCCGCACGGTGCAGGAGATCGAGCGCTTCTGATGCCGCCCCGGTCAGCTCCCGGGGATGGTTGAACTGGGTCATGACGTAGATCCTCCCCTCCGCGGTGCTGTAGCGGCGCACCATGTCGAGCAGCGTGGGGTCGTCGAGGATGCGGTAGGGATTATAGGCCGGGACCTTGGTGCCGATGCGCACGATTTTCACGGACTCGATCTCCCGCACCTGCCGGATCAGGTCCTCGAGCCGGGGCGTGGAGAGGAAGAGGGGATCGCCCCCCGACAAAAGGACGTTGGTGATTTCCGGGTGCCGGGCGATGTAGGCCAGATCGCCCGTGATGTCCCGGACCACCTCCTCGTCGCCCTGCATGAACAGCCGTTTGCGGAAGCAGTAGCGGCAGTAGCCGGCACAGAGGTCGCTCACCAGCAGCAGTGCGGTCTGGTCGTACTTGTGCTCCAGCCCGGGCAGCACGGTGTAGGCGCTCTCCTCCGAGGCGTCGAGGCTGCCCCACGCTTCCAGCTCCGCCGGGTCGGGGATGGCGATCCTGCGGAGGGGATCGGCCGGGTCGTTCCAGTCGATCAGGGAGAGATAGTAGTCGCTTGCGCGGAACGGGAACCGGCGGGTGACGTCGGCGAGGCGCTGGCGCTCCTGTGCAGGGAGCTGCGCGACCTTCCGGATATCGGTGATGTATTTCGGCCCGGTCATCTCCTCTCCGCGATGCATCCCCGCTGTCGGTCGAGGTCGTGATCGGCGCTCCGGGAGGCGGGGCATGCGGATCCCCTCATCGCGAGGATGGCAATGGTACCCCGCAGACCCCGAAAAGAATGGCAGGGATGGTCTTTTCGCTAGACGGCACGGCCCGGGATTCCCGCCGTGGCTGGTTCTTCCTCGAAGATCTCGAACCCTTCGCCGCCGGGACCCATGAACCGTTCGAAAAAGCACTCGCTGCAGACATGGCGCAGGGTGGCCTTGCTCATCACGGCGACGAGCCGTTTGCCCCGCGTGTGACAGATATCGCATTCACCGTCGGTCATACACATCCAACCTCACTGTCGTGCTGGTGTATACTGCGATAGGACAAACTCAGATTTATATATTATTCACAAAATATTAATTACAGGAGGGTGTGGGGGTTTTTTCGTTCTCTTTTATGGCCGCCCGCCACTTTCCTGCGGGGACCTCGATCTCGAACCGGGCGCCTATTCCCTCCTCGCCGGTCTCGGAGATCGTCATGCCGGTGATCTCCAGAATCTCCCGGGTAAGGAACAGCCCCAGGCCGGTGTTTTTGCCGACATTCCGCTCGAAGATCCGGTGTTTCTCGCTCCCGGGAATGCCGGTGCCGTCGTCTTCGACGACCAGGATGCCGCGCCCGACGTCGGTGCTCCAGTGGACGACTATCCTTGATACCTCTCCGCCGTGGCGCACCGCATTTTCCAGCAGGTTGAAAAACACCTTCTCCAGCATGGGATCGGCAAGAATTTCCGGCATTTCCTTGTCCACTGTCAGTATCGTGCGGTCAAGACACACGCTTTCCGCCGCCCGTTTCAGCACGTATTCGATACCCTGCCACTCGGGGTCGCGCTCGCCCATATGCTGGTAGTCGCCGGTAAAGGTGATCTGGCGCCGTATCGTGTCGGCGGTGGCGATCAGGTGCTGGTACATACTCTGCGCCTCCGCGTCCGCGGGGATGTGCTCTTCGAGCAGGGCGAGAAACGCCTTCTGGGCGGAGACCTGGTTGAGGATGTCGTGGCGGGTGATGCTGGAGAGCAGGTTGAGTTTTTTACTGGCGTTTTTGAGGGCGACGCGCTGGAGCTGCACTTCGTTGATGTCCTGGTGAATTCCCATCAGCCTGGTGGCATTCCCCGCCTCATCCCATTCGACCGCGTTACCCCGCGTGTTGATCCATTTCCACGACCCGTCCTCGGCCAGCATCCGGTAGGTGGCATCGATGAACGGGCTGTTCCCGGAAATGTGCTCGTGATACACCTCCACCAGCCGAGCCCGGTCATCGGGGTGGATGAGTGCCGTAAAAGACGCCAATGTCGTCTCAGTCTCGCCGGTGCCGTACCCGAGCATATCCGGCAGGAGGTTGCGGCACACCCCCCGTTCCTCGGGTAGAATATATTCCCACAGGTACAGGTGAGCCGCGGTGATGGCAAGATTGAGCCGGTGTTCGCTGCTGCGCAGCTCCTGTTCGACGCGTTTCATCCTGGTGACATCGACGAGGGTAATGAGGCTGCCGATACTACTCCCCGCCTCATCTTCGATCCGGTTCGTGCTGTACAGCAGATCGAACTTCCTGCCGTCATGGTGCGTGAAAGCGACCTCTTTTTTCTGGATAATCCCCTCATATGCGCTCACGATCGTTGATGCGGGGCCCGTCCAGTCCGGGGGCATCCTATCGACACTGCCTGCGAGGAAGGGGAATACCATGTCCACCGGCTGCATCAGCGGATTGCACCCGGCGAGATCGTGGGCCATCAGGCTTGCCCGGATGACCCTTCCCTCACGGTCGCAGACGACAATAGCTGCCGAGGCATGGTCGAGAATGGAGTGGGCCAGTTTTTCGGAGGCCATGATCTTCTCGGTCCTTTTTTGCTCGGACAGATCGGTGGCAATCACGCATATCCCGGGCAACCCTTCGACCGCCGCAGGACTGAAGGAGAGGAGGGCGGGCATGGCAGTCCCGTCGCAGGAGGCGAGCCGCACCTCACCCCTTCTTTGGGACTGGTCCGGGCAGGCCATCAGCGCGTCGATGGTTTTCCGGTCTTCCGGGGCAACATACTGGAGCAGGGAGGTGCCCACGACCGTCTCGGGTGCGGCGTTCACCATCGCCGCAAACCGGCTGTTGCAGTAGAGGATCGTGCCGTCCTCCGCCGCTGTCACCGCCCCCTCGTTCATGGTCTCCACGAGCACCCGGTAGGGGTGTTCGGCGCCCTGCAGGGTGAATATCCGGTCGCCCTCGGTGGTGGCCACCAGCAGGGCGTCCACCTCGCCGCGCCGGATTGCCCGCAGGGTCTCCTCGACCTCCTCGAGCCGTTCCCGGAGCGCCCTGTTTTCGGCGGCGAGATTGCACGCGGATATGGCTTCATCCCTCATCATGCGACTCCCTTCGCCGTGTTCTCCGATGGGTGATGCCGAGGCCGATGAGCATGCGCTCGACGTCGGAGAGGTCGCCGACCAGTTTCCGTCTTGGGGCCGGGTTCTTTTTGATCAGCGTCGGTGCGGCGATGATCCCCTCTTCTTCCGCCACCGACGGATCCTGGTAGAGGTCGACCACCTCGAGCTCATAGTAGCCCTTGAGGTTATCCTCACACAGCTTCCTGATATTCTCGATCGCCCTGACCGACCGGGGGGTGATGCCGGTCACGCAGAGGCGGAGCACATAGTAGCGCTGCCCCTGCTCCGCCGCGGCCTTCTCGAAGGCCTCCGCGGGTTCTTCAGGTTTCTTTGCCGGCATGTACGCATTCCTCCTTGCATCACTCGATGGGGCGCAGATCCAGCCCCACGAGCACGCGTTCGGTATTGGAGAGGTCGCCGATTATTTTTTTATCGGCGTGGGGAGTTTGCGGATCAGCGTGGGGATCGCCACGATCTGGTCGCCTGCCGCCAGCTGCGGGTTCTCCTGGAGGTCGATCACCTCGATGGAATACTGCCCCTTCAGGTGCGTCTCGCAGATCTCCCGCAGGTTGGCAAAGGCGGCGAGCGATCGGGGTGTCTGCCCGGCGACGTAGAGCCGGAGTTCGTAGCGCTCCGGTGGCGGGGGGGTGGAGTAGTCGGGCATGCCCTCACCTCTTGTCCATGCTGCGATCGTCGTCGGGGGCGTTCTGCTGCGCCCGTTCCTGTTCGATGGCGGCCTGCAGCTCGTCCAGCTCGCTCTCGTATTCGGCAGTGAGAGCTGCGATGGTTGTCTCCAGTGCTTCGCGCCTGCGTCGGACCGCCCTCGCTCCGGCGTCGAGATCCGGCGTGTGGCGCATCTCTGCGGCGTTTGCCTTCGCCTCCCGGGTGAGCCGGTTCAGGCCGGTCAGCACGCCCCCGGCACCGGCATGGACCTCGGTGAGGTGGATGCCGTCATCGCGGAGGACGAATTCGCGCACCCGGGTGGAGTGCGCCATGCCCCGTGATTTCAGCAGGCTCAGGACGCGGGTGCGCTCGCCCTGCTCCTCCACGAAGCCGAGCAGCAGCCAGGTGTCCATGAGCGAGGAGACGCGGACCTCGGTGTTCTGCATGGCTCCCCCGCCCTGCGTCAGATCGGTGAACAGGGCGGTGATCTGGTTGCTCTTGAGAAAGTCGATCAGCCGGGTGAGCATGGAGCGCACCTGCAGGTCGCTGCCCACGCTGATCAGGTTGGAGAGAGGGTCGATGACCACCACGTCCGGCCGAAATGCATTGACCTGTTTGTGTGTCATGGCGAGGTGCATCTCCAGGCCGTGGACGGTGGGGCGCGAGGCGTGGATTTGAAGGAGGCCACTTTTTATCCACGGTCCCAGGTCGATGCCGATGGAGCGCATATTGCGGACCAGCTGGCCCTCGGATTCCTCAAAGGCGAAATAGAGGCAGCGTTCACCCCGGGCGCAGGCGAAGTTCGCAAAACTCGCCGCCACGCTGGTCTTGCCTGTCCCGGCGATGCCGGAGACCAGAATGGAGCTCCCCCGGTAGTAGCCGCCGCCCAGCATGGCATCGAGGTCCTCAATACCGCTCGATACCCGCTCGGACGATACCTCGTGGTCCAGCCCCAGCGAGGTGACCGGGATGACCGAAAACCGTCGGCATCGATCAGGAACGGGTACTCGTCCATGCCGTGGGCGCTGCCCCGGTACTTGACGATGCGGAGCCTGCGGGTGGCGATCTGGTTGACCACCCGGTTGTCGAGGGCGATTACGCAGTCAGCCACGTACTCCTCGAGACCGTAGCGGGAGAAGGTCGTCTCCCCGGCCTCGCCGGTGATGATGGCGGTGACCCCCCTGTCCTTGAGCCACGAAAACAGCCGGCGCAGCTCCGCCCTGAGCACCGCGTGGTCCATGAACCCGGAGAAGAGCACCTCCACGGTGTCGAGCGCCACCCGTTTCGCCCCGATGGCGTCGATGGCAAAGCCCAGGCGGATGAACAGCCCCTCCAGGTCGTATTCGCCGGTCTCCTCGATCTCGGCCGGATCGATATGGATATGGTCGATCACCATCTTTTTCTGGTCGATCAGGCCGTGTACGTCAAACCCGAGGGATGCCACGTTTTTCGCGAGGTCCGCGGCCGTCTCCTCGAATGCCACGAAGACGCCCGGCTCATCGTACTCGGTGGCCCGCCGGGTTCTCGACCTTGATGTAGCAGTTGATCCCCCGGCAGCGCTTGACGTAGCCCCCCATCTGCTGGTAGGGATCGCGGGAGAAGGTATGCTCGAGGTTCTCTTCCATCATCGCCCGCAGCTCGGCCCCGGTCAGCTCGACCACGGAGACCGGGGGATTGACCGGGATGATGTTCCAGAGGTCGTTTCTGGTGACCGGGCCGGGGGCTACGGGCGCCCCGTAGCGCCAGCCGTTCGAGAAGGCCATCTGCGCGCCGGATGCATCGAGCAGCGCCTGGAGGAGCAGGTGGTCCATGGTGGATTCGAGGACGGCGGAGCGGTGCAGCGGCGTGGCGGTCTCTCCCACCACCGCGTCGAGGTACTCCCGGTGGGGTTCCATGGCGGACGCCACCAGCGCGTCGACCGCCGGGTCGGGGGCAATGCGCTCATCGACGGTGATCAATTCGTGGCGGAACCCCGAAACCCTCCCGTTTTCCACGGCAAGGTCGAGCCTCCCCACGAACGACCCGTGGCAGCCGGACTGTATGATCAGGGTGTCGCGCACCACCGCCGGGCGATAGAGCCGGTTGTGGGTGTGGGCAGAGAGCAGCACGTCGATGCCGTCGACCTCGGCGGCCAGCTGCACCTCCTGGGGAAAGCCGAGGTGGGAGATCACCACCACCAGGTCCACCCGCTCCTCCTCCCGCAGCCGCGCGATGGTGCCGGGGAGCTCCTCCCGTCCCAGCGTCAGGGAGATCCCCTCGGAAAAGGACGGCGGCATCGTCTTGTCCACGATGGTGGCAGCGATGCCGATGATCCCGACCGAGAGCCCGCCTGCCTCCCGGATCGTAGACGGGTCGAAGATCAAATCGCCGGTCGCCTTGTCGTAGCAGTTCAGGGCGAGGACCGGATAGTCCAGCGCGCCGGCGATCTCTTTGAAGCGTGCCGGGCCGTAGGCGAACTCCCAGTGTGCGGTCATCGCGTCGAAGTGCAGGGCGTTGAGCACCGGCACCATCGCCTCCCCCCTGCTCTGCACCGCCGGGTAGGTCCCGTGAATGGTGTCCCCGCAGTCGAGCACTAGGACCTCGCCGGCCCGCTCCTCCCGCACCTCTGCGACGAGACCGGCGATCCGGGCATAGCCCCCCGCCTGCCGGAACACCGCCCGGGACCCCTTCCAGAAGAGCTCCTGGTGGGGTTCCAGGTAGCCGTGGGTGTCGTTGACCTGCAGGATGGTCAGCTGCTGTGCCATGCATCTCCCCCTGCGCCGGTGCTACCGGCCCGCCTCCCGTCGCTTTTCGATGAGGAGCCGCGCCGAGCTCCGCACGACCGGCTCTGTGTCATCGACCGCCTCCTCTATCATCGCATCGGCCCGCTCATGCTTCATGTTGGCGAGCACGAAGACGGTGGCCAGGCGCACCCGCCAGTCCTTGTCGTGGAGGGGGTTGGCGAGGTGCTCGATGAACCTGCCGGCGCCCACCCTGCCCAGCGCCGCGACCGCCTGCCGCCGCACCTCCGGCATGTCATCGTAGATCAGGTGGACCAGCGGTTCCGCGGCCCGCAGATCCCCAAGCCGTCCGAGGGCCTGGGCCGCCCGCCTGCGCACCCCCCAATCCCCGTCGCGCAGAGCCCCGATCAGGGGCTCCACGGCCACGGGGTCACCGATGCGCCCCAGCGCCCACGCCGCCCGCAGGCGCACGACCGCCCTTTTGTCCCACAGGCCCTCGATCAGCGCCTCCACCGCCGGTGTTCCTATGTCCGCCAGGGCGTAGGCGGCGCTCCACCGCACCTCTTTATCCGGGTTGCCCAGCTCCCTGGCGAGATCCTCGACTGCCTCCTGCTTCCCGGCCATCTGCAGGCTCCCTGTCTGCTCCGTCATACAAGCGAGGGAGTGGGGACGGGAAGCAATAATACCTCCGGTCAGCCGGGAGGCGGCACCAACGTATTTATAGCATCGCACCGTAGCGGAATCGCTGATCGAGAGGCGCGAGGCGTCGAGAAGGGGGCTGATGACGACCGAACCGGTGGGACCGGAGGACCGTATGCCTGAGCGGGCGCTGCTGCCCCTCTATGCCATCACCTTCATCGGCACCCTCGGCTACGGCATCATCCTCACCTTCCTGGTCTACCTTGTGACCGGATACGGCGGCAACGCCCTGATCTACGGCGTGCTGGGGGCCACCTACCCCGCGTTCCAGCTGGTGGGCGCGCCCATCCTGGGACGGTGGTCTGATTCCTTCGGGCGGCGGAAAATCCTGCTCCTCAGCCAGATCGGCACCATGATCGCCTGGCTGGTCTTTCTCGTCGCCCTCTTTCTCCCGGCAATCCCCCTCGTGTCGATCGATTCCCCGCTGCTGGGTGTTTTCACCCTCACCCTGCCCCTTGTCGTCATCTTCCTCGGCCGGGCTCTCGACGGCGCCACCGGCGGCAACGTCTCGGTGGCGAACGCCTACCTCGCCGACGTCACCCCCGAAGCGCTGCGCAACAAACGCTACGGGAGGATGTCCATCGCCTCCAACATGGGCTACATCCTCGGCCCGGCGCTCGCCGGCGTCCTGGGAGGGACCGCCTATGGTACCGTCCTCCCCGTGCTGGCGGCCTTCCTGATCTCGGTGGCCGGCACCCTCATCATTGTTGCACTGCTGCCTGAGTCGCGGCCCTGCACCATCGAGGAGTACCGGGAACTCACCAGCGTGCGCAAGGTGCTCGGCCAGGAGCATGTGGAATGCTACCTGCTGGATCGGACAGAAGAGATCAGCTTCCGGGGGATCTTCGGGCTCCGCTTCGTGCCCTTCATGCTCATGCTCTATTTCCTGATATTCCTGGCGTTCAACATCTACTATACCGCCTTTCCCGCGTACGCGGCAGTGGGGCTTGCATGGACGCCGGGCGAGCTGGGCATCTACCTGTCGGCCATCAGCGCCATGATGGCATTCGTGCAGGGCCCGGTGCTCTCCGCGCTCTCCGACCGCTACGCGGAGTACGCCCTGATCATCGCCGGCAGCCTGGTGCTCGGCCTCCAGTTCCTCCTGCTCGTGCCCGGCTCCCTGCTGCTCATCTATGCGGCCACGCTCTTTTTCGCATTCGGCAACGGGGTGATGTGGCCGTCGGTCCTCTCCCTCCTCTCCAAATTTGCCGGCACGGCCTTTCAGGGCACGGTGCAGGGGGCCGCCATGAGTGCGGCGAGCCTGGCGAGCATCGTCGGGCTGATCGCCGGCGGGTTCCTCTACACCCTGCTCGGGCCGGGTTCGTTTCTCATCGCCGGTGCGATTGTCTTTGCCGTCTTCGTCCTCTCCTTCCGGCTGGTCGGGGCGCAGAAGGAGCGGGAGCGAGTGCCTGCGGCGGCCGCACCGGCATCGCAGGGGGAATGACCGGAACTCCGGCCGGGGAAAAGAGGGATCGGGGGATTGTCCCCCGGGCGTTACTTTTTGTTGGTCCAGATATCGTGGACATTGCAGTAGATCATCGACTTGACGTTCGGGTTGTCGACGGGGAACTCCGCCTCGGGGGGCTCGCCCGGCCGCAGGGCGTGAATGTACAGGTTCCGCCCGTCTTTGACAGAGATCCACTGGATGTAGTGCTCCTTGATCATCGGGTGCGGGTTTGCGCCCACCCTGACCTTGATCCCGTTCGCGGTTTTCTCGATCACCGGGACGTGCTTTTCGGTGAGCCCCTCCTCCTGCATCTTCTCCTCCAGCAGCCGCATGGGCTTTCCAGCGGGGCTCATCACCGGGCCCTCGCCCGAGTGGGTCACCATCACCACGGTCCCGCAGTCATCGCATTTGTAAAATTCCAGCACTTTCGTCATTCTGCTTCCTCCGTATACTGCGGGAAGAGGAAGGCATGGCGTATATAGGTTGCGCTCGCCCCGGCCGGAGATAGGTTTTTGTAGGATTCGCGAGTATGCACCGGCAGGTGGATATGATGCGAGTGGTAGAGATCGACAACCTGAGCCGGGCAGGCGATATCGAAGGCCTGCTTGCAGCGCTCTGCGATGAGGACGAGCACACCCGCGAGGTCGCTGCCGACGCTCTCGGGGCATTTGCCGACGAACGCGTGGAAAAAGCGCTCCGCGAGGTCGAGTTCGAGGATCCCGTCCAGACCGTGCGGGATCACGCCGCCCGGTCGCGCGGCCGGGTGGTCGAGCGGTTGAAGGTGGAAAAAGGCACCATGGTCTAGGGGACGGGAGGACCGGCCGTCCGCCACCCGCCTTCGGGCACGGCGATCTCAAAGCAGGCCCCCTTCCCCTCCTCGCCCGTCTCCCGGATGCTCATGCCGGTGATGGCGAGGATCTCCCGTGTCAGAAACAGCCCGTAGCCGGTGATCCTCCCCACGCCCCGTTCAAAGATGGCCTCTTTTTGGGCTGCAGGGATCCCGATCCCGTCGTCCTTCACGACGATGACGCAGCCGTTCCCCTCCCTTCGGCAGGAGACGTCGATCGCCGTGACGGTGCCATGGACCACGGCATTGTCCAGCAGGTTGTAGAAGGCCTTCTCCAGCATCGGATCTGCAACTACCTCAAGGTCGCCGGTGGACACCGTCAGGACGGCCCCGCCCAGCATGACGCTCTCCGCCGCCCGCGTCATCACGCAGGCCACCTGCTGCCACCGGGGATCCTGTTCGCCCATATGCTGGTAGTCGCCGGTGAACGTGATCTGGCGGTCGATGGTGTCGGCGATCATGTGCAGATTGGAAAACATCTTCTGCGTGTCGGCGTCCTCGTATTGCCGCTCCTCGATGAGGTGGAGGAAGGCCTTCAGCGCCGTGACCTGGTTGAGGATATCATGGCGGGTGATGCTGGAGAGCAGGTTGAGTTTCCGGTTTACCTCCTTGAGGGCTTCCTGGAAGGTCTGCAGGGTAGTGATGTCCTGGTCAACCCCGGTCAGCCTGCGAGGCCTCCCCTCCGCATCACGCGCCACCACCTTTCCCCGGGTGAGGATCCAGATATAGCGCCCATCTTTCGTCTTCATGCGGTAACTGGCCTCGGCATAGCGGGTGGTTCCCCGGAGGTGATCCCGGAAAACCTCCAGTACAGCCTGGCGGTCGTCGGGGTGCACCTGCTCCTCCCAGGGTGCGATCGGGTCCCCGGGACCATAGCCGAGCAGCGATCCCCAGTAGGCATCGGTGACGACCTCGCCCGTCACCATGTCCCTGTCCCAGATCCCCAGATTCGCCCCTTCGATGGCGAGGTTGAGACGCTCCCTGCTCTCTTGCTCCGCCTCCTCCGCCCATGTCCGCTCGATCAGGTTCCCGATCCGCACGGCGATGATCTCAAGCAAATGGCGCTCCTCGGTGAGAAAAGGCCCTTCCTCTGCGTCCGGCTTTGCGCTCCGGTAACAGACCTCCACCCTTCCCACCGGCCGGCCGCGCGCGTCGATCTCCTTCTCCTGCTTCCACCTTGTCTCCACGAAGTGAGGGGTTGCGCACTCGATGTCGCCGGCACGGATGCGTGCGCAGGCGCTGTGGGGATATTTCCAGCCGGAGGGGATCTGCGCCGCAATGCCCCGCAGAGTCTCCTCGAGCGGTGCCCTGCGCTCGATGACGCGGGCGATGTCGTAGAGGCAGTGCAGTTCTTTCATGCGCTCATCGAGGAGATCTTTCTGGAGTTGCAATGCCGCCTCGGCTGCTTTTCGCTCGGTGATGTCGTGCAGCAGCCAGCGCAGATGGACGGTCTTTCTGTCCGTTTCCCGGACGGCGGACACCGAAACCAGCACGGGGAGGGGGGCGCAGTCCCGTGGCTGCAGCGCCAGCTCCCACTCGCGTATCTCCCTCTCGTCGCCCGAGGAGAGCCGGGTCACGCGGGAGTGGAATGCTTTCTTGCATCCATCGGTGACGAAGAGCACCAGCGGTTTGCCCGCCAGGACGTTTTCGCCTGCATTGATCATCGATGCTGCGGCGGTGTTCACCTCGACGATCACCCCGTTCGCATCGGTGACCACATAGCCGTCGGGGGCGCCCTCGAAGAGGTCCAGGTAGCTCTGCCGCTCGGATTCCACCTGCTGGCGGGCTTCTTCCATCTCTTCGTTGGCTGCCAGCAGCTCCTCGTGCGTGACCTCCAGTTCCTCCAATGAGACCTCGAGCTCGTGGAGCAGGATGTCCAGCCGCGCCGCATCGGAGAGCCGGGTATCGGTTGCAATGGCCTCCAACCGCCGGCGGAGAGCACTGATTTCTCTCTCGAATTTCTGCTGATTCTCTCTGCATTCCAGAACCATTATCACCCCTCAACAGTGTGTGCCCGGGGAAGGCGCGAACCGGTGGCATGGTCGGTGGACGGTCACGTCATCTCCTCGATGGCGAGCAGGATAAACTCCTCCTCGTTGTTAGCCGGGATGAGCCGGCGTGCGTTCAGCAGCATTTTCCGAGTTCCGATGCCGGGGAACTCGTGGACGACCTCGAAATTCCTGAAGGTGGACTTCCCCGGGAGGATCTCTTCGAGAAGCCTGCGCAGCTCAGGGATATCCCATTGCCGGTTGCCGAGGTCGTAGATGCGCTGCCCCACCGTCTCTTCGGGCGGTGTCCGGAAGGTTGCGTAGAATGACCGGTTGGCGAAGATGACCTCCAGGTCGCGGTTGAGAATGATCAGGGGCTCGCGCACCGTGTCCACGATCCGCCGGTCGATCCCCAGCACCTCCTCCATGAGCAGGACCACCCCCTTGCGGGACCCCTGCTCGTCGACCAGCGGGGTGGCGACCACCTGGCAGCGGAACGTCCGCCCTCGCCGGTTCACCGCATCGAGCAGCCGCTCGTCGTAGTCCGCTTTGCCCTTCAGCAGCTCGCTGATCGGCGCCTTCAACTGGTCCACCGGGAGGCCGATGTCGAGGGAGAGGAGCGATTTGCCGATCACCTCGTCGGCCCGCAGTCCCCACAGGTCGCTGGCCTCGTCGCTCCAGATCAGCACATTGTAGTCCCGGTCGGCCACCACCACCCCCGAATGGAGGCTGGCGAGGATTGCGCCGAGGAACTCGTTGGACCTGTTCAGCTCCCCGGTGCGCTGGCGAAGTTCGTCGTTGATCGTCTCCAGCTCCTCGTTGGTGGACTGGAGCTCCTCGTTCATGGTCTCCATCTCCTCGTTGGTGGACTGGAGTTCCTCGTTGGTGGTCTCCAGCTCCTCCACGGTGGACTGGAGTTCTTCGTTGGTGGTCTCCAGCTCCTCGTTGGCAGAGTTGAGTTCCTCGTAACTCGCTTCCAGCCTGGCGTTGGATTCGAGGAATTCAGCCTCCAGCTCCTTGTAGCTGGTCATATCCTGGAAGGTGACGCTCACCCCCACCATATCGCCGCTGTTGATGGTGAGGGGCACGATCTTCACCGCCAGGAACTGCGTGCTGCCGTCGGGAAGGATCCGTTGCACGTCGGGAACGTATGCCGGTGTTTTCCTTGCCATCACCTGCTCGATGGGGGAGCGCAGCTCCACCGGCTTGTAGGAGATCTCAAGGTCCCTGAACGGGCTGCCGAGATCCTTTTCATGGAGATCGAAGAGGGATTGTGCCCTGGTGTTGGCCAGCACCAGCGTCCCTTCGACATCCATGACGATCTGGGCGGTCTGGGCGGCGTTGAATGCGACCTCCTGGAGCGTGGCGATGTCGGGTTCCCTGGCCGCCTCCCTCATGGCGGGGATTTCGACAGGCGGCCCCCGTCTTCTCATGGCGGGCACCCGGGTGAAGACCCGGTGTTTGAGTGTCTCCGGTTTGAAGAGCCTTGCGTGGGTCAGGAGCATCTCGGCCTTCCCCAGAAAGAGGAAGCCGCTGTCCTTGAGGGCGAAGTGGAAGCGCTCCAGGATTTTCGCCTGCGTCTCGGCGATGAAATACATCAGGGTGTTGCGGCAGACGATCAGGTCGAGGCGGGAGATGGGGGCGTCCTGCACGAGGTCGTGGCGCCCGAAGATAACCGACCGGCGGAGATCGGAGAGAAAGACGGAGCGGTCCCCCTCCCTGACAAAGTACTTCTCCCGCAATTCGATCGGAACGGGCTCCATACGCTTTTCGGGATAGCTGGCATGGCGGGCGATCTCCAGCGCCTCTTCGTCGACATCGGTGGCGTAGATCTTGACCCGTCTTTTGAAGGCCTCCATCCCCATGGACTCGGCCATGATGATGGCGATGGTGTACGCCTCCTCGCCGCTGGCGCACCCGGCGCTCCAGATGCGGATGGGTTCGTCCTCCTCGAGGCTGTTGACGATGCGGGGGACAATTTCCCCGGCAAGATAGTCCCATGCTGGTTTGTCCCGGAAAAAGGCGGTGACGTTGATGAGGATCGTGTTGAAGAGGGCTGCGAACTCCTCCGGGTGCACCTCCAGGTAGTCCTGGTACTCGTCGAATTCCTTGATCTTCACCTCGTGCATACGTTTTTGCACGCGGCGCCGGAGGCTCGACCGCTTGTAGCCGGTGAAATCCAACCCACGGTGGAGCTTTACGTAGTCCAGCAGCCGTTCGAACGGTTCGTCATCCGAAACGGGATCCATCAGACCTCTCCTTTCATCACCAGTGTCACCAGTGCGGAGGCGATCTCATCGAGCCCGAGGATGAAATCCACGGATCCTGTCTGGATGGCGGCCTGGGGCATGCCGAAAAATTCGGAGGTGGATTCATCCTGGGCGATCACCGTGCCCCCCCTGTTCTTGACGGCCTGCACCCCCATGCTCCCGTCGCTGCCGGTGCCGGTGAGCACCACGGCGATGCTCCGGTCCCGGTAGCTGCCGGCCACCGATTCAAAGAGCAGGTCGGCCGAAGGGCGGACGAAGTGCACCAGCTCGGACTGGGTGAGGGAGATGGTCCGGTCCGAATTGACCAGCATGTGGTAGTCGGGGGGAGCGATATAGACCGTTCCCGCGTGCAGGGGTTCCCCTGCTTCAGCCTGTTTGACCGCAAGACGCGTGCGGCGGGCCAGGATCTCGGACATCAGACTGCGGTGGCGGGGGTCGAGGTGCTGGACGACGACCACTGCGGCCGGAAATTCGGGGGGGAGCAGGGCGAGGATCTCCCCCAGTGCGGTGAGCCCGCCTGCGGATGCCGCAAGTGCGATGATATCAAATGCTGGTGTAACTCCCATATTCTCTCCGATGCATATCTCCAACAATTCCACAGGACAGTGCGGTTGAATCCGGCAAGTACCGTGAGGGATTGTGGGGTGTACCTCCATGCCCGCTCTCGGTTCGCGCTGTTATCGAATGCATACTTCCCGCTGCCGGAACAGAGACCTTCGTTCCCCGCGTTCCCGGGTGGATGCGTCCATCATTCCGTGATGTATACTGGTTCAGTTTTTCCCCCGGGGCGTATTTAAACGTTTTGGAGGCTCCCATGATCCCTCTAAAAATGCGATTTCGCCTGGTTCTACGAGGTAATTTCACGAATCAACCAGCGCAGTCCGATGAGATTGTTGCCGGCATCGCATACCGCCCCTACATCGAGGCTGATCGGGAACGGGGAGTCATCCCGCGGCTGCAGGGTTATTCTCCTGTCCCGCAGTTCCTTCGCGCTCCCGCAGTTCACCGTGCCGATGAGGGTATGCAACGTCACTCGTTCATCTTTGGCGATGAAAATCACCAGCGGCTTTCCCACCAGATTTTTTCCGTTTACATTCATCTTTCGGGCCCCTTCGTGATTGATCTCTTGAATGACGCCGTTTGCATCGGTGAGGATGTACCCGTAAGGTGCATATTCGAACAGGTCGACGTAGCGCTGGTGCTCGGCATGCAGCTCCTCCCGTGCCGCCATGAGCTCTTCGTTCTGTGACCGTACTTCCTCCTCCGCCACTTTCAATTCCTCGACCGTCGTCTGCAGTTCGAGAAGGGTCTCCCGCAGATCATCCTCGGCTCGCTTACGCTCCACCGCACGCCGGACTTTATGTGCAAGCTCGGCATATTGCGATGACGGGTCAGGCCCTCTCTGCACGTAAAAATCGGCGCCGTGGTTGAGCGCCTCGATCACGACCGCTTCCCGTCCCCGCCCGGAAAAGAGGATGAACGGGAGCGTGCCGTACTGCCGGCGCACCTCTTGTAACAATGCGATGCCGTCCATCTCCGGCATATCGTAGTCGGAGACGATGGCATCGTAGGGTGACGCAGCCAGCATAGAAAGCGCTTCACGGGCAGAATTGGCGGTATCGCACTCGATATCGGCATTGTCTCTTTCGAGGAATGTTTTCGTCGGGATGAGGAGGATGGGTTCATCGTCGACAAGCAGCAGGCGGATCATGCATCAGCTCCGGTATTGTGAAAGGAATGATTATGCCGAGGGCATATATAGACGATCATATTTCGCAGGCTTCATAAAACTCCTACAGTCCTTCTCCGGTATCTGCCCTTCCCCTCCTCCTCGCACCCAGAAATTGGTTGAAAATTCGCCGAATGCCCGGGATCCTGGCTACGGTTTCGACGATAATGGAGCAATGGTACCATCAAGGCCGCGTTCGCACCGCACTGTTACACCACTCCGGAGCAGTCTGCGTCAGTGATCCAGTCAACCGGAAATCAGGTGCGCTTCGATCCGCGGTGCGCCACGCAGTTGCCCGGACCGGGCTCTCTTCGCACCCGGCAAAGCTTTTTCACCATCCCGCGCGTGTGAGCACACATCAGGAGGAACACGTGCATGAAGGTTGCAATCGATCGCGAGGGCTGCACCAGCTGCGCCGCGTGCTGGGAGGAGTGCCCGGAGCTGTTCGAGGAGAGCCCGGACGACGGGCTGAGCCGGGTCGTGGAGGAGCACCAGATCGGGGGCGATCCCGCTCGCGGCGAGGTCCCCCCTGATCTGGAGGAATGCGCCCAAAACGCCGCCGACGGGTGCCCGGTGGAAGTGATACATCTCGAGTAGGGGCTGATTCAGCCCTTGTTTCGTCCTCCCACGGCGGGGCGGAACCATCCTGGCCTGATACCGAGGCTGTCGAGGAGGATCACCGCCGCAAAGATGGCGGTCAGCCGCCAGCGGCCCTGCTGCTCGTAGCGGCGGGAGGAGGAGGCGATGGTCTGCGGTATCTGGACCATGCGGCCTTGCCTCCGTGCCGCCCGGCAGAGGGCGGCGTCCTCGCAGTAGGGGAGGGAGGTGTCGTAGCCGCCGATCTGCGTAAATAGATCCTTTCGCAGGAAGATGCCGAAATCACCGTAAAAAATCCCGGTCGCCCGGGCGTGCAGGTTGCCGAGCAGGCTGGTGGCGGCGAGCAACGGCGAGGCAGGGGCGAAGGAGTGGGAAAACCCCCCGCCGACGAAGCCCCCCTCGTGCACCGCGGCCTCGATGGCGGCCAGCGAGTCGCCCGGGATGCGGCAATCTGCGTGGAGAAAGAGGAGGATTTCGCCCGTCGCCGTCACCGCACCGGCGTTCATCTGCACCGCCCGCCCCCGGGGTGCCACGAGGAGGTGCAGGGGGTAGGGGAGGCCACCCTCCTGCCGGCGCACCGCCGCGACGGTCCCGTCCGTGCTCCCCCCGTCCACGACAATCCACTCGAACGATCCCTGCAGCCCGGCAAGGTGGGCGCAGAAGGGGCCGATCTCTGCCTCCTCGTTGAGGACCGGGGTGATGATCGAGATCATGCAACGTCCGTGCGATGATACGGGGCGGGAGTACTTGAGGGTTGGGGTGTCGCCCCTCAAACCTTTTATACGGCAGGCGCCATCTGGTGGTCAATGAGACGGGAGACCACGAAGGACCAGCACCCTCTCTCCCGCTATGCCGGGCTGCACCCTGATTTTGCCGAAGAAATGGCCTATTTCTTCCAGAACAAAGTCTATTCCGTCCAGATCGAGACGACCCTCGCCTGTGACCAGGGCTGCCGCTACTGCTACGCGGCCGCCGCCAGCCCGCCCCAGCAGGAGCTCCCCGCCCGGAGCGTCAGGGAGGTGCTGGAGGCCGCAGCCCGCATGGAGGTGCGGGCGGCGGACTGGCTGGGCGGGGATCCCCTGCTCCGGGATGACTGGGAAGCGCTGATGGCGCACGCCGCCGACCTCGGGCTTGCCAGCAACATCTGGACCAGCGGGCTGCCCCTTGCCGACCCGGGGGTTGCAGAACGGGCGGTGGCGGCGTCGGAAGGGGGTTTTGTCTCCGTCCACCTGGACACCCTCGACCCGGCCATCTATACAACGCTGCACACGGGCCGCGCAGAGGAAAAGATTGCCGCCATTCTCTCCGGCATCGAGACCCTGCAGGAGCTGGGAAAGCCGCCGGAGCAGCTGGTCAACTGCATCACCCTCACCACCCCGGTGACGGGCAGCGACGTGCGGGAAACCATCCGCTTCTTCTGGGAGGAGCTGGGAATGCGGACCTGCCTGACCCTCATGGCCACCGCCGGGGCGGCGGGGGGCATGGAGCACTGGATCCCCTCGCGGGAGGCGGTTCGGGAGGCATACGAATGCCGCAACAGCACCGGCTATGCGGGCAGCGACCTCGCGCTGGGGCCCATGGACGTCTCCAAATTCTACTGCGGAGGGGTGGTCTGCGTGACCATCGACGGGGAGGTCACCCCCTGCTCGGTCATCCGGGAGGGGGTGGGCAACATCTTCCGGGAACCCTTCCCGGCGATCGTCGCCCGGCACAAAGCGACGCTGCTCGCCACACCGCTGCGGGTGGCCGGGAGCCGGGCCGGGGCCTGCAGCCGGTGTGCCTGGGGAGCGGTCTGCTGGGGGTGCCGGGCCTCGGCCTACTACGCCTCGGGCGACCCGATGGGGGAGGACCCCTACTGCTGGCGGCATCCCGCCCCGGAGCATGAAGAGGAGGAGCGATGAAGCGACTGGACGTGTGCCTGGAAGATGTGCAGGAGGCCTACACCGGGCCCGTAGGGGTGCTCTGGGAGCTCCTGATGGGCGAGGAGATCCACGTGGGAGGATGGGAGGACACCGAGCGGCTTGCCGCCCTCGCCGGGGTGACCGGGGATGCTGACGTCCTCGACGTCTGCAGCGCGCTGGGCGGCCCGGCCCGCCACCTTGCCGGGCGGTTCGGGTGCCGGGTGACGGGGCTGGATGCCACGCCGAAGATGGTCGAGGAGGCACAGCGCCGGACCGCCCGGGCGGGGTTCTCGGACAGGGTCCGCTTCCGGCTCGGTGACGCCCTGGCCATGCCCTTTGCCGACGCCTCATTCGATATCGTCTGGGGGCAGGACGCATGGTGTTACGTCACCGACAAGGCGCAGCTCATCGGTGAGGCCTGCCGGGTGCTCCGCCCCGGGGGCACCATCGCCTTCACCGACTGGGTGGAGACCGGGGCGATGGATGATGCCTGCTGGGAGACCCTCCACCGGTTCATGCTCTTTCCCTACACCGAAACCCTCGACGGCTATACCATGATGCTGGAAGATGAGGGCTTTGCGGTGGTGCGTTTCGAGGATATCAGCAGCACCTTTCCCTCCTTCTGCCGGGAGTACCGGCGGGCGCTCACCACCACGTTGCGGGAGCAGATCTGCGATCGCTTCGGGGAGGATCTCCTGATCGCGGCGGAGCAGGGCATTACCGGGTGGATCGATGCCGCCGAGCGCGGGCTGGTGGGCAGGGGGCGGTGGATCGGGTGGAAGGCGGACGAATGATCCCGGCATGAGGCCTGCTGTCGCCGTCATGGCCAAGGCACCCCTGCCCGGCCTGGCCAAGACCCGCCTCTGCCCCCCGCTCCGCCCCCGGGAGGCCGCCGACCTCGCCCGCGGGTTTCTCCTCGACACCATCGACACCCTGCGGGCGGTCCCGCATATCGATCCCTATCTCGCGTATACGCCCCGCGACGAGGAGGCATATTTCCGGGCCGCCTGCCCCCCGGCGTTCGGGCTCATTCCCCAGCCGGAGGGCGATCTGGGTGCGCGGCTCGCCGGCATCGCCGGCCAGCTCTTTGCAGCAGGCTACGGGCGGGTGCTGCTCATTGCAGGCGACACCCCCCATCTCCCCGTCGGGACGCTCCGGGAAGGGATCTCCCGTCTGGAGGGGGCCGATGTCACCCTCGGGCCCTGCGAGGACGGGGGCTACTACCTGGTGGGCATGCGCCGGCCTGCGCCCGGGATCTTTTCCGGGATCCCCTGGAGCACCGCAGACGTGCTCGCCTGCACCCTGGCCCGGGCGCGGGCAGCGGGATATTCCGTGGTCCTGCTCGCCACGGAGTACGATCTCGACCGGGTGGAAGACCTGGTGCGGCTGCAGGACGACCTGGCACGGGGGGTGATACGGGCGGGGTGCCGGTACACGAAACGAGCCCTCGCACAGGCGGGCGTTCTCCGCCGGTCCCGGCGGTGCTGATGCGGGAATCGCGCACTTCCCCGCGTCGGCGTTCACCGGGAAAAAGAAGAGAGTTTTTTTCTGCCTTCTTACCGCTCGAGGTGCACGTCGAGCTGGGGGAAGGGGATCTCGATGCCCGCCTGCCGGAATGCGGCGAGAACGCCGCGGGTCAGGTCGCCCTTCACCGCCCAGAAGTCCCCGGTCTTCGTCCAGGCCCGCAGGGCGAGGTTCACCGACGAATCGGCGAGCTCGGTGACCGCGACCGCGGGCTCAGGAGTGGCCAGCACGGCGGGGTTGCTTTTGATGGTCTCCATCGCCACCCGCAATGCCTCCTCGACGTTGCTGTCGTAGGCGATGCCCACGGCGACGTCCACCCTTCGCGTGTCCATGCGGGAGTAGTTGACCACCGGGCTGCCCCAGACGAGGGCGTTGGGGATGGTGACGAACTTGTTGTCCGGGGTGAGCAGTTCGGTGGCCATGATACCCACCGCCTGCACGGTCCCCGCCATGCCATTGATCTCCACGTACTCGTCCTTATCGATGGGCCGGAGAGTGGCGATCCACACCCCGGCGGAGAAGTTGGTGAACGAGTCCTGGAGCCCGAAGGCCAGCACCAGGCCGATGACCGCCGAGAGCCCGAGAACCATCGACCCGATATCGACCCCGAGGACGGCGAGGACGAGGAGGATGACGATCACGTAGAGCAGTGCGGCGAAAAACCGGACCAGAAACTCAACCACCAGTGCGGGCAGGCGGGCGGCGCGGGCGAGAGTCCGCTGGAAGACTACAGTGATGATTTTTGCGGCGATCACGCCCACGATGGCGACCACCGCCGCCATCAGCAGCGTTTCCGGGGTAATGGTGAAACCGCCGGGAACAGTTGGGAGTTGCTCGAGTACCATTGCTGTTGCTCCTGTATGCAGTGGGCATTGGCCGAACGGTGCATAAAGATTGTGAAATGGATCCCGCAGCTGCCCCTCTATCCCCGTGCGATTGGTGAGAGGCCGGGGAGGCCCCCGCCGCGGGCAAGCCACGTATGAGGGCGCTGACGGTGGATGAGGAATACACACCTGCAGGAGAGGAGAGAACATCTCCGCTGTGGTGTCTCGGCACTGCCCGCCACGGGTGCCGCCGGGGTGGCGATGGTGCTGTGCAGGGAGAGCTTCGGCGACCACGCAGATCATCACCAAATTCCAGCGAACGGGGGGCGGTTCGGGCCGGAGCATCTTCCCGGCGTGCTGCGGTCCAGTCCCCTTGTCCGGGATCGCCTGCACGCCCGGCAAACCGCTCGTACCTATCGCCCTGCTGGCGCTCGTCTTCCGGCCGCCGCACCTGGTGCCGGCGTTCCTCCTTGCCCCGTTCGCAGGCCATCCGGCTCCCCGCGGTGACGATGCTCCCCGATCCCGCGGCACACGAGCACGTCGCCCTGCCGGCGCCGGGCAGAGCGAATGCATTAAATCAGGCGTGGAAGAATAGAACTCTCCATGAAGCCGGCACCCATGTCCCCCCTGATTCGCGGTGCACTTGCGTTGCTCCTCCTCGCCGCCCTGGTGCTGCCCGCATCCGCACTGACGGCCGGTGCGCTGGATATCACTGTTGCAAACGATGCGGGCGATGCTGAGGTGGCGTTCCGGTTCACCCTCACCTGGTACAAGCGGGTGGCCGTATTGCTCAACCTCATGGACCCCGCGGACACGTTGAAAGCGGCCCTCGAGGGGTATTCCGACAAAGAGGTCGAGGTGCTCTCCATGAGCGATTCCAGCACGACGATGCGGGTCTACGGCTTCGCCCGTGTCGTGGAGGGGGAGAACGCCACCCTCTACCGCACGCCGCAGCTGCGGTTTGCCGATTCGGAGGCGGTCGCCGCGCAGTACTGGTTCGGCCCCCTGCTCGCTATCGACACCACCCCGTCGCAGACCACGATCACCTTCCCCGACGGCTATCAGGAGACGTTTGCGGATGCGCAGACAATCCCGCCGGTCGAGCATGAAATCGCATGAACCGAGCGGATGGACGGGCGCCGACGGTCCTGCCCGATCCCATCGCCTCCCCAGTGATGATCTCGAACGCACCGGGGAAGGGCATGACAGGGCCCGCCCTCATCCCCTCGAACGCCCTTCAGCAGTATTCCCACGGCGAGCAGTATTCGGGCTCACCGTAGTAGTAGTCGGTGGTTCCGATGATCAACTCGGAGATGACCGCCAGGAACAAATTGACCAGCGCCACGGCGATGATGCCCAGTATAACGAATACGATGATGTGGCCCCAGTTGTGTGCCACGAACGGTATACTGCCGGCGTTCATCTTCTTTGCCGTCCGGTAGGCATCGTAGACGCCGTAGAGCCAGATGAGAATGCCGGGAATGATCAGGAAGGACCCGAGCAGGGCGCCGCTCAGGATAAGGACGCCCTTTGCGAACTGGCCGTTATACACCTGTCCGAGACCGGCGAACAGGAACGAGGCAAGCCCGGCCAGAAGGGGGTTTTTCCCTCCCGCTGCAGCCGCCGGGACCGCCCCTGGTGAGTGCACGGCCGGGGGTGGCGGTGGGGGCGGCGGTACCCGAGATCCCCCTCCTGCCGGGGGTTCGAGGCTTCTACCACAGTTCTCGCAAAATTTGTCGTCAGATTGAACCTGATTGCCGCAGTTTGGGCAGACCTGCATTATTGTCACCACCCGGCGCAGCGGGACGCTGCTCTGGATAATGATAGTTTCCCGCGGGTGGTAGTTAAATGTTGCAAACCTCTTTCCGGTGAGATGCCGGCCGGCGTTTTCGCCGCCCGTCTCCAGGCTCTGGGCCGCTGAAGGGAAAAATCCCGGGAAATCCTGGGGAAAATACGTTTCACTATATTAATAAGCGTCGATTCCAAGATCTCTCTCTCTCTCTCAATGCTCGAACAATCCTCTCCCCTGCAGGTGATTGCGGGATTATGTGCAATTCTGGCCCTCGTGGTGGCCGCAGTGCTCGTATCGGGATGTGCATCCGCAGAAAGGGCGGTGGTCGTCTATACCTCGGTCGACCAGGTGTATGCCGAACCGATTCTCGAGGAATTCGAGGAGGCGACCGGCATTACCGTGCAGGCGGTCTAGACGTCGAGGCGACCAAGACCACGGGGCTCGTGAACCGCCTCATCGCCGAGAAAAACCGCCCGCTTGCCGATGTATTCTGGAACGGCGAGTTTATGCAGACCCTCCTCCTCAAAGAGGAGGGGGTGCTCACCCCCTATGTCTCGCCGGCGGCCGCTGACATCCCGGCGCAGTATCGCGACCCCGGGGGATACTGGGCCGGGACAGGTGGACGGGCGAGGATCCTGCTCGTGAACACCGACCGTCTCTCCCCCGGCGGGTACCCGGACTCGATTGGCGATCTCGCGGATGAGACCTTCCCGGCAGACGAGATTGCCATCGCCTATCCCATGTTCGGGACGTCCGCGACCCATGCAGCGGCGCTCTATGCGGCATGGGGGCAGGACGATGCACGTTCCCTCTACGAGACGATGCAGGCCCGCGGGGTACGGGTCGCGGACGGGAATTCCGTGGTCCGTGACCTGGTGGCCGGAGGGCAGGTGAGCGTGGGGCTCACCGACACCGACGATGCCTGCCGGGCGGTGGAGGACGGCAAACCCGTGGCCATCATCGTCCCCGACCAGGAGGCGGGGGGGCTGGGGGCCCTCGTGATCCCCACCACTGTGGCGCTCATCGCCAACGGCCCGCATCCCGAGGAGGGGAAAGTTCTCGTCGATCTCCTCCTCGCGAAGGAGACCGAGCGGCGGCTCATGGACATCGGCTGGATCCAGGTGTCCACCCGCCTGGAGAGCGGCGCAGCACCCGGGATGGAGAGCGGACCCATACGCGGGATGGAGGTCACGCCGTGCGATGTCTACGCCCAGCTCCAGCCGGCACGCCGCGACCTCACCGAGATCTTTATCCGGTAGGGAGGAATGGGCAGGGTGTCGGCTGCGGGAATCCTGAGGGGAGGACCTCTGCTCCCCCTTTTCCTCCTTCTCTTTTTGGGTGCGGTGTTCGGTCCCCTCTGCGCCCTCGTATTCATTACAGCGCAATATATCCCGGGAAACCTCCCTGATGTCATTGCACTCCTCGTTCCGGCCGGCCGGAGGCTGGGGCTCCTCCTCTCGAGTGTGGCCCTTGCCGCAGCGGTCGCCGGCGCCGGCACGGTGATCGGCCTGCTCGCGGGCAGCCTCCTGTGGGACCTGCGGGAAGGCGTGTGGTCGCGTGCCCGGTGGCTCGTCGTGGTGCTCGCCCCTGTACCCGCCTTTCTCTACGCCCAGGCATGGATGGCAGTGTGCGCATTGCTGGCGACGGCAGGAAGCGTTGCTGCATGGGTGCCCGCCGGATGGGTGCTCAGCTTCTGGGTGCAGCTCGGGGCGGTGCTCCCCATCGCCGTCGGCCTATGCATGCTCGCCATGGCATCGGTGGATAGCCCCTCCATCGAGGCGGCGCGGGTGGTCGCCCCCGACATCACGGTCTTTCGGCGCATCGTGGTGCCCATCGCCGCACCGGCGCTCGGGGCCTGCGCGGGCCTGCTCTTCCTCCTCAGCATCACCGACTACAGCGTGCCCACCCTCTTCTCGGTCAATGTCTACGCGCTCGAAATCTTCGCGGAATTCAGTGCGAGCAGTGAGCCGGCGCGGGCGCTGCTGCTCGCCATTCCCCTCCTCCTCGCCACCCTCATCGTGATGTTCGCCACCCAGGGGCGCATCCGGAATCTCATGGAGGGGACGGGGCTGTTCCAGCGCCCAGCATCCCCGCCCGAATACCCCCGCTGGTTTGCCGCACTCCGGTATGGCGCCCTCGGGGTCGTGGCCATCCATGCGGGGACGCTCGTGGCCTCCCTCCTCGTCACCGCGGTCACCATGGGCAGGCACCTGCACGCAGTGGCGGATGCGAGCGGCGGTATCGGGGTGTCGTTCGGCATCGGGATTGCAGCCGCTGTCTGCTGCCTGCCGCTCGCCTATGCCGCCGCCACCATGATGAACCGCGCCGGGCGGCAGGGGGGGTCTGGTGTCTTCTCTGCATCGCCCCCCTCGCCGTCCCCTCCCCGCTGGTGGGGATCGGCCTCATCGTGCTGTGGAACAGCCTCCTTCCTGCCGGGATCTACGGGACCGCGGCCATGCCGGTCCTCGCTGCACTGGCGCGTTTCGCCCCGGTTGCCGCCCTGATCCTGCTTGCCCAGCTGCGCCACACCGATCCCCTCCTCACCGATGCGGCCCGTGTGTTCCGGCGGGGCGTGGTGCGGACCTGGGTGCAGGTGCGGCTTCCCCTGCTTGCGCCGGGTCTGGTGGCTGCCGCCTGCATGGCGTTCGCGCTCAGCGCGGGCGAACTGGGCGCCACGCTGCTGGTCATCCCGCCGGGATTGGAGACGGTCACCATCCGGATGTACAATTACCTCCACTATGGCTCCTCGGGGGCGGTCGCCGGTCTGGGTCTCGTGATGACGGTGCTCATGCTCGCCGCCGGCGCGGTGGCCGTGGCGGCCATGCGCGGGTGGAGCCGCCTGGTGAACGGCCGCCCCTCTTCTCATGGGGCGGGAGGTGATACCGGATGATCGAGTGCAATGATCTGGGCCGCCGGTTCGGGACGGTGCGGGCGGTGGATGCCGTTTCGTTCGCGGTATCGGGTGACGTGGTGATCCTCGGCCCCTCGGGCAGCGGCAAGTCCACGCTACTTCGCCTCATCGCCGGCCTCGAAATTCCCGATACGGGCACCATTGCGCTCGATGGCGCCGTGGTGAGCCAGGCGGGCTGGGCCCTGTCCCCCCGCCGGCGTAACATCAGCTGCATGTTCCAGATGCCGGCGCTCTGGCCGCACATGACCGTCGCCGAGAATGTGCGGTTCGCCATGGGCGGCATTGCCCGGAACGGATCGGCGGACCGCCTCGACGCGCTGCTCGAGGGTGCGGCGATCGCCCCCCTCGCGGACCGCTACCCCCGGGAGATCTCCGGCGGGGAAGCCCGCAGGGTTGCACTCGTCCGGGCTCTCGCCCGCGAGGCACAGTACCTCCTCCTCGATGAGCCGCTTCTCAACCTCAACCGGGAACTGAAAGACCGGATGTTCGACCTGCTGCAGGAAGAGCAGCGGCGGACGGGGGCAGTCCTCGTCTATATCACCCATGATCTCGAAGAGGCGGACCAGATACCGGCAACGGTGCTCAGGATGGCCGGCGGCAGGCTGGTGGAGGGGCCGGAATGAAGGACAATTCCCTGCCGCCGGCACCCTCCCGGTTCAGGGTGGCCGCGCAGGTCGCCCTCGGCGTGCTCATCGTGGCCGCACTGATATGGATCATTCTGGGGTTGACCGGATTTCTCCAGGAGCGGTCGGTGCCCGATCATATGGAACTCATTCGCCCTCCCCATGAGGTCTCGGCACTGCTCATCGACGGCGACGTCGTCTGGACGGGGGGAAAGGACGGCATTCACCTTTTTTCCCGCACCGACCGTGAGCCACTCCCGCTTCCTGCCGGCGCGCCGCCGCTGGGGTACGTCCGTGATCTCTGCCGGGACAGCGCCGGATCGGTCTGGATCGCCCACGACGCAGGACTGGTCCGGTATGCCGGCGGCGCCTGGGAGACCCTCTCCGAACGTACCGGCGCCCCCTTCCGGCGCGCCCTCAGTATCCTCGAGGGACGCGATGGCGGGATCTGGGTGGGCACCGACGGTATGATCGCTCGCTGGGATGGATCAGCGTGGGACGAGGTGGCGCTCCCTGCGGACTTTGCCATCGTCTCGGCCGACGTGCTGTATTGCGACCGGAAGGGTGCGATCTGGGTCGGGTGCGGGTCGCCGACGCACGGGGGGCTCTACCGGTTCGACGATGGAGCGTGGTCTGCGTACTCGCGCACCGACGGGCTGCCGCATGATTCGGTCAACCAGATTGCAGAGGATCAGAACGGCACGCTCTGGGTTGCCACCGGGTTTGCGAGCCATGGCGGCGCGGCCCTTTTTTCCGGCGATAGCGTGCGTGCACTCGCGCAGGCCGACGGCCTTGCCGGCGGTTGCACGCGTTCGGTCTACACCGATTGCGACGGGCGTGTCTGGGTGGGATCCGAGTATGACGGCATCGCCGTGCTCGATGCAGGGCAGTGGGTCATTCTCGCAAAGGCCGACGGCCTCGCCGGCAACGAGGTCAAGGAGATGGTGCAGGACGAAGACGGCGTCTACTGGCTGGGGACGGATGGCGGGCTTTCGGTCATCACCGATAGTACGCCCCTCTTTTCGTGAGAACGGCCGGGATTCCATCCCGCACATCCGGGTGCGGTGGTCTCATCAGCGTCAATGAACGCATGCGATGTCGTCTCTGATGAAGCCAAATATATCTCCTTTTATAGGAGGGGGGATTAATTGCAGATATTCAAGAAAATCCCCACTCTGGGGGCGGATTGGTGTGCATGAATTTTGACGAAGCCCGGAAGCGATTTGCCCGCCTCACCGAACAGCGGAAGGGCGGGCATATCAGTGAAGAACAGTTTACCGCCGCGGTGAACGAGTTAAGGGTGCTGGATGGATCCGGCGTCTGGTGGCAGCCGGATCCCGCCACTGGCGGCTGGATATCCTGGAATGGCACGGCGTGGGTTCAGGGAAATCCACCTCAAGGAGCGCCTCCCGCACGCGAAACGCGTGGAAGCCCTGCGGGGGCATCACAACCCCGGACGGACGAGAGCATGTTCATGGACCTGAAAACCTTCCGCGAGATATCCCATGCCAGGCCCATGAAGGAGCGGCCGCAGCGATGGTTTGATCTCCTCTCTGTTCTCGCGGGAGTGGTGATCGCGGTATTGTGGTCTCTCTATATGAGCGTCAGGGCCAGCTCGGAAGGCTTCGACTTCATCACCCCTCTCCTGCTCATCGGCATACCGGTTGTTCTCGCCCTCTACCGTGGCAGGATTGACGACATGCTCCTGCCACTCCAGCCGTTGCGGAAGCGGCTTCCGCGGCTGGTGTTGCTGGGTCTGGGAATTGCGACACCGTTCCTCACGGCATTCATTCTCTTCAACGTCTTCGGGATCTCCAATTACGCCCTGCTGCACTGGAATCTCATCATCGGCATCCTGCTCTCCTATGCCATCGTGAGGGAACCTGTGCTTGCATCGGGCGGCGGCAACCGCCCGCGGACGAATGGCAGGGTACCGCTCATGCTTCTCCTGGTATGCGCACTCTGCGTCACCGGCGTCATGGCCGATGACTGTGAGAGGGATCCCTTCAATGCTTAGGACTGCCTGCGCACCGCGGGCTACGCGCAGATGATCGCCGGCGTGGTGTCCGCGACATCGGGCCTGTTCGTCAACGTCCCTGCCTTCATCCAGGCCGTCAATCCCCCGGGGGGACGGGTGGGCAGTTACGAAGTGCATGACTGGCGGCAACGGAACGAGGCTGATTTTGATACATTCGTGGAGAAACAGAGGGAGGGCTATCACTACGACAAGAACCTCGATGCGTGGGTCAAGGATTCGGAGCTCGACAAGCTTCAGCAGCAGCGGCATCAAAAACAGCAGGAACTCGATGCATTGCAGAAACTGCACGATAAACGGGTGAAGAACCAGAAAAAGAACCTCATTAACGCCGCCGCAGGTGCTATGGTAGGCGGTGACGCTGATAAGGCCGCCCAGGTCTTAAAACAGGAGCAGCAGCAGCTCGCCGAGGAGAACGCCCGGATCAAGCAGTTGAATGACGACATCAACAAGCTTGATTCTGAAATCAGCTACCAGAAAACGAGGCAGGATTTCCACCAGCAGAAATAACCCCTTTTTATTCGGGATGCAATCATCAGACGAGAAAAAACAGGTGACAACAAGGGAGGAAGCACAGATGAACGGTCCGATCACTCTTGACACGGATGTGTATACTGCAATGGGGAGCCTGTGGTCCGGGAATCGGACCGCAATCTCACCCCTGGAATCGGGAACAGCACCACTGAACGCATCGCAGCGGGATCAGCTGCAGCAGCTCGGGCTGATCAATGCGCAGGGCCAGCCAGCCCTCCGGCTGAACAATATTCTGTCCGTGCTCGGTGAGGCAGGCATTGGGGTCGATATCCTGTGCACCACCGGTGCGTGGGAGAGCCAGTACACCTCGTATTTTTCATCCGATGCGTCCGTGGCCGTGCTCGTGAAAACCGAAGGCGCATCGACCACCATTTTTCCTGCACCGTCACCCGAGGATGTGCTGGGCGAACTGAGGATGAAAATGGGGGCTGCACCGCCACCATCCGCAGGTTTTCGAACGGACCTCTCTTCCGTTGAGGCTCTGGTCCTTGCCGCCCTCATCGACCAGCAGCGCCAGTCGGTGATGGCGACGGGGGCATCCCACCCACCCGATTCGGTACCTCCCGTGGTCTTCTATGCCCATGAAGTGGAACAGATCCTCCAGAATTATATGAAAAACCTTCCCTCATGGCCCGTTCTTGCGCTGGTGTCGGCCATGACAGAGCCGTGTGCGCTCCCGGTCGATACGATCGGCCAGATGCTGTCGCGCCTCGTCACGGAAGGCCACCTCGCGAGGTCAGGACAGGGCTATATTTTTCAAACTGCCCTGCACGAATACGTCCACACCATCCTCAAGCCGGAATACTATCTCATGATCACCGTGCGCACCCTGCGAAGCGGAGCACGCACAGCAGAAGAGGAATTTTTCAGCATCAGGTTTACACACGGCATTTTCTCGGCGATACGCCGCAGTGACGATGCGGATACGTTGTACATCCGATCCCGAACACAGGACTCGGTCATGGAAACGCTGGGCCAGATCCTCATCAATCCGCGATCCTTCTCCATGAGTCTTGGCATTCCCGCCGTTTCCGGCTCACCTGCGCCCTCCTCAATCCCTACGACGAAGCCTTCTTCCGGTTCATTCTGCCCTGCCTGCGGGGCGCCCGCCCAGCCGGGAGCGAAGTTCTGCAATAAATGCGGGCACAAAATCGCCTGACCCTGGCAGAACGCTCGAAAATCTTTTTACCGCCGCTGGTCGGAAGGCCGGGGGGGTGGACCGCACCGTCGCGTTTATCAGCATCCGGCATGCACCACTCCTCAGGTAGACGACCATGTACGCCCTCAAACAGACCCTTCTTGCGAAATGCCGGGAGATGGAGATCCCCCTCGCCGGGGTGGCCGATGTGGCGCGGTGGGAGCACCCGCCGTTTCGGCCCTTCGTGCCGGAGGCGTTCTTCCCGCAGGCCATCTACCCCGAGGCGAGATCGGTGGTGGTGATCGGGCTGCCGGTCCCCCTCCCGGTGCTCGAGTCCTCTCCTTCCATCCACTACGCCGAACTCTACCGGACGGTCAACATCCTGCTCGACTGTTACACCTACCGGCTGGCAGCCTTCCTCACGGAACGGGGCCACCCCTCGATCTTCATCCCCCGGGACGGCTACGGCTCGGCAGAGGTGTTGCGAAACAATCCGGTGGCCTTCTTCTCCCACCGCCACGCCGCCCTCCTCGCGGGCCTGGGCACCTTCGGGGTGAACAACACCCTGCTCACCCGGAAGTTCGGCCCCGGGTGCGGTTCGGATCCCTGTTCACCACCGCGGCACTGCCCCCCGATCCGCTGGTGGAAGAGGAGCTCTGCACCCGCTGCATGCGGTGCGTGAGGATGTGCCCCGCCGGCGCCCTCGACGAAGTGGACTACCCGGAGGGGCTGACCGACAAGGCCGCCTGCACCGCCCACCATATCGACCTCGCCCACCGGCACATTGCCCCCTGTGGCATCTGCATCAAGGTCTGCCCGGTGGGCGAGGACCGCACGGTGTTCGGGCGAAAGAAAGCCTCCTTCTACACCGACCGGGAGCGCTACGAACCCTACCACCGGGCGTGGGAGCATGTCCGCTCCTACGGGGGGAAATAAGGCGACGGCGGGTGCTATCCTCTATTGACGGCCGCAGGTTGCTGCACACCCCGGCGATCACCTCACCGGTCATGCGCGTTACCGCAGGGTGCGGGGTGAGCGCCTCCCCCGGGACTACAGGCGCACTGCCGTCCCTATCCCATCATTTTAAGCCTCCCGGCGTACATCACCGCACCATATGATCAGGGTGGAGATGGTGGAGGGCGCGGCGCACCGGGTGATCGGCATGCGCCGGCAGGGCCGCTACGAGGACGTCATTCCCCTGCTCGGTGAGCTGGTGGCGTTTGCCGAGGAGCACGGCATCGAGCGGGCGGGCCCACCCGCCTATATCCGGCACGAGACCGATCTCGGGGAGGCGGCGCGGGCCCACCATGCGGGGACGGCCGATCTCGAGGTGGTGCTCCCCGTGGAGGGATCCGTGGAGGCACAAGGAGAGGTGGGGATATACGACCTTGCCGGCGGGCCCATGGCCCGGATCATCTTCATGGGGCCCTACGAGGAGCTGGAAGAGGAGTACCGTGATTTCTTCGCCTGGCTGGACCGGCACGGCAAACGGGTGGCGGGCCCCGTCAGGGAGGTCTTCGTCAACGAGCCGTGGGAGAACCCGGGCCAGGATCCGGTCGTCTGGATCTATGCCCCGGTGGAGTGAAAGGGTTCCTGCACGGGTGAAGGCCGCAGGTAGAGGGAGCAATACCTAATGCATACCGCCGCCACATATTCGTGCATATGATCTCCCCGCCTCTCCCCGTGGTGCTGGTGCATGGCTGGCGGAGCCATTCCGGCATCTGGAACCGGCTCGTCCCGCTGCTGGAGGATTCCTCCGCCCCCTGCTGGCGGTTTTCCCATCCCGGGATGGACGGGAGCGCCCCGCTGGCGGAGATCGCCGTCGCCCTGCAGGGATTCATCGCCCGGATGCGGGAGGAAGCGGGGTATGCCGGGCCGGTGGACATCGTCTGCCACTCGATGGGGACCTGCGTCGCCCGCTACCTGCTCGAGGTGCGGGATAGCCCGGACCGGGCCGAATCTGTGCGCCAGCTCATCGGGATCGGCCCCCCGAACAACGGATCCGCCATGGCCGAGCTCTTCTGCCACCCCACCTATGGTCCGGAGGTGATCGATCGCCTCGCGGGCATGTTCGTGCCGCGTCCCTACGACCCGGCAGAGGACGCCATCGTGCAGGACGTCCGGCCGGGGAGTGCGTTCATGGGGGTGCTCCGGGCGGCGGGGCTCCGGGATGACATCGCCTACCGGACGATCGTGGCCGCCAACACCCTCGGCACCGCAGCAATGTTTCCCTTGTTCGGAGGAAAGACGTGGGAGATGGGACGGGACGGTGAGTGGCGCATGACCTATGCCGGCGACGGCATCGTTGCAACCCGCGAATCACTGCTGCCCGGCACGGGCTGCGACCTCCTGCCCCGGGAGCCCGGGGCGCTGGATGCCGCCCCCGACCGCTACTGCCACCTCAACCTGCCCCGCAACCCCGAGGTGCTGGCGCGGGTGATGGCCTATCTTCGCAGTCCTGCGGCCGCATCCACCTCGTATTGTCCAAAGAGATAGGGCCGGCATCCCTGCCCGGTGAAGGCGCCGGGAAAAATGGGATCGAGACGGAGCGACGTGGCTCAGGAATGCTTTCTGCTTCCGTGTGAGGAGAACAGGGGGGAATCGCCCCCCGTCACTCGACGATGAAGTCCCCCCGCATCATGGTGGGATGGACATCGCACCGGAAGAAGTAGGTGCCGGGCTCTTCGGGAGCGGTAAAGGTGTAGGTCATCTGCGCCGGGCCGGAAAATATCTCTCCCACGAAGATGGGGGTCATCCCTGACGGGTTCTCGTACACGGCAAGGTTGTGCGGGACGGCGTCGCGGTTGTCGAAGTTCACCGTGACCTCCGATCCCGCCGGCGCGATGATCGTGGCAGTGTCAAAGGCGACGTCTTCTGCGACGAGATCGATGGTCACGGCCCCGGCTTCCCCATCCATAATCACGCCGGTCATGGTGACGTTGATCACCCCGGCGACGACCGGGACGAGGGGGGTGTGGTCGTTATTGACCAGCTGCACGGCAAGGATATGCTCACCGGCGGTCACGTTCTCCCATGTGTGGGAGGAGTTGGTCGAGACCGCGTACTCGCCGATCTCAGGGATGGCGGGCTCATCCGGGTCCTCGAGGGGGAGGGCATCCAGGTAGTAGTGGAGGTGCCCCTCCCCGGCAGCATTGTCCTGGCCGGTCGGCTCCACGAGGGTGAAGTTTTCGACCTCGACCTCCACGGTCACGTTCCCTGCGGCCAGCTCGTCACCTTCCGCGGGGGTGGTGATGGCCAGCATGGGTACCGTCTCGGGGATGGCCGGCCCCGGGGTCTCGGTCTCTTCCGGGGTTGGCTCAGGAGTTGCCGTCTCTTCCGGGGTCGGTGCTTCGGTTGGCTCTGGTGGTTCGGGTTCTTCAGGTGCAGTAACGTTGATCACCGCGAAGACCAGCGGGACGAGAGGCGTGTGGTCATTGTTGACCAGCTGCGCGGCGAGAATGTGCTCGCCGGGGGTCACGTTCTCCCAGGTGTGGGAGGAGCTGGTCGAGACCGCGTACTCGCCCTCGCCGGGGATGGCGGGCTCATCCGGGTCCTCGGGGGGTATCGCATCCAGGTAGTAGTGGAGGTGCCCCTCCCCGGCAGCATTGTCCTGGCCGGTCGGCTCCACGAGGGTGAAGTTTTCGACCTCGACCTCCACGGTCACGTTCCCTGCGGCTACCTCGTCACCCTCGGCGGGGCTGGTGATGGCCAGCATGGGTACAGTCTCTGGGGTTTCAGTCTCCTCCGGGGTGGGCTCCGGCGTAGGGGGAGTGACATTTGCGCCCGGGCGCAGGGCGACCAGCGCCGGCTCCTCCCCGACGCCGGCAGGAATCAGGATGGTGTCGTTGGCGACCGCAGGCCAGGCGTTGATGCCGGCGGGTGCGGTCCAATTCCAGACCTCATCGCCGCTCGTCCGGTTGAAGGCGTGGACGGTGCCGTCGAACGTTGCGGTGAGCACCAGATCATTGACCACCGTGGCGCCGCCGAGGTTGATGGCATCGAACGTCTGCTCCCAGAGGATCTTGCCCGTATCCGTCTCGATGCCGACCAGCCCGCCGGTGCCCTCCTCGAAGGGCGCAAACTCGGGCTGCGGGCCGGTCTGGTTTGCTCCCACGCTCAGCGAGGACTCCGGGGTCCAGGTGGTGGCGAGATCGACATAGGGCACATAGACGGCGCCGTCCGCGTACGCCATGGGCGTCTCCACCCCGCCCAGCGCTCCCGGGTACACGGTCGTGGTGCCGGGCGGCAGGGCGGCGAGCTGGTCGTTCTCATGCCTCCCGACCACGGTGACCCAGAGGATGGCCCCGGTGTCACGGTTGAAGGCATAGACTCTTCCCATCTTGCCCGCACCGAGGACGATCTCCTGTTCGGTACCGCTGATGTTGGCGCTGGTCAGGATGGGCGGTATCTGGAAGTCGTGGTCGAAGAGATCATGGGGCAGCACCTGGGTAAACCAGACCAGTTCACCGTCGGCATGGCCGAGGGCCAGCATGCTGTTGGTGTAGAGGTTCGGCCCCGGGCGGCTCGATCCGTTCGGGTACTCCGGGGTGCCCGCGAAGGGTGCGGGATTGGCCACCCCCCAGTAGGTCATCCCGGTCGTGATATCGATGGCCGGCGTGTACCAGACCCCGCCGCCGCTGTTCACCTCCGGGTTGCCCCAGATGCTCTCGGGGTCATCCACCGTGCTGAAGTTCCAGACGACGGATCCGTTCTCCTCATCGAGGGCGAAGATGATGCCGATGTTGCTCCCGGCGTAGAAGATATCGCCCAGCCCGGGGACGGTCGACGTGTAGACCATGCCGTCGTAGACGGTGGGCGCGATATCGATCCCCTCCCCGGGCCTGCCCGCGAGCCGCTGAGCCCAGAGTTCCTCGCCCGTTTCAGCGTCCAGTGCGGCCATGGTGTAGGGGTCGACGGCGGCAAACACCTTGCCCCACCCGCCAGCCGGGCCGTTCGGGCCCGCGACCGAGGTGTTGTTGTACATCGCCGACCAGACGGGCTCGCCGGTCGCAAGAGAAAGGGCGAAGACGTTTGCATTGATGTCCTGGAAGTAGACGGTGTCGCCCATGATGAGGGGGTTGCTGCTCGCCGCACCGAACTGGCCGGTTGCGTTCAAGGGAAACGACCAGGCGATGCCGAGGTCACCGATGCTGCTCGCGTTGATCGCCGTGGTATTGGAAGCACGTGTGTTGGCGTAATCATAGTTTGGCAGCGGCCAGTCATCAGCATACTCACTGACTTCCGGCGGGATGGCGGAGTCGTTCCCGGTCTGGTTCTCCTGTGCCATCGCTCCCCCCGCGAGGAAGAGGGCAAGAAGTACCAGCAGAACAGACCTGTTCGCAAAACAGTTCATGGGGTGCGATACAGTCTGTCATTCCATTTAAAGGTATTGGGGGCCATATGATTTGTTATTCTAAAAAATAATCCTGATTCATCTGTTTTGATGACGGTCCCAACCCCCTCATCCTTCCCGCATCATTCCCGGCGTCAGCAGCCAGGTGAGCTGCCCCCGCACCGCCGGGGAGATGGAGACCTCCCGGATTCTGGCCATCCCCCCCTTCTTGAGGACGATGCCGGCGTTGGTATGGCCGGCGACGATATGCGAGATGAGGGCGGAGAGCCCGGGTTCGTGGCCCATGATCATCACCGCCGATGGGCATGCGTCGGGTCCGCACTCGGCCTGCAGCCGGGCGATCACGGTCGATGGATCGTGTCCCTGGGCGAGCTCATCCCATTCCACCAGCCGTTGTTCGATGCCGCAGGCCCGGACGATGATCTCGGCGGTCTGGCGTGCCCGGGGCATGGGGCTCGTAGCCACGAGATCGAAGGGGATCCGGCGGGCGGCGATCCAGCGGGCGATGGCTTCCATCTCCTGCGCCCCGGTGTCGGAGAGGGGACGCTTCTCATCTGCGATTTGATCTGCAACATGCGTGCCTGCCTTGCCGTGGCGGAGGATGTAGAGATCCATAGGTGGGAATTGCGCCGGCGAATAATGAGCCTTGCGGACGCGTCACCGCGATGCAGGGATTGCTCTGCGGCGGGGATCGTTCGTCACCACAGCCATCTGGTCGGGGGAGAGCAGCCAGTGCAGCTCGCCCGCGGGCATATCGTAGAAGGTCACCCGGCGGAGCTTGCACAGCCCGGCACGCTGCAGGTGGATGCCGCAGTGGTGGTGGCCGGCGATGAGCAGGCTGATCATCTTTGAAAGTTCTGGTTCGTGGCCGATGAGAAGGACGTTCTGGATCTTGAAAAACTCGGTGAGGTGGCCGATCAGGGACAGCGTGCCGACCCCTGGCTCGAGCGCCTTCCAATCCAGAATCTTGCTGTCGTAGTCCACGGCATCGGCAACGATCTCGGCGGTCTCCCGGGCGCGGGGCAGTGGGCTCGTGGCGATGACGTCAAACCGCACTCCCTGACCGGCGAGCCAGCGGGCGACCCCCTCGACCTCGTCTCGGCCCGCCTCGGAAAGAGAGCGGTGGAATTCCCGGGAAATGTCAGCAGCATGGGAGCCGGCTTCTCCGTTGCGCAGGATATAGAGCTCCATGGTGGTGGTTGATACAGACCTCATCGTATTTGAGGGTTGGCACCGCAATGGTGGGAAAGCGCAACCATTATTCGGTTGGAGGGAGCAGGATTGCTGTGAATACGGCATGTGGAGTGAATACGAGGCAATCGGCAATCACCTGTGGGGAGCTCCATGAAACCGTTTGAGAAGGTGCTCTTTGCCACCGATTTCTCGGCGGTCTCGGCCCGGGCGCAGGCCCAGGTGCTCGCTCTCCGTGAGGCGGGCTGCGAGGAGGTGGTGCTCGTCCACGTCATCGACGTGCGGGAGATCGCGACCGTGCTCGCCGAGCCCGCCGGCGTGGGGGAGGTGGAAGGCCGGTTCGAGACCATGATCCTCGAGCGGATGCGGAACCACGCGGAGCAGCAGCTCAAAGAGGCGACCGTCGTCCTCGAGGAGCAGGGGCTGAGAGTCCGTCCCCACCTGATCGAGGGGATCCCGGCGCAGGAGATAGTACGCCTTGCGGATGCACACGAGGTCTCGCTGATCGTCGTGGGCTCCCACGGCCGGAGCAACCTCTCCCAGATCCTCCTCGGGTCGGTCTCCGAAAACGTCCTGCGGCACGCACGACAGCCGGTGCTGGTGGTGCGCCGGGTCGAAGAATCACCATCCGCGGGTTGAGGAGCGTTCGGGAGGGACGATGGGAATTATCATCAGGGAACTGGAAACAGGCGAATTCGGCCGCGTGGAGACGGAACTCTGGGCCCACTACCACGGGCAGACGACGGATGCCGCCATCGATCGCATCTTCGGGGCGTTCGACGGCGGGCGGCTGGTGGGATCGGCCCGGGTCAGGCGCCACCCGGACGGTTGCGAGGTGGACGGCTTCTTCGTGCTCGATGACTATCGCGGCCACGGGATCGCCCGCAAGCTCATGAACGCCCTTCTCGAGGCGGTGGGGGACCGGACCCTGTGGATGCATTCCACGCTGCCGCTGGTGCCGTTCTATTCCACGTTCGGCTTTCACCCGGTCGGCGAAGCGGCGCTGCCCCCCACCATCCGGGCCCGGATGGTCTTTTGCTTCGGCAATATGGAGGGCTGCGGGGTGCGTCCCATGCTGCGGGAACCCCCGGCCGCGGGATGATGGACGTGGAAGGCGGGGACGCGATCCTGTTCGAGGAAGAGCAGGGGTTCCGCCAGCCATGGCTTGTGGCGCTGGTGGCAGGGATTGCGGTGCTGATATGGTGGGGAACAGTGCAGCAGATCGTGCTGGGCATTCCCTTCGGCACCAACCCCGCGCCGGATCCGATGATGCTGGTTTTCGCCGTATGCTTCGTGATCGGCCTTCCCCTCCTGTTTCCCGTCATGCGGCTGGAGACCCGCGTGCTTCCCGGGGAGCTGCAGTTTCGCTTCTTTCCCCTGCACCTGCGATATCGCCACGTCCCCCGCGAAGAGATCGCCCGCGCGGAGGCTATCACGTACCACCCGCTGCGCGACTACTGGGGCTGGGGCATCCGCTGGGCCCCCCACGGGATCGCATATGCCGTCGCCGGCAACCGTGCGCTCCTGGTGACCCTGCAGAGCGCGAAGACCTTCCTGCTCGGTTCCCGGCGCCCGGGCCTCCGCGCGCACACCCCCGCAACACGGCGTGAACGGCGTCGCTTGAGGCATCGATGCGGTATCGGCTTTCTGGTGCGGGGACCCGCGCGGGCTGTCCCCCCCTCTGCGATCCGGCCCGGCAGGCGCCCGGACCGGGACCCTCGCGGCGGCCAAAAATGCACAATGGTGGCACCTGGTGCCATAAAAAAACGGCGGCCGGGAGAGGGTGCAGGCCTTCCTCCATGCACATCTACTTAAACCCAGCGCTCATTGAACATAATACAGTTGTGAAAGACTGTACGAGCAACAACAATGAATGGAAGAGATAATTTCGGCGGCCGAAGAGATTTTGGCCCCCGCGAGATGCACAAGGCAATCTGTTCTGATTGCGGCGCAGAATGTGAAGTTCCCTTTAAGCCCGCGGAGGGCCGGCCGGTCTACTGCCGGGACTGCCTCCCGAAGCACAGAAAACCGCGATTCTAAATCGCCACCTTTTTTTTGCGTTCGCATCCTGGTGCGGGCGGTGTCCGTGGTTCCAGACCACTGCATGGCGTGGTTCCCTGTACGGCGGACGAAAGATCCGACCGGCATCCCTGCCAGGGAGACGCCGATGCTGATAGATAAAAAAATTGGCAGATGCAGGAGAGCCATGCCGCTGTTCAGGCTGCCTCGAGTGCAGCGATCTCGACCGGCGTTCCCCACTGCTGGATGGTGGCCACATCGTCCCTGACGATCACCTCTGCGGTGACGGCACGGCCGTCCTGCCGGAACTCTTCGGGCAGGTCGAGGGGGAGGTACTGCGTGCCGTCGTCGGCCACGATACCGTAGAACCCTCCCTCGAGGTCGATATAGGTGACCGTCCCGTTGACCGCCACCGTAGCCGGTGCGTTGATGTCGACGATCTCGACCGGCGTTCCCCACTGCTGGATGGTGGCCACATCGTCCCTGACGATCACCTCTGCGGTGACGGCACGGCCGTCCTGCCGGAACTCTTCGGGCAGGTCGAGGGGGAGGTACTGCGTGCCGTCGTCGGCCACGATACCGTAGAACCCTCCCTCGAGGTCGATATAGGTGACCGTCCCGGTAATCCCGATCGTCTGCTGGGCGGGGCCCCGCGTATAGAGGCCTCCTCCCATCACGACCATTGCGATCAGGCCCGCTGCAATGATCCCCACCACGAGGATCACTGCGATACCCATCTGTTTGATGTTCATCTTCTACCTCACAGCTTTTGTAGGCCGTATCAGCCCTTGAATATTGCTTTGACTTCGAAAAAGTTCGAATATACCCCGTTGAGGGAACGAGGGCAACCGTTATCCCCTCCTGCGCTCATCACCACATGCGAGGAGGAGTGCCATGCAGAAATGCCCTTTTTGCTCACCCGCCGACGGGGACATCACGGCGGAGAACGATCTTGCCTACGCCCGGTTCGACGTCTATCCGGTCAATCGCGGTCACATGCTCATCATTCCCTTCCGCCACACGGCGAGTTATTTCGCCCTGTCGTTCGAGGAGCGGGCGGCGGTTCTTGACCTGGTCGACCGGTGCAGGGAGATTGCCGACGAGCGGTATTCGCCCGACGGCTATAACATCGGGGTCAATGTCGGCGAGGCGGCCGGCCAGAGCGTCATGCATGTCCATTTCCATTTCATCCCCCGCTACTGCGGCGACGTCGAGTCTGCCCGCGGCGGGATCCGGGCGGTCATCCCGGAACAGCGCGACTATCCGTTTAAGCCCGATTGAGGCGAAACAGTACCGGTGATGCGCTTGAGTGTGCCGGGGGCCGGCCCGGAACAGACGGTCCGGAGGATCTATGCTGCGCTTCTCTCCTGCTACGGCCCGCAGGGGTGGTGGCCGCTGCTGGACTTCGCGGGGCCGCAGCCCGACAAGACGGGGAGCCGTGCGGGCTACCACCCCGGCCGCTACGACCTTCCGGCGACCGATGCGCAGGTCTTCGAGGTCTGCGCCGGCGCCATCCTCACCCAGAACACCGCGTGGGTGAACGTGGAGACGGCGCTGCGGCGGTTGCAGGCCGCCGGAGGCCTCGGCCCGGACGCGCTGCTCTCTCTCGGGGAGGAACGGCTCCGGGAGGCGATCCGTCCTGCGGGATTCTTTCACCAGAAAATGCGAAAACTGCGTGAATTCGCAGTATTTTTCAGGGAACTGGAGGGGAGGGCGCCGTCCCGCGAAGAACTGCTCGCCCTCTGGGGCATCGGGCGGGAGACGGCCGATTCCATGCTCCTCTACGCCTACCGCGTGCCCGTCTTCGTGGTGGACGCCTACACCCGCCGGATCGCGGGCGCCCTCGGGCTGATCGAGCCGCGCGCCGGCTACGAGGAGATCAGGGCCCTCTTCGAGTGCAGCCTGCCCCGCGAGGTACCCGTCTACCAGGAGTTCCACGCCCTGCTGGTGGAGCATGCCAAGCGGCATTACCGCAAGGGGGGTGACTGGAGCGCCTGTCCCCTCCGGCGGATCGTGGAGGGGTGAGGGGGCCGCCCGCTATCTCGCCGGTATCTCCCTGGCCTGTCGCCGGGCGGCCGCCGGGTGGGGGACGGTGAGGAGCTGGCCCGGCTCCGGGGAGTCGATGGTCCGTGTGGTCCCGTCCGGCCAGCGGATCGCCACCCGGTCGATGGTCTCGTAGCATTCCCCCAGGCCAAAGTGTGCCACCGGCTCCATCTGGCAGAGATAGCCCGACCCTGCATCGATTGCCCGCAGCTGCCGCCGTGCGCCGGCATCCAGCGCCACCACCGCGCCGCGGGCGGGGGCACCGGCGGGCGTGAGAGGCAGCACCCGGAGCCAGGCGTTGCCGGTCTCCTGTGGTTTGTAGAGGGAGAGGGGCTGGGCACCGGCTTCGCCGTGGGCCACGATCAGCTCGAGACGGCCGTCGCCGTCGAAATCGCCCACCACCGCCCCCGTACCGAAACATTCCGGTTCCCGTGCGTCGCCGAGGGGGAGGCGGTGCCAGTCGCCGTTCCGCCAGCCGAAGAGGCGGTTCGGCTCGCCGATATTGTTGAAGAGGATCTCCTCGTAGCCGTCGTTGTCAAAGTCGGCGGCGATCACCGTGCGAATGCGCGAAGGCCGGGCGATGGCTGCGGTCGCCCCGTCGACAAAGCGGCCGGTTTCCCGCTGGCAGAAGAGGCGGTGCGGCCCCTCCCAGTTGCCGCAGACGATGTCAAACCTGCCGTCCCCGTCGGCATCGAGCACCGCCACTCCCCGGGCGTGCCCGCCGGGGTCGTCGATCCCGCTCGTTCCTGCCACCTCACGGTAGGTCCCGTCCCCCTGGTTGGCAAACAGGAAGTTCGGGCCGCGGTCATTCCCCGAGAAGATATCCATCCGGTCCGAGATGAGGGGGAGCGAGAGCAGGCTCCTTCCGTCGGCGACCCGGTCCACCCCCGCAGCGGCGGCCGCATCGACCAGCGTGCCCGCATCATCGCACTCGTAGAGGCGCATTGCCTCCCCGAAGGATGCCAGCACAAACCCGTAGCGCCCGGTGCCGTGCCGGTCGACGGCAGCGACCGACCGCCCGGCGGCAAAGTTGCGTACCCCCAGGTTCTCGTGAAGGGAGAAGAGGTCCCGCCACTCATGGTCCGCGAAGTCATAGATGCGGTCGGGGACCCATTTTCTCCCGGCGAAGGTGTCGCGGTTCAGGACGTACACCTCCTCCCTGCCGTCGCCGTCGATATCGGCGGCAGCGATGCCGGTGGCACTGTAGCCTGCATCAGCGAGAGGATGGTCGGTGACGACGGCAACCCGATCCTGCTCCCATGTCAGCAGGGTGTTCGGGTCCTCGAACCCGGCGACGATCACCTCGAAGGCCCCGTCTCCGTCGATATCGGTGACCGCCGCCCCGTAATGGCAGCGTGCCGGGTTGGGGCTGAGCAGGTGGCTTTCGTTCACGAACATGGCGTTCACCTCGAGGGCATCCGCGCCCCCCGGTACGGCGTACCGCTGTGGGCCGTAGGCGGTTAAGTAATTTTTCCGGATTGCGGCACTTTCGTGCGGCCAGCACGCTGCCGGAAGGTGCCTGGCGGGGCGATGATCTCGAACCGGGCACCCGCACCCGGAACCCCGCACTCCCTGATGGAAAGACCGGTTATGGAGAGGATCTCGCGTGCAAGGAACATACCGTATCCTGTCTTTTTCCCGAATCCCTGTTCGAAGATGAGTTCTTTTTCGACGCCGGGGATGCCTTCCCCGTCGTCCTCACAGACCAGGATCAGGCCTTCATCCGTCTCTTCGCAGGAAAACAGGACCCTGGTGACGTCGCCCCCTCCGTGGGAGCGGGCGTTTTCGATCAGGTTGAAAAAGACCTTCTCAAGGAGCGGATCGGCATAGACCTCATATGCCTCCACATCGATGTCGACCCCAAAGGGCGGCGGGGAGGTCGTATGAAGGGCGTGACCGATCGTTTCATAGACCGGCTGCCAACCAGGGGAGAGCACCCCGATGTCCTGGTAATCGCGGGTAAAGGTGATGAGGCGCTGGATGGCCAGCGTCGCCGTCTCCTGGCATTGCAGGTACTCCTGCATCACGGGATTGGAGATCTTCTCCCTGCAGAGCTCCTGGTAGGCGCGCAGCACCGTAATCTGGTTGAGAATATCATGGCGCGTGATGCTGTTAAGGAGATTGAGCTTGCTGATCACCTCGTGGAGGGCTTCTTCGGTGCGGTACCGTTCGAAAATCTTGCCGATACGGGCGGCGATGGCGTCCAGAAGCACCTCTTTCTCCGCAAGAAACGTCCCCTCATCCATCTCCTCGTGCTCGGACAGGTAACGGACCTCCACCGTGCCCGCCACCTCGCCGTACACGGAAACCGGGCAGATCTGGACCAGAGGGCTCTCGCCGAAGTTTGCCGTGCGAAATTCCCCGCCGTCAATTGTCAGGCGTGCGCAGGCGATCTCCGGGAACCGGTATGCGGTGGGAATGAGATCCACGATCGTCTGGCAGAGTGCCGTGATCGAAGGCTCGGTCTCGATCGCCTCGGAAATGCCGATGAGGCAGTTCAGCTCTTTCATCCGTTCCCGCAACCGGCGCGACTGGGCACGCAGGTCCCGTTCGATTTCGGTGCGCAGGGTCACATCGCGCACGACGCCTTCTACGCCGACCACCGCGCCCGCGTCGTCCCTGAGGGGGGTGCACTGCACCTCCACCCATACACGCCGGCCGTCTTTGCGCGCAAGAAGGATGATATTCGGTTCCTCCACGCCGTCTTCGCCGCGCCACGCGTGGGCGAACAGCTCCCGGTCGCCCGGCTCGGTGATGGTAAAGAAGAGATCCGGGTCGGCATACAGTTCACCGGGTGCGTACCCGGTGATAGCCGCGGCAGAGGGGCTGATATAGGCAAACCCCCTGCAGGGCGAAAAATCGTAGCGGAAGATCATGTCGGTGGCGTGTTCGGAGAGCAGGCGCACCCGCTCCCTGCATTCCTCCAGTTCTCTTCCCCTACGGCTCCGCTCCTCCGGCATGCGGCCGACGCCGAACAGGGTTGCCGTCACCCTCTCCGCGGTTGCGTCTTTCCTGACCGCACCGTCGGCGCCGCAACGGAGTGCCTCTCCTGCCGCATGCTCCTCCCCCTCTCCGAAAAGGAGGATGAAAGGCACTTCATTGCCCGAGGACCGAAGTGCCTCCAGCAGATCGGCCCCGCTGATGCCCGGCAGTGCCCGGGCGGCGATCACGAGGTCGAATGCACCGGCGGCGATCATGGAATACCCCTCTTCTGCGGATCGCGCGGTGGCGATGGATACCCCTTCCTCTTCCAGAGCCTCCAGCTTGGTATTGAGCGCGGCCGGGTCGGAATCGATGAGAAGAAAGGTTTTCATGAACATTTTCCAGGAAAAATAATTACATTGGTATGGTTGCCGGGATATATCAACCCTCGCTCCCCGGAAGAATCCGGGCTCGCTGGAGGAGATTCGGGCTCGCGTGGCTGCGGCACGCGCACATCTATTTAGATCCCCACACCATCCCTTTGCGATGAACGAGAACCTGCGTCAGCTCGTCCACCTCTCCTCCGGCCTTGTCTTCTCGGCGCTCATCCTCGTCCTGGACCGGGCCACACTGCTCGCCATCCTCACCGCCGGGATCTTTGCAGGATTCCTCATATTCGACATGCTCTGGCGGGGGATCCGGGTGCCCGTCGTTTCACTGTTTGTGGATACCATGGAGCGGCGGGAGGACCTGCCGGGCAAAGGCACCTTCTTTTATACGGGCAGCGCCCTCTTCTGCCTGGTCTTCTTCGATCTCTCGCAGGTTTTCGTCGGCGTCGTCGCGCTCTCCGTGCTGGACTCGATAGCCACCATCGCCGGGCTGCGGTTCGGGAGGACGCGGCCGTTCAACCGGAAGTCGGTCGAGGGCACTCTTGCCGGAGCGGCGGCGGCTGCCGCGATCCTTTTCTTCTTCCTCCCCCTCCCTTTCGTCCTCACCGTGAGCGCCCTCGCCGGCGTCGCAGAGCACCTCTCCCCGCTGGATGACAACCTGGTCATCCCTCCCGTGGTCTGCCTGTTCCTCGTGCTGGCGGGCTGGCCGGTCGTGTAGTTGCGGGGTCCGGCGCATAGTCGGCGGTGTCCGCATCGCCGCGCAGATATGCCGCGTGCCACCCCTCGCGCACCGGCATCGCCGTGTAGAGCGCCGGGCGGTCCGCTTCGAGGAGCCGGGGCTCCTCGCCCATGAATGTCGCGCCGCAGCAGACGCAATGTTCGGTATGGGCGGCCACGTGGTCCAGCCACGCGGGCCCGGCCGTTGCGCGCATCAGGTGATGGTCGAGGATGAGGGTCGGCACTACGCCGGCGAGAAACAGGGCGTTGAGCCATGCCGATGTGCGGTCGGCCATGGAGAGCTCCCGCAGGTAGAGCGGCGGGCCCGAGGCCAGCAGGGTGCGGGGGCTCCAGCCGTAGATCGTGGCGACGGCGGCATCGTCGAGCACCTGCATATCGGAGGCGTAGACAAAGACCTCGTCGCCCTCGGCGATGCGCACCACCATCACCTGCCCGAGATGGGACGCGGGAGAGCCGTGGAGCACGCCGTGGGAGCAGCGTACCTGTGCATCGCCCCTCCCTTCGGCACTCGCGAGCGGTCGGCCGAGGCACCGCTCGAGGTCGCGGCGGCGGGCGAGGGAGGTCCGGGAGATGCCATCCGGCCCCTTGCACCACAGCCGCGCCCCGGCAAGGTCGGGGAGATCCGCGCAGCCCGGCTGGTAGGGGGAAGGGCTGGCGAGGGGGACGTGGTCGCCGTGGTAATGGGTGACCACCACGTCGGTGGCGTCGGCGAGGGCATCGAGGATGCGGGTGCGGGTGGCCTCGGCGGCGGCGATCTCGAGCGGATGGGGGGCGAGACCGCCCCGGAGCATCCCGAGCGCCACCCCGGGATCGATCACGATGCAGCGGTCATTGGTGCGCACCATGACCGCAAGGCTGCGGGCGCCCATGGACTCGCAGCCGAGGACGGTGATCTCCATGGATGGCTGCTCAGGCCTCCCGCGCCAGTGTCCGCCGCACCGCGTTCATGGTGCGGCGCACGACGGGGTCGTCCGGGTCGAGCGCCAGCGCCCGCTCCAGCACCTCCCGCGCCTCCTCGTAGCGCTCGAGCCCGATGAGCAATGAGCCGATATTGCCCATGATCGCCGGGTTCTTCGGATCCCCCGCAAGGGCCCGCTCGTACGCCTGCAGCGCCTCTTCGTCCCGGCCCATGTCGGCGAGCACATTGCCCATGTTGTTGAGGGCCATGGTGTTGTCGGGCCCGGTCTCGATCGCCTGCCGGAATGCAGTGAGCGCCTCCTCGTAGCGCCCCTCGCGGCGCAGCAGGTTGGTCTTGTTATTGAGCGCGATATCGGCGAGCAGGGGATCTTTTGGCCCGACGTCCAGCACGCGGTCGAAGGCCCGGAGCGCCTCCTCCACGCGCCCGAGTTCGGCCAGTGCCGCCCCTTTCTTGTTGGTCGCCGCAAGGTACTCCCGGTCCGTCGCCCGCACCTTCTCGTAGGCGAGTACCGCCTGCGGGTAGTTTCCCCGCTCCATGAACCTGTCCCCCCGCTGATCCCAGAACGTCGAGGGTGACTCCTTCCTGCCGCTGCTCTGCTGTCTGGCCATTCGGATTCCTCAGCACCACTCACCGCCTCGAGCTACTTAAAGGGTCTGCCGGTGTTCAGCGATCAGAAACGGATAAATAGTTCATGCACTTCTCCCTTGGATGAGTGTTCCTGGAGGAAGCAAGGTATGTGGGTCGTGGTCAGAAATCTGGACGGCAAGGTCAGTGAGGTGGAGCTGCCGGCAAGCCACTATGTCGAGATCGGGGATGTGCTGAGCGACGGATCGGTGGTCATCGACCTTCCCTACCCCGATGAACCCGACGAGGATTTCATTCCCATGGACAGCTACGACGAGGAAGAGCTCGACTGAGAGATCATGCATCCTGTCAGCACGGGGGGCAGGGAACAGGGCCGCCGGTGCGAGCTGGGCGAGGAGCCGGGGGGCCCCGCTGACGTGCTCGCCACGTTCTCCCGCGCCGTGGAGGCGGTGGTCGCCGAGATATCGCCTGCAGTGGTGAGCCTTGTCACCAGGAAGCGGACCTCCCGGCGCATGCGGGGGCCGGAAGTCGGCCTGGGTTCGGGGCTGGTGGTGGCCCCCGACGGCTACATCCTCACCAACCGTCACGTCATTGCCGGGGCGTCCTCGGTCGAGGTGCGGTTCGTGGACGACCGGACCAGTACGGCGACCGTGGTGGGAGCGGATCCCGCCACCGATATCGCCGCCGTCCGCATCGACGCCGCCGGCCTGCCCTATGCCGTGCTGGGCGGATCGAATACCTTGCGCACGGGCCAGTTCGTCATGGCGATCGGCAATCCGCTGGGCTTCGATTCCACCGTTTCCACCGGTGTGGTGAGCTCGCACGGGCGGGTGCTGCGCAGCCAGGACGGGAGGATCGTGGAAAATATTATCCAGCACACCGCCCCGCTCAATCCCGGGAGTTCGGGCGGCCCGCTGGTCACTACCCGCGGCCACGTGGTGGGCATCAACACCGCCATCATCGTTTCGGCGCAGGGGATCGGGTTCGCCATCCCCGCCGACACGGCCTCCTGGGTGCTCTCCCAGCTGATGGCGCACGGCAGGGTGAAGCGGGGCTGCCTCGGGATCGTGGGAGGATCGCGCCCGCTCAACGAGCGGTTCCGGCGCATGATGGGGCTCTCCGTGACGCGGGCCATCGAGGTGATGTCCGTCGCCCGCAACGGCCCCGCGGCGCAGGCGGGACTACAGGAGGGCGATCTCATCGTGGGAATCGGGGGCCGGCCCGCGGAGAGCGTCGACGACCTCCACCGGTTTCTCACGACCTGGCCGCTGGGCACGCCAGTCACGGTCACGTTTCTTCGCCGCGGCGAGAGGATGGCCGTCGAGGTCGCGCCGGCGGAAGCGAAGACGGGATAGCCGGGGTTTATTTCTCCTTCTTTTTGTCCTCCTCTGTGCGATAGGGGATGGGGATGTAGGCCACCGAGGGGCGGCGCTGCATGGCCTGGGGGGAGAGGTCCATCAGCTGGTAGACCTCCGCGGGCATCCCGGTCGACACCGGCAGCCCCATCGCTTTCGCCTGCTCGAAGGTGATGGGGAAGTCGTGGGTCCAGCGCCCTTCGGTGAGCGCGGCGGCGATCGCGGCCGCCTTCTGCGCATCGACCTTCCCGGCGAGCATGCGGGTGACGAAGTCGTGCACCTGTGCCTGTGCCTTGCGGGCGATGTCGGCGAGCATGAGCGTTGTGTCGTCGATGTCCTTGGGCTCCTTTGCATCGAGGACGCTGAGGATGGAGACGGCGGGGTACTCCCCGAGCTGCGGGTCGACCGGACCCAGCACGGCGTTTTCATCCATGATCACCTCGTCGGCAGTCAGGCAGAGAAGGGTGCCGCCGGACATGGCGTAGTGGGGGACAAAGACGCACACCCGTGCCGTATGCCGTTTCAGGGCCATGGCGATCTGCTCGGCGGAGAGCACCAGCCCGCCGGGCGTGTGGACGATGATGTCGATGGGCATGGAATCAGGCGTCATCCGTACCGCCCGCAGCACGTCCTCGGAGTCGTTGATGTCGATATAGCGCAAAATGGGGATGCCCAGCAGGCTCATGATCTCCTGTCGGTGGATGAGGGTGATCACGCGCGAGCCCCGCGCCGCCTCAATCGCAAGGATCTTCTTCAGGCGCTTCGACTCGATGCGCCGCTGCTGGACGAGGGGAGCGACGAAGACCAGCACCGCAAGGAGCACAAACGCGACAATCCAGAGATCCACGATCATACGACCCGGTTTCCTGTGAGGGTGGTTGATTGCTGGGGTGAAGAACGTTGCCCTCTCCCGCGGCGTGAGGCTCCTCACCGCTCTTTTCCGGAGAGATCGAGCTGCAGGGAGCCAACGTGGACGCAGGCGACGCGGGACGGGTCGAGGGGCGGCGCGTGGAGGCTGAAGACGTGGCGGACGAGGTCCACATCATCGATGATGCCAAGGGCCAGCACCATCTGTTCGGCGTCGCAGAGGGCGACCAGCCGGTTGCGCCACGCGCCCCGGGCCCGGGGTTCGGGCAGGTCGCCGTGGACGCCCAGCCCCCGGAAGGGGATCTCGTGGGCAAGGGCGCCGGCAAAATAGTCTCTGAACCGCTCCTCACGGGATCGCTGCCGTTCGATGCGGGAGCGCACACGCACCGCCGGGGACACGGGGAAGCGGTGGATGCGCAGTGCTGTGCGGTGACGGAACACGGGAAGAATGGATTCGAGCTCGCAAGACCGCTGGAAAGCGACGAGGTGGTCGGGGCGCAGGCAGTCGATCAGCTGGATCTGGAACTCGGCGGCCCGTGCGCCCTGCACGTAGCCGGGCGAGTCGATGACGGTTGCGTGGAGCCCCTCATGCTCCGCCTTTCTCCGCAGGCAGGCAGCCCCGGCGAGCACCTGGAGGAAGTGGCCCCGGGGCGATGTCGAGCCGGCGAAGCGGAGGTGCACGGCGGCAGGACAGGCGGCGGTTTCCCTGAAGATGCCCAGCCCCAGCGTGGTGGGGGGGCCGATGGTCGACTGGCCGCAATCGAGGTCGAGGTAGCCTGCGCCGCTCCGGCCGGACAGCTCCTCGATAAGGTAGCGGCAGAACGTGCTCTTGCCCCGGTCGGTCATGCCGAGGACATAGACCGCACCCCCCTCGCTGCAGAGCACCTCCCGCAGCGGGCCCCACTCTTCCTGTGCACGGATCATGCGTCGTCCGGAATCGTGATGCGGCGGGCATGCTCTTAGCAGTTATGGCAGGTCGCGAAGAAACGGGCCCCGGGGATTGGCACATCTGCTGCCCGTTCGGCCCCATCATGTGCCTTCCTGATCGCGTCCGGACCGTCAGCCGTTTTGATCCGGTTGCTTGGCATATGATAGCATCATGGTTGAGGACCAGCGGCGCGGTTCCATGCACATCACGTCTTCTCCGTCCACAGGCCTATCCCGCGTTGATGAGGATGAGATCAGGGATCTTCATCTCCTGCAGACTCGTGATTTCATGGATTCTGGTTCTCAACCATGTGATCGGCCCCATACTGCACTATATCGCCCGGGGATCGTCAGCCGTTTTGATCCGCGGGCCTGGTGCAGTACAGCGGTTGCATCTCCTCGTACCTCTCTCCGAGGCTATTGCTCATTGATCGTAATATTATTTATATATTATTATAAAAAGTAAGTGCGACTCTCTCTCCTCTCGATTCGTTGAAAACGGCGTGGAGGTGGGGTGAGTGAGACGGAGGAGTCCCCCGTGCACCGGAGCCTGGCATGGACGCCCATCGGTATCGGGAACAAACTGCATATCCTGCGCGAAGGCCTGCCGGTGCGCCGCGCCCGGCTCAGCCCCGCGGACCTGCACGATGCGCAGAAAATGGACGTATGGATCGGAAAGATAGACGAGATCCTGCTGACCATCGAGGACATCAGGGCAACTGTGCGGCCCCAGGTGGAGGCCGATCTCGGCTTTTCCCCCGGCAGCGAGGAGCAGCTCATTCTGTCCCTCTTTCAGCCGAGCACCCGGAACCTCTTTGCCGAGATCGAGGTGCACTTCCGTGACCGTGCGGGCTGCGGCCTTGCGTCCGGGGAGCTGGTGCAGATGGCCGCCATTCCGCAGGCCGCGGAGACGCTGGCGTGGATCGGGGACGCCGCTTTGAAAATCGGGGTGCTGTCCGAGATCTGGACGCCGGAGCCCGAGGAGGCGGCTGTGCTCACCGAACGGCGCAAGGCCTACGAGAGCAACGCCAACCTGGCGCTGCTCTGCGACCGCTGGCAGCTCTACGAGCACCGCATCCACTTCGACCCGGCGGGGCCGCGGGCCGACGTAGTTCATGTCAAGGGGACGCTGGTGGAGTCGATTCTCGGCATGATCTTTCTCAATGGCGGGCTGCGGCGGGTGGCCCGGGCGGCATGGCTGTTGCGGCCCGGGCACGGCGCAGAGGGTTTATAAAGGATGATCCTCCCACCTGCATACAGGTGGCGATGGTTCGCAGAATCTTCTATCCGATTGATTGTCCAGTATCGGCGCACAGGGCGCCCGGTGCGCCTGCCCTGCTCCGGGCGGCGGCGGTCATGCATGTACCGGGGGAGACCTTCTCTTGCGTTCTCGAACGGCGGCGCATGCCCGCCGTCACACGGGGCCCGCCCTGCACATGACTGCCGATGCGGGAGAGGGGCGGGGCCGGCACCGGGTGCCGGCATCGGTCGACGAGATCGTGCGTGCGATCCGGGAGTGCGAGTATGCACGGCTCTGCGCTATAGAAACCCTTGAAGCCAGCCGCGACTGCGTGCGGGTGGCCATGGATGTTGCGGGCAAGCGCAACGGGTTCGGGTCCCCGCACGGCGGTGCGATCTTTGCGCTCGCCGACCAGGCCTTCGGCCTCGCCGCCAACCTCGACGGGCTGGCCAGTGTCGCCCTCTCCGCGCAGATCAGTTTCCTCACCGTCGCCCGCGGCGGGCGGCTGGAAGCCGTGGCCCGGCGGGTGGACGAGACCGGCCTCCTCTCCATCTACGAGGTCTCGGTCTTCGACGGCGACCGCTGTATCGCCCTCTTCCGTGGTGTCGGCCACAAACTGGATGATGACCCTCCGGCAGCCGGGGATGGGACCTCCCGAAATTGATTTCGCGACGCTTTTTTACTCCGGTGCCAGAGGATTGTAGTACGGCCGTGCGGTGTCCGGCGATGGGGATGTGCCGTGTACGAGCAGGAGCGCCGGGTCGCGCTGTTCGTGGAAATTTTTCCGCCCCTTGAGGCCTCGCTGCGCAGGATGCATGCCGTGGGCACCTGCCCCGGGAGATAGATGAGATCATGGAAGACGAGCCACACCCGCGGGAGATTTCCCCGGAGCCTGCACTCTGCCCGGACGGGGGTGTCGCCGGCATGCCGCGGCAGGGCGAGCGCACACCCGGCATCCGGCAGGAGGAGGATTCCTCCCGGGAAAACGAAGAACGGCTCAATCTCATGCTGGAAGCGACAAACGACGGCCTCTGGGACAGGGATATCCAGACCGGCAGGATGTACCTGAGCCCCCGCTGGTATACCATGCTCGGCTACGAGCCCTACGAGATGCCGCCGAGCTACGAGACCTGGGTGTCGCTCATCCATGAAGCCGACCGGTACCGGGCGGAAACGTGTGTGCGGGATCACACCGAGCAGAAGCGCGATTCCTACGAGACCGAGTTCCGGATGCAAACAAAATCCGGCGGGTGGAAATGGATCCTCTCCCGGGGCCGGGTGGTGGCATGGGACCGGGAGAGCAGGCCCGCCCGCATTATCGGCACCCATATCGATATCACCGAACGGCGACGGATGGAGCACCGCCTGCGGACATCGGAACTGCAGAAAAAGGCAATTCTTGACAATATCCCCGATATCGCCTGGCAGAAGGACGTGGCGCTGCGCTATGTGGCGGTCAACGAACCCTTCGCGCACGCCTGCGGCAGGAGCCCTGCCGATGTCGAGGGCCTGACCGATCTCGATGTCTGGCCGCACGGGTTCGCCCGCTGCTATATGGCCGACGACCGGGAGGTCATGACCTCGGGCAGGCAGAAGCGGATCATCGAGCCCCTCGTCGACCGCGACGAGAGCCTGGCGTGGTTGGAGACCATCAAGACCCCGATCTTCGACACCTACGGCACCATCATCGGGATCACCGGCATCTCACGGGACATCACCGAGCGGAAACGAGCCGAAGACGCCCTCAAAAAGGCCAATAAAAGGCTCAATCTGCTCAACGGCGTTACCCGGCACGATATTATCAACCAGCTTACCATCCTGCTCGGGTACCTCCGCCTCGACCGCGAGGAGGTGGTCGACCCCGAACGGCAGCGAATCCTCGAAAAGGAGATCACCGCCGCGGAAATGATCCAGCACCTGATCGAGTTCACCCGCGATTACCAGGATATCGGGCTCTCCTCGCCCCGCTGGCAGGGGGTGCGGGAGACCGTCGCACGGGCTGCCGCGTCGCTGGACGTCGCGTCGGTGCAGGTGGTCAATGAACTCGACGATCTGGAAATCTTTGCCGACCCCCTGCTGGAGAAGGTCTTTTACAACCTGATAGACAATGCGCTTCGCTATGGCGAGACGACAAGCACCATCCGGTTCTGGTCGTATCCGGCTGACCGGGGGATAGTGGTGGCCTGCGAGGATGACGGGGCCGGGATTTCCGGTGAGGAGAAAAAGCGGATATTCTCCCGCGGGTATGGCAAGAACACCGGGTACGGCCTGTTTTTGATACGGGAGATACTCGGCATCACCGGCCTTTCCATCAGGGAGTGCGGGATTTACGGCGAGGGCGCCCTGTTCGAGATTACCGTGCCGCCGGGGTTGTACCGCAGCTGCAGGCGGCCGTTTCGCACCTGACCGGACCGGGTGGATTTTCGTATGGTGAGGTTTATGGCGGCGTGCACCCAAGGTCTGGTAGAGTTGATGGTGGAACCGAGGTGGAATGTATGGGCGACGATCTTGCAGCGTATATCGAGCGGATAAAACCGCTGGGAGAGGCTACGGGAGAGCGTGCAGGGCACAGGATCGCCTCGGCGCTCATCTCCTTCGCCATGGGGATGTACGACCGGGCGGTGGAGCGGTGCGACCAGTCGATTGCAGCACTCGAAACGCGCGAAGCACCCCGCACGGTGGTTGCCGCCCTGCGCATTCTCCGGGAGCATGCCCGGTCGCTGGTGGCAACGCAGGTGAGTGTTCGGTCTGCGTTTACCTTTGAAGGAACCGTCAAAGTTGGCTCCCCGCAGGGTGAAGGGAATAACGCACCGCAGGAGTTTTCCTTCGGCGGGGACGACAGTGCCTACCTTCTTCTCCCCGAAACGGACGAAGGGGTCGCCCCGCCCGAGGTGGTTGCCCGGGACAATGCGCTCATCCTCCTCTATGCCGCGGCCGTCACCGCGTCGCCCGATGATGCACAGGCGCTCGAAGAGCAGGTCGCCCCCCTGCTCACCGCCAGGCTCGAGTACTACCGCGAAGAGCACTGAGGGGTGCCCTGGCGCAATGATACCGGGGGAGCCCTGATGATCGATCCCGCACCATCCGCCGCCGCCCTCGAGGTTGCCCGCCTGGCAAAATCCTTCGATGGCGAAGCAATTCTCAGGGACGTCTCCTTCTCCCTTGGCAGGGGCGAGCTGCTCGTGCTGCGGGGCGAGTCCGGGACGGGCAAGAGCGTTCTCTTGAAGTGCATCACCCGGCTTATCGAGCCTGATGCGGGGATGGTCTGCATTTTCGGGACCGATGCGGCCACGCTTGATGCGGTGGAGGTGCGCCGCCGCGTCCTGCTGGTGGGCCAGGTGCCGACCCTGTACGAGGGCACGGTGCGCCAGAACCTCGAATACCCTTTCTCGTTCAAGAGCAACCAGCATCTCCCCCTGCCCGACGGCCCGAGCCTGCTCTCCATGGTGGGCCTCTCCGCAGACCTTCTGGACCGCCCAGCCGCCCCGCTTTCGGTGGGCCAGCAGCAGCGGCTCTGCATCGCCCGGGCGCTCGGCCTCGACCCCGGCATCCTGCTCTTCGATGAGCCGACCGCCGCCCTCGACCCTGCAGCGAAGGTGGTGGTCGAGGAGACCATCCTGCGCCTCAACCGCGAATCCGGGCGGAGCATTCTCATGGTCACCCACGACGTGGAGCAGGTGCGGCGGATGGGTGCCCGCACCCTCGTGCTCGCCAGAGGAATGGTGAAAGAGACGGAGGGCGATGCAGGGTGATCGAAACGGTCTACGATCCCGTCGACGGCCTGGTCAAGCTGGGGCTCGCCTCGCTGCTGATGGTCGTGCTCATCCTCCTCTCCCGCGTGCGCAACCTGGGTATCGCGCGGGAGCTCGGCGTGGCGGTGGTGCGGGCCGTGGTGCAGCTGATGATCGTGGTGCTCCTCATCGCCGCCGTCTTCCAGTCCCAAAACCTCCTCTTCGTCCTGCTCATCCTCGCCGGCATGCAGGGCATCGCCGCGGCCACCTCGGCGAAGCGGGTGAGCGAGGTGAAAGACCCCCTGCGCATCACCCTCCCTTCAATCGCCGCGGGCACCTTCGTGATCCTGGTGGTCATGATCCTGCTGGGGGTCATGCCGCTCCAGGCCGAGTTCCTCATCCCCGTCGGCAGCATGGTTACCGGTGCGGCCATGGTCACCTGCTCCCTCTCCCTGGACCGGTTCATGCGGGAGATGGCCACCAACCGCCTCAGGGTGGAGACGGCGCTCTCCCTCGGCGCCACCTGGAGCGAGGCGGTGGAGCCCTACACCCGCCAGGGGATCCGCGCCTCCCTCATTCCCAGCATCGACCGCCTCAAGACCCTGGGGATCGTGGTCCTCCCCGGGGCCATGGCCGGCATGATCATCGGCGGCGTCAACCCTGTCTGGGCGGCGGAATACCAGCTGATCATCTTCTTCATGATCGTGGGGGCGGAGCTGATCAGCGCCTTTGTTGCCACCCTCCTCGCCCAGCAGAGCGTCTCCCTCTACTGACGCCTTTCAGGCAGGGTGACCTCGACCTCCCGGTTGAAGGGGGTATCCTCAAAGGCGACGACCCCGAAGTCGATCGTCGCCGTTCCGCTCACCCGAAAGGTGACGGCCCCGTCCCGGAGGAGGGCCAGCAGGGTCTGCACAAGGCGCAGGTTGTCCACGCGCACCGGAATGGCCACGGTAGTGTCCCCTTCGGGGCGGATCCCGAAGCCGTCCCGCTCCCCGTGAGCGAGGAACTTCTGTTCGCCACCGTCGAGGAAGGAGAGGTCGAAGGAGACGTCATCTAAGGTGGCGCCCACCGGGTTCGGGTTGCTGACGGTGAGCCGCACGGAGAGGTCGAGTGCGGAGAGGCTGACATTCTCAAGGGCTACGCCGTCGACGGTGATGGTGGGGCGGGCGATCTCCGGTGCGGTGCAGCCTGAACAGAGCGCTGCGGCGATGACGAGGAGTATGCCGCCTGCGATGAGGGCCGCGGCCGTGCGGATCGATCGAACCTCTTCCATAGTGATCAGGGGGGAGTGCATCGTGCACGTATATAAGGTACGGGCCCGGCGCCCCTCCTGCAGACGACGTCAGGGGCTGACGCTGATCAGCACCCCGGTGCCGAGATCAATCATATGTTTTGAACAGGGCCGGGTTCTGGCTGCGTATCCACCAGCGGCGGACGGTGACCATGACGCATGCGCCGACCAGCACCCCGTCCACCAAAGTGACCGCAAGGAACGGAATGCCCTCTCCGGTCTCCGGCGCCGGGCCGATCGGCGCTACCGGGGCCGTCGGTGCGGGGGTGAGTGCGGGTGCAGCCCCCGGGCCCGAATACGAGGAATTATAAAAAAGTGCGTGGATTGAGCGGTTATTAATGAATCTATCTGGTTTTTCTGCACTAGTTGGGCGTTGTTATCAGGCTGCTGCGCTCTCCGGGCTGCATGCGGGGGAATGGAGGGGCCGCCCCTCGTGTTTTTGTGGTCTGCGGTCCAAGGATCTCCTGCCATGCCGGCGGGAGAGGACGAGATCCAGACGCAGTATCCTGAGGAGTACGCCTACATCGAGGAGCTCGCCGGCCGTCTTGCCGGGGCGTCGTCGAAGGGCGAGCTTGCGGCGATGCTGGCCCGCGAGGTGGAGGACTTCTCCAGCTTTGAACTCGCCGTGATCGGGGGCCGGATGCGGGCGGAGGTCGACCGCCTGCCCATGCCCTACCGGGCGAAGGTGCGCCCCTACTTCGATCTGCAGGTCTTCGGGATGCACCACCGCCTGCTCTCCCTGCACCGGAAGGGGGCGTTTGCCGCCATGACAGGCCCCATCGCCGACCGGGAACCCTTTGAGGCGTTCTGCGCAATGCTGCCCGCCGGCTGCTTCTGCTGGGAGGAGGAGCGGGAGGACTACCCCCACCTGACCGGCCCGAGAAACACCCTTTTTTACTACCTCCTCGCCGCCTTTGCCATGTTCGTGCTCGGGGAGCCTGGCCACCCGGTTGGCACCCCCTTCCCCGGCGGGTTCGCGGTGGAGGCGAAGGCAGGGGAGTACCGCTGCCCCATCCGGGACCGGGAGGAGGAGGTGCCCTACTCCATCTGCAACGTCTGCCCGGCGCGGCAGGCCGAGATGCCGTGAAGGGCGTTTCGCAACATTAAAAGGCCTTCCGGTGGGGTAGTTTGTCATGGTGCGGGGTTGTGGGCGATGGGGGATCCTGGGAGTGCTCGTGCTGGTGTGCGGCGCGGTCTGCAGCGGGTGTTTCTCGCCTGCCACAGCGGCGGAATTCGGGTCCGATGACGGTGACCGTCTCCCCTGCGGGGGCTGGGGGGCGCTGCACTCCGCCGGGAACTACCACGATGAGCAGGGCGGGCTGGTACCTCTCCGGGAGAATGTCCGGGGAAGGGAACGTGTGTGCCGGGGCCTGTGACGACGTTGCGGATGCGCAAGGCCGGAACCCGGTGACAGCCGGCCCGGTGGCTGCAGGGCTTTTTGACCGAAAGCAACTGGCAGGCTCCCCTGCCCCCGGCCCGCAGGCATGCCGCTGGTCTCCTCCGCGGAGAAGCCGGCACGCCGTCTCCCTGTTCTCTCCTCTCTCTGGTGCACGTCGCATGCGGTGTTCGAGACGCGTGCCGGAGTGTGCGGCGGGCCACCACCGTGTATCCTCCGCTCCGGCTCACCTCTCCTCCGGGAGAGGAGGGGGAATGACGACCATCATCGCCCTGGGCTGCTCGGCGTCGGCGCTCGCTGCGGGGGAATCGCAAACCGGCGGATGAACCGCGCCATTGCCCCGCCATGTCGACAGTTCGAAGAGTGAATGTCTCCTGCCGTCGCCCGGCCCGCGTGCACCACCAGGCCGGAGAGCACGATGGATGCGTTCAGCCCCGGAAATACTCGCGCAAGCGATCGGTGATGCAGCTCTCGAACACCGCCTCCACCCGTCCGTGGGCGGCCTCGATCCAGGCAAGGGCCCCCTCCGGGCCGATGGTCCCCTCTTTCGCGAGGAAGTAGTCGATGTTCAGGAGAAACGCGCTCGCCTCGGGCATCTCGGGGATAGCGTCGCTGAGCTCCACCCGGCAGGCGTCGCGTCCGCCCTCGAGGGAACCCTCGCAGCCTACGATGAACCCGTCCGTCTCGAACCACGCGTCCTCGCCGGCGCCGAACGGGACGACCGGATAGAACGAAAAGAACCCCTCCGGCCGCACGTCTGGTTCGGGGATCTCGATAGTGTTGACGTAGCGCAGAGCCATGCTGCGGATCCCCTCCACCTCGATCACCGCCTGCAGGTGCGTGAACGCGTCCTCGATCCATGCCGAAAACTCCTCCCATGCCGCGTACGGGGGCAGGCAGTTGACAGTCACGAGGCGCGGGCCCACCTGGATGCTGCAGCCCCCGTCCGCCGTGGAAAACTGGGCGCGTTCGGTGATCAGGAGCTCTTCACGAAGGCCCTCGGGGGCGAGCATCACCTCCACCTCCCGCACCCGGCGCTGCTCCCGCCGCGGGTAGTCCCCCCTGACACGCTCATAGAGCAGCCCGGCGACCGTCAGGTCCCAGGGGTGCTCGAGCGGAAACCGGAATTCACAGATCGCTTCACGCAGTGGTGGATTGGTGTAGAGTGCTCCCATATGACCCTCCCTTCCAGACAATTGTGTGTGGTGATGGAGGGGGCACCCTATATAGCTGCCGCTGCCCGGCGAGGGTGCGGGGGCCCCAAGCACAACCTTTTTCGTTAACAATGTTAACTACTCTCCAATGGAACGGATGGATTGCGAGAGGATCGTGTGCCTCCCCCCCTCGGCACGCGCCGTGTTCAGCCTCCTCGGCGACGGCTCGCCCAGGACCTTCAAGGACATGACGCGGGAAGCGGATATAGCACCGAGGACCGTGCGGTATGCGCTCAAACGGCTCAAGGAATCCGACCTTATCGTCGAAAAATTCAATTTCCGCGACGCGCGGCAGGTGATCTACCAGCGCAAGGATGCCGCGCGCATCGATGAGGAGCGGACGGCGGCGGTCTGAAATGGAACCGAGCTGCGATATCATGACCTGCGAGGTGATCGCCCGGCAATACATCCCGTCGGTGCGCGCCGAACTTGTCTACCGGCTCGTCAGGGAGCGGGGGGTGCCCCAGAGCAGGGTGGCGGAATGGATGGGCCTCACGCGCGCCGCGGTCTCCCAGTACCTGAACAAAAAACGGGGGAGCGGTCTTGGCCCACTCTCCGGCGACTTCGATGCCATGCTTGAAGTATGGGCCGAGGGGGTCATCAACGGTGACGGGGGCATCACCATCTGCGACGTCTGCCAGTGCGTGCGGGCATGCGACAGTGACCTTCAATTTTCACGGCAGTTCAGGTAATCCCTCTATTTTTCCGGGGGAAACCGCTCCGAGATCCTCCGGGGCAGCATCAGCTCACGAAAGCGCGTCTCGAAGTAGCGGTCGGTCATGCCGGCGATGAAGTCACGCGCCAGCTCCTCCGGCGCGGCGGCTTCGACGTAGCCCGGGCGTATCCACGGCGTGTCAATGAAATCACGGTAGACCGGCGCGGCTCTTCTCCCGGCCCGCACGTCCTCGGCACAGGCGGTAAAGACCGTCTCGTACATCCTCCGGATCTTCATCGTCTCCGTGGTGAGCTGGCGGTTTTCGTAGATCCGGCGGTAGTTGAACTCTTTCAGCGCGTCAAGGGCGGCAGTATGCTCGTCGTCGTAGGCGATGCAGCCCTCCCCCGACGGATCGCTGGTGGCGATCACGTTCATGATCAGGGCGTGCACGATCTCCCGGTTGGTCGACCCCAGCACCTCCGCCGCGGCAGGGGGGAGCGGTTCTGTTTCCCCGATGAGGTTGACCTCCCGTGCGTCCTGGATATCGCGGCCGATATAGGCGATGCTGTCGGCGAAGCGCACCACGCACCCTTCAAGGGTCATGGGGGCGGGGTCGTCGCCGTACTCCTGCACCGCCGCCACCCGTGCATCGAAGGCCGCCCAGTCGCCGCAGGGCTCCGGCACGAGGCGGTGGTCGGAGCCCTCGCCGTTGTGGCAGAGGATGCCATCGAGCACCTGAAGGGTGAGGTCGCAGTCCTCGATATCGTCGAGGAAGCGGATGCTCTGGACGTTGTGCCGGAACGCCCCGACCCCCTCCTGCTCGCAGATCGCCGAGAGGCAGGCTTCCCCCGTATGCCCGAAAGGAATGTGCCCGATATCATGGCCGAGGGCAATCGCCTCGATGAGGTCTTCGTTGAGGCGCAGCGACCGCCCGATAGTCCGGACGATCTTGGAGACCAGCTGCACGTGGAGCACCCGGTGGGTGATGTGGTCGTTGTCCACCAGGTAGAAGACCTGCGTCTTGTCGATGTAGCGGCCATAGGCGCGGGAATGAATGATCCGGTCGGCGTCGCGGGAAAAGCGGGTGCGGATATCGTCGGGCGTGCGGTTGTGGCGGCGGACGGCACCGTCGTTGCGGGCCGCACCCGGGGAGAGAAGGGACTCCTGTTCCCTGATATACGCGGTGATCTCGTCGGTAGTGGCCATGGTCGCACACCCGGGGTGGGGGAAATGGTTTTTTCAGTCCTCGAAAAGGCGCCGGTGCGCCCGGTAGGTCTCGTTGCCGGGGTCGAGTTCGACGGCTCTCTCGAAGCAGTGCCGCGCCTCGTCGGGAAGTTCCATTTCGAGGAAGGCTGTGCCCTTGTTGAACCAGGCGATGGCGAAGTTGGGATCGATGGTGACGGCCCGGTCGAAGGAGGACGCCGCTTCCCGGTAATTTCCAAGCTCCATGAGCGTCGTGCCCCGGTTGTTCCAGCTCTCCATGTCGCGGGGGTCGATGGCGAGGGCGCGCTCGTATGCATCGAGGGCCTCTTCGTGGCGGCCCATGGTGTCAAGCGCAATCGCCTTATTGTACCAGGCATCGCCGTTGCCGGGGACGAGCTCCAGTACCTGGTCGTAGAGCGCATTGGCCTTCTCGTAGTCGCCCAGTTCGCTGTGGTGCAGGCCGGTGCGGTACCACTCGCCGATGGTCTCTTCGGAGACGGCAGGCTCCGTATCCTGCGGCTCGTCCGCGACCGCTGTGGGGTCCTCCTGCATCCTGCCCCGGAGTTCTTCCGGCATCTCGGTAAGGGTGTCGGATTTCCGTTTGCCTGCCATCAGGAAGGTGCCTGCAGCCCCGATCAGGATGATCGCCCCGGCGATGTAGATGGCGGTGGGATCATAGCGGGGTGCTCCTCCCGTGGTGTCCGCCGGGACGGTACCAATCATCGTCGGCGTTTCGGCGGCCGCCGTGGGCGCCCCCGTCGCTACGGAGCCCGGCCCGTCCGCCATGCTGTAGTAGTGGGCGCAAGCACCGGCACCCCCCGCGAGCAGGGATGTGCCGTCAGCGGCGACGCTGACGGTATGGTACCCGCTGCCGCCCTCATGATACAGGATCAGCTTTCTGGCATGGTCGAAGGCGAGGAGCTCGCCCGCATCGGTGACTCCTGCAGCGGTGCTGCCGTCGGCGGCGATGTCAACGGCAGTCACCCTCCCCCCGGTGCGGTGCGTCCGGAGAACCGTGCCCGTTTCCCCGGCAATGAAAAAGATGTTGCTGGTGCTGCCTGCACAGATGATCCCCCCGTCCTCGGCAATGGCGACGGCATTGACATCATCGCCGGTGGTATAGGTCCAGCGAGGCCTCCCGTCTCCGCTGCCGTCGAAGAGGTAAATGCGGTTGTCCCGGCTTCCGGCAACCACCGACCCGCCATTGCGGGAGATGGCGGTGGAGATCACGTCGGATCCTGCCGTAAAGGTCCAGAGCCGCAGGCTGCCGCGGTTGAATGCCGAGATCTCATTGGTGTCTGTCCCGGCGACGACGATCGCTCCTTGATCCGCCACGGCGAGGGTCAGAATGTCCCCGCTGAGACCCTTTTCCCAGAGCCGCCCTGCGGTCGTGTGGTACAGGGTGAGGGTATTGTCGACGGTTCCCGCGGCAAAGTACCGGCCGTCGGGGGAGAAGGCGAGAGAGAGGACATCACTGCGCACGTTATCGCTCCATGCGAGCGTTCCGTTGCTGTGGAACAGGGAGACGGTATTATCTCTGCTGCCTGCGGCGACATACCGGCCGTCCGCGCTGATATCCACCGAGGTGACGGCATCGTTGAGCCGGTACTTCCACAGCAGGTCTCCGTCGGCGGAGAGAAGGGTGACGGTATTGTCAAGGCCCCCGATCGCCGCATAGATCCCGTCTCCCGAGAGGGCGGCGGCGGTGATGGTATGCCCCGTCGTATGGCTCCATGCCGGCTCCTGATCGGTGTCGGCCGCCGCGCCGGGCACGCTGAGTGCCGCACACACCATCACAATGGCGAAAAAAACTCCTTTTGAATACGAATCTGTCATCCCTTTTGATCCTCCGGGCAGTGCATTCTGAATATCCCTGATAACTTCGTTTTCTGGAAAGAGCATAAATACCCACGATTTAATGCCGGACAGGTTGCAGGCCGGAAACGGGACGGGAAAAATGGTGGCGGAATGCCGTATTCGAGCCCTCAGCGGGTGTACATGGCGACGGTGGTGCCGAACTGCACGACATGGCCTTTCAATGCATCGTTCAATGCGTGCTTCGATGCGCCCGGTTCAAGATCGATCTGCCCGTCGAGGCCGTAGACCTTGAACAGCAGGCGGTGACTCTCCCCCGGTGGAGGGCAGGGCCCCCGGTAGCCGATCTCGCCGAAATCGTTCGTCCCCTGCAGGGCGCGGAGGGGGCGCTCCACCACGGGCACCTTCGGGATGTCCCGGGGAATGAACGGGAGCGGGTCCAGGTTCCATATGATCCAGGTGGCAAACGAGCAGCCCGGCTCAAAGGGGTTCAATGCCACGATAGCGACCGATTCGGCACAAAGCCCCCGCAGTTCGAGGGGAGGCGAGACATCGCCCCCGTCACAGGTATGCTCGGGGGGCAACTCGACGAAGGGCAGCAGCACGGTCAGTTTCTCCATGGGCTCTCCTCTCTGCCGGACAGCATAAAGATATGGGGCCTGCACGCCACAGTTGTTCCGGAATCATGGAGGAAACGCCGGTGCCGGAGCGGACCATCGAGATCTATACGGACGGAGCAGCGAGAGGAAACCCCGGGAATGCAGCATGGGCGTTTGTTTTCGTGGAGAAAGGGGGGGTTGCTGCACAGGACACGGGGTTTCTGGGCATTGCCACCAACAACGTGGCCGAATACCATGCGGTCATCCGCGCCCTGACCGCGGCGCTGGCGAAGGGGTATCGCACCGCAGCGCTGTATTCTGACAGCGAACTGGTGGTGCGCCAGATCCGGGGCGAGTACCGGGTGCGCAAGGCGCACCTTGGCCCCCTCCGCGATCAGGTCATGGCGCTGGCAGGCAGGTTTTCCACCCTGACCTTTCAGGCGGTGCGCCGTTCCCACCCTTGCATCGCCCTCGCCGACCGGCTCTGCAACGAGACGCTCGACGCGCATGCGGGGGACGGGAGGAAAAACTGAAGAGGTGGGGTACACGAATGTGTAATCGGGAGACCATGACGATAGAACTGGCCCCGATTGGGGTGATCCGTTCACCTTACCGGGTGCAGGGCGACGCCCCCCGGCAGGGACGGCTTCGCGATACCACGGCAACGATCGAGATCTTCGAGGAGTACGCACCGGGGCTGCGCGACGTGGAGCACTGCACCCACCTTTTCGTGCTCTACTGGCTCGATCGCGCCGACCGCACCCTGCTCTCCGCCACCCCGCCCGGCGCAGGCGAATCGAGGGGCGTCTTCGCCACCCGCTCGCCCAACCGCCCCAATCCCATCGGCCTCGGGATCGTCAACCTGCTCGGGATGGAAGGCTCCACCCTCACGGTGCAGGGCCTCGACGCCCTTGACGGCACTCCGGTGCTGGACCTCAAACCCTATGTCTCCAGCCTCGACTGCATCTCCGGGGCGGTGACGGGATCGGTGCCCCCTTCCCCCGGCGCGCTGGACAGCCGCATCTGAGCGATGCGGGGCGCAGGATCTCGGGTTTCTGAATGGGGGGGTCCGGGGCGCGGATCGTGGCCAGTACGGGGGGCGTCGACCCCCCCAGGGTGGTCTGGGAAGCAGGTTCTGCCCGGGACGGCACGCCGCGAAATGAGCTGGAGAACACGCATCGCTGGAAGAGATTCCGCCAATGCCTGGTGCGCACCCGCCGGCCCGAACGATCAAACGAGGCCGGAAAGGCTAGAGCAGCAATGAGAGAATCGCCAGCACAATGAAGATGATCACCAGCCACCTGGCTATCGACATTGAGATCCCTGCAATCCCACGCGCGCCGAGCACCGCGAACACCAGTGCCAGGATGAAAAACAGGATTGCAAGGCCAACAAGACCATTCACCATTTCATATACCCCCAACCGGGCTAAATGCCGGATTTCTGGAAGTGGCATTCAATACTATTTATAGAGAACTTCGAATAACCCCCTCTCATCGAATGTACTTTATGCTGCGGGATCGATCAATATTCAATGAGCACGTTCTTTAATTTTGCAATTAAGGATGAATATCACCGCATTGCTCAACAAGGAAACA